>Ga0157370_10002094_pt1 | contig 24384 bp, 18 predicted proteins | sample C35metaG_FD_113463 | JGI IMG/M metagenome (GOLD analysis project Ga0157370, IMG submission 113463) | Corn rhizosphere microbial communities from Kellogg Biological Station, Michigan, USA - C3-5 metaG | ecosystem: Host-associated > Plants > Roots > Rhizosphere > Soil | place: USA: Michigan...
ACAACACATCATTCGTTTGGTGATAAAAAACAACAAAGTTGTGGGTGAAGAACGTTTGCTTTCCGATAAAAATGAACGCTGGCGCTGCATAGCCACCGGTAAAGATGGTGCTATTTATGCAGCTACAGACAGTGGTAAATTATACAAGCTAGCTAAGCAATAATTGTATCAACATCAGTTATACGAAAATTTCACCAGGGATACTGAGGTTAACCTGGATGACATTTAACTAAAACGCCTGTAAATCAATATTTACAGGCGTTTTATTATTATTCCAGCACTTTTACTCCAATAATTTATTTAATTTTTTCCGAGATTCTGGATTTACTAAATCTACTGTAGGATCTGTAAAGGCTCTAAAAGAAATTTAAAAAACTATAGCCGGAGCAGATTTAGAGAAACTTCCTGAGGCATTGGCCACTGCATCAATTGGGGCTCCTACCTAAATTTAAGAGGCTTTTCTAATCAACCTCTTTCTCATTCTACTTAAAGATTGCGGAGTAATACCCAAATAACTCGCTAAATGGTATTGAGGAACTCTTTGAGCCAAATCCGGCCTTATTTCCAGCAAATTCAAATAGCGTTGTTCTGGTGTGGAAATCTTAAAATTATCAAATGCTATTTGACTTTTTGAGTGCAAATCTTCGGAAACAAGACGACACAGTTTTTCTAAGATAGGGTATTTTGCAAAAAGTTCTTCATCTGTTTCTGAACTAGCTACAATCAAAATAGAGTCCTCAAGACAATCAACATAATATTCAGATGGTGTATGATTTAATACACCTGGAGGGTTAAGGGTTTCAGACTCGGTATAAAAAGCCGTAGTCTTTTCTTCTGTATCAACCATGTAATAACACCTGATGCATCCTTTAAGCACAAAATAGGCATCCTTTGAAAGTTGACCCTCCTTCAATAAAATTGTTCCTTTCCTAAAACTTTTAAAAATGGCTAAATCTAAAATAACATTTTGCTCCTCTTCAGACAGGATTACATACCTCGCTAAAAAATTTAACAGGATTTGATCCATTTTATCATTAGTCAATTGCATTTTTTTAATATTTAGGCGATACGAGTGTCAATTTAATATTTCTTGACGATATATTAGTTACCGTCAAAAATTTATTTCACATGAAAATTCTGATATTATTAAATCGTCAGAATTAAATATACATGGTAAGGTTCGTTTCTTAACTTAAGTGAACGAGTTATGGCCTATCGCCAATCTACCTTTGCGTTATCGTTTAACAACCAATCTATTGATATGCAAAAGAAAATTTTATGGTTCGCCTTGATTTTAATGATGGCAAGCACTCTACAAGTTAAAGCTCAATATTCCAAACAAGACAGTACTTATAGAAAGTATTTTATAGGCAGTACCTTATTTATGATAGCTAATGTAGTAGCTGATAACAATCCGCCTGGTATGGTTTATCTTAACTTAGGTTATCGCATTACAGGAAAGGATGTAATTTCACTAGAACTAAAAACTTGGAAATATGGCTGGCCAATTGGCATTCCTTACGGAAAATCATTCGAAGCAGAAGGAGAACGGTTTCCAGGCCATATTCGTGAATACGGATTTTCACTTAATTATCAAAGATTTTTATGGAATCGTCTTTTCGCTCAAGTTGACGTGATGCCAGCTTGGCAAAGCTTTGTAAATGATAACGGTAATAAGATCGACAATGGCTTTCAAATATTCAACACCTATTCCATTGGTTATCACATTAAACTTTTCAAGGATAGGCTTTTTTTTCAACCATCAATAGCAATAACTCATCGTCCTTATCAATCAAAAATGCCTGATTCGTTTAAACAGGTTGACGATAGATGGTCAAAATTCTTCTTCGGGCAGCCGGGATTGCATTTTGGGTATAATTTCTAGTAATTTTTCGGAAGTTAAGTGCATTCAAAATCTTGTTAATTAGCTCAAAATATTACATTTGATTACAAAAATAAATTACAAAGAAATATTTGCTTCTTTAGGTTTATCTATATAGATTTGATAAAACTAAAAAGACATGTAAAAGCTAAATATTATATTTTTGCCAAATCTTCAAAATATTTGAAGCATTTAGCACCAAGAACTTTGTCCTACAAAAACTGGTAATTTTTAAACTGACAAAGGAATAGGTGAAAAGTGCTCACGTGAAAAAGCGTGGGCCTGCTTATTTCGTCAGTTTGGGTATACCAGTACCTTGTAGGACGGATGTAGTGGGTACCGCGCTTTTAACGTTAATAGTGCTCAGTAGTTTTCCAACTATATCCATTAAGTTCCATATAATATCAGCCATGATTATTCAATATGGAGGTACTTATAGCCATTCTTTATGCCCTTATTCTTGATCATCCAGATTGAGTTTTTCTACAACAAGTGTCCGTCATCTCGACGATAGGAGAAATCTCTTGTCAGCGCTACTTCAAGAGATCTCTCCTATCGTCGAGATGACGGCAGTTCGAGATCACAAATTCTCATACTAAGTCTCCTCCTTACTTACAATATTAAAAACGAACAAAATCATCGTAACGGCCACGCTTTGCCCAAAATTTCATCCTTATAAAAATGAAAAGATCAAATTATAAACACATATGAAAACAACCAAACTAACCTTTGTAATGGCTACCATTTGCTTAAACTTTAGTTATGGCCAAATCAAAGAAAAATCATCAGCACAAAACCAGTTGCAGATTTTCCAATATGGTTTCTGTGGTTTCAAATCTGGCTACAAACCAGGCTTTAAGATCAAAAAGGAAATAGCTAATAGAGGCAAGACCATTACCGTTCGCAATTATACTGTTGAGCAGCTCTTTGCCATCGCTTATGGAGCTGGTGCACCCATCAACAAAGAACAGATCATTACAGAGGTAATGGAGCCTAAAAAGCTACAAGAGATCAGATGTTATAAGCTGTTTGTGCCTCAACACCAAATAGATAGTTTTTACACCATTATGCAGCAGAACCTGAATATGGAATTTCCTGATTACATCATAACCATGGAGAAAAGAGGCAATGAAAACTGCATGATTATAAAAGACATAGATGGATAATATAAAGTTATCAGACAAAATACACCTGCAGAAGTATCTGTATTTGCTCTCGTTGCTATGTTCCGCAAAAATTGAAGTGGCCGAGTTTGAACAGGTATTTCTACAAATCAAAGCCCAGGATGAGTATTGGCTGTCGGGCATGTTTGATGAGAGAATTGGAAAGGTTTTAGATACGCTTTATCTGGATGTGAGAGATTACTCATTGGATTATTTGTATGACCGGAATGATTTTATCAATGTTAATTTAATTGATTTTAATGAAAATGAGGTCAAAATCAGGGTTAAAGAGGCTTTGCAAAAGCTAACATCTATATAGAAAAATATTATCGCTAATAGAAAAATTGGATAGTTCAGGTCGTTCGGACCTTGTACCATTCTTGTTCGGGTTTCATTCGGTGCTGGTCGAACGAGGTCCGAACAATGTCCCTGTTAGAGTCCTGCAAAAACCGACTATATTATAGGCCCCAGATGGCGTTCTTTCCGAACCTGAATTCGTACCAAAATTCATTCAATTCTTGGGTGATTAATTGGATGGTTTTAAAATCCATTGATTCTGCTGAATTCTCAAACTAATATACTAAAAAAGATAAATATACTAACCATGTCCTTTCGATACAAAATTACCGTTCACTTTCTATGGTAAATTAATGGCCTTTAAGTAGGGATTCAACGTGACCCTATTTCTATAAAATGCTTGTCATTAACAAGAGGGGCTGCAGACATTAATCTACAGCCCCTTTAATAATTTTCCTAAGAAACTTTAACACTACACTAACACAGTGTTAAAAAAATGTACCCATCAGCAGGAATACTTTGAACATTTAAATCGCTTTTTGTTGTTTATTGAGCACGTTATCGAGGATTTGGAGATACCTATGCATTAAAAATATAAAAAGCGCTGTTAATCTTTAAAAGTCAATATTCTATTTGTTATTCCCTTTGGTTCGTGAGTTCTTTTATTGACCCGCCCCAATAGCTATGCCAGACCAGGTTGCTTAGCTTTCAGCTACTATTTGTACTTACAGACACGGTTCAATTCCAGCTGATGAAAAACAGGGTGATTAGATCATGTCTATTGTAGTTTCAACTTTTCACATAACTAAACTATTCTGATAGATCGGATTGCATAAACCATTTCCAACAAATCAAGTGGAACTTTCTTATTATTCAAAATCATGATCAGTATTATTTCATTTTTATAGGCTCTGCATACCCACTAAATTCCTTTATGTTGAAACCTGACTTTTTAAGTCCGGACAAAAACATTTCTGTTTTTCCTACAATAACGACCCTGGCATTGTCATGCAAAAAGTATTTCTTGCTGACGCGAAGGACATCATCCGCAGTAACCGCATTTAATTTCTGCAGATAGGTACGATAAAAGTCCTTTGGAAGGTTGTTGATCAGGATGCTGCTTGCAAACCCCGCACCACGGGCTGGGTTTTCCAGACCCAGTGCAAAAGAACCGTTGTATAAATTCTTTGCATCCTGGAGTATTTCCGGACTAACTTTTTCCGTACGCATCACATTGATCTCTTTTAAGATCTCTATCACAGCACTATCCACTTTCTCATTTCTCACCGAAGCCGAGGCACTGAAAGTGGACTGCAGACGTCCTGAGCCAGCTTTAGAATAGGCACCATAAGTAAAGCCATGTTTTTCCCTCAGATTTCTAAAAAGTTTGGCATCCGCCCCGCCGCCCAGAATTTGATTGGCAAGCAAAACCGCATGGTAATCGGGACTGCCCATTGGTAAATCAATGAGATTGGTCACAGTGATCTCCGACTGAACTGCATTCAGAACATTCACGACGTCTACTTCCGTTTTAGCAGGGTTACTGACCCTGGTTAAAACAGGGAAGGTAAGCACAGGGCCCTTCCAGTCACCAAATGCTTTAATGGCCAGGGCCTTCGCAGCTTCCGGTTTAATATCACCAACAAAGGTTAAATAGCCTCTTGAAGGTGTCACATATTTTTTATACGCGGCTTTCACATCATCTAGGGTAATGGAATTGATGCTTTGCTCGGTTTCAAACTCGCCGTAAGGATGGTTCAGTCCAAAAGAAAGCGCATTAACCACACGCCCTGAAATCGCAGTGGCACTTCGTTCACTGGATTTCAGATTAGTAAGACTTTGTGATTTGAGCTTGTCAAATGATGCCTGCGGAAAAGAAGGATTTCTCAGGGCATCAGCCATTAATAAAAAAGCGTCACCAAAATAGCGGGTCAGTGCAGATGCCTGTCCTCCACCGGCGGAAACACCTACTTCTGCGCCCATCTGATCAACTGCCTCATCAAACTGGGCTTTTGTTTGTGTAGTGGTACCCTCATTAAGCATGCCGCCCAGTAATCCGATAACACCGGCTTTTTCACCCTCAGTGATCGGTCCTGCATCAATGCTGTAACTTGCGGAAATCTTCGGTAATTTATGATTTTCTACCACCAGAACAGTAATGCCATTTGGCAATTTATAGATCACAGGATCAGCAAATGTAATGGTTGGTGCAGGTCCTGGTTTTGGTTTCTGGCTCCTGTCTAATTTCTGTGCAGATACTGCCTGAACAAACAGGGCAGCTATGGCTAATGTAAATATCTTCTTCATGTTTATTTCTTTGGCAGGTAATAAAGTACTATACGCTGATCTTTACTGAGGTATTTTTTGGCGACATCCCGGATCTCTTCACGAGTGATTGATTTGATTTGTGCGAGCTGTTCATTCAAGTCGTTCGTATTCTTGTTGTGAAACGTATAGCCATTGGAAAGATTTTCAGCCACCCCGATCATTGTTGTATTGGCACTGACATAACCGTTCTCAAACTGGTTTTGCAGCTTTTTAAATTCAGATTCATTGATTAGATCAGTCTGCAGGCGAACAACCTCAGCATCGATGTCTATTAAAAGATCGTTTAAAGGAGTATTGTTGTTGGGTAGTGCCAGTGTGATGTAAGCACCATAGTCTTCCAGCGTATAATTGAAAGCAGAAACCTGCAAAGCGGTCTTTTTCTCATCCACCATTTTCGTGCTCAGTCTTGAGCTTCCACCACCGGACAAAATGGTACTGACCATTTCCAGCACTTTATTGTCACGGCTTTTCATTCCCGGAACACGATAGGCTGCAAATATTGCCGGAATTTGGATATTGGCATCATAAACCGTATCTACAATTTGTCTGGCAACCGGTTTTAACTCGAAAGTTCCCTTAACCACCGGCATGCCTTTTGGCACTTCGTTAAAATATTTAGCGACGAGATCTTTGGTTTTTTCTATGTTCAGATCCCCGGCAATTGTCAGCACAGCATTATTAGGCACATAGTATTTTTTGAAAAAAGCAATAAATTCATCCAGTTTAGCCGCATCCAGATGGGCCATAGAACCGATTGGCTGCCAGCTGTACGGATGTCCTTCAAATAAATGACTGAAGATATTTTCAGCAAATTTACCATAGGGTTTATTGTCAATGCGCAGGCGTTTTTCTTCTTTAACCACTTCGTTTTGAGTCTTAACACCCACATTATCAATTTTCGGATGAAGCATACGTTCACTTTCCAGCCATAGCCCAAGCTCGAGCTGATTTGAAGGGAAAATTTCATAATAAAATGTCCTGTCCTGTGAAGTATTGGCATTGTTCTGTCCGCCATTGCTACTGACAATCTTCATAAAATCTCCGCGCTTCATATTGTCACTGCCTTCAAACAGAAGATGTTCAAAAAAGTGGGCAAAGCCGGTTCTTTGCGGATCTTCATCCTTAGAGCCAACATGATACATTACCGAGACGGCCACCACCGGGGCTGTTTTGTCCTGGTGAAGAATTACATGCAGGCCATTGTCCAAATCATATTCGATGTATTTTATCTCCTGCGCAGTGCTGCGAAGACATAATCCCGATAACGAAAGAATCATTAAAAATTTATATCTCATTTTTTACGTTTTTTTGTTTCACTTTCTATAGATAAGCCAGGATGGCATCCACCAACCCTGGCCTCCTTATTAACTACCTATTTTTTTTACGAATAGACTCTTCATATCCCCTTGTAGGCATCTAAATTAGGGGATTCAGGTCATATCCGGCCAGTACAATATAATGGCCGGACGTTGGACCCGTATTTTGTAGCCTGAAAATCCAGGTTCCAGTAACCCAAGACGCCGGTATTGCGTTTCCATATACTGAATTAATGGATTTTAACCTCTTCCATCTTGATGTCATGGTCATCAGTATACACTATTAACTAAAGTAAATAAATGCAATTCCTAACCTCCAAACGTAACAGTTTCGCCATTCAACCCTCAGCAAAAAAATATTACCAGCAATCCCTTGTCAAGAACCAGTGTCGCCACAATGAAAGGTAAGGCCATAGCTTATCAAAAATTAGCCGGCCGAACCTGGTTTCCAGCCAGGATGAGCTTTGCCGAGAAGACCATAGACGGATCCTGATACTCCCGGATTGTACTACTAATTGTTGCCAAACTTCTTTTTAGCTTCTTTCGGAACACGACCCGACCGCCAATCCTCACAGAAACAGGTTTATCAAGATCCAGGAACTGATCATTAAGGTTGAGATAGAGTTCGCTAAAGGTATTTTTGTTGATGTAAATTTCATTTCCCTTGATGCTGACATCTGCGGCCGAGCCCTTTATCTGCGCTGAAGCAGGCGCGGATAACCAATAAGACCGGTGCTGAACCCTATCATCTTCCACCCATATGACTCTTTCTGGGAATGGATTTCTTTTAAAAGAGGACATCCATGGGATCGCGATGGTATCCCTTCTGTCCATCCAGTGGGCTTTGTCGGCGTATAAATGAAAATCATGAACAAAGCCTTTTGGATCAAGCTGCTGTAGGCTATCTAATTTTTGGTTGAAGGAAACGGCCAGGGTGTTCCGGTGATAGGCGGTATCTCTACCCCCCATGTAAATGGAAAATGGGAGGTTACGAAGGTTGAGTGCATTGGCATCACCGGGATGTCCTGCCATCATAGAAGCCGCAGCCCAGCGGTCGGCCATGCGCGGCCCCAGCTGAAAAACACCATCCCCACCGGCAGAGTAGCCCAGAATGTATACCTTATTGGGATTCACATCTTCTAATATTACCCCATAGCGTATCAGTGAATCCAGCAGGTTATCTATATGGTCCTCGTGCCATAAATTCCAGGTATTGGTAGGTGCCAACGGCACAATAACCAAACCTTCAGGAATGTTATAGAGTGTTCGCTGGTTTTCCCATTGCTGATGGTTTACTGCGGCCGGAGCATTACCCCCACCATGCAGGGAGATGTAAAGGCTTCGTCCATCTGCAGGCTTTTCTCCAAATACCCTATAAGCGATAGGCATTGTGTATTTATTGAAAGCAATTACCCCTTCCGCCCACACTTTTTGTGCGGAAGGAAGTAAGCGCTGTTTTTCCAACGACCATTCTTTAACCGAAAGTGCTTCCGCTTCCTTTCTGCTTAGTCCCTTCTGTGCAACAGAAGTCCTGGTCATGATCAGTAAAATACCGATCCAAAGTATGCTGTGTTTCATGTGTTTCATTCGTATTTTTATTAACTCAGGTGATGGATCTCATCACAATTTATTTATCTTAACTTTTAAGCAGGTCTAAAATCCCTTCATTTTCAATAATGAGCATTCCCTGACGGTCCGTTGTTATACCCTTTTCTAGAAGGTAGGTGTATCTTGGCACTTTTCCATCCATCACCGTAGGCAGATAGGCAAACAGCACATTATCCGTTGACTTTTGCAAGGCCTCCCCCACTTCAATGATATGAGTAGAAATGATGAAAAAGCATTGCGTGAATTGTGCGAAAGCAGTAGTTACAGACAGCGTCGCATCGTAAGCATCCTTAACATTGGTCCCTTTAAACAGCTCATCAAATAGCACCAAAAAGCTTTTACCACTGGCCACTTCTTCCGCTGCTTTTTTTACCCTCAAAACCTCTGCGAAGAAATGACTATACCCCATGTTTAAGCTATCGGGAACATTAATGGAAGAGTAAATTCCATCGCAAACCGAGAAACGCATCCCTCTGGCAGCAAGCGGGAAGCCCATGTGCGCAAGATAAAGCGCTATGCCTAAAGACTTCATGAAGGTAGACTTCCCAGCCATATTGGCACCGGTCAGGAAAATCATGTTATTGTGTTCACTAAGACTAACAGGGTTTGCCACGCCTTTAATTAATGCCGGATGCCAAAGTGCGGCAATTTCTATTATTTGTTTTCCCTTGGGTACAGCCTGTGCGCAGGTGAAGCCCTGAGCCTTTCCAACTTTGCCCACGGCAAGATAAACATCGAGCCTATAAATACATTCTAGTAAAACCTCAATATCGCGACGAAGGGTGTGTTTCAACACATGGTCATAAGCCGCTAGTTTTGGTGTAGAAAATTCATTGGCGCCCCTTTCTTTTAGCACATTACGGAGTGAAGGCGTTGCCAGGATACCCTGAAGAACATGAAGTTCCTCATCAAAAGGTGTCGGATTGGATTCCTGGAATTGCTCTAGAAAAACGTTTAAAGCGTTTAACAACTTTATCGTCGCAACCAATCCCGCCTGGAGCGCGGAGTATCGCTCGTCCCTCAGCAGTGCGGCCTGCATCTTTTTAGAAAAAACAACCACCAATGCGGCAGGATAGTTTCTCCTGCTAGCGGTGCCGAAATAATTTTCTACGAGCTGGAATTCAACACGGGTAAATGGAAAATCCAGGTTCTTACCTTGAAAATAACAAAACAACTCACTCCGCTTGTTGATAGCGGTAGCATCCGTGAGAGGATTTTTAAAAAACTGCTGCAAAAGCCTTTCACCACCACTGGTATGTACTTTATTAAACATGGCAAAAACGGAACCAGGTGTAAACTTACCTAGTAAGTTCAAATCCTCAAGCGTTTGTTTGTCTACTGTGAAGCTCATATTTTTTGTGTATTTAACCGCTCCATACCCGAAGCCAAAATATCCAGTATCCCCTCGTTTCTTATAATAATCATCCCATGCCTGTCGGCCGTCAAACCTTGCTCCAGCGTGTAAGTATAAATGGGCTTGTTCCCTTCCACACGGGTTGGCAGATATACAAAATTGATGTTATCACATCTCTCCTCCAGTACTTCTCCTGCTTCAATGATGTGTGTTGAAATGACAAACATGCTGTTTCGTTTCCCCGCGAAGGCTTCAGTAAAAGCAATCGTTGCTTCTGCTGCATCCTTCACATTTGTTCCCCTGAACATCTCGTCAAAAAGAACAAACAAATTCCTGCCCAGCTTAAGTTCCTGTGCTATTTTTTTTACACGAAGGACCTCCACGTAAAAATGGCTTGCTCCCATACCCAGGTTATCTGGCAGATTTATCGTGGTATAAATTCCATCCAGCACAGAAAACTCCATGTATTTGGCTGCAACCGGGAAACCCATATGGGCAAGAAAGAGGGAGATGCTCAACGACTTCATGAAGGTTGATTTCCCGGCCATATTGGCGCCGGTAAGGAAAATCACATTGTTATCAGGTGTAATATTTATTGAATTGGCCACTGCGTTTTGTAGCTGCGGATGATATACTCCCTCTAGTTTCACCACATGCTGCTGCTTAGGTAAAGCTTTGGGAAAAACAAAGGAGCGTTCTACTGCCACATTCGCCACAGAGAAGTAAACATCCAGGCCGTAAACATAGTCCAATATTCTAAGCACCGCATCGCGATGGCGAAACCTGAAAACCTCGTCGTAGGTCATATATTCATTGGAAGACAGCCTTGCTCCAGCAGGCAACACGAGGCTTTCTGTAATTCCTGGTAAAGCCAGCAGGTTTAATAATTCTGCCTTGTCATGCTGGTAAAAATCAAGATCTCCCATATTCAGACCGTTTAAAAACTGGTGCAGTTCTTTCAGCAGCTTGATCAGGGAGGTGATTCCAGCGTATATACCAGAGGTAACAGCATCAAGGGCAACCAGGTTGCTCAGCTTTTTCGCTATTGAATCATCTTGCGCAGACAGTTTTGTCCTTGTGTCTGTATTTCGCATATAGGATTCCACCGGGTCAAAATGATCCGTACTGAAGGGAAAAGACCTACCGGAGCTGGCAAAATACTGTATAACTTTACTTCGCTGATTGATTTTAGCATCATCTGATAACGGAAAGCGAAACATTCCTTCCAGTATCGCCGCTCCCCCCCTTGTTTTGGTCCTGTTAAAAATCTGATAAATGGAATCTCCGCCTGATTTACTAAAAAGGTTCAGGTCATCTATAGTTTGCTGATCGGTAAGGAATGCCATTTCTTTATTTTCTTTTTCTTCTGATCAATATCAATGTTCCGATGGCCACCATCATACCTGGAAATACCCAAAGAAAGGCGATACGAAGGTATTTAATTTGGTCCCTTTTAATTAACAGCGTGGTATCCTTCGCTGAAGGGCGGTAGCTGCTAATTGGAAACTCTCCATAACTTAACCAGCTAAAAATTCCTGTATTGAAGGCAAAGTTGGCGGTCCTCATATTGAAACGGTTCAACTCTATATTCGACATGAAGTCGGCGTCACCAACAACAACGATGCGCTGTTCCTTCCCTTTTGTGTTCCTGGCTAAGCTGACCGCAAGTGGGAAAGACTTCTGCAAATCACCCCGTTCAGGTTCAAATTTCACCTTTGCGGAATCCGTTACAAATTTGTCCTTTTTGAGCCAGCTTCTTCTTGGATCGGTTACCAGCAAAGGCTTAATGATATATCCGCTAGAATTTTCAATACCGAGCGCCGTGGCCATCGGCATTGAAACCACTACACTGTCGTAATGCGCGGCTACAAGTGGCGGATAGAGCTTGGCGCCTGTGCCGGTTAAAAACGGCGCGGCAAGGTGGGGTTCCAGATCTCTGCTGGCCTGCACGATGGCCCCAGCCATCAGTTGAACGCCAAACTGTTTTAATAGGGGATTAAGCATGGCCTGTTTTCCCGGCTCACCGGAAATCAGCAAATTTCCACCATTGTCGATGAACTGCTGCAATTTTGCCGTCTCTACATCGCCCAGCTCAGTTTTCGGATCAGCCAGCACCAGGGCAGAAGTGTTTTTGGGAATCGAATCGCTTTGCAAGGAAATGGTATCCACATCAAAGCCCTGATTAATAAGCGAATTCCTGAAATTCTTCAGGTTTGCCAAAGCACGGTATTCACGGTCGCCCATTTTGTTGATGTTACGCTCCAGATTTCCGGTTACAAACAGGATTTTTGGAATTTTTGCAAGAAGCAACCTTTTTAGTGCAGCAGAAATTTCGGTCTCGGATGGCCAGTGGTCATTATCAGGAAATACCCTTAAAAAAGTTTGCCTCCCTTTATATTTGAGCTGCATAATGTAATAATTGGGTTCCTGAGAAAGGTCAACCATTTTTCTGATCTCTTCAGGGCGCTTAAACTGGCTTAAGCTGATCTCCGCAGTTTTGGCGGATTTTGCCGCGACCTCAGCCAGTGTTTTACCGGGGTTGGCTTTCTTCATCCCTTCGCCAACACCCAGAGTATCATAGTACAATACCGTTTTCAACCTGATATTGTGTTTGAACCTGACATAAGGTGCCCAACGATTGATATTCAGCTGGTAGGATTCAGGTTTTGCATCTTCCATAAATCCGCCGAATAGGTTTGCGTACCCGGTAACTTCAAGTGGCTCATCACCCAGGTCCTCCACAATTTTCTGCGTGTCTGGCTTAATCGTATTGCTTTTATCCCTGGTCACGTCAAAATAAACAATGAGTTGGGGAATGGAACTGATGTAACCAATGGCTAGCGTAATGAGGACAATCATACTGTAACCCATCACCTTTTTTAGCGTGGACATGGTTTCCATTCCGGTTTTAAGTTTAAATATGGTCAGCTGCAGGAACATAAAAACGATGGCGAGGAAATAAACAATTCCGTTGCTCGTGATCAGTCCTGCCAGCATCCAGTCCGTTCTGCCGGCTACGGAAAGAAAGTAAGTGACATCCCTGATGAAGGGCACACCGCTCCATAATCCGGAAACATTATACAATATCCCGAAGGTAACGAACGTGCATACAGCGGCCACGATCTGATAAGTAGTCAGGCAGGACATAAAGATACCTATCGCAGAGTAAGCGCAGAGTAGCAGGAACAAGCCCAACACACAACTCAGCAGCAAGCCCGTATCCGGGTTGCTGACCACGAAATAGCTGGCAATAATGTAGATGGAAACGATACTAACCATCAGTATGCTCATGGCCACCATTGCAGCAAACTTACCCAGTACAATGTCTCGTACCCTGATTGGTGACGAATACAAAAGCCGGATGGTACCGCTGGATGTTTCCCGGCTGATGAGTCCCATAGTTAGTAATGGAAGGTAAAGATAAAGGTTTCCCATCACGTTAGAAAAGACCCCTCTTCCTCCAGAAAATATTGAGGCAATGATACTAAAGGGAATTTTATACCCCCCTTCCACCGTTAAGGCAATATCGTCAACCCCTTTCAGGTAGACAAAGCCGCACTGAACCATGAAAATAATGATTAGGAACCAGGCAATAGGAGAATAAAACAGTAATTTTAATTCTGTTTTAGCTACTCGGAAAATTGTTTTCATTAAGCTTTTTTTGATATAATTATTGTTGGGACAATTGTTTAAATATTTCCTCTACCGAGTTTTTTTCGAGTGTAATTTCCTGCAAGCGCCAGCCGTTTTGCACGCTTTTGGTCACAATCGTTTCTGCGATACCAGCCTCTCCGCTGAAATACAGACGGGCAAGGCGTTCAGTGAGCAGTTCTGCTCTCATGATCCCATCAATGGCTTCCAATGCAGCGATTTCGGGCATATTGTTAAAATGAATCAACATGCTGTGCGGCTCTATATAGTTGTTGAATGCATCCATGGTATCTTCAAATACGATCCTTCCGTTCTCAATCATCTTAATGTCCCGGCACAGCAGCTGTACTTCGGAAAGAATGTGAGAGGAAAATATAACCACCCTGTCTTTAGCGATGTCTTTAATCAGGTTTCTGACCTCAATGATTTGATTGGGGTCTAGTCCATTTGTAGGTTCGTCGAGAACGAGGACGTTGGGCCGGTGTACAATGGCCTGGGCGATGCCCACACGTTGCCTGTATCCTCCGGATAAATTCTTGATCAACCTGCCACTGAAGTGGTCTATTCCGCAGCGTTCTTTAGCTTCTTTAACTGCATCTTTTCTAGACTGTCCCGACATATCGCGTAAACCTGCACAATAATTAAGGTACTCATCAACAGTAAGATCCAGATAAAGAGGCGGGTTCTGCGGAAGAAAGCCGATCTCCATTTTCGCCCGCATTGGGTCATCCCTAAAGTTGATTCCATTGATGTACACATTTCCCTCCGTCTGGTTCAGAGAGCCGCAAAGAATGTTCATCGTGGTGGATTTCCCTGCGCCATTTGAGCCTAAAAGCCCAACAATGCCATACTGGCTAATCTCTAGGTTGATGTCACGTATCGCCCAGCTGCTGCTATATCGGTGCGATAAATTTTCTATTTTTACTATACTTTTTTCCATTAAATTGGAGCTTTAAACTTCATAGGAGTATTCCTCAATCTATTGATGTGCCCGACTCGGGCACATCAATAGAAAATTAACTTATTTTAAATTAATTGGGATTTTGAATCAACTCAGGGTTTTGATTCACAATAATTGTTGAGAATGGAAAAACATATCCATTGCTATTGGGCTCCAATGTATAGGTAACACCATTAAGCACCCTTGTTACTGTTTTGGCAAACAATGGCTCCTTATTTAGACGCTTTTGGTCGAACCAGCGAAGCCCTGTTCCAAACAATTCCCTTCGACGCTCATTAATCACTAATTCCAATGCCTGCTGGTCACTCGTTGCCGAAAGGTCTACGTAATCCGCTTCCAGGAACCTGAATTTACGCAAGTCATTCAACGCTTGTAAGGCGTCCGCACGTCTTCCGGCACGTGCCAGGCATTCTGCCCGGATGAGCCAGGTCTCGCCAACTGTTAATCCCACGCATGCGTTATCAGCACCAGCACCGGCAAAAAATCGCGTACCTGTAAAGTAGGGATAACTGAAGTCTCCTGCTCTTGTAAACAGAGTATACCTCAAGTCTTTAGTCCCTAATAAGTTCAATAAGTCTTCGCTCAATTGCAAGCCGCCGTAACTAATTCGTGGGATTTTACGTAACAGAACTTCTTTGTTTTGAATAAGCGTCGGAAATGCAGCGTTAACGAACAGTTTATAATCATTAAGTCCGTTTGAAAGTGCTAATGCTTGTTCTGCGGCTATTAGAGCGGCCTCAAAATTACGCATGTTCAAATGCACCTTTGCCAATAGCGCATACGCGCTGCCTCGATACGGGTTCACTGAATTCGTTTTAGCAGTAGGTAATAAAGGAATAGCGGTTTCTATATCTTTTAGCACCTGGGCATAAACCTGGGCAACAGTGGCCCTTTGCAGTTTTACAAACAGCTTTGCTTCCAATAAAAGCGGCACACCGAGATCAGTGCCAGCCGTCGAAGCATCGTATTGCTTCCCATGTGAATTTACCAGCGTAAAATAAGTAAATGCCCTTTGAACAAGTGCTTCCGCATAAATCGCGTTCTGCTCCGCCAGGGAGCCATTTTTACTCTGCAATACCCCTGAGATCACGGTGTTATAAGTATATATTGCTTTATACATAGAATTCCAGTCAAAATCATCTTCTTTGTCGATATAGAATGGTTTTGCCCAGGTATATTGCGCAATATATACACTATTGTAAGAGATATCGCTTTGGAGGTTTGGATCTTTAAGATCAATGTCATCACAACCTATAATCGCGGCATTTGCCGAACCAAGTTCTAAATCGTCTCTACTGTTCATCAGCAGGCGATAATCATTTGTATATACTAAAACCCGCTGGCCTTGCACCGGAACATTTTCTACATATTTCCGGCAGGAAAGTAAGGTTACGGCAGTTATAGTGATGAAAAATACTTTAAATACATTCATGGTGATTTCTTTATGCATTATAAACTTAGGTTAAGTTGAAATGAATAGTTACGTGTAGGAGCCAATTGGTAGGTGTTGCTTACATTGAATAAATAGTCCGGATCAATCTTCTCCTTGTTCTTTACCCAGATCATGCCCAGGTTTCTGCAAACCGCAGATAGACTCAAGGCCTTAATACCCATTTTAGCCACCACCCGCTGAGGAACCGCATAAGACAGGCGCACCTGGTTCAATTTTACATTGCTCCGGCTTCTCACCAGTAAATCCGAATTGGAATATCTTTCTACACTGGTTCCATAATTAAAACCCTGTGAATAATCCGAAGTAATTCCTGGAATGTTGGTCGTTAATTCATCGCCTGGCTTTCTCCAGCGCTGTGCCAAATCTCCCGCACGGCTAACATAATATCCGGTTTCAGCAACTGAGGGCCTTAAAAAAACACCACCGAGCTGATATTGAAATTGAAGCCCCAAATCAAACCTCCTGTAGGTCACATTAGTACTGTATGCACCAAACCACGGTGAGGCCGTTCTTCCTGAATATGACTTCACGTCATAAAAAGGAAAATCCCAGGTATTGTACAACTTGCCCGGCTCTTTGGGATCCTTTATTAAGGTTTCTCCTTTTTCATCTAATCCCGCAAACTTGTATGTAAACAAATAGTCTGTTGGGTAACCATCATACAATTGCTCCTCTCCCGGCGCAATCGAATTGGCGATAGGCAATTTAAAACGCTCATCATGAATGATATTGGTATTATAAGATAAATTGATCGTGTTGTTCCATGTCACTTGTTTAGATTTAGCGAGGGCGAAGGAGAAACCTATATCTATACCCTCCCCATCTAATGTGGCCGCATTAAATAAAGTTCTTGAAAAACCATAGGTTCCGTTGATGGGCAAGTCATAAAAGATATCTTTAGTATGTTTTTTATAGTATTCCAGTGTTCCAGAAATGCGGCTGTTAAAAAGGGAAAAGTCTAGTCCATAATTCAGCATTTTGGTTTTTTCCCATGCCAGATCTTCTCGTGCGGGCTTACCGATACGTGCACTCGGAAGGAGGGAATAACCATCTGTCCCCTGTAATTCGATTACTGTTACCGGCGCATAGCCCTGTGGGGCATTCCCTGTAAAACCAAAAGTAAAACGTCCGGATAAAGCGCTCAACCACTCCACATCTTTCAAAAAGCTTTCCTTTTTCATATTCCAGCTTAATCCACCAGACCAAAGCGGGATGGCTCTTTTTCTCCGTTCTACGCCAAGCAGGTTCAAATCATCAAAACGTGCACTTCCCGAGACCGTATACTTGCTATCATACGTGTATGAGGCAGTTGAATAATAAGACAATGCCCTGGTGGTTCTCTCTACAACCGGCGAGGATGTAGCCCCAATAGTCGGACGATTCCCTGTTAAATCCAGGTAGCTTCCATTGGGATTTACCGGCGTAAATGCATTGATCTCTTTATTGTAGCCGTAACGGTTTTCTCCGCTGGTTCTATTAAAAACCTCACGGATTTCATTTCCCAGTACAGCATTCAAGTCATGCTTATTGTTCCAGTTTTTATTTACGTTTACCTGCCCCCTTAAATTATAGCTTTTGGTTGTTCCATTACTTGTAATCAACTTTCCACCAATAGGAAGGCCATAAACCAATTGTCCCGCAGAATTTATACTTGTCGCCCTATTTATCATAATCCTTGCTTGATAGCTATCCGGTTCCTGATAATTTTCACGCTCGGTAAAATTCCGGCCTATATTTCCTGAGACCGAAAAATTAAGCCAGGAAGTAATTTTAGTTCTCACATCCAAATTCAGGCCCAAATTGTTACCGGTATTCATGGTATTGTTATAATTCAATTCGTCTAGAGCTGAATACCTGAAAGGCAGGTATCCCCGGCCCTCTAAAGTTCTGGCCCTGGATGGAATCGTAAAGATATCATAGTACATTGTGCTTCCATCCGGATTGACCAGGAGATCATAAGGACGCAGTCCAAATGGAGACATGCTCATTCCAAGCGCAGCCGCGGGATTGGTTTTATCCGTTGTATTACCGTAAGTCAGGGAAGTATTGATGGCAACACGTCCTTTTAGAAGGCTGGAAGTTGTTGATACATTAAAGGAGTATCCTTTGTTCTTATTGCTTTTATAGATCCTGTCGTCAGTATAGTAATTACCTGACATATAATAGGAACTATTAACACCGCCTCCCGAAATCGATAAATTATACTGCTTCGTGGCCTGACGCTGAAGTAGGTATTTAGAAATCTGATCTGCATTATCGTACTGCGCCAAAGCAGCAAGTTCTGCATTCATCTGGGCTTCAGAAATTTCGCCACGTTTGTTTCTAAAAATGATGGCTTGAGCCTGGGTCAGGTTCCCTGATATATAAGATGATTGTGTAACGTCTTCCACATAATTTTTACTGATCATATCTTTCTCCAGATCAATGTAATCAGCGACAGACATCATTGGTCCGTAATCCGTCCTGGGTTTTGCACCGGTGCTATAGGTTGTAGTAAAGTTGAGTGATGGCGCCGAATTTTGCTTGCCTCTTTTAGTCGTAATCACAATCACACCATTTGCTGCCTGGATTCCCCATATAGATGCTGCTGCTGCATCTTTTAAAAAAGTGATCTGTTGAATATCATCTGGGTTAAGCAAATCCAATGCACCATTTGCAATGGAAATCTGCGATGGAAAGCCATCGACAACCAAAAGGGGCTCTACGCTCACCTGAGTATACTTACCGACGATGGTAGAGATACCACGTATATTAATTGTCCCATTGCGACTGTTACCAGCTGTCGTCTTTGTCGAAATATTCACCCCTGGAACCAGACCTTGCAAGCGTTCAAGGATACTGACCGTTGGAAATTGCGCGATCTCCTTAGCGGTTATGATCCCAAATGAACCAGTTGCCCGGTCTTTATTCAGATCCTGGTAGCCCGTACTTACAATCGATACATCCTCCAGAACAGCCACCAAGGGTTTCATGGCGATTACCACACTGGTTTGAGCAGTCAGCCTCAGCGTATCCGGTTTATAGCCGATAAAGGTGGTAATCAGGGTTTCCTTACCTGTTAGGTTAAGCAAGTTAAACGAGCCGTCTGATGCCGTCCTTGCACTTTGATTCCTGCCCAGCACAACAATGCTTGCGCCAGGCATCGGTTCACCTTTTTCGTTCATCACCAGGCCTCTTATATCAATCCTGAATAAAGCAGTGCTTATGCGGTCAATAAAGGAACTTTCCTTCTTCAGTACAACGACCATTTTATTTTGAATTTCAAAACTCAATGGCTGGTCTTTGAAAATTAGCTCAAGTACTTCAGAAAGTTCCATATTCTTTACGCGAATACTCACAGGATCAGCGGTTTTCAATAGGTTGCCGTCTGCGACGAAATCGTAACCACTCTGCAATTTAAGTTGAGCAAAAATCCTTGCTAATGGTGCATTTTTCTCCGATAAGGAGATTTTCTGTGCAAAGCCTGCCGCGGCAACTTGCATAAGTGATGCTAACAATATCACGCTGGTTAATCGCATAATGAGCAAAATTTTAGGGCATACGTCTGATGGCATACCGGGGTTTCTGGTATATTTTGTATACATTTAGTCTAGGTTTGGTCTGCAGCATACCTCTACTTTCCACGGGAAAGGTTACTGCGGGTTCGGTTGATCAGTTGATTTTTGGCCTAAAGCCAAACTTAATCCAGGTTCCGGTCTCCGGGATCTGGTCATTTTTTTGTATTTATCTCTTCACGTAGACCCTCCTTCCTTCAACCTTAAAGTGAACTAATCTTGTAGCTTCCAAAGCCTGGAGTATCTGGCTTATATTTTTGGATCTGGAAACATTCCCAGAAAAAGTACCTGTCGGAATGCTGCCTTCATAAACTACCTCAATATTATACCATCGGGCAATGTCGCGCATAATCCTCTCTATAGTAATCTCAGTAAAAATAAAGTCGCCGGTTTTCCAAGCTGTATTTTCTTCCAGGTTTGCCTTGGAAATACTGATTGACTCTCCCCTGAGCAGGGATTGCTGTCCCGGACTCAGCACAATTTCGTCTTTATACCGAATCTTTCCTTTGCTATTCCAGGCAGCTGCTTCGAAATCTACACGCACACTTCCTTCCTGTAGGGTCGTTATAACGTCGGGCTCGTCTTTATACGCCTTAATATTAAAGTGCGTTCCTAACACCGTTACATCCTGTCCATTTGTTTCCACGATAAAAGGCTTGGCTTCATCTTTTTGAATTTCAAAGTAAGCTTCTCCCGACATCTTAACTTTTCGGCTTTTTAACCCAGTGAAGGAAGCCGGATATGTTAGTGAGGAGGCTGCGTTTAGCCAAACCAACGAGCCGTCGGGCAATCTGACCCGGTAGGTCTCTCCCCGGTCGGTAGAAAGCATATTCATTCCCCGCTGTTCTGTCAGGTCATTGTCTACGGTTTCATAGGTTATTTCCCCATCTGCTGTTTTAGAGATGCGTACCCCAGATTCAGATGCAAGCGCTCCGTTAAGGGCTGCGGACAAGACGATTTTTCGCCCACTCGCCAACGTAAGCGTTGCTTTGTTGGTTCCTGGTGCAATATCCTGCGCTGCAGCAATGAGATTCGTGCGGTTGTCATCGTTAAAAAAACGGCTCCTTAGCAATAACGAAAAGGTGATGATTGCTGCAATTGCCGCAACGCCAGCCAGGCGCGGCCATAGCCTGCTCACTTTTTTGAGCTCCTGGGGCTGGCTGGTCACCGCTTCGAAAATTTGAAGTGCCCGGAATTCGCTGATATCCTTTTCGTGGCTTTCACTCAGCTGATAATCCGTTTCCAGCAAGCCGAACAGTCGTTGCTCCGCGCCGGGTGTATTCAGAAAAGTATTGAACGCTTCCAATTCAGTAGCAGTAGCTGTTTTTGCAGAGAACTTCGAATATAAATCGATGACCCTTTTGTCTTCCCAGTTGACCATATTGTATTGTCTAAGGATTATGCCCTTTTTAATAATAATCCCGGAGAAATGCTTTAGGGGGTATGGAGAAGGAAAAAAATTAAAGTAGTTTAAAAAGAATCAGCATAGCGGTCACGTCGGTGTGTGTTTTCAGGTATGCCCGGAGAAAGCGAAGAGCCAGCTTCATGTAACTTCTGACCGTCTCGACACTTAAATTCATCTTTTGAGCAGCTTCCTCATACTTCAGTCCCTCAATGTGGCAAAGTTCATAGACCAGTTTCTGCTGAGGGGGCAATAGTGCAATGCCATCTGAGAGTAGTTTCCTGGTATCGGCCAGCAAAATTTCTTCCTCCGTTCCATTATCCTGCTCAGTCCACCCTCTTCCGAGTTCCGCGTCTGTTTTGGCTTCAAGCACTTTTCTCCTTAGCAACTGAAAGCTGCGGTTGCGTGTAAGTGTGGTTAAATAAGCCGCCAAGTTACTGTGTTCGGTAAGCCTGCCTGCGGTTTGCCAAAGTTTGAGCATGACCTCCTGCAGGACTTCTTCTGCAAGCAAATCGGACTTTAGCAAATACAAGGCCCTAGAATAAACCAGGATACGGTAATGATCGTAAAGCATTTTAAAAGCATACTCGTTTCCCTTTGCAACTTTACGCAGCAATTCACTTTCCTCAGTAAGGGGCTTAACTAACATAACATGCTTAAATATCAAATATACGTGTTTAATTAAACTAACAGGTAGTGTGACCCGCCGCCGTAGTCCATATCGGTATCATAAAAAGGAGAAATATTTAACAAGCCTGCTTGTCAATGACATAGCTCCCCGCATTGCGCTTAACCTCAGGCTGAATTGAGCAGGTAAACTCAAGGGGGGCTGGCATCTGTTTGTGCAGTTACCGTGTGTTCCTCGTGTTCTACGTTGGTGAGGCCATAAATACTCCTCAATACTATACATACTAATATCAATTTTTTCATGGGCTATTTGTTTTGTGAGCGGCTGATCATTTTTGCTGTCCATTTCAGGATCAACTGCCTATCCTTGGCCGAGAGTAACGCATTTCGGTGGATTAGGGTATAGGATGGCAATGGCATAGTGGCGTCCTTAATACTGCTGGCAATTGATTTCAACTTACTTCGCTGTCTGCGCGCGGAATAACTCCCGAACTGGTTAAAATTAAGCTCAGACTTCCCTTTTCTAATGTGAGAAGACACCCACCAAGCTGCAGGTTGTGAAAATGAGTACCACGGATATCTGGTATTGTCACTATGACAGTCGTAACACGACTCGCGCAGTATACCCTGCACGGATTCGGGTACAGGGTAAATACGGCTAATGTCTAGTATTGCAGCCTGACCGGATTGATTACGGTCAGGCTTGATGAACTGAATGACTGCCAGCACAAATAACATTATAAGCAGTATGTTTTTCATTATAAAGAGACTAATTGAATTCTTCTATCATACGACCACAATCTGGCATAGCCTTGCCTAAATACGGATTGCGTATGTCCTTTGTTTCGCTGATCCAGTTTCCGCCTTTTCCTTGATTATACATTGGACAATGGTCAAAATACAGCTTTCGGCCTGGGATACTTTCTATTTTTACCAATTCGTAAATATCCTGGCTCAGAGTTTCAAAATGTTCCCGCTGATGGTTGATGTTTCCCTCACTGGCACTGATATGCTCGGCATGTTCCTTAGCATCGTCAGCAATATCACTGAATGCCTTGGACTGTTCAGCATTCAAAGCATTTTTATCAATTATTGTGATTGCCAGCACCAGACTTTTACCCGCATCGGCTGCTTCGTTATCGTTATCTTTTGTCAAAGCATTTTTTAGTTGTAGATAAGCGTTGATTAATGCCTCAGTGGGCGCCTTGCCTATTGGTTTCGCAACGGCTGCTGAGGTTAATGTGAGCGCACTATCTGATGCCTTAGCGGCCGAGGTTGTTTTTTTACCGCTGGTGCAGGCAGCAAGCCATAGGATGGATGCTGCCATGCTGAATATGATTTTTTTCATTTTGATTTTATTGAAGTTGAACTGGTAAAGCCCCGGATACAACAGGGGCATATTATGTAATTAGTTAATTGTTTTTACACTTTACCGAAATTTAGCATGGGGTCGCTCTGACAAGGCCTTTTCCGGTTCTAGAACAGCATTTTTATCACTACCAGTATGGTCTTTGACTCCTCGGTTGCTTTCGTTGCTGTTAATGCATCATTAACCTGTAACGAAATGATTATATCCTGATGCATTTTCTCTAGCTCGCACACGCTGGGCAAATACAGTTTTGCGCAAAGCGGTTGCGATTAAGAAACCAAAAAAATATCTATTCATTTTTTCAAGTTAATAACGACACATCCGGGCAGGCATTTGCCCTCCGGTGGATATTAAACTTTAAATCAAATCTGAAAACTTTGTATGGCAATCCGTACATCACTGATCGGAGACCGGCAATGCTGCGTGAAATAAGCATTTGGTACATTTGAGGGCAAACGAACCGAAAGAAATTGCCGATGAATAATACTTGGCAATAATATAAATAGTGCAGAAAGTTGGCTTAGATTATCAGTACGTTGCGTCAATTTACTACTTGCAGTCAACTTGGCTACTGCATCCTTGCAACAATTTTCCTTTTTACCGTCTTGTTCCTGATGATGATCTTTATCCTGATGGGAACCTAAATCTACATGCTGATGCTGAATACCCGCTCCGTGTTCATGCCCATGATTGGTTAAGGTTCCATTATGGTTTGCCTGAATTTCAGGTGTTTGCTGGGATGCATTGAAGCCCATATCAATCCCAATTGCACATGCAAAGCCTGTCACCGTATTTAATAAAAACACAATAAGCAGCATTATAGCTTTAATTGGCACTAATTTGCTCTTTGTCATCGATAGACAAAAGTAATCTAATTCTAATATTACACAAAAAAATAGCAAATTTATCAGTCAAAAACCCCGTATCCAATAATCACTTAAGCTTATTCAGCCAGAATTCCCCCAGTGTTTCCGAAGAGGCGTGTTATTTTTTACATCGAATTCAATTATAATTGAATCTTTATCACTCTTATATTTTTTAACAAATGGAGCGACCGAATTGGCTTTCATCCCGGTATCAAAAGCTCATACTGATGAAAAGCCGCAAAAATTCTGTGGATCGGGTTTTCCTGAGATTTTCAGAATGGTAGTTCTGGACACATTCAGTGATGAGTCTGACTATATCAAGAACGAACTCCAAAGCATATCGTTAACTAAGGTTTTCAAAGAGGACATGAAAAAATGTGCCCGTCTTTATGATTTCCCAACCGATTTTTAAAATCAAAAACAGATTGTATCGAACTAAAAATCGTCTCGCAACTTTCGTATTTGTTCAAGTGCCGCTACGTCAATCTGATCTTTTGGGCGATTAACAATCTTCTTATTCTCAATTAATTGATTAATATGCAAAAAAGGAACA
>Ga0157370_10002096_pt1 | contig 24367 bp, 15 predicted proteins | sample C35metaG_FD_113463 | JGI IMG/M metagenome (GOLD analysis project Ga0157370, IMG submission 113463) | Corn rhizosphere microbial communities from Kellogg Biological Station, Michigan, USA - C3-5 metaG | ecosystem: Host-associated > Plants > Roots > Rhizosphere > Soil | place: USA: Michigan...
ATTACAGAGCAAAATAATGAAGCAATAAAAAAGGTATTACCCATTATTTTAGCGACTTCTATTTTTATGCAGATGCTCGATTCGACGATTTTGAACACTTCACTGCCTTCTATCGCAAAAGATCTACACGAATCGCCGCTTGACATGCAGAATGCGATAATTAGTTATGTTTTAACTCTGGCTCTTTTTATGCCGGTGAGTGGTTTTTTATCGGATAAATTTGGAACAAAGAGAATCTTTATTTTTGCTTTGGTTTTATTTAGCCTTGGCTCTTTATTTTGTTCGCTTTCTCAAAACCTGACGCATTTAGTATTAGCCCGAATCGTTCAGGGCGTTGGCGGCAGTTTAATGACACCGGTAGGAAAATTGGCTCTTATTAAAACATTTCCTAAAAATGAATTGCTTAGAGCAATGAACTTTGCGATTATTCCAGCCTTAATTGGGCCGGTATTAGGACCGCTGGTAGGAGGTTATATGGTCGATTATTTATCCTGACACTGGATTTTTTTAATCAATATTCCTTTTGGACTTATCGGGATTCTTTTAAGCTTGAAATACATGCCCAATTATAAATCCAAAATTATCGATTTTGATTTAAAAGGTTTTTTCATCTTTGCCGGAGCTTCGCTTTTATTGTCCATTTCTTTGGAATTATTTGGAAACACAGTTCGCGTTTCGCCTGTTTTAATGATTTTAATGTCAGGATTTTTAATGCTCTATTGGTATTATCGTCACGCATCGAGAGATAATAATCCTATTTTTCCTTTAAATCTTTTTCAGGTAAGAACGTTCCGGGTGGGTATTGTTGGTAATTTGGCTACACGTTTAGGAATCAGTGCAATTCCGCTATTATTGCCTATGATGATTCAGATTGCTTATGGAAAGTCGGCAGTGGTATCTGGATGGATTGTGGCTCCTATGGCACTTACGGCTATGTTTGGGAAATCGGCGGTAATTGGAATATTGAACACCTTTGGTTACCGAAGAACCTTAATGGTGAATACTTTTATTATCGGTGTTTTAATTTGCTGTTTGGCTATTCCGTCTATTCATGATTCAATTTATTGGTATGTGCCTATAATTTCGATATTAGGTTTCTTTAACTCCATACAATTTACCTCTATGAATTCTATTTCTATTGCCGATTTAAGGCCGTATCATACCAGCAGCGGTAATTCTTTAATTTCCGTTAATCAGCAATTGGCAATTGGTTTTGGGATCGCTTTTGGATTATTAGTGCTTAAAATTTTTCAAGGTGATACAAAACTCATTCATCACGAAATTCATAATGCTTTTCGATATACTTTTCTTGTTGTAGGCGCATTAACTATTCTGTCTGGATTAGTTTTTAGAAGACTGCATTTTAAAGACGGCGACAATTTAAAACCAGCCGATTAATTCAACCAAACTATAACTTAACTTAACCATTCCGCATAAACCTTATAATGAATACAAGCAATACTCCGGTTACTATTTTACAAACAAAACAACATTTTGAAATTCTTGACGGACTTAGAGGCGTCGCTGCGCTGGCAGTTGTCATTTTTCATTTTATGGAATGGGTTTATACAGACCCGACTAAAAATTTTATCGGACATGGTTTCTTGGCAGTTGATTTCTTTTTCTGTCTTTCCGGATTTGTCATCGGTTATGCTTACGATGATCGTATTGCAAAAATGGGACTGCGTAATTTTTTTATTTCTAGAATTATAAGACTTCATCCGCTTGTTATAGCAGGATCAATATTAGGTTTGCTGGCATTTTTGTTCGATCCGTTTGGCGGGCATCTCGAATTGTACAGCGCCGGTAAGATTGCTTTGGCTTTTATCTGTTCCTTATTTATGATTCCGCTGCCCATAATTGAAGATCGTGGTTTTAACCTGTTCAGTTTTAATGCGCCGGCATGGTCGTTGTTTTGGGAATATATTGCCAATATTGTGTATGCCTTTGTGCTTTACAGAATTAGAGGAAGTTATTTATTAATCCTGACTGTCATTTCGGCTTTTGCTATTTGTTATGTAGGTTATAGTTCAGGTAATTTATTAGGAGGCTGGAGCGGTCCTACTTTTTGGGACGGCTGTGCGAGAATATCGTATTCGTTTTTAGCGGGATTATTGATTTATCGTTCGAATTGGATCATCAAAAATAAACTTGGATTTGGAGGACTTTCTCTATTATTGTTATTAGCTTTTGTAATGCCTTTTTCAGAATTAAACTGGATATCCGAACCTTTGGTCGTGTTGTTTTACTTTCCTCTATTGGTGGCCTTAGGCGCTGGTTCAATATTAAAACCTGGTTTGAAGAAAGTCTGCGTATTTTCAGGACAAATTTCTTATCCGTTATACATGACGCATTATGCCGTATTGTGGATGTTTGGAAACTACTATACCACCCATAAACCAGATACCACTAAGTTAATATTTATTGTTGTAACCGCAGCGATTCTGCTTGTTGGAGCTGCTTATTTGGTAATGAAAGTGTATGATATTCCGTTTAGAAAATATTTAAGTGATAAACGAACTAAAAGAACTTTGAACTGACCCCTCAATTTTTAAAAGTTTATTTCAAATTATGCCTTTGGAATAGGTAAATTTGCAGCTTGGTATTGGGTTTTCTCTCAATAGCTAAAATTTACTTTAATCGCCCGATAATGTCCCAGAATAAAAAATCAATTTATACGCTTCAGTTTGTTTTACTCTGTTTGAGTTCTTTGTTATTCTCTTCGAGTTTTAATATGATGATACCAGAGCTTCCTAATTATTTAAGCAGTTTGGGAGGTGCTGAATATAAAGGACTTATTATTTCATTGTTTACGCTTACTGCGGCAATTTCTCGTCCTTTCAGCGGTAAATTGACTGATAAATGGGGACGTGTTCCGGTTATGGCGATTGGATCTTCTGTATGTGTTATCTGTGGTTTTTTGTATCCGGTTTTAAGTTCTGTATCCGGATTTCTGTTATTGCGTTTAGTGCACGGTTTCTCGACTGGATTTAAACCAACAGCTACATCTGCTTATGTTGCCGATATTATTCCGCAGGAAAGATGGGGAGAAGCTTTAGGAATGCACGGTTTATGTTTTAGTATTGGAGGCGCTATAGGACCAGCTTTTGGAAGCTTAATTGTAAATGCATTTGGAATGAATGCCATGTTTTATGCTTCGTCTTTTTTAGCTTTTATGTCTATCATAATTGTGTTTAACATGAAAGAAACATTAGCTGCGAAAGAAAAACTCAACAGATCGATGTTCTATATTGGTCGAAAAGATATTATTGATAGAGGAGCGCTTCCGGCAGGAATTATCACTTTTTTCTCTTATACGGCTTATGGACTTATACTGACTCTAATTCCGGATTGGAGCGAACACCTCGGAACACAAAATAAAGGAGTCTTTTTTACAGCTTTTACTGCAGCATCGGTTTTGGTGCGCTTTGGAGCTGGGAAACTTTCAGACAGACACGGACGAACCAATGTTATATTTGTTGGATTAATTATAACTTCTATTGCATTATTTGTAATAAGCGAAGGTAAAGATGTGGTAATGCTTTTAGTAGGTGCCGCAATTTACGGAATGGGAACGGGGATTTTATCACCTGCCATAAGTGCGTGGACAATTGATTTAAGTCGTCCTGAACATCGCGGAAAAGCTGTAGCCACAATGTATATTTCTATGGAATTAGGAATTGGTCTTGGAGCACTGCTTGGAGGCAGTTATTACAACGATCAAATCATGCGTATACCGCTGATTATGAAACTGGATATTCTGGTATTGATGATTGGATTTTTATATCTGTTATATTGGAGAAGACTTAAAAAAAGAACCGCACAATCGTAAGCTGAAACCCTATTGTTTTTTATTTATGAGAAATGGGGTTTTCTGCAGGAAGTTTTGTTTTCTTATGAATGCATGGTTCTGTATGGGCAATAATGGGTTTTTCATCCCAGTCACCCCAATCTCCTTTATAAACTTTAAGATACACTAATTCGTCGTTTTCTCCGCTAAACAGTCTGCTTTTAGTAGCAGGGCAGTTGTAGCTTTCTTGTTGATTTGTTTTTGAATTTTTCATGATTTCGGGGGTTTAATAAAATCACTTAAAATTACACGTATTGCTGCAGTATCACTTATATAATAAAATGATATTCTTGTCAAATTTACATGTTGGTTTATAATGGACTAAAAAATTAAAACCAGCCTTCTTTAATTGCTTTCGTAATGACCTCGGTTGTGTTTTTTGTTTTGGTTTTTCTTAGAATATTTCTTCTATGCGTATTTATCGTTTCAACACTCAGAAATAATTTATCCGAAAGTGATTTGCTGTTATGGCCGTCAATTAGGTTTTTTAAAATTTCTTTTTCCCTTTTGGTAAGAATTTCTTTTGCAGGTTTAAAAGCAGTTTGTATTTCAACATCAATATAAGATGGCTCACCATCAAGACCTATGAAAGACAATACAGGTCGGCCGGTTGGTTTTAGATGCGTAATATCAGTATGAATATCCAGTACTCTTAATGCACCTCCTTGCGGCGATGTCTGGATGGTGTAAATCTGCTGTAGTATTCTAACATAATTGCCATTGGTATGTTTTATCCTGTAATCATATCGGATCTTATATTTCATTATTTTCTCGGGAGAAAATTGAGAAAAGAATTTCATCGCTGTATTTTCAATATTCAAGAAGAACGGAATATCATCAGGATGAATGTTTACAATTGAATATTCTGTGGTGAAATCTTCTGGCAGGCATCCTAAAACCGTAGTCACATTATCCTGGACATATTCTATTGTTGAAGTGGCAAGATTAAAAATAAGATAATAATATTCTCCTACAGAAAAAATATCAACGATTCTTTTTATATACTCCAAACTATAGTTAGGAGCAATATAAGTATCAGATTTCGCAACACTACTCCAGATTTTTTGCAGTTCTGCTAGTGGATCCTGGTTCATGACAGATTGTTTTTGGGTGGGATAAAACTAAGAAAAAGATTCTTAAGAAAATACTCACTAGTGAGTATTTTTTAAGAAATGTTTAACGTTTAAATTTGAAATGTTAAAATTTGCTAATTTTATCTGACAACTTATACAGTATAAATTATGGCTTTAAATAAAATAAAATTTAATTTTAGAAAAAGATCTAATAATTTACCCAAAAGAGATCTGATTAAAAAAGGAGAAGGCAAGCTGACTTATGTACAAATATTTGGTTTTGTCTTAATAATATTCGGTATAATTTACTTTGCTTCTTTTCTTCTGCCAAGCGGGGTTATAGATATTTTTAAATCTTTAAAACTAGAGGAACATCCTGATCACAATGAAGTTCCAATCGCTTTTTTTACCGTAATGCTGGGAGTTGCATTTTCTTTTCCTGATATGTTAAAAGGCCAGACAAAAGATATTAGTACAATGCGAATAATTGTATTCATGTTTGCTAATGTTATTTGTATGCTGCTTCTCAAAATGGGTTGGGGGAAAGATTCATTATCAGAGATAGGGCTGGATGGTTATTGGATGGGAGTAATAGCACTTCTTTTTGGAGCTAAAGCAACACAGTCTTATTTTGAAAATGCAAACAAATTAATCTCGCAAACGCAGTCCAATCCTCTTTCAACAGATAAAAAAGAATTTGGCATAAGTAAAATAGCTATTGCGCAAATTGCTAAGGTTCAAAATGAAGAAAAACTATATGCCCAATTTCCTTCTATCGATTTTGTTAGTGATACCATTCAAAATGGTGAAAGCTGCCTGACTATATATCTAAAAGACGATAACAAAACCGGAATTCCTGCATTTGTTATTGCACAGTTAAATGAAACAATGACAATTCCGGTTAAGACTGAAATTGTCTCAAGTATTGGTATTGGAAAACCGCATTTGGCACAATTAACAAACAATATTGCTGATGTGAAAAATTCAGCATTTTTAGGTTCTATTTGTTGTCTGGTAGAATCTGAAATTAATCCTGATTTAAAAGCTGTTCTTACCTCTGGGCATATTTTTACAGGTGGAAAATTTGATAATTTTGATGGCTTTGTTAGTTCTAATCAGGCAACGGATACATTAAGCAATGGAAATTCTATTGGGGAACTTCATTTTCAACAAATGATTTCAAATCAGGATATTGCTATTGTAAAACTTGATGACAGCACTTCATTAGAAAATCTACTGCTTAAATTTCCACAAGGGTTTTATGAGGTTACCGAAGCTGATTTAAATTCACCTATTAGAAATGTTACTATTTTATCAAAAGAAAACAATAAACGCGAAGCTTTTATAGTGGATAAAAATGTTAGTGTTAGACTACATTATATTGGGACAAAAAAAATTATGAGAAATATAATTTTGATTGGATCTAATTCAAACCGAGATGATTCAACTACAGTTTCTAAAGAAGGAGATTCCGGAAGTTGTGTTTATCATACTAATACTGGCAAGATGATAGGAATGTTGTTAGGAGGTAATGATAAGTTTAGTTTCGTTCTCCCATTTCAACAAACTTTAATTAATAACAATTTTAAATTGAAATAAAAATGAAAAATCTATTGATTATTCTATTCTTACTGCTGATAAGCAATTCATATTCACAAGATGGTGGAATGAAAATTAATTTTAAAATTGAAAATAATAAAATAGTAACTAGTGATAAAACGTCTCAGCTGAAATTACCCCTTGAATTAGTATTTTCAAAAGCATTTAAGGATAAGTCTATTACTATTTTGAATGACAAAAGTGAAGTTCTGGCTTTAAATAATTCAAAGTTTGGTGATCAAAATTTAACCCTGCTAGATGGAGAAACGTTTAATATTGAAATTGATAAGGAGGGTGTAGTGAATCCTTCATTAGCAGCAGATAAAAAAATTGATGGAAAGAAAATTCTACTTCAAATAGAAAAGTATGCTCCAATTGTTTTAGCATTTGATAAAACTACAGATACAGAAAATCAAGACTCCAACGGCGATTATAAAGCTGGATACCTTTATTATGATGCCATTAAGTTGTCTGAAGAAAAAGATGTTGCCCAAAGAAAACAAATTCTTAGTGCTTATGGTATCAGCAGTTCAAATATTTCAGAGAACCTTTATTTAAAAGAAGTATTTGGAGCTGATTACCTTGCTGGCGGTGTTCAGGGAGGAGGTTCTCTTTTATCAGTCGCAGGAGGTACTGATGTAACTTATTTTGCAGCAGGATTAGCACGATTTCTGGCTGAGCGCGCGAAAGACGAGCTTAACGAAGCATTTTTTAATAAAATGAAAGAACAGCTTAATGCTTATCCGGAATTAAAAACGGTTTTTCCTAAAACAACGTCTATTTTAAATACTATTGAAACCTATTCTTATGCATCAGTAATTCAAATTTTAAAAGAAGCATTTGAAACAGATGTTCAAAATCTTGCAGAAAATTTATATAACATCAAGGAATTAGATTCATCTTCTTGCAGTGAGGTGATTATATGTTCATGCAAGGAGGATGCAAATTGCAAAAAAATACCGATAGAAACATGTAGTAGTTGTGAAAGATGTAAATGCGAAAGCAGACTTAAAAAGCTTAATGATTTTTTTCAAACCGTAAAAGGACAATGGGTAGCTTTAGGAATGTTTACAGTAAAAGAAGCAGTTCAATCGTCAAATCCTTTTGAATTATTACAAACAGTTGCTCATTCTGAAGATTTAAAAAAGCTTAAAGAAAATGCGGCAAAAGATAATAAAACATACGACGATTATAATGTAGCGGCATCGATTGAGCTGGCAAACTTTATTTCGGTTAGTTTAAAAAGTAAAGAAGAAGATCAAATGTGGATTACTTCAAAAGAACTTAATAAGCTTTTTAAAGACAGTAAAACGTTTAAAATTTATTTAGGACTATTAGTTGCCAAAGAGCAGCATGGAGAAGATAAAATCGATTTTTATAAAGCAAATACTTTAGAAAGATTTAGTAAACTTCTTAATGATAAATATGCTCTATATTCAAAAGATTTGAATATTTATATTAGTCTAGTAAAAAATACCTATAGTGCTTTTAGTGCAGCTAATAATGCTATAACAAAAATACAGGCAGCTACAAATAAATCTATTGAAGCAGAACCACAAGCACTTTATGATTATTATCGCACTTTTTCGGCTTCTTTAAAAGCTGTTACAAGTAGTGAAGCGTTAAAAATGCTTACAGAAAGATCTAAAATTACAAGCAGAACTGAAATTATAATAAAAGGCAATCAAACTAAGTATTACAATTTGATTGAACAAATTATAGACCCGTCAGTTGATATTGCTTATCATATTGCAGTTAAAAAATACAGTGCCGCTATTTATGATGCTACAATCCTTTTAAATAATTTGAATTCAAATAACGAGGATTTCAAAAAAATGACAAAGTCATTTGTAAAATACGGAACACTTGTTTCAACAGTTGCCGGTGCTCAGTCTTCTGATGAAGTTAAAAAAGCTTTGGACGCATCTGTTTTACCAGTAGGAAGTGCATCTATTAAAAGAAAAACAGATTGGAGTTTTAGTATTAATGCTTATGTTGGAGCTTTCTGGAGTTATAAAAACACAGCAGTTTCTAAGGACTCAATACCATCTTTAGGTCTGGCAGCACCTATTGGTTTCAATGCTTCAAAAGGAACAAGAAACGGAAAATGGGGTGGATTTAGTGCTAATATTCAAGTGATAGATTTAGGAGCTTTAGTTAATTATTATTTAATCAAAGGAGACGCTGCTTCATTACCTAATGATTTTAATGTCAAATTGTCTAATATCTTTGCTCCGGGCTTTAATTTACTCTATAATATTCCCAAAACGCCTTTGTCGTTGGGTTGGGGAGGACAATACATTCCTACACTATATAAGTACGATCAAGTTAACGGAGCAAACAATCTGGTCGCTACAAATGCCTGGCGCTGGCAGGTATCGCTTTTAGTTGACATTCCGTTATTTAATTTAAAAGTCTGGGATTTTTGAGAGAAATACCATTATCCCTTACGTTTTAATTGAATTTAAAAGCAAAGGCTGTTATGTTAAAAAAAGAAATCAGCATTGAGAAAACCGAAATATGAAATAAGAACTGTTTAAATTTGAAATTCTTTTTTAGAGTTTTAAAATATGACATCACGATTTTTTTCTTTATTTTTTTTCCTGATTCTTTCTTTAAATAGTCATTCTCAGTCTTCAACAAAAGAATTGATTGACAGCGTAAATTCGATCAGCGATCATCAGAAAAAAGCAGAGTTGTGTCGTACAATTGCATTAAGGCTGCAAAATTCAGATTGGGACCGAGCCATAAAATATATAGAATTAGCAGAAGCCGAAGCAAAAAATACAGAACAGCCAGAACTTGCTTTAGCTTCTGTTTATGTTACGGCTGGAAAAATGTACGCTTCAAAAGAAGTTATAGATATTGCGCTTCAATATTATTTAAAAGCGCATACTATTTACAAAAAGCATAATAATATTGAAGAAACAGCCAGATTAGAAAATAATCTTGCGATTATGTACGCGGTAGGGAATAACAAAGAAAAAGCATTACAATATTTCTTAAATGTATACCGCTATCAAAAGTCAAAAAAAGATGCTGTAAAGCTGATAAAAATTTTAAATAATATAGGAACCCTGTATTTGAACAAAAATTTAGATTCGTCTTTGTATTACTTTCAAAAGGCGTATGCGATAAATAATACCATAAAAGACAACGGTTTAAAAATTAATGTCTGTACCAATTTAGCCCGAGCGTATGCTTTAAAAAAAGATAAAACAAATGCTGACGATTATTTTAATAAAGCTTTTTCATTACTAAATAAAAACGTTGACAGCTTTGTTGAGGCTTTTCTTTATGAATCTTTTTCGGAGTATAAACTAAAAGAAAAAAAGTATGATGAGGTAATTTTAAATGCAAAAAAGGCATTAGAATTATCTAAGGAAAACGAATATACTTTTTCGGGTTTAAACCTGAACAAAATACTTTATGAGGTATATATAAAGAAAGAAGATTATAAAAATGCAGTTTATTATTTTCAGCATTATAATACCATTAACGATAGTATACATATTGCAGAAAAAACAGTTAATATTGAAAGAATAAAACTGGAGCAGGATTATAAAGCGCGCACTCAAATAAAAACACTTACCGAAGAAAAAAAGCGATTTAAATACTATGTAGTCGGCCTAATATTAGTTGTAGGTATCTTGATATTAATTATTTTATTAATTAAATACCGAAATAAGAATATTAAAAACCAGCTCGAAAAAGAAAAGCTAAAAACCAGTATGCAGGCCTTAAATGAAAGTCTCGAAGCCAAGAAAAAGGTTTTGATAGGAAAGGCAATGGCAGAAATTCATCGTACAGACAGTATTAATGAAATTCTGACCGATCTTAAAAAAATTAAACTTAAAACGGTCAATAAAGAAATGCAGCACGCTATTGATATAGTCCTGAAGCGTCTGGAAAAGAATTTAAATACCGATATCTGGCAGGAATTTGAAATAAGTTTCGAACAGGTGCACAAATCCTTTTTCGATAAATTGACCGTAGATTATCCTTCTCTTACCCCAAAAGACCGCAGACTTTGCGCATTGTTATATTTGGATTTAACCACAAAAGAAATTTCACAAATTACGGGGCAGTCCTTTAAGTCTATCGAAAATGCCCGAACCAGACTTCGCAAAAAGTTTGATTTAACCAATGAAAAAGTAAACCTCTCTACTTATCTCAATACTATTTAAGTTTTAGGTTTCAAGTTTCAGGTTTGGAATTTGGAATTTTAAAACTTGGAATTTAGAATTTAATTCTCAATTTAAAATTAAATTAAGTGATTGATTTAGTTTGTTTTATCTCGTTTCGAGTGTTTTTTGGGTGATATTTTTTTGCCTGTGAGTGTTTTTGTAATACCTCTTTTTTTTCAAAACCCTATAGGTCCATTCTACATTTACCAAATCAAGGTAAATGAATTGAAATGAACCGAAAGAAGAAAATGGAGCCTCCTAAAAGTTTAGAACAGCTTTTAAAAGAAGCAGAAACGAAAAAGAAAACCCTCTTAAAGATTCTGGAAAAAATAACAAAAGAAAATTCTGAAAATCAGCCTCCCAATTGATTTTTAGAAAATGCTTTAATGGCTCGCTATGACCATAGAAGTGTATGTGTAACTAACCAAACAAACTAGAATATTAATTTTAAATTTAAAAGAATGAACCAAATTTACTTCAAAACCAAGTATTGGCTGGTATTGTTAGGTTTCTTTGTCTGTTCCGTTGGAATGGCTCAGTCACCTCTTCCAAACCAGAAAAAAGATCAGGTTTCTAAAAAGAATGATGATCCAAATCCTCTTTTCACTCAAAATGAGGAAAAAATGAAAGGCAAAGAACTTTCTGCATCAGAAAGCGAATCTGTGATGAAACAAGCACAGCAAAGCCAGAGTTTATTGGAACAAAATTTATCGAATACTTTTGAGAAAACAAGCCCACAGGATTCAGTTAGTACAAAAGTCAAATCTTTTGCTAAATCTTCAAACCTCACAGCTAAAAATATATTTGAAGTTAAAAAGGGAGAGTTTGATTTATCTGAATCTGATAAAATGCAGCTAAAATCAGTTTCTGATAATCACGGAAGAACGCTGGTTACGTATCAGCAAATGCATAATTCTATTCCTGTTGAAGGAGCAATTTATAAGGTTAGGGAAAATAAAACTAAAATTGATGCATTTGGAGGCACAGCCAAGAAATTGTCGGTAAGCAGTAATTATAAAATAAAGGCATCGACAGCTTTAGAAAATGCGCTTAAAACCGTAAATGCTAAACAATATATTTGGGAGAGTAAAAAATTAGGTGCTTTAGTTAGTAGAGATATTAGCAGTAAACCGCAGGGGGAGCTGGTTTATGTGGGACCTAATTTTTCTTCTGAATTAAAAGAATATTATCTGGCATGGAAATTTGATATTTATGCGACCAATCCGCAATCCAGCCATACTATTTATGTAGATGCCAATACAGGAAAAATAGTTCTTACGCTGGATTTAAGCCGTGATGCTGTTTTTGAAGGTCAAAGTTTAGGCAAAGGTAAGTCAAGATATTCCGGAGAAGTAACATTTAATACAAAGCAATATGCTGACGGATACAGACTAGAAGGACTGCAGGGAAAATACAATGTGCCAATGGTTACCTGGAATATGAATCATGCTGATAATGCTTCAGATGAAGTAATTACAGAGTTTATCGATGAAGATAATATCTGGAATGAGCTGCATAATAAAGATCACGATGAGGTTGCTTTAGATATTCATTGGGGTATGCAAAAGACGATAGAATATTATGGTGAAAGATTTAATCGAAATAGTATCGACGACAAAGGAATGACCATTATCGGCCTTGCACATTTAGGTACGAACGTCGAAAATGCTTCCTGGTCTGGCGGATGGGCACAATTTGGAGATGGTTATGATACACCTTATGTAGGCTTAGGAATTACAGCCCATGAATTAACGCATGGTGTAACACGTTTCACAGCCGGTTTAATTTATAAAGGAGAATCAGGTGCTTTGAATGAATCTTTCAGTGATATTTTTGGTGTATCTGTTGAATTTTATGTTGGAAAAGACAAAAAAGAAGACATCTGGATGATGGGAAGTGAATTGTACACCCATGGCAGTATGAGAAACATGTCTAATCCTAAGGCTCAGGGACAGCCAGACACTTACGGAGGAGTAAATTGGGTAAATCCATTAAACGTTAATTACGATAATGGAGGCGTACATATTAACAGTGGTATTACAAATTACTGGTTTTATCTTTTAAGCGAAGGCGGGCAGGGCGTAAATGACCTTAATAACAGTTATGATGTTAAAGCTATTGGTTTGGCCAAGGCAGAGAAAATTGCTTACATAACACTTACAGAGTATTTGTCGCCTTCTTCAAACTTTAGCGATGCGCGTCAGGCAAGTTTAATGGTGACAGAAGATTTATACGGATTAGGTTCTGAAGAATACAAACAGGTAACGAATGCCTGGTATGCGATTGGTGTTGGAGCGGCTTATTCAGACAAACAAATAATGCTGGTTTCTGTCGAAAAACCGTCTATTACTTGTACTTCTCTAAAAGGAGATGAGCCTTTTTATGTTAAAATAAAAAATACTGGATCTAACGTAATTAAACCAAATGAAAGTTTAAATTACAAATTGAGATTAATGTTAACAGGTTTTGGCGGCAGATTGAATAGTATTTACACTAACGATGGCACTGTTACTTTGGATAAAGGTTTGGCTATAGGTGAAGAAACAACTATAAAAATTCAAGATAAATTTCCTTATGAAATAAGTCCTACTACTGTAAATTATGTAGAAGTTAAATTTGACTTTAAACCTATTACAGAGTTTGGTGCAAAAGATGGCGTTTCTTTTGTTTCCAGCTTTGTGAATCCTCCTTCGCCAAAAGATTTTGATCTTAAAGTTACAGGGTTAAATCTTCCGGCTTATTCGGGCGCAGGCTTATCAGCAAATCATAGTTTAGCAATTAAGATCTATAATTTGGGCTGTAAAGATATACCGGCAGGATCTCAGTTAAAAGTGGGATACTTAAATACACTTCCCGGAAATGAAACAATATGGAAAGATATTACATTAGATACTGCTTTTAAAGGGAACTCAGAAATGACAATTGCGTTTGATGGTACTATCAATTTATCTGAAAACAGACTTCATACCTATGAAGCTTTTGTAAGCTACAGCCAAGATCCTGTAACAACAAATAACAGTATTATAAATTCGGTTTTCTCTGGCACTATAGCTCAATTTCCATATTATCAGGATTTTGAAAGAACACAAGGAGGATGGTTTTCAGAATCATTAATCACCAGTCAAAAATTTATTTGGCAGCCTTCTGCTACTACTTCATTTAGAGATACCAAATCGAAGTATTTATGGGCGTGTATAAACATGGGTACTTCTGAAAAGATAGCACCAAATGCCGATTTTACATTACAGTCACCCATATTTGATTTTACTAATGTATCATCGCCTTATGTTGAGTTTGATATGATTTATTTGTTTGATAGAGGATATGACGGATTAATTGCGGAGTATTCTGAAGACAATAAGAACTGGAAAAAAGTTGAAGGTATAGATTATCCTCAAACACTGCATAATAATGACCTGTTATCAGGACCATGGTTTACCGGTATTAATAATGATGTTAGTAAAAAACCGATTGCAATGCATTTAAATGAACTTGCAGGCAAAAAAGCAGCCATTCGTTTCCGAGTAGTTATGAGTAATCATACCAGCAATTTTTTAGGAGCGTTTATAGATAACATACATGTAAGCAATGCACCTTACGATTTAGAAGTTGTAGATGCTAAAATAGAGGCTGGTACTTGTACTATTAACAATGATAACGCAACCCTAAAAGCTAAGATCGTTAATAATTTTACAACAACAAATGAGAAAGTAAATGTTTCGGTTAAAATTTTGGATAGTGACAAAAATGAAGTCTTTTCAAAAAATGAAAAAATATCCTTGACTTTCACTAAATATAGAGATACGCTGACTTATTCTATTCCAAATGTTAGTTTAAAATCTATAGGTGAAAATACAATTGTTGTTTCTGTTTTTCCTGAAGATATGACTCAGGATGTGAAACCGGAAAATAATGCTTTCACATTGGGTTACGACAGCTGGAAAAACGAAGATATGAAAGTAGCGGTACTTCCATACACCATGGATTTTGAAGATGCAACCAAATATAAAGGATGGAGAACTTTTGAAAACAAAGATGCGGCAGGCTGGAAACACGGAACCAATAAAGATTTAGGTTCGCCGGGATGGGTTGTAACAGAACATACTCATTTTATGGCGAGTAACGATGATAAATGTAATTGCGATTCATCAAACGATATGTTAATCTCTCCAGTGTTTGATTTAAGTAATTATAAAGAAGCACATTTATCATTTGATGCTTTTGGAGACAGCAAGAGACTTTCAGACGGATATGTAAAAGTAAGTACTGATGGAGGTACAACCTGGGAAACGGTATTTAAAGTGCCTTATATCAGCAATTGGTTTGAATATCATGTAAATTTAACTCCTTACGCAGGAAAACCTTGTGTTCTTATAGCATTCCATCACGATGATAATAAATTATTTGCCAGTGGTTTTGCGGTAGATAATATTAAGATCAAAGAAAGTGCAGATTATTTGCAGTTATCTCATTTAAGTATACCCGAAGTTATCTATGAAGACGCTCCTTCGCACGAATTTTTTATAAGTGCAAAAAATGTATTTTATAATGCCGTTACTAAAGCTGCGATCGAATATCAAATTACACAAAATGGTAATGCAGTAGGTGAACCAGTTGTGTTAGAAAGAAATGATAAAATATTGCAATATCAAACCATTGTGTATACGCTGGATGGTATGCCGAAGTTGGCTGCAGGAAATTATGAAATTAAGGTAAAAATAATTACAAACGGGCAGCCAAAAGAGCAGGCAGAAAGTATTACAGGAACGTTTCAGGTTATAGAAAAAGCGAAACAATTAGATATTGAAACTTTTTCAAATGTAGCTCAGGGGCCATTATTTGGAGAAAAAGGATTTATTTCAAGTCAAAGTGATAGAACTTTTCCATGGACTGTAGTTGTCAAACCGAGTAATAAAAACTTAGTTATTCCGGTTAAAGATCACACAGGAGATACTGCAGCAACAATGCTTTACCATCCGCTTGAAAATGGCTATAACTATGGAGAATTAATTCTTCCTCTTTATAAGTTATCCGAAAACGCAACTGCTCTGGAATTTTATTATGCAATAGAAAGCAATACCAGTAATGATTTTATTGTAGATATTAAAAATGCAGGAGGCGAATGGAATGAAGCGTTTAAAACAACTAAAGAGATTTATGCAGACAAGGAATGGCAGAAAGCAGTACTGAATTTAGATAAATACAAAGGGAAATCTATAATGCTGCGATTTAGACATGCTTTGGGACAAGGATATTCTTATATGGTACTAGATGATTTAAAGGTAATAACTGACCCTATTGTAGATGTAGCATTACAGTTATTGTCACCAAAAGATATCTGCGGCGGATCTGAAGTTAAAGTTAAATTGACCAATGAAGGACAAAGTGCAATTGCAGCTAATGCGATTCAGTTAAATTTAGAGTATGTCAATACAAATGAAACTATTTCAGAATCGATTGATGCAGCAATTCCGGTAGGAGAAAGCATAGAATATATATTGAAAAAACAGCCAACACTGGATGAAAGCGGCGACTCTCATATTTTTAATATTACCGCAAAATTAGAAAATGATTTTGTGCTGCAGAACAATGAAATAAAAAACTACATCTATCAGGGAGTACCGTCAGATTTTAAAATATTTGATAATTCAATGATCCATGGTTATGCAGGCAAAACTTTATATGTTAATGCTCAAACTAATATTACGGCTAAAAAATTAAAAGCTGTTTCGTACAAATGGAGTACAGGTGAAGTTTCTAATGCTATCGAAATAAATAAAGCCGGAGATTATACCGTAACAGTTGTGATGAAAAACGGATGTACACTTACAGAAAAGATAACAGTGACATTTGATGCTTTCGAATCTGATTTGGTAAGCGGCGCTGTCTGCGGACCTGAGGTGGTTTTAAATCCGGGAGATTACAAATCTTACGAATGGTTTGATGGTTCGACTGAACCGGAATATGTTGCAAAAGAAAGCGGAACTTATTTTGTAACGGTTTATAATGAAAATGGAATTGGTAAAATTTTAAGCACCACAATTTCAGTGTTGGATAATAATGTTGTACCGGAAATTAAAGTTACAGGCGATAAAAAGTTAACAGCTTCGGTTGATGCGGCTTCCTATCAATGGTATTTAAACGACAGACCTATACCAAATGCAACCCAGAAATCGATCATTACCTTTTGGGAAGGAAATTATACACTTCAGGTAACGAATGGTAACGGATGTAACAGTACTTCGGCACCATTTGATTCAAAAGGTATGCTTGTTGGAAAAATAACAAATTCGTTTAGAGTATTCCCTAATCCGGTTGTAGACAATGTCAATATCTTCTTGGCAGATAAAGTCGAAGGAGAAGTGCAAATCAACATTTATGCAATGGATGGAAAATCAGTTTGGAATAAAACCTATTCAAACGTTCCGTCAACAATAAATATAAGCGGATTAACTTCTGGAGTTTATGTTTTAGACTGCAGTGTACAAGGTAAAAAATACACCGCTAAGCTTATTAAAAACTAACTAACCAATTTTAACTAGAATAGGTAACTCTCATTTTGGGAGTTACCATTCTTAAAAAAAACAATTGAGGTATGAAAAAATATATGCTGATTGTAGGCGCACTGTTTTTGAGTGTGACTGTTATGGCTCAAACTGAAAAAGTAAAACTAGGCGTAAAAGCGGGTTTAAACTTATCGAGTCTTTCTTTTGATGAAAGTGAATTAAATTCATCAAGTAAAACAGGATTTACGGCCGGGATTATGGTCGAAGTTCCTTTGGCGAAAAACTTTTCGCTGCAACCGGAATTGTTATACAGCCAGCAAGGAACAAAAAGTTCTTTTTCTGATAACGAGGTAACAAATTCACATTATAAAAGCACTATTAAACTGAATTATTTGAATATTCCGGTAATGCTGAAATATTATCTATCAAAAGGATTAAGCTTGCAGGCTGGACCTCAAATTGGCATACTTTTAAAGGCCAATAATAAATATCAGGATAACTTTTTGGGGTATGAAAACCGTGAGAGTTTCAACTTAAAAGAATATGCGACTGGGATTGATACTTCTGTAAATTTCGGATTAGGCTATCAGTTTAAAGATAAATTTTATACAGATGTACGATATAACATTTCTTATTCGAATGTTTTTAAAGAAGGAGATGTTAATCATTTCATTAATAATGATATGAAAAATAGAGTTTTTCAGATAACCCTTGGTTATTTTTTTTAATAGAATGAGTTAGTAAAAGTGTACTTAAGTTAGTGTTAGTACCAATAAAAAAAGCCTGAAAACATTAAGTTTACAGGCTTTTTTGTATGATATAAATACCATACTTTTTGATGTTTTCCAAAACATTTATACAATTCTAAAAAAAAAATTAATTACTTATCTGCCCGGAATTTGTTGGAGGTGTAATTGTTAAGTCTCCTTTATCGTGGATGCCATCGCCTCCTTTAATTACTTGCAGATTTTTGAATTCGGCAATTTTAAATTTATCCAATGATAATTTCTTAGCAGTTTTAAGTTTTTTTTTTTTCATTACTTTAAGATTAATTTTTTTTACGAATATATGATCAATTATAGATAGTTAAAAATTCTTGTAATCGACATTTATAAATATCGGCTTTAAAGATTCTTAACTTGTTAGATTCTATGTGTTTAAAAAGTTTTTTTGACGGGTTATTTTTCGCTGTTTTTAATAAAATAAGAAGGTTGATATCCTGTTTTTTTGAAGAAAGCTTTAGAAAATGATTCAGAATTACTAAAACCAACTTCTTCTGAAATCGCTTTAATAGAGTAATTTCTAAATTTTTTATCCTTGCTTAACCTCGCAATAGTATGTTCTATTCTTAAGTCGTTAATGTATTGACTAAAGTTTTTGTTTTTATATTGGTTAATTGTTTTAGATAAATAAGTACTATTGGTTTCAAGCTTTCTTGCAAAATCAATTTGGTTAATGTTAGCATCCAGATAACCTTTGTTTTTTTCGAATTCATCCAGTTTTTTTAAAATTTCAAGAGCCTTCTCTTTAGGAAGATCAACTGTTTTGGAAATATTTTCTTTTGATTCGATGACAGTTTCAGAAGCTGGTTCTGCTATCTCAGGATTTTTATTTTGTTCCTCATATATTTTGACTAATTCATGAACTCTGTTTTCGTATAGATTTTTTTCTTTTTTTGTTTTCGATAAATAAAAAAGAGAGAGTCCAAGTCCAATAAAAATTAAAAATCCAATGCCAATATAAAGTTGTTTTTCCATGTTTATTTTTGAAATAACTTTTTCTTTCTCAAATAATAAATGGGGCTGTTCGTAATTTTTATTGATATTATCTTCTAGAATAATTCCGTTTTTATTTAAATAAGTATCGATTTCAATTAAACGATTTAAGTAATATAACTGCTTGTCATTATCTTTTAACTCTTTGCTTATTTCAATTAGGCGAACACAATTATTGCGTAAATCGGCTGTGTTAGAACCACTTTTAACTAACGTAGAATCTGCTTTTTCAAAATAACTTTCGGCTTTTACTATATCTTTTTCATTTTGCAAAATATTTTCTCCCCTGTAATAATAACTAATAGCCAGGTTTAGTTTATCGTTTCCGGAACTCAGCATTGTAATTGCTTTGTCTAAAAGAGCATTACTTCTTGCAAATTCTTTTTTAAGATGGTAACAAATACCTTCATACATGATCGAATATTTATAAAATTGATCATCTGACTTTATTTGGTTTTGCAAAATCTTAATATAATGCAGCGCAAGATCTATTTTTTTTAATCGAATATAGATATCCGATAAAATCCAGGTAGTATATAAATAATTAGTAGAGTGAATGTTTTTAGATTTAAAATAAGCATAGTTTTTAATGATAAGCGGTAAGGCTTCTTTTGGTTTTCCCAGCTCAATTTTAATTAAAGCAATTTGCTGGTTTACCAATAAATTTTGTTCAATATTCCCTTTTTTCAAAGAATATTTTTCTGCTTCTAATATATTGGTTAAAGAGGATTTTAAATCCATTTTTTTCATCAGGAAATTACTTTTTAAGATATAACCTCTTGCAGGATAATTAAAATCGTTAACATCTTTAGTCAACGTAATGATCGAGTCAGAACTATGCATTGCAATTGTGTCGCTGGCAACAGATAAAGCAAAATAATATAATCCGTTGGCACGTATTATCTTGTCACTTTGCAGTTTAGATTTTTGATAATAAACATTCGCATATAGTTTTTTATTCTTTTTGTTTAGAAAAGAATTTTCGTAGCGCTTTTGCAGTTCTTTAAAAGAGGTGTTTTTTAAAGAATCTGGAATAATAAAAGTTTCTCTTTTTTGAGAAAATAAAGCAGTCGTAAATAATAGCAGAATAATTAGGATAGTATTTTTCATCTTCTGGCAGCTATACTTTTATAATATCGAGTCATGAAATCATAACATAACATTTCATATTGTCTTTGTTTTGATCTAAAAATACGATTTATGTTCATGTGAATAATAGAGGAAATAAGATTTTCTAAAGAAATCGACGATTTTGTATTTAATATCTCCTTTATTATTGCAATTTCTTTTTTGGTTGTTTTAAAAAGTTTACTTAGTCCTTCTAAATAAACAGGTTCTTGTTTTTCTTGTAAAAACAATTTGATTTCGTCTTTATATATTCGATACAGTTGATTTAGTTTTTGGTTGTTTTCCTTCTCTATATCATGTTCCTTTTTATAAGCTTGTTCCATAGATTTTACAAAACTAATTCGGTTCTCTAAGGATATTTCAAAGTGTTCTAATACATCATTTATCATTTGTAAAGAAGCAAATATCCGAGCCGTTTCATCATCTTCTGTGGTTGTATTTCGAATCAGTTTTAAAGTTTTTTTACTCTGATGATAAAACAGATTCTCAACCAGTTCTATAGTTGTTTCTCCATATCGTTCTATTTCCCTTTTATACGTTGCTGTTGTAATGTCGTTTACGAGATCTTTTTCGATTAATTCCCTAAAATAACCCTTCGTTAATTGTATTATTTTTTGAATATTATTGACGTCATTTACATGAAAACGCAGTCGCAAGTGATTTTCCGGATCATTATAACGAATAAAAAACCACTGTGTAATAAGCTTTTTATCTAATAATTGAGTTACAATTGGAAAAATACTTTCGCTTAAAATACGATCAGCAGAATAGTTCCCGCAATAAATTTTGTAGTAAAGCCATTCTTCTCCCAAAATAAAATTTCTCTGCACTTGCTTATTTATCATTGGCTTAAATTTTATTTCTTTTTAATCCTACAATAAATTGATTGGCATAACGCTCATTATTTCCGTTAACCACAGTGTTTGACGGAAACAGAAATTCTTCTAAAATAAATTGTGTTTTGTTTTTAATTGTCTCCACAAACATTTTAATACAAGTGTCATTTGCAAGGTCAATAATTAATGCGTTATCTCCTTCCATTAATGAAACATATTGCGTTTCTCTAATATTCGTAAAATTAAGGGCAGAACGGAATAATTCAGGATTAAAATCGTTTTTTGAAACCAGTAATTGAAAGAAATCCGGATGTTTTGTTTTGCTGAAAATCCATTTAGCTTTTGAAACGATGCAGTTTTTAATTGTAATTCTTGGCAGATAATCGAAAAGTTTCTCAAATTTAGTACTCAATCCTAAAGCCGATTTATGATTTTCAAACTGCATATCGCATAAAAAATGATAAATAGGCAGCGAATTTTGGGAGTAATTATGGGCATTGGTTAACTTAGGAATTACTTCTTTATCGTGTTTTTTGCTCCATAAAACCAATCGGTTGTTTTTTATAAACAGTACCAAATCTGTAATATTTATTTGATTTGATATTGGCAGACTTGATTGTCCTAAATAAGGTATTTCATAATCTCTAAAATTGGGTCTTCTCAAGATATTTCCTGTTCTGGATTCTGGCAGATGAATTATTTCGGCAATAATTTTATCCGTAGTAATTTCAGATTCGTATTGCGTGATATCATTAGCAAAATCATATATATCCTGATTTCCATAGCAAAATCTTGCCAGTAAATTTGCAGCGCTCGAACCTCCAATGCTTTGTATTACAATCCATTCTTTTTCATTTTCTAAAACAATTTCAAAAACGCACGAAAATGTATCCGGCATGTTTTGAGTTGAAACATTTGGATTTTCGAAATCAGAACATTTTAAATTAATGCTTGTTTTGTTATTTTGTAAAGTATTTTGAAGTTTATTATAAATAACTTTTTCTGATTTACTTAAAGTTATCTCTTGATCTGAATTTGTCTTTTCTTTGATTTTAATACTATCTAATAAAGGAGTGGTATCAAAAACAGTTTTTTGCAAATATCCAATTCCGGTTTCTATATCAAGTGCTTTAACTAACGGTATGGTTTGATTTTCGTATCTTTTAATAAATGATTTTTTAAAAGATTCTAAACTCGTGTTTTCTGGTTTTTTAGAAATTATATCTAACAAATTTATCGCTTTGGATAACTCCGTAATGTATTTTTTATCCAGCTGAAAATCATTAGATTCAAGAAATAAATCAGTCTGAAAAAGATATTTTTTATTAAAAGAAACTTTAGCTTCTAAAACAATATCAGTTATCTCTTTATAAGAAGAAATTTCGTTTCCTAATGTTGTATCAATATTTAAAAGCCTAGTCTCAATTTCATTATTTACGGTTTCAATTTCAGTAAAAGCTTTATTATTGATGTTTATTTTGCTTTCTAGATTTTCTGCAGCACAACAATCTGTAAGTTTTGGTTCTAATTCAGAAACCAGAATTTGATTAGCAATCAGTTCCTGAACAAATTCTAAAGCATCATTTTTATTGATTTCATCACTTATTAAAAACGCCGCTAAGTCATTTTGATTTTTACCGTCAACAGCTTTTTGAAGTATTAAATCCAGATAATCACTTTTTCTTACTGCTTCAAGTGAATATTTTCGTTTATTATCTTCTAAAGTGTATTCAATATACCTATAAAAATCACCTAGTTGATATAATGTAGTATTGGGATAAAAAAGTATTTGGTTTTGAATCGTTTCGTCTTTGATTAATTCGCTTGTTAAATTAGCTGCAAACTGCATATCCAAACGAGTCTTTCTGTAAAAATTGTTCCCGATTTTAATTTTTGTTGAATCAGAAAGTCTTCCGGAACCGCAGGCGGCAAAAAGTCCAAATGGAGTGCATCGGGTTGACATTCGAATAAGATATTTCAGTATAGAAAATTTGATTTTTTCAGCTTTATGAATCGGATAATTTTCTTGATTTTCCCATTTTTCAATTTCAGAAAATAACTCAGGTGAGGCTAAATATAAAGCTTCTTTTATTTGAGAATCGTCTAATAATTCCTTCACGTTATCAGAAGTAATAGAAAAACCTTCTGTAAGATTTTTATAAAAATTAATTGGATAAGCAGGAATGCGAATTATAACCGAAGAAAAAAAAGTAAAATTTATTTCAGATTTTGACATATTAGCAATTAAACGAATCTTATGGTAATTATAAGTGACCAAAAATATACTATTATTTAGATTATTTCACCATAATTTGCTAAAATGCCCTAAAAATATTTAAATAAAATCATTATTTTAATGTGTTTAAAGCCAATATTTTGCCGTCTTTTTTGTCTTAAATTTATAAATAAGACCACGATATTTATAAATGTAGACTTATATAATTTGGAGCAATAGGAGTGTTTACATAGTTTTGAGTTCTGAAAATTAAACGTAAGAAAAGACATTAAAAAAAAAATAATAGTAGATAGCAGGAATGCATCTATTTGCAGCTCATATACTCGACAAACCTATCCGGCCGGTAGTTTTGGAAGTAATTTTAAAACTGAAAAGTAATAAACATTTTGTTAGATGTTAGTTGCTAAAAAGGAAGTATATTAAATAAAGAGAAATTTGGAAAATCCTGGTTATCTCACGAAGATGCTGGTATCGCTTTATTTCTGGAATCAACAGAATAATTTTATAAGTTAGAGCCGCCCAAAGAAGAAAAACTAGATATTAAGTACATCTTTAATTATTTAAACCCCCATAAAAACAATTAATATGGCTTTTTGTAATGTTATTTTTGGGAGTGCTCTAACTTTAGTATTTCCTTTTAACCCAAAGGTTTATTATAAAAACAAAATTGGCGTATTTAGAAATAGAATTTCAGCGCACAAAACAACGTTAAAATGGTGAAATTGTAGAACAAGGAAACCACTCTGAATTGGTTTTTAATAAATCAGATTATTTCAATCTGGTTAGAAATCAATTAGAATTAGGTAATTAAAAAACTAGAAGCGGTTGGTCTAGGTTTTGATTTTTAAATGGTTCGAAGAAAAAAAGCCTGTAAACAAAGAGTTTACAGGCTTTTTTGTGGAGTCGCCGGGAATCGAACCCGGGTCCAAACAAGCAACTAAAGAGCTTTCTACACGCTTATTTCCTGATTAGATTTTCGATGTCAAGCTAGGCCAGAAACAGCCACCGAACACTTATCTTCTTAATTTTCGAAATCCACCCGAAGCTCATGGAAATCTAGGTTTATTTTTACGGTTCCCCTGAACGGAACGCCACAAACCAAGGCTTTCCAGGAGAATCCAGCTTCTCTACCTTGTAGAGACGTGGCGCAATCTTACTATGATTCGGATTATGCAGC
>Ga0157370_10002097_pt1 | contig 24354 bp, 20 predicted proteins | sample C35metaG_FD_113463 | JGI IMG/M metagenome (GOLD analysis project Ga0157370, IMG submission 113463) | Corn rhizosphere microbial communities from Kellogg Biological Station, Michigan, USA - C3-5 metaG | ecosystem: Host-associated > Plants > Roots > Rhizosphere > Soil | place: USA: Michigan...
TCGACAAGATCCCATGAACGGCATCAACCAGCGCGACTTCACCCTCGATCCCGAAGACAATGCCCGACTCGCCAACCTGTGCGGGCCGTTCGACGAGCACCTGCGCCAGGTCGAGCTGCGCCTGGGCGTGGAGGTCAACCACCGCGGCAGCATCTTCCAGGTGATCGGCGAGGACGCCGCGGCGCGCGCGACCGAAAAAGTGTTGCGCGCGTTGTACGCCGGCACCGAAGACGAGGCGCTGACCGGCGCGAAGGTCAACCTGCACCTGGCCGAATCCGGCATCGACGCGATCACCGAGGCATCGGCCGACGAAGCGCAGGAAGTGGTGATCAAGGTCAAGCGCGGCGTGATCAAGGGCCGCGGCCCGAACCAGGCGCGCTATCTGCATGCGATCGCCGGCCACGACATCAACTTCGGCGTGGGGCCGGCCGGCACCGGCAAGACCTATCTCGCCGTCGCCAGCGCGGTCGAGGCGCTGGAGGCGAACCGGGTGCAACGGCTGATCCTGGTCCGGCCCGCGGTCGAGGCCGGCGAGAAGCTCGGCTTCCTGCCCGGCGACCTGTCGCAGAAGGTCGACCCGTACCTGCGCCCGCTGTACGACGCGCTGTACGAGATGCTCGGCTTCGAGAAGGTGGCCAAGCTGATCGAACGCAACGTGATCGAGATCGCGCCGCTGGCCTACATGCGCGGACGCACCTTGAACGACTCCTACGTGATCCTCGACGAGGCGCAGAACACCACGGTCGAGCAGATGAAGATGTTCCTCACCCGCATCGGCTTCGGCACCGTGGCGGTGATCACCGGCGACGTCACCCAGGTCGACCTGCCGCGCAGCACGCGGTCGGGTCTGCGCCAGGCGGTGGAAGTGCTGCGCGGCGTCGGCGGCATCAGCTTCACTTTCTTCACCTCGCGCGACGTGGTGCGCCACCCGCTGGTGGCGAAGATCGTGCGCGCCTACGAGGCGTTCGAGCAGAAGGAAGGGGACGGCGAATGAGCGCCCCGCTGACGCTCGCCGTCGGGTATGCGGTGCCGCGCGCCGGCCTGCCCGCGGCGACCAGCTTCCGCCGCTGGGCCGAGGCGGCGCTGCGCGGTGCGAAACGCCGCAAGCCGGCGGAACTGGCGATCCGCATCGTCGGTGCCGATGAAGGGCGCGCGCTGAACCGCGACTATCGCGGCAAGGATTACGCCACCAACGTGCTCTCCTTCCCGGTCGAACTGCCGCCGGGCATCGCTCTGCCGCTGATCGGCGACCTGGCGATCTGCGCCCCGGTGGTGCAGCGCGAAGCCGCCGAACAGGGCAAGGCGGCGCACGACCACTGGGCCCACCTGACCGTTCACGGCGTGCTGCACCTGCTCGGCCACGACCATGTCGACGAACGCGACGCCACGGCCATGGAAGCACTGGAGACGCGCGTGCTTGCCGGCCTGGGCATTGCCGATCCCTACGCCTGAGCGCGCCAGCGCACTGAACCGTCACGGGTTTTCCGCTAGAATCCGGCTTCCGCCCGCGTCCGGGCTGACTTGCAAAGAGTGATGAACGACGACCCTGGCAGTACCAGCGGCCCGGCCCACCGTACCTGGTGGGATCGACTGGGCCACCTGTTTTCCGGCGAACCGCGCAACCGTGGCGAACTGCTAGACGAGTTGCGCTCGGCCCAGACCAACGGGCTGCTTTCCGCCGATACCCTGACCATGGTCGAGGGTGCCATCAAGGTCACCGAGCTGAGCGTGGACGACGTGATGGTGCCGCGCGCGCAGATCGTGATGCTCGCCGTCGAGTCGCCGCTGCCGGACCTGCTGGCTGTCGTGGTCGAATCCGGCCACTCGCGCTTTCCCGTGCACGGCGAGGACAAGGACGAGATCCTCGGCATCCTGCTGGCCAAGGACCTGCTCAAGTATTTCGGCGCCGCCGAGCATTTCGACATCCGCTCGATCCTGCGCCCGGCGGTCTTGATTCCCGAATCGATGCGACTGAACGTGCTGCTGGAGGAATTCCGGCTGACGCGCAACCACATGGCCCTGGTAGTCAACGAATACGGTGGCGTCGCCGGCCTGGTCACCATCGAGGACGTGCTTGAGGAAATCGTCGGCGAGATCGACGACGAGCACGATGACGACGACGCACCCGAATTGATGCACCAGCAACCCGGCGGCGACTGGCTGGTCAGCGCGCTGACCCCGATCGAGGATTTCAACGAGCACACCGGTGCGACCTTCTCCGACGAGGAATACGACACCGTCGGGGGCATGGTCACCTCCGAATTCGGGCACCTGCCCGAAGCGGGCGAAGAGGTGGCCATCGGCGAGTACCTGTTCCACGTCACCGAGGCGGATGATCGCCGCGTGCAGCAGTTCCGCGTGACGCGGCAGGCCGCCGCGTAAGCCGCATGAATCGCCTCCAGCGCACCCTCGTCCTGTTTCTGCTGGCCATGGTGGCCACCGTGTCCGGGCGCGTCCGCGCCGGCGTCGCCGACGCACCCGGCGCAGACCTCGAGGTCTCGCTGGTCACCTATGGTCCCGGCGAAATCTACTGGGAGCGCTTCGGCCATGACGCGATCGAACTGCGCGACCGCGCCTCGGGCGAGGCGGTCAACTTCAACTACGGCGTGTTCGATTTCAACGAGAAGAATTTTTTGCTGAACTTCGCCCGCGGCCGCATGCGCTACATGATGGATGCCGAACCCACCGATCAGGAAGTGGCCTACTACGTGGGCGTGGGTCGCTCGGTGACGCGCCAGCGACTGGCGCTGAGCGCCGACCAGGCCGCCGAGTTGCGCGACGACCTGCTGTGGAACCTGCGTCCGGAAAATGCCGGCTACAACTACGATTACTACGCCGACAACTGCACCACCCGCGTGCGCGATGCGTTGGACAAGGCTCTGGGTGGCGTACTGGAGAAGCAGCTCGCCGCACGTCCGGGCAGCATGACGTATCGCCAGCAAACCGACCGCCTGATGAGTGCGCAACCCTGGCTGATGCTGTTGCTGGACCTGGGCCTTGGTCCATACGCCGACCAGCCGCTGAATGCCTGGCAGGAGAGCTTCCTACCCTCCGTACTGCAGGCGCAGCTGAGCCAGGCACGGATCCCTTCCGCCGGCAATGGCACGTCGGCACTGGTCGCGAGCGAGCAGACAGTCTCGCCCAATCGGCTGGTGGCGCCATCCGCATCGCCACCCGACCTGCGCCTGCCACTGGGCGTCGCCGGCCTGCTGCTGGGCGGCTTGATCGTCCTGTGCCGACGCAGTTGGCCGACCGGCTACGCCCTGCTCGGCACGCTGTACCTAGTCGCCGCCGGGCTGGTCGGCCTGCTGCTGCTGGCGCTGTGGACGCTGACCAGCCACCACTCGGCCTGGGCCAATGCCAACCTGCTGCTGTTCAACCCGCTGGCCTTCCTGTTGCTGCCGACGCTGTGGCGGGCCCGCCGCGGATTCGCCGCGTCGCGCTTCATCGATGGCGTGATCGTCCTGCAACTGCTCGCCGTGATCGCCGCCGTGGCACTGCACCTGCTGCCAGGCACGGTGCAGCAGAACCAGCCGTGGCTGCTGTTCGCCCTGCCCTGCTGGCTGACGCTGGCATGGAGCCTGCGACGCAATCGTTGATCCCGCGAAGGCCGCGTTGCACGGATCGGGCGCGGCGGCGCCGCGCGTTGCCCCGTCACACGCGGCAGGGCATCATGCGGACATGAGTCCGACCCCGCCGACACCCGCCGCACCATCGAGCACCGCTCAACCGATGGTGGTCAACTGCATCGCCTATCGCCACAACGGCGATCGCATCGGCGAAATCAGCCTCGACGCGATCAGCGACGTGCTGAAGGAGCCGGAAACCTTCGTCTGGGTCGGCCTGCACGAACCGGACGAGCCGCTGCTGGAAAAGCTGCAGGAGGAATTCGGCCTGCACGACCTCGCCATCGAGGACGCGCACAACGCCCACCAGCGCACCAAGATCGAAACCTACGGCGACTCGCTGTTCCTGGTGGTGCAGACCGCGCAACTGATCAATGGCGAGCTGGAGTTCGGCGAGACCCAGATCTTTCTCGGCGAGCGCTACCTCGTCACCGTGCGCCATGGCGCATCGCTGTCGTATGCGCCCGCGCGACGCACCTGCGAACACACCCCGGAGCTGCTTGCCCACGGACCCAGCTACGGCCTTTACGGCGTGCTCGACTTCATCGTCGACAACCTGCTGCCCATCGTGCGCGACTGCCGCGAGGAACTCGGCTTGCTCGAGCAGGACATCTTCGCCGAGACCTTCAAGCGCAGCACCGTGCACCGGCTGTACGACATGCAGCGCGACCTGATGACACTGCGCCTCGCCGTGGCGCCGCTGCAGGACATCACCAGCCAACTGGTGCGGTTGCATCCGAACCTGATACCCGACGACTTGCGGCCGTATTTTCGCGACGTCTTCGACCACGTGTTCCGGGTCAACGAATCGATCAGCGCGATGCGCGAAATGCTCACCGCCGCGATCAACGTCAACCTGTCCCTGGTCACCTTCGGCCAGAACGAAGTGATGAAGAAACTCGCCGGCTGGGCCGCGATGCTCGCCGCCCCCACCCTGCTCACCAGCTGGTACGGCATGAACTTCCAGCACATGCCCGAACTCAGCAAGCCATGGGCCTACCCCACCATGATCGCCGTGATGGTGCTGGTGGTCAGCGGCATCTACGCGGGCCTGAAGCGGGCGAAATGGTTTTGAGCGCAACGCGCCCCGCCGACACCTTCCACCAGGAACCTCGCATGACCCGCATCATCCATTGCAGCAAGCTCGGCATCGACGCCGAAGGCCTGGACTTCGCCCCCTGGCCCGGGCCGCTCGGTCAGCGCATCTACGCCGAAATTTCCAGGCCCGCCTGGCAACAGTGGTTGACCCATCAGACCACCTTGATCAACGAATACCGACTCAACCCGCTCGACCCGAAATCGCGCGCGTACCTCGCCGAACAGATGGAAAAATTCCTCTTCGGCGGCGACGTCGACCAGGCCACCGGCTTCACCCCGCCCGACGTCACGTCTTGACGAAAAGCCGCGCATTCGGTCTAATGCGCGGCTCCACGCACCTTCTGCAACCCATGCGGAAACCCGTGGCAGCCAGTTTCAGGCCGGGTAGCTCAGTTGGTAGAGCAGGGGATTGAAAATCCCCGTGTCGGCGGTTCGATTCCGTCCCCGGCCACCATGTTTTATGGTGATATCTCAAAGACTTGGCCCACTTTTCGGATTTCTCGGAAAGTGGGCTTTTTCTTTTTGGGTAGCGTTTGGGAAGCGGTCAGAGCATATGATTGGGGACTTAAAAGTGCTCGACGAAAATTTCCCCTGCTCGGCGGGTGCACGACGAATGGTGGAGCTCTTCGAGCGGGCGCCAGGACCCATGCCGATGATGCGTTTAGACGTCCATTTCGTGGTTTCCTTCAGAAAACCCTGACACCCTCCATCGTCCTACCCTGACCGGCTACGGGCAACACCTTCGGCACGCTGTCCGTGTCTGGGAAGTCTGGGCGCCGTGGAGGCCTCCACATCAAGGATGACCGACGCACCAGACCACACCACCTCTTCATGGGGATGGCGTTATCGTTTCAGGCTTCTGGTCACACGGCAGGCGCGCGCGATAGCGTTCACGTAGTCCGGATGGGTGCCTCCAACTCGCACCGAGCAGGGGAAAGGAACACCTGCTGTTGCTCTTTGTGATTCCTTACGCCCGCCGCGAAACAGGCGACGATGACCTGGTTACTATCGGTGTTCATGGTCTGTCTCTATAATCGTGAGGACGAGGAGCCGCCCAGTGAACGAGACTTTCCAGAACGCGCCGCTGGTCGAAATTGTTGCCGAGTTGCGTTGGCAAATACCGCAACTAGCGGCCTCCGATCAGGCAGGGAATCCGATCCAACTTCCCATTGCGCTGGCCGACAACGCAATGACGGCTTTTTTCCATCGGATAACCAGCGCCGTGGGAAACCATGGGTTTGATCGACTCGAACAACTGGTTCTGCCTGGCCCGTCAATGTCGGTGCTGTTGCCGCAGATGGTGTATCGGTATCGGCGCACGGACGAAGTACCGGTATTGGCGCAGATCGGACCGGGGATGTTCAGCGTCAATGCCTTGCCGCCCTATAAGTCATGGGACGAGTTCCGCCCCCTCCTGGAAGGCGGTATCGAAAGCCTTCTCGAAGCACTGACCGACAAGCCGGAATTGACGGCCAGCCTGCGTTACATCGACGCATTCAAGAAGGATTTGACCTCCGACCGAGATGCCAGGGCGTTCGCTACCGAGGTCTTGGGCTTCCGTCTGGATTTGCCAATAACCTTGGAGGCACGCCTCGCCGAAGGCGCACAGGCACGGGTGTCATTCCAGATGGTGTTGCCGGTTTTGGGAATGTCGATGACGATCACGGTTTCCGACGGTTATTTGGGCACGGATCCCGTCGTGCTGATGAATACTGATGTGCGCATTGAAGATGCGTTGTTGGCCGACAAACAGGTTATCCTATCTACCTTGGACAAAGCGCATGATCTCATTCACGGAACTTTCGTGGATATGACGCAGTCCATACGGGACAAGTTGGAGCCGATTTCAGCTGGGGGGAACGCATGACTTTCATGCCAGTCGCGATGCCGGTCAACTACGACAATGGCGCGTCAATCACTTATGCGCAGCCTGCACCCCAAGCGCGCTCGGAGTGGAACGACGGCGCCGCCTTCAACTTTGCGAACCTATTCGAGGCCAGCCTGCGCCAGCAGTTGACCGCGTTGAAGTCGTTGCCGGCAGGTTGGGATGGTGAAGGCGCCGAGTCGATCAGCGCCCTGACCTGGAAGAACGCGCAGGACATCGGCTTGCGCCTGCTGGCCCGGACTCGCCTACCGGAAATCACGCCCAATGCCGGCGACACGATCACTTTCGAGTGGGAGTCCGAAACCGGCTCGGCGCTGCTGGAAATCGGCCATGCGACTTACAGTTTCCTGATGAAGACGAAGTCAGGCAAGCGCACGACCGACATGGGACCGTTGCGCAATGATGCCGACATCGAAAATCTCGGATCGCTCATCCAGCGTTCCCTGTTCTGAAAAAGGCTCGCCCATTGGACGGGGATTTGCCGATTGAAATAGCGCCGGACGAAGTCATCGTCAGGGCTATCAAGACGCCGTATCACTACGACGAAAAAAAGAAGCGATTGAAGCCGTCCGCGTTTCGCCCTCAAGCCGAGCGGGATGATGTGAGCGTAATGCGCAAGCGCCATATGGGCAACGATGGCTGCAAGGACAAGGCCGTTGAAATCGCAGCGAAGGCCTACATCGGTTTGGCGGCTTTGTGCGCAGAAGAAATCACTGCAGTGAAGGCCCGCGTGGTGGATTCGCGCGAAGGCCTATTCCTGGGGCATGCGCATATCGAACAAGGCACGCCTGCGCCGCTCAGTGGCCAGACGGCCGACCCGGATTTGATCGAACGCTGGAAAGCATTGGCAGACACGGCGCGCTATTACCAGGATGGTGAACCGCGAACACCAGGTTGGCACGGGCCGGACATTATCTAGCTACTCACCGCGCAAATACTTTTTGCGACGGCACCGAGGGCGCGGTCTGCGCTTTTTACAGCGCGATCTCTTGCTGCTTGACGATGCCGCACACGGCCTCCACGTTGCTTACGAACGCGCGTTGCAGCTCGATCCGGGCTCCTGCCTTACTGACCAAACGCAAACATCATGCCACTCCCTGTTTGGCCAACCCGTGCGTGGTGACTCGAATCACTGCGTTCAATCCGGCATCAGACGGCGCGGAAGAGCCCACACGTAGTTGAATACTGACGCATAGACAGGCGGCCGCGTGCCGAGCAACGTGAGCGTGTAAACACGATTCTTGATGAGGAGAAACTCCACGCCCAGATCGTCATAGCGCAGGCGCTTAGCCACACCGCAGCCCGACGCTACTCATAGTCTGTAGCCTTATAGTCATCGGACAGAAAGACTGAGGCCTCATCTGGCCCTAACGATCATGCCGAGAACTCCCAGCCAATCCCTACGAACGGTGCTTGCTTCCAATGTGCGTGCGTTTCGCGCCGAGCAAGGCCTTTCGCAGGAGGAACTGGCCGATCAGTGTGAGTTGCATCGAACCTATATTGGTTCAGTCGAACGGGAAGAGCGCAACGTATCGCTCAGCACGCTGGAAGTGCTGGCGAAGGCGCTTGGGGTCAGCGTTCCACAACTGCTGACGCCTAAGGCCAAACATGCCGGCAAGAACAGCTGACGATTACTTCGCTGCTATCGTGGCATCGGGAATGGACATTTATGCACCGATTGACATCGACGACCCGATTCACTACATCCCGACCCCAATTCTCGAAGAGCTCTTGAACCGCGGCCTGGTTGGCTTGGATTTGACTGGAGCGGCTTCGCGCACTCGGTCCAAGATGGTGAAGGAAGCAGCATGTAAAGCATTGGGCTACCCAGTGCCAAAGTCATTTAACAAATGTCAGCCTCGCTTCACTGGGCAGGACTTCGACACCAGCAACCAACAAAAGCTCAACATGCAGATCTGGAACGAGCCCATCGTTCCCACTCGTCGCTATGCACTGGTGCGCATTGGCGCTGACAACATTGTGCGTACAGTAAAGGTCGTGCTGGGCGAAATACTGATTCCGTTTGATAGATCAGGAAAGCTGACGACGAAATATCAGGCGCAGGTGCTGCCGGGCCCAGAGAAACTCAACTTGCTCGCGCAGAGGGATACGGACGCATTGATGCCGTATCTGGCTTCGACATCAATGCGCTCAGTTAATGACTCCAACCCCTTCGTCAGTCCGATCGACCAACCAAAGCGACTCAGTCTGTTCTCGATCGAAGAAATCTTCCACCGTCTCGCTCCCTTGGTGGGAAGGAGCTTCCAAGATGCTGGTCGGACGCAAGATCGCAATCGCGGTGCCGATCTTCACAGAATGGTCTGCCAAGCGTTGGGCTATGAAAACTATCAAGACAATGGTCAGTTCCCAGATGTGCTTAATCAGCTACTGGAAGTGAAGCTGCAAACGTCACCGACGATAGACCTAGGTCTAGTGCTACCTAACAGCCTCGGTGCAGTCAGAGGCGTGCACCGCCTGGGCAGTATCCAACCGCGCCACTGCGATACGCGCTATGCAATCTTCTGCGCGACAGTCGCCGAAGGCCAGGTCACACTGACTCATCTATATCTGACATCGGGCGAAAAGTTTTTCGACCACTTCCGACAGTTTCAAGGCAAAGTGCAAAACGCAAAGATTCAGTTACCGCTTCCTCGCGCTCTATTTGGTGAGTAGGCCAAACACCTCCCACACCCGCTTGTCGAGATTAGCTGCAAGCTCAACGGCCTCAGGACACGGCGTTATGTCGTAAAGGTGCTTTGCTGTAGCAATGATAGCGGCAGTTTCAGCCCTTGCAGGGTCAGGCAGCGGGAACAGCTCAACATACTGGGTGATGAAGCGGCGCCTTCCCGAGTAAAGTTTGTTATTGAACCGATGATCATAGAACGCTTCAATGAAGGTCGAGTTGGCAACCGCCATCGCGAGCCATATTAAATCCGGATCGGTGCCGTTGTCGTTGCGAAGGAAGTAGCACTCCCCATTTACAACACCACCATCCAGATCGACCCAGAATGTGGGCTTTTCAGAGATGTCTGGGAACACCAATTTAGGCAGCTTCCAAGCACCCGGGTCTTGCGGCACCCAGATTTCATACCAACGCCTTCCCGCTTCGATCACGTAAGTCCGAGCTTCCAGTTGTGCCCGATGACTTTCAAGGTAGGCTTTGGCCTTGGGAAACTGATCAAGATTGATCGCAGCGCGGCCGCCACCTGGTGTTCCTACATGTGGATACAAAATACGCTTGCGATGCTTCGGATTCTCCGGCACTGATGCTTTGAATCGGCGAGCGCAGTGCCTTGTGATAAGCGGCTGAAGAAGCTCTGGCGCTCCGCCTGGCAACGCCTCCCAATCGGATTTCAGAAACACTTTGTCCGCAGTGGTCTTTACCCCTACACGAATTTTTCCGATGTGGCGAAAAGTCTTCCAAGTGTTCGCTTCAACGGTTGCAAGCCAATCGTCCGTGACTCCAGTAGCCAGCCGCCACACACCCTCCGCTTGCCCCGCATTGTTGATGACCCCGTGACGGACGCGATATCGGCGTCCGGCGGCTGAGACAACCTGATCGTCACCAGCCGACAACGCAACCAAAGCGCTGGTTGCTGTGGACTCTGCTTCATCTAAAGTTTCGTAGATAGAACTGAACTTCGGTGACCTCGATGGTTCCGTATCGAGACCTTGGGCAAAGGTGATTGCCGGAAGCACCGCAGCATCGAAGAGCTTGGTATCCCCAAGATCAACTACATGCCGGACACGAAATCTTTCGAGCAACGCACTGCGCACCGACTGGCCCGACTTTGTGGTGATGAAGCGATTCGATGTGATGACGCCCACCGTGCCCGCCGGGTCCAACACTCCAGCGATGGCCATAAGAAATGGATAGTAAAGGTCCACTCGACCTGTCAAGCCATAGCGATCAGCCAGGCTCTGCGCCTGGTTTGTGCCCATGATTTGAGTTCGTACATAGGGAGGGTTTGCTATCACGAGGTCATAACGGTGACCATTGGCTACGGCCAAAAAATCCTGCGCTCTGAACTGGAAATCGACATCTGGATAACGGCTCGCCAGACGGGCTCGCCCGATCGCCAATGCGCTCGGGTCTGTGTCGTAGCCCACCACGGCGCATCGCTTGCGGTCATGCGCGTCAAGTTCGGCCAATAGTGCGTCGAGTAACGCACCATCACCCATAGCCGGATCGAGCACTCGAATCCGCCCCTCGGGCGGTAACCTTGCTAAGGTCAGGATCTGTTTTGCAACAAAAGTTGCTAGTCCCAGCGGTGTATATGTAGAGCCCTCTGCCTTGACAGAATCAGCATCACTATAACGACGTGCCTGGGGTTTGTTCATGGCAATGGGTTGCTACTCATGGTCATCATACTAGCCGATCCATACAGCGCTTCCTAGACAGTTCATGATGCCTAGTTCGGGTCGCACCTCATGATACTGAGATCAGAATCCGAAAGGCCCGACACCCTCTAAGCCTTTCCAGCGCCAGGTGATGTGAATTGCTGCCTTCGAGAACGACGTGAAGCGCGACATGCCAGAAGTGCTGCGCAACGGTCAGAAATTCTGGGTGAAAGTGTGGCAGGTGGCGCACCTTAGCAGCACCTGGAAACCCGGAGATGCGACTTCCTGACCTTCGCGACTGATCTGTTGGTGGATATCGGTGACGCCCGACAAGTGGGGCCAAAAGCGCCAGGTCGAAACCCCGCCCGCCGCTCCTCATTTTTCGTCCCCTGCTCGGCGAACGCTCGACGGGAACGATCGCACTTTTGTTTTGGGTAGCGTTTGGGAAGCGGTCAACCGTGCCTTTCTGTGCCGCCTGGTGCCGGCAGGTGCCCAAGCAGCCCTTATGCCAAGCCAATCACGTCGCGGTCTGGCGCCATTCGTTTCGCGGATCAATCCGTTGAAAATCCCCGTGTCGGCGGTTCGATTCCGTCCCCGGCCACCATCGGAACAAACGAACAGGCCCGCTTTCGAGTGGGCCTGTTCGTTTTTGACCATGACTGTGGGTAGACAAACCAGCAGGCCTGCACTGTCACGGCCCGGCCGACGCTCCCCGGAAACGGGCGATTGGCACGAATGCTGCTGCGGACTCGGTGAACCGCTCCGGTTCCCTCTATCGAGAAGCTGCCATGGAAGAAGTCATCGATCGCATGAAGGTCACGAGTTCGCCGGAAGAGTTGGCGATCAACTTCCTGATGCGGCATGCCAGGTGTCGCATGGCGCTGACCGGGTGGACGGACGAAAACATCCTGCAGCAGGCACTCGCCGGCTCCGGGCCCGACACGCCCGCCATCCGGCCCGCGGCAGCCGATTCGTCCGGATCCGCCGAAAACGCCATGACCGCCGCCGTGCCAGCGCCCGCAGTGGCCTGGGACGACAGCTGCGCAGCCCGCTTTTCAAGGGCATATGTCGCTGCGCGTCACATGTCGGCATCCCGTCACACCAAGACCAGGGCGGGGAAAGCGGCTTGATGCATGAGCGGGCGCGGGCGCGGCGAACGTGCGAAAATGGAAACGTCGGTCCCCACGCAAGCGACGCCCCATGAATTCCGGGAAATACGATTTTCGCCAGTTCCAGGAAGAACTGGCCAGGCTCGAACGCAAGGTCGAAAAACAGCAGCCGGCGAAGCCGCTGGGCAAGAAGGCCGCTGCCGCCCAGCGCATGGCCATGGCGCGCGAGGAGTTTCTCGCCATGCGCCAGCGGCACGCATTGAGCGTGGCGGATGTCGTGGCATTTTTCCCCGAGGAAGAAGGCATCGCCTACCTGCAGGGGCTGATTGCGGCATCGCAGGCAAAGCCGCGGCGTACGCGCAAGGTCTGACCCCATCGCGCCGCCATCCCGCGGATCCGAATGCCTGTGGTGAGGGCCGGGATGGCCAGGTCGAAACGAACCTGCATGATGATTCATCGACCGGCCCCCGGCGCGGCGGACGGAGCCGGCGCCAGCGTCAGGTCGCCAAACCATGCCTTGACCTGTCCGCCGGTATTGTCGGTATCCGAGGCCAGGGCAACGCCGGTCACCGGCGGCGCGGCGCGGCCGAACGCGGCGCGAAAGTCCGCCGCCAGGTCGCGCCGCTCTGATTGCCAGCTGCCGGCATGCGCATTGCCACTCTGCAGGACGATGGTCTTCACCTCGCCGAAGTAGGCGTTGGGGGCGATAGTGCCCACCGGATGACGGTTGTCCCAGACGTAGCACAAGGCCGCGTTGGGCATGGCATGGCCGAGGGTGCGCCCGGCAAGGTCCAGCTTCATGCGTTGCAGCCACGACAACTGGCTGCGCGGCACGTCGAAGAACACATAGACGCGCGCGGCGAAGTCGTCGCCGGATTTCTTCGACAGGTCGGCTTTCGCGACGCTGTGATCCACCTTCCAGCGCCAGCTCAGGATGGTGGTCGCGGGCATGTCCAGCATGTGCGCGATGGCGCCGGCGGCGTGGCTCGCTTCGATACTGAACACGTCATCGCCGCCATCGCGAACGATCGCCATGGGCGCAGGTGGCTTGTGCCGCGACATCGTGTAGCGCTTCCAGCCTGACGGCAGGCTGGTTCCCGGCGCGATGTCGGAAAAGCGCAGTGTGGTGGTTGTCCCGGCCGCGGCGACAGCCGCCAACGCGAACGGCAGCAGCGCCATGACGACCAGGCAGCGGATCAGCGTAAGTCTTGTCATGCCTTGCTGGCCGGTGGGTGGTGCGTAACCGCGAGCATACCGATGTGGCCTGCATCGCGGGTGCGCGACCATGCTCGGGTGGCGAACCTCACCACCCACGTTCGACGCATGCCGCGGCTTTGGACGAAGCGTCGCCGGCGCTTGCCGCGGAGCTCCATCACGTGCCGGGTCGGCACACGTGGGCCGTCCCGTCGCAGCTTGAATGCGCCCTCGCATCACGGATCTATCACCCCGCGGCCAGCGTGCCACGGCCGCGCATTGCCACCCGTCGACTCGGCCACCTGGACGGCGGCCCGAAAAAAAAAGCACTTCGATGCACTCCGGATGAGTAAAACCCGCAAAATTTCGCTACATTGTGCAGGCCGCGAGGCCTCCGAGCCCTTCAAAGCCGGAGTTTCCCATTACCGAGATGAAATCCATGGCTACCAAAACCACTGCCAAGAAAGCCCCTGCCAAGAAAGCTCCCGCCAAGGCCGCCGCGCCGGTGAAGCCGCTGGGCGAGAGCCTGTCGAAGTCGGGCCTGATCGCCCATATCGCCGCCCAGGCCAACGTCGAAGCGAAGGCGGTCAAGGCCGTGCTCGCCGGCCTCGAGTCGGCCGTGCTCGCGTCGGTGCACAAGAAGGGCGTGGGCCACTTCACCCTGCCCGGCCTGTTCAAGATCAATGCGGTCAAGGTGGCGGCCAAGCCGAAGCGCAAGGGCAAGAACCCGTTCACCGGCGAAGAGCAGATGTTCGCCGCCAAGCCCGCCACCGTGAAGGTCAAGGTGCGCGCGCTGAAGAAGCTGAAGGACGCCGCGGTCTGATCCACCCGATCTGATCCACATCGTCTGATCCACCCGCACGCCACTGTCCGGAGCAGTCTTCCCGGGCAGTGGTTGTGCAGTGCTCGTCAATTCCCTCGCTGAACCGTTGGGTTGCATTCACGCCCGCGTTCACCCGGGATTTTCATTCGGCGCCCGACACTCCTGCTTTTCGCAAGCAACGAGGTGCGCCATGAAGAACCCGATCGCCACTCTCACCGCCACGCTCGCCGTGGGCGCCCTGTCGCTGGGGGCCAGCAGCGCCGCGATGGCGCAACAGGCGCTGACCGAACCGCAGGTGCGCAGCGAGCTCACCGAACAGGGCTACACCAAGGTGCACGACCTGAAGTTCAAGGACGGCATGTGGCGCGCCGAGGCGAAAAGCGCCAATGGCAAGCATGTGGACGTGCGCATCGATGCCAGCACCGGCAAGGTCTATCCGGCCAGGCAGGTCTCGACGCTGAGCAGGCACGACGTGGAAGCCGCGCTGGAGACGCAGGGCTACACGCGCGTGCACGACGTCGATTATGACGACGGGATATGGAAGGCCAAAGCGGAGAACCCTGCCGGCCACAAGGTCAAACTGCGCATCGATGCCGGCACCGGCAAGGTCATCGGCATCGACTGACCGAAGCGCGGCAGGCCGGCCGCCAATCGACCGGCATCGGATGTACTAGTATCCGGGGTCCCCTTCCCCAGCCGGTGACCGCCCGTGAGACGACTGCTCCTGTCCGCACTGATCATCGCCGCCTGTGCCAGCGCGCAGGCGGCCGATACGCCAAGCTTCAGCACCCAGCGACTGTCCGACGAGGTCAAGACGCTTTCCTCCGATGCCTTCGAGGGCCGCGGCCCGGCCACCCCGGCCGAGAGCAAGACCATCGACTACGTGGTGGCGCAGATGAAGGCGGCCGGGCTGCAGCCCGGCGGCGACCTCAAGGACGGCAAGCGGCAGTGGACGCAGGCCGTGCCGTTGTTGCGTACCGAGATCATCGGCCAGCCTTCGCTGAGCCTGGCGCTGGGCGGCACGACGGAACCGCTGACCCAGGGCAAGCAAATTGCCATCCGCGCACCGATGGACGGCTCCACCTCGGTGGACATCGCCAACGCGCCGCTGGTCTTCGTCGGCTACGGAGTGAAGGCGCCGGAGCGCCGCTGGGACGACTTCAAGGGTGTCGACCTGCACGGCAAGATCGCCGTGGTGCTGGTCAACGATCCGGATTTCGAAACCGGCCATGGCGACTTCGGCGGCAAGGCGATGACGTATTACGGCCGCTGGACCTACAAGTACGAGGAAGCCGCGCGGCAAGGCGCGCTCGGCCTGCTGGTCATCCACGAAACCGCGCCGGCCTCGTACGGCTGGGCCACGGTGAAGAACTCCAACACCAACACCATGTTCGACATCGTGCGCGACAAGCCCGGCGAAGTGCATCCGCAACTGGAGGGCTGGATCCAGCGCGACCTGGCGGTGCAGATGTTCAGGCACGCGGGGCTGGATTTCGACAGCCTGAAGAAGCTGGCGCAGACACGTGCGTTCAAGCCGGTCGCGCTGAAGGGCGAAAGCCTTTCGGCCAGCTTCAAGGTCGACAAGAGCGTGATCACCTCGCACAACATCGTGGGCCGCGTGATCGGCAGCAAGCATCCGGACCAGACCGTGATCTACAGCGCGCACTGGGATCACCTCGGCATCGGCCAGCCGGACGCCACCGGCGACCGCATCTACAACGGCGCGGTGGACAACGCGACCGGCACCGCGGCGCTGATCGAACTGGGGCGCGCGTTCGCGCATGCGCCCAGGCCGGAGCGTTCGGTGGTCTTCGTGAACGTCACCGCCGAGGAAAAGGGCCTGCTGGGTTCGGAGTACTACGCCACCCATCCGCTGTATCCGCTGGCCACCACGGCGGGCGTGATCAACATGGACGCGCTCGATCCGCATGGGCCGACACGCAACTTCACGATCTCCGGCAACGCCAGGCTCGGCCTGCTGGACGACTTGATCGCCGACGCGAAGCAGTTCGACATGGTCTACACGCCGGACCCGAAGCCGGAGGCCGGGTATTTCTTCCGCTCCGATCATTTCTCGTTCGCCAAGCGCGGCGTGCCGGCGATCTCGTTCGGCTCGGGCAATGACTGGGTCGACGGCGGCGTGAAGGCCGGCAACGCGGCCACGGAGGAATACACCGCCAGGCACTATCACCAGCCGTCCGACGAGTGGCAGGCCAGCTGGCCGTTCACCGGCATGGCGCGCGACCTGCAGCTGCTCTACACCGTGGGCAGCCAGTTGGCGAATTCGGACCAGTGGCCGGGCTGGAGCAAGGACTCCGAGTTCCGTGCCGCGCGGGAGGCCACGGCCGACCAGCGCAAGTAGGCTCTCGATGTTCGCTGCGATCGCCGGACACGACGCCGGGAACGGGAACTCCCGGCGTCATTCCCGCCAAGGCGGGAATCCATCCGACCCGAGGTCCGAAAGCCCCCCGCCGTCATTCCGGCGAAGGCCGGAATCGCATTTGAACAGCGAAGCGTGTCACCACACGTGACCACCGTAGGGGACGGCTGCACGGTCGAAGGGCGATTCCGGCATCCGCCGGAATGACGAGTCAAGGAAGCGACGTCAATCCAGTCTGGCAAACCAGGCGCCGTGGGCGGGCAGGCGCAAGCGCCCATCGTGCAGCGAGCCTTCCGCCAGACCGTGGCCGTGCAACGCTGTCGGTGTGCCGGGCAACCTGGGCAGCGGCAGCTCGACCAGCGCGGCGCCGAGATTGAACATCACCAGCAACGCTTCCCCGTCGAGCCGGCGGATGATGGCGAGCACCGGTTCGACCGTCTCGACGAACTCGATGTCGCCCCAGCGCAGCGCAGGATGCGACCGGCGCCAGCGCATGAAGGCGCGAAATCCGTTCAATACCGAATGCGGGTCGACCTGCTGCTGCGCCACCGCGCGTGCGCGGTGCTCCTCGGGTACTGGCAACCACGGCATGCCGTGGCTGAAACCCGCCTGCGCGTCGGCGTCGCTCCAGGGCATCGGCGTGCGGCAGCCGTCGCGCCCCTTGAACTGCGGCCAGAACGCGATGCCGTACGGATCGCGCAGCGACTCGTACGGCACGTCTGCCTCGGTCAGGCCAAGCTCCTCGCCCTGGTAGACGCACACCGAACCGCGCAGCGAACAGACCATCGCGGTAAACAGGTTGGCCAGCTGCGCCGACGCGTCGCCGTTGCCCCAACGGCTGAGCACGCGCTCCACGTCGTGGTTGGAGATCGCCCAGCACGGCCAGCCCTCGGTCATCTGTGCTTCCAGCTGGCGCACCGTGTCGCGGATGTGCGCCGCGCTGAAGTCATCGGTCAGCAGCTCGAAGCTGTAGCCCATGTGCAGGCGGCCGCCCGCGGTGTATTCGGCCATCGTCGCCAGCGAATTTTCCGAGGAAATCTCGCCCAGCGCCGCCACGTCCGGATAGCGGTCCATCAGCGCGCGCAGCTCGCCGAGAAAGGCCAGGTTCTCCGGCTGCGTGTTGTTGTGGTAGTGATACTGGAACGCATACGGGTTGGCCGGGCTGAAGCCGCGGCCCACGCGCCGGTCGCTGGGCTTGGGCGGGTTGTCGCGCAACTGTCGATCATGGAAGCAGAAATTGATCGCATCCAGGCGCACGCCGTCCACGCCCTTGTCCAGCCAGAAACGCACGTTGTCCAGCGTGGCCGCGCGCACCTCGGGATGGTGGAAGTTGAGGTCGGGCTGCGCGGCCAGGAAGTTGTGCAGGTAGTACTGCCCGCGGCGCGGCTCCCACTGCCACGCGCTGCCGCCGAACAGCGACAGCCAGTTGTTCGGCGGCGTGCCGTCGGGCCGCGCGTCGGCCCACACGTACCAGTCCGCCATGGGGTTGTCGCGGCTCTGCCGGCTTGCGCGAAACCAGGCATGCTCGGCCGAGGTGTGGCTGAGCACCTGGTCGATCATCACTTTCAGCCCGAGCCGATGCGCCTTGTCCAGCAGGCGGTCGAAATCCGCCAGCGTGCCGAACAGCGGATCGACGTCGCGGTAGTCAGCGATGTCGTAGCCGAAGTCCGCCATCGGCGACTTGAAGAATGGCGCGATCCAGATCGCGTCGACGCCCAGGCTCGCCACGTAATCCAGTCGCGCGACGATGCCGGGCAAATCGCCCACCCCGTCGCCGTCGGTGTCGAGGAAGCTGCGCGGATAGATCTGGTAGATGACGGCACCGCGCCACCAGGGGGCATCGCTCATTCGCATGTCCATGCAGTTGCCGCCCGGGTTGCAACGACACGCCGAATGACGACGTTGCCGGGCCTTGCATGGAGCTTAACGGCTGCGCGCGCGGACGCCGTGATCGTGCATACGTATTCATGGATGACGGCTATCGCGCTGCAGCATCCAGCGGGAAAACCATTTTGGACGTCCAAACGAAAATAGAAAGACAACGAAAAAACAATGCAACAACTGCCTTGATCGGCTTCCCGCATACCGCTTCCGGCTAGTTTTTAGCGCGGGCGTCGCGGCATTCCCCGCCAGACGTCCACCGGGTTTGCGATGCATTGCAGCAGAATGAATACGTATGCAGGAACGGTCGGATCGTCCGGAGCGGCCCTACCATCAGCGCCACGGCACGGAGAGCGCATCCGTGTGACGGCAGCGCGGCTCCGACGTGTCAAGCCAATCATTGCAACCACAACAAGATTGAAGTGCAACCCTGGGAGGGGACAACGGTGATACTCAAACACAACGTGCTTGCCTTGGCATTGGCGTCCGTCGGCATCTGTGCGACGTCCGTCGCGTATGCCGCGACACCCCGGAATGACTCGCCGGCAGGCCAGAACACGTCGGCCGAGCAGAACGCGCCGACCACCAACGACACCGGCAAAGACACGGCGCAAAGCCGTGCCAAGGCGCAGAAGGCGGCGCAGGTCAAGAATCTGCAAGCGATCACGGTAACCGGCTTCAGCAAGAGTGTTGCCACGGCGGTCGACATCCAGCGCTACGCCGACACCATCCAGAACGTCGTCACCTCCGCCGACATTGGCGGCCTGCCGGACCAGTCGATCGCCGACGCACTGACCCGGCTGCCCGGCGTGACCGCCGAGCGCATCGGCGGAGAAGCCGGCCAGATCAACTGCAATGGCCTCTCCGGCAGCTTCATCCAGACCACGCTCGACGGTCGTGCCCAGCCGACCACCAGCGGCACCAACTACGTCAAGTTCGACCAGTACCCGTCCGAACTGATCAACCAGGCCACCGTGTACAAGTCGTCACAGGCATCGCTGATCGAGGGCGGGGTGGGCTGCACGATCGCGATGCAGACGGCCAATCCGCTGGACAACAAGCACGACGAAACCCTCAACGTCGATTTCCGCGGCAGTTACAACAATCAGGCCAGCGATGTGTACGGCGCCAATTCCATGGGCTACCGTTTCAGCGCCGCCTGGCAAGGCAAGTTCCTCAATGACACGCTGGGCGTGGGCCTTGGCTTTGCGCGCCTTCAGCAGCCGCATGTCTCCGAACAGTTCGTGGGCGAGGCCTTCGATGGAATGCAGACCATCAACAGCACTACCGGGCAACAGGCTTATCCTTCGCAAGGCATACAAGTGCAGCAGAACGGCGGCGGTGAACGTCGGGACGGCTACGTGTCGACCATCGTGTGGAAGCCGACCGACAATTTGCAGGTCACTGGCGACGGCTTTTTCTCGCAATATCACGATGGTTCCTTCGGCCGCGGATTCCGTGCCCAGCTGTTCGACCAGGGCCAGGCGCAGATAACCAATCCCGTGCTGCTGCCCAATCGCGCCGTGGTTGGCGGCACCGTCAGCAGCAATCCGGCTGGCGGCAACTTCTCGCTGGAAACCACCGCCGACAACTACACCACCAACTCGAGCGTGTTCTCCGGTGGCCTGAACGTGAAGTGGAACAGCGGTCCATGGACCGTGGTGGCCGATGCCTCGATGTCGCGCGCAGTCAGCTCCCAAATCAATGTCGACACCACGGCCGACCCGTACGACGGTCTGGGTACCGCCAACCCCACGTTGATGAGGCAGTCGCTCACCTACCGCCTGAACGGGCTCGACATCGGCTCGCTTTCGGTTCCCGACGCGGGCATCTATACCAACCTCGGTGACATGGCGCTCTCGCGCTACGGCGTGTATCCCTACGTCTACCACGACCGCAACAAGGGATTCCGACTGGATACCGCCTACGAGCTGGCAGACAGCCAAATTTTCTCGGCCATCGAGGGTGGCGTCTACGTCAACAACCACATCTACAACGCGGATCGCAGCGCCTACGTGTATGGCTCGGAATGGAACACATCGCCCCAGCCTGGCCAACTTCCCCTTGCGCTCAACAGCAGCGACGCGGTCAATACCTGCTGGCGCGGCGACTTCGGCAGCTTCCCCTGCTTCCTCGCGCTGAATGGCGCTGCCATCCTTGCGGCGAACGGCGTCACCGACACCACGCCGTTGAAGTCCTGGGCCAACAACTGGACGTACATCCAGAGCGGCCAGGTCGACGTCAAGACGCGCGACGCATGGTTGATGGGCGACATCGACACGAGCGTGTTCGGCCACAGCGTGACGGGCAACGTGGGCGTGCGTGTGGTGCGCACCTCGCAATACAGCTCGGGTCTGCAGCAGGTGGGCAATGGCGCCGGCGTGGCGATCACTGACCAGACAGGCGTCGTCAGCAGCGACTATCTCCCGGTCAACAGTGGCAAGACCTATACCGATGTACTGCCCTCGTTGAACCTCACTTATCACTTCGACGACACGAACCAGCTGCGCTTCTCCGTCGCCAAGGTGATGGCGCCCCCGCCGATCAACTCGCTGCTGGCCGGACATGGCTCCTGGGTCTCCAACGGACAGTACAACCTGTGGAGCAATACCAGCCCGCTGCTCGATCCGATGTATGCGAACCAGTTTGACCTCAGCTTCGAGCACTACTTCCCCGATTCCAGCGGCGCCTTCACTGCGCACGTATTCACCAAGCACGTCGAATCGTTCGTTCAGCAGATCACGTACAACGACTTCGACTTTGCCGGTGCCGGCATCACCGTGCCGATCGATCCGACCACCAACAAACCCTATCTCAACGGTCAGTATCAGACCTCGTACAACAATACGCAGGGTGGCACGGTCCACGGCCTCGATCTGTTCTACCAGAAGACCCACTTCCTGCCTGGTGTGTGGTCGGGCATAGGCGTCAGCGCCGGCTTCTCGCTGACCCAGAGCGCGGTAAAGTCGCTCTCGACGATCAGCGGGCCGCCGCAGAACCAGGGGCTGCCGGGTCTTTCCAAGAAGGCTGCCAGTGCGGCACTTTTCTACGACAACGGCACCTTCTCGGCCCGTCTGTCCGGCAGTTACCGCTCCTCGTTCGTATCGGACTCGCAGATGGCGGTAAACAACCAGATCGTCTACTTTGCTCCCGAGACGGTGTACGACTTCCAGTCGGCCTACAACTTCACCAGCAACGTCAGCGGCCTGTTCCAGATCCTGAACATCACCAACCAGCCAACGCGGACCTACTTCGGCAACACCCAGCAGACCGGCACGATCCAGTACTTCGGACAGACCGCCTACATCGGCGTCAATATCAAGCTGTGATGCGCGCGCGGGACATCGCCCTCACGGTGTCCCGCCTTCTTGCCCCTCGCCGGCTTTGCGACACGTTGCGAAACCGGCCTTTTCCGTACGATCCATCGCAACATATGAGGCGCGACAGGCATTGCGCATCTGGTGAACGACTTGTCTGCCGGCCTGTTCACCTCTCCCTGGCGGATTCGTCCACCTGACGGAACTGCGGCAAAGGAGCAGACCCGCATGTCGAGATTACCTTCCTTCGCCTGCTGTATCACCATGGCCGTCGCCCTGGCGGTGCCTGAACTGACCTTTGCCAGGAATCCTGTCGATCCACTTTCGCCACCGGCAGTTGCTGCTGCACAGGCACCGTCCGGCGTGTGGTACGAAATTTTCGTGCGCTCGTTCTACGACACCAACGGCGACGGCATCGGCGACCTCAATGGCGTCACCGCCAAGCTCGACTACCTGAAATCGCTCGGCGTCAGCGGCATCTGGCTGATGCCGATCAACCCCTCGCCCAGCTACCACGGCTACGATGTCACCGATTACTACGGCATCAATCCGCAATACGGCACGCTGGCCGACTTCCGCCACCTGGTGACCGAGGCGCACCAGCGCGGCATCAAGGTCATCATCGACATGGTGATCAACCACAGCGGCAACGAGAACCGCTGGTTCAAGGCCGCGCTCGATCCGAACAGCCCGTACCACGACTGGTACACGTGGGCGAACCAGTACACCGACCTGGCGAGCGACAGCGTCACCGGCAGTCCGGCCTGGCATGCGACGGGCAAGCCGTCTGCGTCGGGACAGCCCGCTCCTGCACAGTATTACCTCGGCATCTTTGCGCCGACCATGCCCGACCTGAACTACGACAACCCGGCCGTGCGCGCCGAGATGATCGAGGTCGGCCAGTTCTGGCTGAAGCAGGGCGTGGACGGCTTCCGCCTCGACGCCGCGAGGCACATCTACGAGAACTTCCCGTGGGAGGTGGACGACCCCGCCGCGCAGGCCAAGAACTTCGCCTGGTGGAACGCCTACCATCGCGGCCTCGACACGGTGAACCCGCACACCTACCTGGTCGGCGAGGTGACGCGCGATTACGCCACCGAACTGGCGCCGTGGCTGAAGCCACTGGACGCGGTGTTCAACTTCCCGCTGGCGAAGCAGCTGATCGCCGCCGCGGCAAGCGAACGCAACCTCGGCCTCGGCCCCACGCTCGACCGCACCTATGCCGCCTACGAGGCCGTCGGCGGTCCGGCGATCAAGGACGCACCGTTCCTGTCCAATCACGACCAGGAACGCGTGATGAGCCAGCTCGACGACAACCTGCAACACATGCGCACGGCCGCCGCGATGCTGCTGACCCTGCCCGGCGAGCCGTACATCTACTACGGCGAGGAACTGGGCACGCAGGGCAGGAAACCCGACCCCGAGCTGCGCCAGCCGATGCGCTGGCAACGTTCATCGAAGGCGAGGGGCGAGACCACCTGGGAAACCGGCAACCCGGCCAACGGCGCGGCCGTCTCGGTCGAGGCCGAACAGGCCGATCCGCATTCGCTGCTGCACCTCTACACGCGACTGATCCATTGGCGCAGCGAAATCCCCGCCTTGCGCGACGGCGGTTTCCGCGCCTACCCGGAAGCCAGCGATCATCTGGTGGCATGGGAGCGCACCGCGTCGCACGGCACCGTGCTGGTGGTGCATAACCTGTCCGGCCAGACGCAATCGATGGCGCTGGATGTTCCCGGCGAAGCGCACTTCACCCGCGTGCTGAAGCAGACTGGCCCCGGTGCCGCGATCCACGCCGGCATGCTGAGTGTGCCGCCCTATACCAGCGTGGTGCTGCAATGATGTCGCGACGGATGAGCAACAGCCGAATCGCCGCGAGCCCGGCCCGCTGCACGGTCCCCACCCGCTATCCGCAAAGGTTGCCCATGTCCGCCCGCATCCCCCGTATCCTCGTCTGCCACGCCATCGCCACCGCGCTTGCTGCCGGCCTGCTGCTGTCTGCACCGATCTGCGCGGCGGATACGGCTTCCGCACCCGCTGCTTCGGCCATTCATGCAGACACGCAAGGGGTTGCCTTCCGCCTCGGCACTGAACAGCTGTCGATCCGCCTTGATGGCGCCGGCGTGGTGCACGTGCAGTCACTGCCCGCCGGCGCCGGCGACACGCATACGCTGGTGCTCGATCCCCGCGCGAAACCGGTCACGATGGCCGGCGCACACATGCATGACGACGGCGCCACACTCACGCTCGCCAGCGACCGGCTTGTCGCGATCTGGCACAAGCAAGCGAACACGCTGGAACTGCAGGATGCACAACACCGTCCGCTGCTCACCCTGGACCTGGCCACGCTGGCAGAGGGCCAGGTGCAGCTGGCGCATGCCGCCGCCGACGCCCTGTACGGCATCCACGGCTACGACAAGGACGAGAATGCCTCTGCCGGCCTGCTGCGCAGCGGCACCCGGGTGGCCAAGGCCGGCGAGCAGGGTTACGCCGGCGCGCCGTTCGTGTGGAGCACCGCCGGCTATGGCGTGCTGGTGGACAGCAATGGCGCGAACTACGCGCTGCGGCCCGGTCGCATCGAGATCAGCGACCTGTCCAAGCCGTCGCTGGACGTCTATCTGATGGCCGGTAACCCGCCACAACTGTTCGATGAACTGGCCGACCTGAGCGGGCACGCGCCGATGTTCCCGAAATGGGCGA
>Ga0157370_10002099_pt1 | contig 24346 bp, 23 predicted proteins | sample C35metaG_FD_113463 | JGI IMG/M metagenome (GOLD analysis project Ga0157370, IMG submission 113463) | Corn rhizosphere microbial communities from Kellogg Biological Station, Michigan, USA - C3-5 metaG | ecosystem: Host-associated > Plants > Roots > Rhizosphere > Soil | place: USA: Michigan...
CACTTTGATTGGCGTCGTTGCACGTAGGGAGCGGGACGAGGTCTCGCTCTCCCCATCGGGTTAACGATCTGCCCTTGTCGAGGCAGGCTGCGGGCGCAGACGGCTCACCAGGCCGATTGCAGTCCGATCCGAGGCAGGAACGCGACTGTGCGCCATGCACCAACGCTAATATCGAAATGACGCCCACTTTCATTCGCCAACTGATCATCCACACAGTCTGCAACGTGACCGGCGAGGACCCAAAGCATATCGTTGCCCTCAACGAGGTTGTATTAAGTACCCGTGACTGGGAACAGGTCTTCAGCCGACTGGAAGCGAGCCTCGACATTGATACCGGCATGTTGACGCCGAGCGAGCGATCAATCGCCATCGACCTATTAACACGTGTACTGCACGCCAAGCTCGCTGACCATGTCATCTTCTAACCGAGCGCGCACACACTCGAACCGGTTGTCGGTCTGCCACGCTTGGCTCGTCGTCGTCATGATTTACGGAATGGTTTGACTCGTCTGAAAGTGCCGAAGCTGTTCATGCCAGATCCCCCGATGCATGGTAAACCGTCGTTGCGCAGCAATTGCACCGAGATCAACTTGCCGACAAAGTCTTTCGGGTCGAGCTGGGCGTTATCGGACAGCAGCTCGATCACGAATCGGAAATCGGGAGAAAGCGATTCCTCGCCTTCGAGGCGATTGACCCACAGAATCTTGTACGGCGCATCACCCTCCGGAAGCGAGAGCGTCAATAGCCGATTATTCTGCATTCCGATGGCGATCTTCCGGAGATGAAACAAGAGCGCTGGCCACCGACTGGCTCGCCATGAGCGCAACCCATCTCGCTCCCCGTGGCCTGCCTTAGAATGAGCGTCGTCTCCTACACCCTAAATCCGTGATGAGTGCACCCATTCGACCGGCCCGTTCCGGCGACTACGCCGCGATCCGTGCGTTGTTAGCCGACCAAGGCTTACCCTACGACGACATCACCGCGCAAGGCGGGCCACGCTTTTACGTAGCGATCGCGGCCGACGGCTCGTTACTCGGATGCGTAGCCATCGAGCCGTACGCCGCCGATGCATTGCTCCGGTCCGTTGCCGTGGCGCCCAGCAGCCGCGGAAAACGGCTAGGCGCCACGCTCGTCCAGCGCGCAGAATCCGAAGCCGCAGTCAGCGGCGCACGGCGGCTATTTTTGCTCACCACATCCGCCAGCGGTTATTTCGCGAACATGGGTTACCGCAGCATGCCAAGAAACGATGCACCGAGCGCAATACAGCGTACATCGCAGTTCGCAACGCTATGTCCGGCATCGGCAGTCTGCATGGTGAAGGAACTGTAGTTGAAACGCAGTGCGGACCGCCGATCTACGGCCGACCACGCCACGCCCCACACCGCTAGTAATTAGCCACAACAAACTGCGCCGCCACGCTGCGCGAAAGCACGAGGTCCGCATTGAGGAGATCGTTATCGTCGAGCTTCGCACGCACGCCGGCCTCGTCCATCCCGTACCCGCGCCATCGGGCGACGAGACGGTCGACTAATACCTCACGCGGGACGTCGAGCATGACGGTCACGTCGAAGTACGCCCGCAGCGGCGCCCATGCGGGATCGTCGAGCAACAGATAATTGCCTTCGATTAAAACGAGTCGTGCGGACGCTGGAATGATTTCAGCGCCCGCGCGGGCAATTTCAAGCGACCGATCGAATACCGGAACGGCGATCTCCTGACCATCATCCGCTTTCAGCCGCTCGAGCATTGCCGCGAGACCGCCGACATCGAACGTATGCGGCGCCCCCTTGCGTGCCCGATGGCCGCGCGCATCGAGCACACGATCGTCAAAGTGAAAGCCGTCCATCGCAAGGACGCTGGCCACGCCCGGCCGATCATCGTTCAAGCCATCGCAAAGCGACTGAACAAAGGTGCTTTTGCCGGACCCCGGCGCACCTGCAATCGCAATCAGTCTGCGCGGCATGCCTTCCATGCGGCGCAGATACTCGATCAAATGGGGCAAATCGATACGGTTCTCTTCCGGCGGTGCAATATTCACGGCAAACGGCTCCGTTGGGGACTTTCCGATGCATGGCTCCGACGCACACTCTGCCTGTTTCGTCGACCGCATGCAGCGGTCACACCCGCGCACGCGACGCTAGATCGTATCAGTCTTCCCCAATCTCGCAACGTTTCCGGTATTTGCCGCGGAGCCGCGCTTTGCGAGAGTTCTCGCAACAAAGGTGGTGGGCGTCATGCCGCACATGCGCTTGAAGTGCCGGCCGAAATGGCTTTGATCGAAGAAACCGACCTCGGTCGCCACCGCCACGCTCGGCACGCCCGCCAGCAGCAGCGATTGCGCATGTTTGATACGCAAGCCGCAAAGATAACGATAAGGAGACGAGCCGAAACGCTCTCGAAATGCAGTCGCGAAACGCGAAATACTCAGCGCGGCCGGGACGGCCATCTGCTTGAGTGTGAGCGGCTCGTCGAAATGGGCTTCGATGAACGCCCGTGCCTGATCAAGCCCTTCCGCTCGCGTCATGTCGCACCCATTTTCTTTTTTGCCACCATCCCCGGCGAGCGGAAGCGACCCACCGAGAAGGTGCATTGCTTACGCCCGCGCTCGGCGCCGAGCACAAACCGCGTAGTCATGCCGCGCCTCGCACCGGCTGAAGCAGCTTCAACTCATCGGCAGACCGATGACAGAGGATTTGCGCACCCGAGGGCAGTCGGATCAAAGGAGGAGGCGCCGTGTTGCACTTGCCTTCGACACGCGCCGGGCACCGCGCTCTGAAACTGCACAATTCGCCGCTGGCCGAGCCCTCCGACAACGGAGGAAGCGCGCACATGCCGACGTTGCGGTGCGCGTCGAGCCAGCCGCGTTTGAGCGCCGGCACGGAATCGACGAGCAAGCCCGTGTACGGATGATGCGGCGGTTGATCCAACAACTGCCGCTGCCCCGCCTCTACCCGCTTTCCCGCATACAGCACGATGACTTCGTCGCAGATTGCGCGAACGGTCGAGATGTCATGGCTGATGAACATGTACGAGACGCCGAGCTCGCGGCGCAACTCGCGCAGCAATTCGAGAATGGCGGCACCGACGACCGTATCCAGCGCCGACGTCACTTCGTCGCAAAGAATCAACGACGGCTCCGCGGCCAGCGCACGCGCGAAATTGACACGTTGCTTTTGTCCGCCTGACAGGCCGCCCGGCCGACGCGATGCGACCGATGCCGGCAACTTCACGAGATCGAGCAGGTCGCCGATACGACGTTTCGCCGCTGCGCCACGCAACCCCTTGTAGAACGCGAGTGGCCGGCCCAGTATCTCTTCCACTGTATGGCTCGGATTGAGCGCGGTATCGGCGTTCTGGAAAACGAGCTGGATCCTGCGGTATTGATCGGCGGTACGGCCGCTCAATTGCGCAGACAGCGGCTGTCCTTCGAACAGCACCTCGCCGCTCGCACGGCCGACTAGCCCTGCCACGACGCGTGCCAACGTCGTTTTGCCGGAGCCCGACTCGCCGATGACGCCCAGCGCGCTACCGCGCGCAATCGAGAGGTTCACATCGTCGAGCACGCAGACGGCGGGTTGGCCGTCGCGGCCGATACGGCCGTAACCGGCCGCTAAACCACGGATCTCGAGCAGCGGCACGCCGGCCGCGCCGGCAACAGGCACGGAGGCCGGCTGGCCCTCGCGATGTGCCGATGCCGCAAGCAACGCACGCGTGTAGGCATGCGCCGGCGCGTCGAGCACCTGATCGACCTCGCCGCACTCCTGCACCTCGCCGCCGTTCAATACGACGATCCGATCAGCCATCTGCGCGACGACAGCCAAATCGTGGGAGACATAGACCGCCGTCGTTCCCAACTCTCGGATCACACGCTTGAATGCGACAAGCACTTCGATTTGCGTCGTGACGTCGAGTGCGGTCGTCGGCTCGTCGAATACGATCACGGCGGGATCGGTAATCAGTGCCATGGCCGCCATCAAGCGCTGCAGCTGCCCGCCCGACACTTGGTGCGGATAGCGCTCGCCGATGCGCTCGGGCGAGGGCAGTGCCAATGCGCGGAACAGTTCGATCGCCTTGGCACGCGCGGCCTCCCGCGTCATCAAACGATGCAGGAGCGCCGGCTCGATCACCTGATCCATCAGCGTACGCGCCGGATTAAATCCGGCCGCCGCGCTTTGCGCCACGTATGCGACGGTCCGCGAGCGCAGCGCACGCCGGCCGCCTTCATCCAGTGTAAGCACATCGGTACCGCCGACGCGCACGCTGCCCCCGGCAAACGCGCATCCCTGCCGCGTATAGCCAAGCAGCGACAGCGCAATGGTCGTCTTGCCCGAACCGGATTCGCCGATCAAGGCCAGCACTTCACCCTTATTCACGGTGAAGTCGACGCCCTTCACGATTTCGGCCATATCGCCGCCCGCACTGCCGGCTACGATGCGCAAGCCCTTGACTTCGATCATGACCTCGCTCATCGCTGTCCTCCCTTCGCAAATCCAGCATGACGACGCAAGCTGTCGATCAGCAGATTCATGCCGACCGTAAGCGTCGCGATGGCGATCGACGGCATCAAGACCGCCGGCGCCGCTTGCGACAAGCCGCCAAGGTTCTCGCGAACGAGCGAACCCCAGTCGGCCTTGGGCGGCTGCACACCGAGCCCGAGAAAACTAAGGCCGCTCAACAAGAGGACGATGAACACGAAACGCAGCCCGAAATCGGCCATCACCGGATGAATCATGTTCGGCAACACTTCCACGCGCGCAATGTAGAGCAAGCGTTCGCCGCGCGCCCGTGCCACCATCACATATTCGAGCGTCATCAGATTGACCGCGAGCGAGCGCGAGATGCGGAAGGCGCCGGGCACATAGGCGACCGCCGCAATCGTCGTCAACATCGGAATCGACGACCCGAACGCGGCAATCGCGACCAATGCCAGCACCTTGCTCGGGATCGAGATCAACGCGTCGAAAAAGCGGCTCATGAGTTCGTCGATCCAGCGCGGGGAGACGGCCGCAACCAGTCCTAAGCACGTGCCGATGCTGCTCGCCAGCAACGCCGCCACAAGGGCGAGCCCCACGGTGTAGCGAGCGCCGAACAGAATGCGGCTCAGCATGTCGCGACCCAAGTAATCGGTGCCGAATGGATGCGCCGCACTGTAGCCGGCAAAGCTCAGTGTCGAGGCGAGCGCGCCTTCCTTGTAGGGCGCGAGCATCGGCCCGAATACGGCCATCACGAGCCAAAAGCAGACGAGCGCAAAGCCAATTCTGCCGAGCCACGATAGGCGAGTCCGCCGCGACCGGCGCCCACGAGCGCTCGAGCCTGCCGCGGGCTCCTCGTAGACTTCAGTGCTCGGATGAGGGATAGAGGGTTGAACGGGGCGATTCATCGTTGACGAAGCCTCGGGTTGGATACGATCTGACATAAGTCGGCCATTAGGACGAGCGCGAGATACGCGGCGCAAAACACCATGACACAACCTTGGACGAGCGGCATGTCGCGATTGGTCACCGCGTCTACCATCAGGCTTGCCAGTCCCGGATAGTTAAAGATCGATTCGACGATGACGACACCGCCGAACAAATACGACAAACTCAGCGCCACCGCATTGGCGATCGGGCCGATCGCATTGGGCAAAACGTGGCGTAGCACCACGCGCATTTGCGACGCGCCTTTCAAACACGCCATTTCGACGTAGCCCGAGTTCAATTGATCGAGCACCGCCGCGCGCGTCATGCGCGCCATTTGCGCGATCAACACGCAGCACAGCGTCATGACGGGCATCGCGTAAATGCGCAGGATATCGCTGAACGAGGATACCGACGACAGATACGACAACGCGGGCAACCAGTGAAGATTGACGGCGAAAATCAAAACGGCGATGGTCGCGACGAGGAACTCGGGCACGGCCACCGTCGCCAGCGTCAAAAGATTTAAGGTGCGGTCGAGCAACGAGCCGCGATACATCGCCGACAAAATGCCGATGGCCAGCGCGATCGGCACGGCCACGACCGTCGTCAATCCGGCCAGCATCAACGAATTGGGCAGGCGCGTTTCGATGAGTTCGCTCACCGGCAGGCTGTTGGACAACGACATGCCGAAATCGCCGCGCAGAATATGAAAGAGCCACTGCAGATACCGCTGCAGGGCCGGCTGATCGAGGCCGAATTGATGCCGCAAGGCGGCGACGGCTTCGGGCGTGGCGGCCTGCCCCAGCGCCTGCTGAGCGGCGTCGCCCGGCAGCAATCCCGTCATCGCGAACACGATGGCCGAGACGATCAGCAAGGTCATCACGGCGAGCCCGAGCCGGCTGGCGACGAGCCTATAAGCTTGACGTTTCATGGGCGCGCGTCTCCTTCGTCATTCGTTGCATCTTGTCTCCTCATCGGCGTTCGGATGGCCGCGCCACGCGAACGCCGAGGCGTACTTCAATCAGGCTTCGAGCCACACGTGCTCGGCAAACATGCCGCCCATCAACCCCATCAGCGGGATCGACCCGAGACCCTGAAGCTTGGCACTGTGTGCATCGAGCGAGCTCAGGAACATCGGAATGCCGAGGCCGCCCTTCTCATGCACGAGCACCTGCATATCGCCGTAGATCTTCTTGCGCTTGGCCTCGTCGGGTTCGCCGCGCGCGGCGAGCAGCATCTGATCGAACTGCGGATCCTTCCAGTTCGCTTCGTTCCAAGGCGCGTTCGATGCGAAGAACTGCGTAAACAGCATGTCGGCGGTGGGCCGGGCGTTGATGTTGCCGTAGCTGAGCGGATGCTTCATCCAATGGTTGGACCAATAGCCGTCGGCGGGCACGCGCATTACCTGCAAGTTGAGCCCCGCGAGCGGCGCGGCCTGCTGCAGCAGCATCGCCATATCGACCGAGCCGTCGGCGGCGGGCGAGGCGAACAGCTGCAACGGGGTGCTGCCAAGGCCCGCTTTCTTGAAATAGAACTTGGCCTTGTCCGGATCGAACTTGCGCTGCGGCAGGCCGGCGAAGTAATACTTGTTCGACGGCGCGATCGGCTGATCGTTGCCGATTTCTCCGAAACCCTGAAAAACAGCCTGGCGCATCTGGTCGCGGTTTTGCAGATGCATGAGCCCGAGGCGGAAGTCTTGATTGCCCGTGATGCCGCCCTCGTTACGCATGATGAGGTCGGTATATTGTCCGGTCTTCGTCTCGAGCACCGCGTAGCCGGGCGTCCCCTTGATGCGGCCGCTCGATTGCGGGCTCACCTGATTGATGAGCTGCACGTCGCCCGAGAGCAGCGCGTTCACGCGCGCCGATTCGTCGCTGATGCCTATCAGTTCGATTTCGTCCAGGTGCGGCAGGCCCGGCTTCCAATAATGCTCGTTCTTGGCGACGACCGTGCGCACGCCCGGCTGGAATTCCTTTAGCTTGAACGGCCCGGTGCCCACGGCCGTCTTCGCAAAATCCTTCGTGCCGTCCTTGACGATCAGGAAATGCGCATCGGCGAGGATCACGGGCAAGTCGGCGTTTGCCCCCGTGAGCGTAATCGTCACTTCGTTCGGGCCGCTCGCCTTCACGTCAGCGATCTGATCAGCCAACGTCTTGACCTTCGAAGCCGTAGCCGGGTCCTTGTGGCGCAGCAGCGAATACACGACATCGGCAGGCACGAGCGGCTTGCCGTCATGGAACTGCACACCCGGGCGCAGCTTGACGACCCATACCGTCGCATCCTTGGTATCGAATGACGTCGCGAGCGCCATCGTCGCGCCCAGATGCGCATCGAACTCGGTCAGGCCGTTATAGAGCATGTTGCAGCGGACATAATCCGTTGCGAGCGCGCCCTTCGCCGGATCGATGGTATCGGCCGTCGATGACGATTGCGTCGCCACGCGAATCTTGCCGCCCTGCTTCGGCTTAGCCTGTGCCTGCGCCGCCGTGCTTGCAAGCAGCAAGCCGCCGCCTGTCACGCTGACTAAGCCGGCGGCGACGAGCGCACGCAGCGCGTCGCGTCGTGAGGCACCCTTCGCGGTCAACTGCTCGAGTGTGGTCTCAGCGCCAACAGCACCGTATTGTGAGGTGTCCTTTTTCATTGCACTTCTCCGCGAAGTAAGCCAAGACTGGCAGAAATAGTTAACCGGCGGTTAACTCGACGGTTCAATCAACATCCGATGAAGGCCCGATTCCTTCGTCGACACAACGTACGCTTGCGCGTCAAACTCAATAAAACACGTCCTTGATGCGGTAGTACGTGCCTACGATGGGGAGAAACCAGGGCTTGCCCGTATGGCCCGGGATAGCCGGCCAAGGTAGATCGCGCCACGGATTTTCGTCCGCGCGCCCCTCCATGACTTCCGCCATCACCTGCCCCATATGCGTCGACATCTGCGTGCCGTGCCCGCTGTAGCCAAGGGAAAAATACAAGCCGTCATGCTGTCCGGCACGCGGTAAACGATCGGCCGTCATGTCGACCAACCCACCCCAGCAATAGTCGATGCGCGCCTGCGCGAGGACCGGAAACAATTCGGCGAGGCTGCGCTGCAGGATGCGGCCGCTCTTTTCGTCGGACGGTTGCTCGGATGCCGTAAAGCGCGCCCGCCCGCCGAAGACGAGCCGCGAATCGGCCGTCAATCGAAAGTAATTGTGCATGAGGCGCGTCGTCGTATAGGCGCGCCGATGCGGAAAAATGCGTGCGGCCACATCCGCCCCGAGCGGCTCGGTCACGATGATGAACGAACCGATCGGGGCGATCCGCCGGCGATACCATGCGAAAGGCCCATGTTTCGACGGGCCGGTCGCGATGAGAACGTTGGTGGCCGTCAATTCGCCGCGCGACGACACGATCCGGTAGCCTGCCAGCCCCTGTTTCGCGATCGTCGAAACCGGCGCGTGCTCGTACAGCGTTGCCCCATGCCGGCGCGCCGCCAACGCGAGCCCTACCGCGAATTTGCCCATATGCATCTGTCCGCCACGCCGGAACAGCAAACCGCCATGGAAGCGATCGGATTGGATCTCATCGCGAATTCGAACGCCATCGATCAACTCGATGTCTGAATCGACCTCGCGGTGGATCAGTTCGGCGGTTTTCGCCAAATGATCGTAATGGTGCGGCTTCGCGGCGAGTTTAAGCTTACCGGAAGCCAGGTAATCGCAATCGATCGATTCCTCGCGAACGACCCGTTCGACCGTATCGACCGCCGCGGCATAAGCGCGGTAATAGCGGCGGGCGCGCTCAAGGCCGATCTGAGCAACGAGCGCCGCAAAATCCTGCGCGACCCCCGTGTTGACCTGCCCGCCGTTGCGTCCCGACGCGCCGCCGCCGATGCGTCCCGCGTCGAGCAACGCCACGGTCGCACCGCGCTTCGCGAGCGCTAGCGCGGCGGAGAGCCCCGTGAAGCCGCCGCCGATGACGGCAACGTCCACCCGGCCCTGCACGGGCCCTTGGACGCCGAGCGGCGCATCGGGCGCGGTATCGAGCCAGTAGGAGTCGAGTTTCATCGTGGCTTTCCTCGATCGATGTCGGATGCGTAACGCTTGGGTTCAGAGGCCGAGCATCGATGCGAGATGCGGGATGTCGTCGGCTTCGTAGTAGTCGTAGCCCAACGCCGACGGCTCATGTCCGCGTTTGATGAACGCCTTGTGCTTGACGCCGATGTCATGCGCGGTCAACAAGTCATAGCGCGGGCTCGACGACACGTGCAGGACATCTTCCGGGTTGCAGTTGAGCTTGTCGAACATATATTCGAAGCCTTGCATGCGCGGCTTGTACGACTGCGCCTGTTGCGCCGTGAACACGGCGTGAAACGGCGCGCCGAGCTTGTCCATGTTGCTCTGGATTTGATCGTCCGAGGCATTGGTCAGCGTCACGAGTTTGTACTTTTTGGCGAGGCGCGACAGCCCCTCCGGTACATCGGGATGCGGGCCCCAGGTGGGCACGGCCAGATAGATACTCTCTGCTTTCGCCAGGTCGAACGGTACATTCACCCGCTCGCAGGCACGGCGAAACGAATTGACCACGACGTCGCGGTAGGGTTTCCACGCACCCAGCACCTCGTCGCGGCGGTAGGCCGTGAAGAAGGAGATGAGACTTTCGAGTCGGGCAGAATCGAGCTCCTTACCGTAGAACTCGCGCGTCATCTCCGCCATGCGGAAGCGAATCAGTGTGCCGTAGCAGTCGAAAGTAATGTATTTCGGCTCGAACTCGATCATCTCAGTGCATCCTCACGTAGGTTTCTTCAACAGATTGCAAGCCGCCGCACCCTGCTGCGGAAGCTTGCGTCGTAAATAGATTTAAGCAATGCAAAAACAAAAATGCCCCTGATTTCGACGGTGCCGGCCACATAAAGCGCGCGTTTTGCATCATCACCTCAGCACAGTCTGCGGCGCCCCAAGCCCAGCGGCCCGGAGCGCCCTCTGACCGCTCATGAGTCCAGGTCGATCAGCACGCTCTTGAAGCGCAAATTGGCCTCATAGGCCTCCTTGCCGAGGTCCTTGCCCACGCCCGAGCGTTTGTAACCGCCGGTCGGAATGATGAAGTCGCCACTGCGGCCATAGCGGTTTACCCACACGGTGCCCGCTTCGAGCTTCCTCACGAAGCGCAGCGCACGCCCGAGATCGGCGGTGTGCACGCCTGCCGCGAGGCCGTAATCGGCATGACCGGCCAGCGCGAGCGCTTCTTCTTCGGAATCGAACGCCTGCACCGTCAGCACAGGACCGAAGATTTCTTCGCGCACTGCGGCAGAATCCGGGGTCACGTTCTCGATGATCGTCGGCGCGTAGTAGGCACCGGTCACGTCGGCCTGGGCATAGGCCGCACCGCAGCGCGCATGCGCCCCTTCTGCGAGCGTTGCGCGGACGATGGCATCGATGCGCTGAGCCTGAGCCGGGGAAATGATCGGCGCGAGCGTCGCGTCGGCATTCCACGTCGCGCCCGCCTTCATGGCCTTGAAGATCGCTTCGATGCGCTCGATGAGCGGCTGAGCGATCGAGCGTTCGACGATCAGACGGGAACCGGCCACGCATACCTGTCCTGCGTTGCTCGTAATGGCGGATGCAATACGACGTGCGACATCGTCGATCCGCGGTGCATCGGCGAAGACGATCTGCGGACTCTTACCCCCGAGTTCGAGCGTGACGGGCTTGGTCCCCGCGTGCGCACACGCGGCCATGATCGTCGCGCCCGTGCGCGTGGAGCCCGTGAACGTGACCTTACCAATGAGCGGATGCCGCACGAGCGCGTCGCCGGTGCTGCGCCCATCGCCTTGAACGACGTTGAAGATCCCTGCCGGCACGCCTGCCGCAATCGCCAATTCGGCCAATCGCAGCGCCGAAAACGGCGTCATCTCAGAGGGCTTGAGTACGACCGCATTGCCTGCGGCCAGCGCGGGCCCGACCTTCCACGAAGCCATGACGAGCGGAAAATTCCACGGCGCGACAGCCCCCACGACACCATACGGTTCCGCGATCGTCATGCCAAGATGAGCGTGATCGGTCGCAGCGACTTGGCCGCCGATCTTGTCGGCGAATTCCGCATAGAAGCGAATGCCTTCCGCCGTGAACGGCACGTCCCACGCCAGTGCTTCGCGCACAGACCGGGTCGATCCAAGCGCTTCGAGCGGCGCAAGCGTCGCCGCATCGGCGGCGATAAGATCGGCGAAGCGGCGCAGAATGCGCGCGCGCTCGCGCGGCGCCATCGTCCCCCACCCGCTCTTGCGCCAGGCCCGCGAGGCGTTCTCGACGGCGTGCGCGACGAGGCTCGCGTCGCCGACCGGCAACGACGCATAGACTTCGCCGTCCGACGGCCGCGCGACATCGAGCGCCGGACCCTGCGTCTGTACATACTCGCCGCCGATGAAATGGGCGCTGCGTACCGCAATCGCACGCGGGTCGAAACTGGTCATGAACATCCCTCCGTCGTCTCGGCAACCTACCGGGGCAGCGCACCCGTGCCGTAAATCAATCAATCGAGCGTCGACGCCGCGGCGCAATCGCTCCATACCGCATATCGTACGGCGGGCACGACAGCATATTTCGCCGACAAAATTCGCCGGACGGCAGAACACGCGCGTCGTTATGGGGAGAACCAGCGAGTTTGCATTGCAGCTACGCGCTCACCGTTGTTCGCGTTCAGACTCAGCGGCAAGCGTTGAAAGGCATCTAGGGGAATCGAGACGCGGGGTTGGCTCGGCGGGCGCCGTCCGCGCAAGCGACGAAAAGATCGTCCTAGTCAGAGCACGCGCCTCATGACAGAGTGCATACCCATTAAGATCCAAAAGAGGGGGTACGCGTGTCCGACTCCATCCAATACAGGCGGTTCACCCCGGCGGACATCGCCGCGGCGCACGCACTGACGGTCGAACTCAAATGGCCGCATCGCGCGGAGGATTGGCAGTTCGTCGCGAATATCGGCGTAGGTTTCGTGGCCGAGCGCGATTCGCACGTGATCGGCACGGTGTTCTGCTGGAAATACGGCGCGCAAACTGCCTCGCTCGGCATGGTGATCGTCTCGCCTGCGCATCAGGGATACGGCATCGGCCGGCGCCTGACCGAAATGGCGCTAGAAGAAATAGGCGGCCGGGCCACCGTGCTGCACGCGACGCCCGCGGGGCGCCCGCTCTACGAAAAGCTCGGCTTTGTCCCCATCGGCACGCTCGATCAGCACCAGGGCGCCGCGCTGCAGCCACCGCTGGTGCCGCTGCCTGCGCGCGAACGACTGCGCCCGCTCGGCGTCAACGACACGCCTCGGCTCATCGAACTGGCCTCGCGCGCGAGCGGCCTCGATCGCTCATCGGTGCTGCCGCCGCTGCTCGATTGCGCGGAAGGCATCGGGCTCGACCGCGACGGCGAGTTGATCGGGTTCGCGCTCTTCCGCCGCTTCGGGCGCGGCCGCGCGATCGGCCCCGTGGTCACGCCGCGCGACGGCGATGTGGTACGCGCAAAGGCGCTGATTGGCCATTGGCTCGCGTCGAATCCGGGCATGTACATTCGCATCGACGTGCCGGGCGACGCGGGTCTCACCGATTGGCTCGAATCGGTCGGTCTCTCGCGCGTGGATACCGGCCTCAAGATGCTGCGCAATCCGCAGCACATGCCGCCCGCCGACGCGGAGTTCGCGCAGTTCGGCATTATTAATCAAGCAATATGCTGACCGCTCCGCTGTGCTTTCTCTATAAAGCCGATCGCGCTCGCGGCGCGGTACGCACCCGGCCGTTCGCCGGGCGCGCACGTCGCCATACCGCCTGAGCCGACGGCTGGGGGCGCAACGGCCGCCCCGGCGTACCGTCAGCAGAAAATGCTGACCACCCCCATCAAAACGCGCGGCGCACGCTTTTCAAAGGCAGTTTTTGGAAACGCAGGCGGACGCATCACCCGTACCATTAACTCGTCATCGTTCAACCCGTACGAGCCCGCCATTATGTCGATTTCCTCGCTCATCGAAGCCGATCGCAAGCATCTGATTCATCCGGTCGTCAACTACCGCACGCACGAGGCGCGCGGCGTCACCATCCTCGAATCAGCGCATGGATCGTTCGTGCGCGATGCCGACGGTAATGAATTGCTCGACGCATTCGCAGGATTGTGGTGCGTCAATGTCGGCTACGGCAGGCAGAGCATCGTCGACGTCGCCGCCGAGCAGATGAAGAAACTGCCCTATGCAACCGGGTATTTTCACTTCGGCTCCGCGCCCGCGATCGAGCTGGCCGCGCAACTCGTGGAGCGCACGCCGGCTGCTCTGCAGCACGTCTATTTCACGCTCGGCGGCTCGGACGCCGTCGATTCGGCGGTGCGTTTCATTACGCATTACTTCAACGCAACCGGCCGACCGCAAAAGAAGCAATTCATTTCACTCGCTCGCGGCTATCACGGGTCGTCGTCGGTCGGATCGGGCTTGACCGCGCTACCGGTCTTTCATCGACATTTCGATTTGCCGCTGCCGCATCAGCATTACATCGCGTCACCCTATGCCTATCGGAACGATTACGCCGACGATGCGGCTCTGATCGCCGCGTCGGTCGCCGCGCTCGAGGCGAAGGTCGCCGAACTCGGTGCGGATCACGTGGCGGCATTGTTCTGCGAACCGATCCAAGGTTCGGGCGGTGTCATCGTTCCGCCGGTGGGCTGGCTCAAGGCCATGCGCGAGACGTGCCGCAAGCTCGGCATCCTGTTCGTGGCCGATGAAGTCATCACGGGATTCGGCCGTACGGGACCGCTGTTCGCGTGCTCGGCCGAGGGCGTCGAGCCCGATGTGATGACGGTGGCCAAAGGATTGACGGCAGGCTATGCGCCGATGGGCGCGGTGCTGATGTCCGACGAAATCTATCGCGGTATCGCCGACGGCAGCCCCGATGCCGCGATCGGCCACGGATACACGTATTCGGCGCACCCGGTCAGCGCAGCGATCGGACTCGAAGTCATGCGCCTTTATCACGAGGGCGGCCTGCTCGCCAATGGCGCAGCACTGGCACCGCGCTTCGCGCAAGGGCTCGACGGGCTGCTCGATCATCCGCTGGTGGGCGATTCGCGCCATCGTGGCCTGCTCGGCGCACTGGAACTCGTGTCCGACAAGGAAACCAAAGCGGGCTTCGATGCCGCGCTCAAGCTGCCCGAACGCATTTCGGCCGCTGCCTACCGCAACCGGTTAATTTTCCGCGCCTTCGGCGACAACATACTCGGCTTTGCGCCGGCGCTCTCGTACTCGGCCGACGAATTCGATCTGCTGTTCGAGCGGTTGCGCCGCACCCTCGACGAAGTGCTGGCGGAACCCGACATTAGGGCTGCGCTCGATAGTGGAACGCGTGTGCCTGCGTGCTAAAGTAAGCGCTCACCGTTAGCGGTACGACTCGAGCGACAGTACGATGAGCGACGATTGCAAGCTGGACCGGATCGACCTACGGATCCTCTCTCAACTTCAGAAACGTGGGCGGATTACGAACGTCGAGCTCGCCGATGCGGTCGGCCTCTCTCCAAGCCCGTGCTTGATACGCGTCAAGCGGCTCGAGAAGGCCGGCTATATCGTCGGCTACGGCGCGCAGATACAGCTGGAAAAGCTCGGCGACGTTCAAATCGTATTCACCGAAGTCACGCTTGCCGACCACCGCCGCGAAGACTTCGTTCGTTTCGTCGCAGCCATCAAGAATGTCGACGAGATCATCGAATGCCACCTCGCGAGCGGCGGCTACGATTATTTGCTTAAGTTCGTGACGCGCAGCGTCAGCCACTATCAAAGCGTGATCGAAGGATTGCTCGAGCGCGACATCGGCATTGAAAAATATTTTAGTTACGTGATCATCAAATCGCCATTTGTGAAAACGCACTATCCGCTCGAGGTGCTGTTTCCGCATTCGTGAACCGCTGGCGCGGCTTGCCGCGACCTCGCGCGCCGTGCTTTCGGAACAGCACGGCACGCGGGCGACTTCTCGTTTCGCTCATTCCGCTCTAATGGAGGCTACAGCGTCATGGCTGGCAAATATCGAATCGCAGTCATCCCCGGCGACGGCATCGGCACCGAGGTGATGCCCGAAGGCTTGCGCGTACTCGATGCCGCGAGCCGCCGCTTCGGCATTTCGCTTGAGTACGAGCATATCGAGTGGGCAAGCTGCGATTACTACGAAAAGCACGGCCAGATGATGCCCGACGACTGGAAAGCCCAGTTACTGCGCTGCGATGCGATTCTATTCGGCGCGGTGGGATGGCCGGCGAAAGTGCCTGACCATATCTCGCTGTGGGGGTCCCTGCTTAAATTCCGCCGCGAATTCGATCAATACATCAATCTGCGTCCGGCTCGGCTGTTCGAGGGGGTGCCGTCGCCGCTCGCGGGCCGCCGGCCCGGCGACATCGATTTCTGGATCGTGCGCGAGAACACCGAGGGCGAATATTCGTCGGTGGGCGGCGTGATGTTCGCCGGCACCGAGCGAGAGTTCGTCCTGCAGGAATCGATCTTCACGCGGCGCGGCAGCGAGCGCGTGCTCAAGTTCGCATTCGAGCTTGCGCAGCGGCGCGCCAAAAAGAAGGTAACGGTCGCGACAAAGAGCAACGGCATCGCGATCAGCATGCCGTGGTGGGACGAACGCGCGGCCGAAGTCGCCGCCGGCTACCCCGACATCACCTGGGACAAGCAGCACATCGACATTCTCTGCGCGCGCTTCGTGCTGAACCCGGACCGCTTCGACGTCGTGGTGGCGACGAACTTGTTCGGCGACATTCTCTCGGATCTCGGCCCGGCCTGCACCGGCACGATCGGCCTCGCGCCGTCGGCCAACCTCAATCCCGATCGCGCCTTCCCTTCGCTGTTCGAGCCCGTGCACGGCTCGGCCCCCGACATTGCCGGAAAAAATATCGCCAATCCGATTGCCATGATCTGGTCGGCTGCCATGATGCTCGACTTCCTCGGCGCAAGCCAAGGCAAGGAGCACGAGGCCCACGACGCGATTCTGGCGGCGATCGAAGCCACGCTCAAGGAGGGCCCGCGCACGGGCGATCTCGGCGGCAAGGCGACAACCGAAGAAGTGGGCACCGCGATCGCCAAGCGCGTCGCGGCGCTCTGACACTCACCTGCAAGGAGCATCGAACATGGCGCATATTTTTGAGCCCGAGGCGTTGATTCGTACAGAGAATTTCATTGGCGGACGATGGGTTCCGGCCGTGGACGGTGCGCGTTTTGCCGTCACCAATCCCGCGGACGGCGCGCTCATTGCCGAAGTGGCCGACAGCGGGGCCGCCGATGCACGCGCGGCGACCGATGCCGCCGCCGCGGCGTTCCCTGCGTGGCGCGACACGTTGCCGAAAGAGCGCGCCGAGATATTGCGGCGCTGGCATGCGCTTATCGTCGCGAATCAGGATGCGCTCGGTGCGCTGATCGCGCGCGAGCAAGGCAAGCCCCTGGCCGAAGGGCGCGGCGAAGTCGCTTACGGCGCTTCGTATGTCGCCTGGTTTGCCGACGAAGCGACACGCATCTACGGCGATGTAATTCCGCAGCAGCAACGCGGCAAACGCATGAGCGCGATCAAAGAACCAGTCGGGATCGTCGCGGCCATCACGCCGTGGAATTTTCCGCTGGCGATGATTGCACGCAAGATTGCGCCTGCGCTGGCAGCGGGCTGCACGGTGGTGGGCAAGCCTGCCGAGGACACGCCGCTCACGGCATCGGCGCTCGTGATGCTCGCGCATGAAGCCGGCGTCCCGCCCGGCGTGCTCAATCTCATCACCGCCTCGCGCGAACGCACGGTCGATGCCGTGGGCGACTGGCTGCACGATGGCCGTGTGCGCAAGATTACGTTTACCGGCTCCACGGCCGTCGGCAAATATCTGGCACGCGAATCGGCCGGCACGCTCAAGAAGCTTTCGCTCGAACTCGGTGGAAACGCGCCGTTCATCGTGTTCGACGATGCCGATCTGGACGCGGCCGTGGCAGGCCTCATCACCGCAAAATTCCGCAACGGCGGTCAAACTTGCGTTAGCCCGAATCGGGTCTACGTGCAAGCCGGCGTGTACGAACGCTTTGCCGCGCTGCTGGCCGAGCGCGTCGGATCGATGAAGGTCGGCCCCGCCAGCGACACCGCTGTGCAGATCGGGCCGATGATCAATGCACGCGCGGTCGATAAGATCGCGCGCCATGTCGACGATGCGCTTACGCACGGCGCGAAAATCGTGACCGGCGGCAAACGCCTGCCCGCCCTCGGCGTCAATTTTTACGCACCCACCGTGCTGGCGGACGCCGATCCGAGCATGCTGCTGTGCGATGAAGAAACGTTCGGCCCTGTCGTACCGCTCTTTCGTTTCGACAACGAACGCGAAGCGATCGACGCCGCCAACGCCACGCCGTTCGGCCTCGCCTCGTACTTCTACACCGGCGACATCAAGCGTATCGAGCGCGTCTCGAGCGCGCTCGAAGCGGGCATCGTCGGCATCAATGAAGGCGCGCTTTCAAGCGAAGCCGCACCGTTCGGCGGCGTGAAGGAATCCGGATACGGGCGCGAGGGATCGAAATACGGCCTCGACGATTATTTGTCGATCAAGTATGTGTGCCAAGGCAATCTCGCTTAGCGAGAAACGCGCCCTGCACCAGCCCTAGGGGCAGAGCGAAACTGCGATGGCCTGCGAAGGCAAAGCTTTGTCCACCGGACGTCGCTAGGCGTCCGGTGGAAGAGGCGGTGGCGCAATACAGGGAGGGTTGCGAGCCACAGGGTGGCTGAGGCGGCGCTCGACGTCTTGAACGAAATTGCGGCCGGACAGTTACATGCATCGAGCCCCGTACTGAGGCTCGATCCGCGCCGCCTTACTTGCGCTTGATCTGGGAAATATCGCGCACGGCGCCGCGATCGGCCGAAGTGGCTAGCGCGGCATAGGCCTGCAGCGCCTGCGATACGACACGCTCGCGATTGGCCGGCATCCAAGCCTTATCCCCACGGGCATCCATGGCCGAACGACGGCGCGCCAATTCCTCGTCCGACACGGCGAGGTGCATCTTGCGCTGAGGAATGTCGATCTCGATCACATCCCCCTCTTGCACGAGGCCGATCGTGCCGCCTTCGGCCGCTTCGGGCGAAGCATGTCCGATCACCAACCCGGATGAACCACCCGAGAATCGGCCATCGGTAAACAACGCGCAAGTCTTGCCCAAGCCCTTCGATTTCAAATACGACGTGGGGTAAAGCATCTCCTGCATGCCGGGGCCGCCCTTCGGACCTTCGTAACGAATCACGACGACATCGCCTGCGACGACGTTATCGCCCAAGATCGCTTCCACAGCATCGTCCTGGCTCTCGAACACGCGTGCGCGCCCCGAGAAAACCCATTGCGATTCGTCGACGCCGGCTGTCTTGACGATGCAGCCCTTCTCGGCCAGATTGCCGTAGAGCACGGCCAGGCCGCCATCCTTGGAGTACGCGTTCTGCTTGCTGCGAATGCAGCCCGATTTGCGGTCCGTATCGAGCGCGGCGTAGGTCGCCTCCTGGCTGAACGCAACGGTGGTCGCAATGCCACCCGGCGCCGCCCGGAACAGCTTGCGCGCTTGCTCATCGGCGCCGGCCGCCACATCCCACTTGGCAATCGCATTGCCGAGCGTGCCGCTATGCACGTTGCCGCACGACAAATCCAGCAACTCCGCACGGGCCAACTCGCCCAGAATACCGAGAATGCCACCGGCACGGTGCACATCCTCGATATGGTATTTGTCGGTTGCGGGCGCCACCTTGCACAGGCACGGTACCTGACGCGAAATGCGATCGATGTCGGACATCGTGAAATCGACGCCGGCCTCTTGCGCGGCGGCCAGCAGATGCAGCACCGTGTTGGTGGACCCGCCCATCGCCACGTCAAGCGCCATGGCGTTTTCGAATGCTTGCTTGCTGGCGATGCTGCGCGGCAGGACCGAGGCATCTTCTTCCTCGTAGTAGCGCCGGCACAGATCGACGACCAAGCGTCCCGCCTGCTCGAACAAGCCCTTGCGCCAGGCATGCGTCGCGACGATCGTGCCGTTGCCGGGCAACGCCAGGCCGATCGCCTCGGTCAAACAATTCATCGAATTCGCGGTGAACATGCCCGAGCATGAACCGCAGGTCGGACACGCGCTGCGCTCGATTTCGGCCACTTCGGCGTCGCTCACGGTCGGATCGCCCGCTTTGATCATCGCATCGATCAAATCGATCTTGGCGATCACCTGCCCGTCCGTCGGCGATTTGACCTTGCCCGCTTCCATGGGGCCGCCCGATACGAACACCACAGGGATATTCAGGCGCATTGCAGCCATCAGCATGCCCGGTGTGATCTTGTCGCAGTTCGAGATGCACACCATGGCATCGGCGCAATGCGCGTTGACCATGTATTCGACCGAATCGGCGATCAGTTCGCGCGAGGGCAGCGAATAGAGCATGCCGCCGTGTCCCATGGCAATGCCGTCGTCTACGGCGATCGTATTGAATTCCTTCGCCACGCCACCGGCCGCTTCGATTTCCTTCGCGACGAGCGCACCGAGGTCGCGCAAATGCACATGGCCCGGAACGAATTGCGTGAAGGAGTTGACCACGGCGATGATGGGTTTGCCGAAATCGCCGTCTTTCATGCCGGTGGCGCGCCACAAGGCGCGCGCGCCAGCCATGTTGCGGCCGTGGGTCGAAGTGCGTGAGCGGTAGTTGGGCATCTCTATCCTCAGGTGTTGCTGCCGTCGAAACGGGATTTGAACTTGCAGTTGTTGGACCTCGAAGTGCCCCCCGATCGAGTCGACACCGCGGACAGCAACGGTGTAACGATCGAGCATAAGGGGAACACGACGCAGGTACGAATACTGAGAGAACGTCGGTAAGACGTCCAATATATTTTTTCTGCCGAATTAGGTCGTCAAATATATCAGAAGGCGCCCAGTCGACCCGCTGGCGAAACGGGGCAGCATGAAGCGGGGCTGTGCGCCGCGCTGGCGTCAAGTCGGTGCCCCGCTCGCTATCCGGCATTCTCCAGCATTTGCGGACGGCCGCGGGCCCCGGTCGCCGTCTGGCCGTTTGACGATGGCCGCCCTGCGCGCATACGATGTGTTATGCGCATCGCCATCGATCGTGCGGATGACGACCCGCCGGCAGAATGATGCGCAGAATAAGGGCCAGCTCTCCATGACATGGATTAGCGTGGATTTTCGCTTCTTTTCGTGCAATCGAATTCCGGGTCGCCGGCGCACACTACAATCATCGACACGCTGGCTGGGCAGTCCGCCGAACAGCAGTCGCGATCCTCGATTCAGGAGACTGGCATGGGCACTTTGGCGGTAGTTATCTGCGTTTGGACATTCTTCGCCACGTGCGCAGCGCTCTTCATCCGCGGGGCGAGCCCGCGCCTCGAACGTGCAACCGTGTCGGCGCAGCGCCGCGCAGCGGTCCGCGCTTCGGTCGCCGAATAACCGAACAGCCGAATAGCCGGCTAACTGGCAGCGGGCGAACCGACATACCGCGCTCAACCGAGCGCCCGTCGCCGCACCGCATCGGCCCGCAGAGTCGGCACACTACAACGTCGGGCCTGGCCCCGCTTCCCCGCTTCCCGCCTCCCGGACCGCCCCCTCGCGACGCCAACCCAGGCATCGACCGCCCGTTCTAGACGCCGAGCGCGTGGCGCAATAAAGACGATAAAGCCGCCTGCTAGAATCCTCGTTCGCGTCAGCCACGATCAAGGACCTCTCATGTCGACTGCATCGCATGCGCTCCCGCGCTGGACGCTGTGGGTTCCCGTCGCCGCATGGCTCGTACTGATGCTCGCTCGCATCGTCCCGACAGAGGGCGTCGCAATCGCACTGATAGCCGCCGCGCTCGCAGGCTCCGTGTTCGCCGCCGTGCATCACGCCGAAGTCGTCGCCCATCGCGTCGGCGAACCGTTCGGCACACTGTTGCTCGCGATTGCCGTCACCATCATTGAAGTCGCGCTGATCGTTTCGGTCATGCTGACCGGCGGCCCGGAAAAAGCCGGCCTCGCGCGCGATACCGTGTTCGCGGCGGTCATGATCGTCTGCAATGGGATCGTAGGCCTATGCTTGATGGTCGGCGGTTGGAAGCATGGCGAGCAGGATTTCAAAGGGCTAGGCGCGAGCAAGGCCCTGGCGGTACTCGCATCGCTGTCCGTGCTCTCGCTCGTGATGCCCAACTATCTGAGCGCCATGCCGGGGCCGCAATTATCCACGTCGCAACTCGCCTTCGCAGGCGTCTCCTCGCTCGTGCTCTACGGTGTATTCGTATTCGTCCAAACCGTGCGCCATCGCGGCTATTTTCTTGCGCCTGAAACCGCCGACGAAGCCGCTCACGCGGCGCCTCGGCCGAGCGGTCACGTCGCGCTGGCCAGCCTGTCGCTCCTGCTGGTGAGCCTCGTGGCGGTCGTACTGCTCGCCAAGCTGCTCTCTCCCGCGGTCGAGCGTGGCGTGCTGAGCATCGGCGCACCGGCGGCCACGGTCGGTATCGTGATTGCGGCGCTCGTGCTGCTGCCCGAGGGGCTCGCTGCAGTCGGCGCCGCAAGCGCAAACCGCCTACAGACCAGCATGAATCTCGCCCTCGGCTCGGCCCTGGCGAGTATCGGGCTGACGATCCCTACCGTCGCCGCCGTGTTCATCTGGACAGGCCGCCCGCTCGTGCTGGGGATCGGCGGGATGGAAACGGTGCTGCTTGCGCTGACGCTCTTCGTCAGCTCGCTTACGCTCAGCACCGGGCGCACGACCGTACTGCAAGGTGCGGTTCACCTATCGCTGTTCGCCGCCTACTTGTTTCTGTCCGTCACGCATTGAGCATCAGCGGCGCCGCATGCCGCGACCGGTGCGCTACGGCGCCCTTGGAATCAGACACGCCCAGGCACTGAGCTTTCCGGTGGCGCACCGCGGTCCGGAGCATAGAAACGACGCTCTGGCGACCTGCAGGAAGCGTTTCGTGACATCGGGCTATGCGATACATACGCGTCGATCACGGTTTGTCACGATGATGACATCATCGTTTGGCGAAATATCGGCTGTCCGTCCATTGACCTCCTGAATCGTCTGCCGCGAATCATTGCGCAGAGCGCCCCTCATGAATCGCAACCTGCGCCTCGCGTCGCCGATCTCGGCTCGCCCAGTCATGGGCGAACACGTCCATGCCCGCTTTCTAAGCCACTGCGATTTGTCCACACTGATCGAACTCGAGCACGAGAAATGGCACATCGATCAAGCGGCGTCGGAAGCTGAGCTGATCGCTCGAATCGATACCCACCCCGATCTCGCGGTCGGGGCGTTTTGCCCGCACTCGGGCAGGCTGCTCGCATCGCTGTTCATGAAGCCCGTCGCCGAGGACTTTCATCGGCGCATGTCGACGTGGAAAGACTGCAACAGAGCGCCCACGCCTCACTTAAGTTCGACGTTGTTCGGCATCAGCCTATCGAGCCGCAGTCAGGCCGGCGTCGCGGCGCTGCTCGCCTTCTTTTGGCCGTACGCGCTCAAGCGCGGCTGCCGCTATATCTATCTCGGCTCCCCCGTGCCCGGGCTCCGTGACTGGATGTCCGCTCATCCTCGCGGGCGCGTCGAAGACTATGTCCACGCACGGCGGCGCGGCGTTCCGCTCGATCCGCAATTGCGCTATTACTACTCGCGCGGCTTCAAGGAAATCGTCGCGGTCAAGCCCAACTACTTTCCGCACGAGCGCTCGCTCGACTATGGCGTGCTGCTGCGCGGGACCGTCCCACTCTCAGGTCTCGCGCCGCTATGGTCTGCGCTGCCGTTGGCCTCCATCCAACGCATCACGCGGCCGCTAGCCGCGATGCTGTGAACCTCACCCTCATGGCAACACGATTTGATCCAATCCGTTCTCGTCGGCATGCCGACGCCGCGAGCGTGCTGTTTTTGCTAGCGGTCCTAACGAATACCGCCTTGATCGCGGTCATGCCCCACGCTTGGCTTGCCGCGCTGCTGTCGCTGCCGCAAGCGCTGCTGCTGGTCGGCTGCCAAGAAGCGAAACATCTGTGTGTACATGGGACGTTCGTCACCCATCGCGCGGTAAACAACATGATCGGAATTGTCTGCGCCGCGTTGTTCGGTGCGAATTTTGTCGCCTACCGATACTTTCATTTCGCGCATCATCGCGCGGCCTGCACCGATACCGATCCCGAAGGACGCCTTTACGCTCTCAGTTGGTCTACTCGCTGGATCTGGCTGCTTGCCCCCGTGGAGTTACCGTGGGTGGCTTGGCACATCGGGCGAGTGGGTTGGTCGATGGTGCCACGCAGCAGTCGCGCGCAACGCAATGCAGCGGCCGTCTGGATGGCGGCATTCGCGGCCCTCGTAACCGTCGGCCTGCGTCATGCGCCGCAAACGGTCGTGTTCGGCTATCTGCTCCCGCTCGTTTTGTTCTCGTGGTTTGACTTCATGCTCACGCAGGCGGAGCACTACGGCGTGGCGATCGTCCCTGCTTCGTCATGGCGCGATCCGGCCTCGCTCACACACGATATCGTATTGCCATTCGGCCTTGGATGGCTGACGCTGCATCGCGCACTGCATCGCGTTCACCACCACGAACCCGGATTGCGCTGGGTCGAAGCGCCGCGCCGGCTGCGCGCCGACCCGACGGCCAGGCCGCTCGCTTATGGCGCCTTCGCGCGCTGCTGGCTCGCCGGCGGGCCCAGACTCTGGCTAAACGCGCAGGGCACACCGGCCGCAGCCAATTTGCCGCCCCGGGCGTGAGCGAGGCGCCGCCCAGGAACGCGATGCCGGACGCACCCTTCGCGACGCCGGTTGGGACATCCGGTGCGTGTGGTAATGTTCGCCAATGACTTCCAACGCACGCATGCCGTTGCCTACGTTCGCACCGAGGCGAGCAATCGTGTCGCACGCAAAACGTCCGCGTCGATTCTGAGCTCGCCTACCGAGCCGCCTGTGTGGGCCCGAACCGCCGGTGCTCGCCCTCGCCC
>Ga0157370_10002100_pt1 | contig 24336 bp, 25 predicted proteins | sample C35metaG_FD_113463 | JGI IMG/M metagenome (GOLD analysis project Ga0157370, IMG submission 113463) | Corn rhizosphere microbial communities from Kellogg Biological Station, Michigan, USA - C3-5 metaG | ecosystem: Host-associated > Plants > Roots > Rhizosphere > Soil | place: USA: Michigan...
CTGTGGAGCCAGTAACCGAAGAAGTCGTACATTATCATTCCGATTAGTGGGGCAAGGACGTACATCGACCAGTGGAGCCATGGGCCGGCAAGCCAGCTGTTCAGCGGGATCACCAGGATCGGGCGCGGACTGAAATAGCGGTCAAGTACGTCATAGACGCTCGTCGCAACTGCGGAGGAAAAGCCAGCGAAAAGCCAGAAGACCAACGAACGAAGCTGGCTGGCTGCCGATATTTTCTGCTTCGAAAAGAGCCGCTCGATGCCCCACATCATTGCAGCGATGGAGAAAAGGCTGATCCACGTCGCCGCAATATTGCTGAGCACCGAATGAAGAAACGCCATGCACGCTCCTGAGCGCCGCACCCGGCGACAGCGTTAAAAGGCGGGATCAGCCGAAACCCCGTCTACCGGTCGAACTATCAAGCGAGGGTTGAAGTGCAGTTAATCGCTGCGCGCATCCTTCTGCCCGTCTGATGCGGCTGGCGCATCATCCTTTATTTACCTGCCGGCGCTACGGAATGGAGGCAGAATCCTTGTGACGCAGCAAGGCAAGAGCGGCGGGGCTGACATTGAGGTCACCATTTCCAGCGCCGAACCCTGCACCAACGCGCAATCTTGCGGATGCCAAAGGGGGACGCTTCGCACCGATCGAAGGGCTGCGGGCATGGCTCGCCTGGGGCGTGTTCGTCGGCCACGTCGTCCTTTTTGCAGGTCTGGGCCGAATCGGCATCCCTAAGTGGGCTGGCGAGATTACTACGACCTCCGTCGAAATCTTCATCATCGTCAGCGGCTTCGTGATCACGCACCTGCTCCTGACCCGGCAAGAAACTTATTTGCCGTACATCACCAAGCGATTCTTCCGTCTATTTCCCGCATTCGTCGTGTGCGCCGCCGTCGGCGGGGCTGCCATTGCAGTCTCGCGCACGCCCTGGCCTTCCGATCCGACTTACCAGTACGGCAGACAGTTGATTGCTCTTCAGGATGCGCAGGCGCATCATCTACCAGCGCACGTCCTGCTACATCTCTCGATGCTTCACGGCGCCATTCCCAACAACCTGCTGGATGTCTCTCAATGGGCGCTCCTGCCGACTGCGTGGAGCATATCGCTCGAGTGGCAATTCTATCTCGTTGCTCCCGCCGTCCTGCTTCTCTTCCGAAGGAAAGCGGGCGCACTTGTCGTGTCGCTCCTCACCGTTGCAGGGCTCTGGTTCTACAATCGCGGATATCTCGGAGCGTTCGAATCCCCCAGCTTTCTCCCAGGCGCCGGAGAATTCTTCCTCCTCGGCATCGTCTGTCGCCTTTACTGGGACGAGTTTAAGCCACCCGCGCCTGCTGCAGTAGCGATTGCCGCACTCGCAATCGGCGGCCTTGCAGATCAGATGGCTATCGCGATCTGGGTGGCGTTCCTCACCTACGCGGTCTCGCAGAGGTCGAAGCTGAGCGGAGTCAACCAAGGCTTCGTCAGGATCGCCGACACGCTCTTCATCAGCCGCCTCGCCCAGTCGGCCGGGAAGCGCACCTATTGCGTCTACCTCGTTCATTATCCGATCTATCAGCTGCTGCTTACTGCGCTGACCCTGGCGGCGTTCAAGTCGCCCACTGCCGTTGCAGGCACCTTAATCGCGCTCGGCTTTCCTCTTACTGTGATCGCAGCCGAAGCACTGCACCGATATGTAGAGCTACCCGGCATGAATCTCGGCAAAGAGATCGCCCGACGATTGGGCACAGATTCGAAGCCTGGTGTCGTTGCGCGTCCGCTCGCGACAAAAGCGTTGACGGGCCAGTCTTGAGGTGAACTGAGCCTCTTATGATCAGTTGATCTGAATCCATGTCGGCGCGTGATCCGAGGACTTCTCCTCACCGCGCGTCCACTTGTCGACGCCCGCGCCCTGAAGCCGGTCCGCCGCTTCGGGCGAGCAGAGCAAATGGTCGAGCCGAAAGCCCAAATCGCGCGGCCAGCAGCCGGCGGTATAATCCCAGAAGGTGTAGAGCTTCTCCTCGTCGGGATGCAGCGCGCGCAAGGCGTCGGTCCAGCCCTGGTTGACGATCCGACGCCATAGCTGGCGCGCCTCGAGCTGCATCACCGCATCGTTCTGGGTCGCCCGCACGGAGAAGACATCACGGTCTTCGGGGACGACGTTCCAGTCGCCGCACAGCACCGTCGGTCGCTCGGTCTTCAGAAGCTCGGCCGCATGGGCGCATAAGCGGTCCATCCACTTCAGTTTGTAAGCGAACTTGTCGGTGCCCACCGGATTACCATTGGGTAGGTATAGCGAGCCGATGACCAGCCCCTTCACCTCCGCCTCGATATAACGGCTGTGCGTATCGTCCGGATCTCCCGGAAGCCCGAGGCGGCGGAGCTCCGGCGTATCGCCCCTGGCCAGCACGGCGACCCCGTTGAAGCCTTTCTGCCCGTGCCACACCGCCCCGTAACCGGCCGCCTCAATATCGGCGATCGGCAGCGATTCATCGGCGCATTTGAGCTCCTGAAGGCAGACGATATCCGGCTTCTCGCGTTCGAGCCATTCGACCAGGCGCGGAAGGCGAGCGCGAATGCCGTTGAGGTTGTACGTGGCAAGCTTCACGGCGTGTGTGCCTAGGCCGGTTGGTGCCAAACGCAACCGTGCGCTATCCCTCCTGCTTCGCTTGGTGGGAGGAGGCCGGCCGTGGGCATGTTCGAATATGTCGTCGTCCTTACCGGAGTCATCATCGGCCTCGCAGTCGCGCATCTGATGCAGGGGGTCGCGAAGATTGTCGAACAGCCCAAGCGGGTACGAATCTGGTGGGTGCACCTCGTTTGGGTCGCGCAGATGGGGCTGTTGTGCATGTTCTGGTGGTGGTTCGAATTCCGCCTCCGACTGATCGGCAGCTGGACGTTTCAGCTTTATGCGTTCGTCCTCGGAGAAGCCTTTCTCCTTTATCTGCAATGCGCCTTTCTTTTTCCGCATGACCTCAATGCCCATCAGAGCTTCAAGGAATATTTTCTGGCTCGGCGGCGCTGGTTTTTCGGATTGATATTGGCAAATCTAGCGATCGATATGCTCGACACTTGGGCCAAGGGCTCCGTTTATTTTGCCTCCTTGGGTCTTGAGTATCCAATTACGCGAGTGGTTCTCGCGCTCCTCTGCATCGCCGCGATACTGAGCCCTCGCGAGCGGGTTCAGGGAGCAATTGTCGTCCTCGTATTCGGATATCAGCTTTCTTTGATCGCGCGCTTTTACGACGTCGTCAGATAATCAGACGCTGAAGCTCGATCCGCAGCCGCAGCCCGATTGCGCATTGGGGTTGGTCACCCGGAATGCGGCGCCGCCCAGATCCTCGACAAAGTCCACTGCCGAACCCTTGACCAGATCGAGGCTCATCGGATCCACCACGAGCCGGACTCCGTCGGTTTCGACGATCTCGTCATCGCTTTCCGGCGCGGCCGCGAGCTCGAACTTATAGGTGAAGCCGGCACAGCCGCCGCCATCGACCGCAAGACGCAGGATCGCCGGCTTGTCCTGACGCTCGGCGATCCACGCGACGCGCTTGGCCGCATTCTCGGTCAAGATGATCGGTGGCTCGCTCACGCGTTCAAGATAGGAAGCGCCGGAGAGCCGGACAAGCGCAGGACTATCAGCGCTGCGCGCCGGGGGCCGGTCCGCCGACCGCATCCATCGATGCCGCGCCCGAACGCTTCTGCATCGCGATCACATAGTCGGTGGTCTTCATGAAGGGGATCGGGTTCACCGGGCGGCCGTCGATCCGCACTTCATAGTGGAGGTGGTTGCCGGTCGACCGGCCGGTCGACCCCATGCGCCCGATCTCCTCGCCGCGGGTCACGTGATCGCCGACATGGACGAGCACCGCCGACATATGACCGTAGCGGGTCGAGATTCCACGGCCATGATCGAGCTCGACCATGTTGCCATATCCGCCGCTGTTCCAGCCGGCGCGAGTGACCGTGCCGTCGGCGGTCGCGTAGATCGGCGTCCCATAGGGCCCGGCGAGGTCGATGCCGGGGTGGAAGCCGGCGCCATGCTCGAACGGGTCCGAACGCACGCCAAAGCCGCTGCTGAAGGTAACAGCGGCGCGAACGGGCTTGTCCGAAGGAATGGCGATCACGCCGTCCTGAAGCTGGTCCAGTTTCTTCCAGCTGTCGAACAAAGCCTTGAAGGTGGCATTTCCGGCGCTCTCGAACGGACCGCCAACGCCATCGGGGCTGCCGACGCGGGCCGGGCTGATCCCCAGTCGCTTCAGCTCGGCGGCGGTGACCTGGTAACGGACGTCAAGCGCCTTGGCGACGAGCGCGGCCTGCTCGAGCTGCTGCTGCTCCACCCTCGCGAGCGGTCCGCTCCTGGCGACGCGGCCGCCATTAGCAGCGGCGGCGAGCTGCGCCGGATCAATCTTCTGGCCGGCGAGCGCAGCCTCGATCAGCGCCTGGCGCTGCTCGATCGTGCGTGCGCGGGCCTCGGTCGCTGCCGACAGGCTCATCGAAGTGGCGCGCGGCCTGGTGATGAGCCGCGTGGTCGCGTAGCCGGCCCAGGCGACGAGCGCGAGAAGCGCAACGAAGAGCACCGCCTGAAGCGGTGCTGAAATGCGGAATCGTCGAAGCTTGGAGCCGTCGTGGATAAAAAGATCACGGTCGCGAAACAGGCCGGTCGTGGCTGCCAACACGTGAGTCATCCCAATCCCGCTCCAAATCAGCACGGACGCGCCAAAGGCACGCCGTTATGAGTTCATCTCTGAAAGGAGCTCCCCAGCCCCCAGCCGAACTCGCGAATTGCCCGTCGCGAGCAGGGCGTGCGAGAACATTGCTTTCGGATGGTTAACAAATTCAACCTTCAGCCCTGCTTCACGGGACGAATCGTCCGGTCAGCGCGGTGAAGCGTTCAATTGAACTCGCTACGGTGGGCTGATTCGAACAAATTCAAGCTGTTGTGCAGCGCAACATGGCCCGCCGAGACTCGTAAACGGCGCGAATCTTTCGCTTGTGCCTTGCGAACGCCGCAATGCGCCTTACAGACGGCTCCGGGCCACGCCGTCCCAACGCGGCGCGAGCTCTCTGGAAGGAGAGTGACTTGTGACCGAAGCAATTGCCGCGCAGGCGCTGCGCGTATCCAAACCTGTCATCAAACCCAATTGTCCGAATTTTTCCTCTGGTCCCTGCGCCAAGCCGCCGGGATGGAGCCCCAACAAGCTCGATAGGTCGGCGCTCGGCCGCTCGCATCGCGGCACGGTCGGGAAGGCCAAGCTTGCCGAAGCGATCGAGCGGACCCATGCGCTGCTCCGGCTCCCAGCCGACTATCGGCTCGGGATTGTCCCCGCCTCGGACACGGGCGCGATGGAGATGGCCATCTGGTCGCTGCTCGGCACGCGGCCGGTCACCATGCTGGCTTGGGAGAGTTTCGGAGCGGGCTGGGTGACCGATGTAGCAAAGCAGCTGAAGCTCGATGCGGAGATCCGCACCGCCGAATATGGCCGGATTGCCGACCTCGGCGGCATCGATCCAGCAAACGACATCGTCTTCACCTGGAATGGGACGACGAGCGGCGTGCGCGTTCCCAACGCGGACTGGATCGACTTCGAGCGCACCGGCCTTAGCATCTGCGACACAACCTCGGGCGCCTTCGCTCAGGACATCGACTGGCAGAAAATCGATGTCGGCACGTTCAGCTGGCAGAAGGCGCTTGGTGGCGAAGCAGCGCACGGGATGCTGGTGCTCAGCCCGCGCGCGGCCGAGCGACTTGAGCGCGAGCCAGCACCGCGGCCACTGCCGAAGATTTTCCGCCTCACCAAGAACGGCAAGCTGATCGAAGGCATCTTCAAGGGCGAGACGATCAACACGCCCTCGATGCTGGCGGTTGAAGATTGGCTATTCTGCCTCGATTGGGCCGAGGCGATCGGCGGCATCCCTGCACTGATCGCGAGAGCTGACGCAAACGCCGCAGCGGTCGACCGGTGGGTACGATCTTCGGGCTGGATCGAGCATCTCGCGGTCGATCCCGCGATCCGCTCCAATACGTCGGTCTGCCTGCAGTTCGCTGACCGCTCGGACGAGGACGCGAATCGCGGTCGGCAGAAGACGATCGGCAAGCTGCTTGAGCAGGAAGGCGCGGCCTACGACGTCACCGCATATCGGGATGCGCCGCCGGGGCTTCGCATCTGGTGCGGCGCGACAGTCGAGACGAGCGACATCGAGGCGCTCAGCCCATGGCTCGACTGGGCCTTCGAGATGTCTAAGCCCTAATTGCCTCATTCCTCCAAAAGGCGGGCTCCCGCTTCTTCAAATTCCATTGTCCTCAAGGAAGCGGAACCCCGCTCCCCTTGGGGGTAACGAGAGAGAAATTATGCCAGAGCAAATCAAAGTCCTGATCGCCGACAAGATGGACCCGAAGGCCGCGGCGATATTCCGCGAGCGCGGAATCCACGTCGACGAGAAGCCGGGCCTCTCGCCCGACGAACTGCGCGCCATTCTAGGCGAATATGACGGAGTAGCCGTGCGTAGCTCGACCAAGATCAATGCCGCGGCGATGGACGCCGCTTTGCCGCGACTCAAGGTGATCGGCCGCGCCGGCATTGGCGTCGATACCATTGACGTCCCCGCCGCCTCGGCCCGCGGAATCGTCGTGATGAACACGCCCTTTGGCAATTCGATCACCACCGCGGAGCATGCGATCGCGATGCTGTTCGCGCTCGCCCGCGAAATCCCGCAAGCGGACCAGTCGACCCAGTCCGGCAAATGGGAGAAGAACCGCTTCATGGGCGTCGAGCTGGCGGGCAAGACCCTGGGCCTGATCGGCTGCGGCAATATCGGCTCGATCGTCGCCGATCGAGCGCATGGCCTCAAGATGAAGGTCATCGCCTACGATCCCTTCCTGTCGCCCGAGCGCTCGGTCGAGCTGGGGGTCGAGAAGACAGAGCTTGACGAGCTGCTCGCCCGCGCCGACTTCATCACGCTCCACACGCCTCTGACCGATCAGACTCGCGGCATCCTCAGCAGCGACGCGCTTGCGAAGACAAAGCCGGGCGTGCGGATCGTCAATTGCGCGCGCGGCGGGCTGATTGATGAAGCGGCGCTGAAGGAGGGCCTTGAAAGCGGTCACATCGCCGGCGCGGCGCTGGACGTGTTCCAGGAAGAACCAGCCAGGGAGAATGCGTTGTTCGGAACGCCGGGCCTGGTCTGCACGCCGCATCTCGGCGCCTCGACAACGGAGGCGCAGGTCAATGTCGCGATCCAGGTCGCCGAGCAGATGGCGGACTTCCTGCTTCTCGGCGGAATCACCAACGCGGTGAATGTGCCGTCGCTGTCGCCGGAGGAGGCGCCCCGCCTCCGACCCTATATGGCGCTCGCCGAGAAGCTCGGACGCCTCATCGGCCAAATCGCGGGCACCGAAATCCGTTCGATCGACATCGAGGTCGAGGGCGCCGCCGCCGAGCTCAACATCAAACCGCTCACCGGCGCGGTGCTCGCCGGCGTGATGCGGACCTGGTCGGACACGGTGAACATGGTCAACGCGCCCTACCTCGCGAAGGAGCGCGGGATCGCCGTGCGCGAAATCCGCAATGAGGGCGAAGGCGATTATCACACGCTCGTCGCGGTCACGGTTGGGACGGAGCAGGGACCCAGAAGCGTCGAAGGCACTTTGTTCGGCAACCGCGCGCCGCGCCTGGTGAAAATCTTCGGTATCCCGGTCGAGGCCGATCTCGCCGGCCAGATGATCTACGTCGTCAACAACGACCAGCCCGGCTTCATTGGCGCTCTTGGAACGAAGCTCGGCGAGAACCGGATCAATATTGCGACGTTCGGCCTCGGCCGCCGCAAGGAGGCGGGCGAAGCTGTTGCGCTGGTCGCGGTCGACGACCCGATCACGCAGGACGTGGCGAAACAGCTTCAGATCCTCCCCGGAGTCCGCCAAGTCGTTCCGCTGAGCTTCTGATGCCCCGCCAGAGCGCCAAGCAACCGCGACGCGCAGTCGCCTACAAGGTCGGCGGCCGGAAAATTTCACCCGGCAATGGCTCCTTTTGGCGGAAGCCGATCACAGACCTTTCCGACTGCCTTGGTCGTAGCAAGGCTACACCAGCTGCCCCCCGTTTTAGGGTTCCGACCAACCTAGACGACCGCTTCCCGACCCCCTAGAGCCGCTCGGGCCGCACAGCAGGAAGCAATCCCTACTTCCTCCTGCCCTGACCTTGTCGAAGGGCTGCTTTTTGGTTCTTGCGCCCGAAGCGAAAGACGGTCCCTCGACAGGCTCGGGACAAACAATGTTGGGCTGAAGGAGTAACAGCTTGGGAAATGTCACCGTCATCGGCGCCCAGTGGGGCGACGAAGGCAAGGGAAAGATCGTCGACTGGCTGGCGAGCCGCGCCGACATGGTTGTCCGCTTCCAGGGCGGCCACAACGCCGGCCATACGCTCGTCGTCGGCAACCAGACCTACAAGCTCTCGCTGCTTCCAAGCGGAATCGTGACTGGCACGCCGTCGGTAATCGGCAACGGCGTGGTACTCGATCCGTGGGCCCTGAAGAGCGAAATCGAGCGCATCCGCAAGCAGGGAGTTGAGGTCACGCCCGAGCTTTTGACGCTTGCCGATAATTGCCCGCTGATCCTTCCCATCCACCGCGACCTCGACGCGCTCCGGGAAGATGCATCCGGCGCCGGGAAAATTGGCACGACGCGACGCGGGATCGGTCCTGCTTATGAGGACAAGGTCGGGCGCCGGGCGATCCGAGTCTGCGATCTCGCGCACCTCGACGAGCTGGGGCCGATGCTCGACCGCCTCTGCGCGCACCACGATGCGCTACGCGCCGGCTTCGGCGAGCCGCCCGTCGATCGCGAACGGCTCCGCAACGACCTCGCCGAGATCGCCGATTTCGTCCTTCCCTATGCCAAGCCGGCTTGGCGCGATCTCGATTCCGCGGTGCGCCGCGGAAAGCGCATCCTGTTCGAGGGCGCGCAGGGCGTGCTGCTCGATGTCGACCATGGCACCTATCCGTTCGTCACCTCGTCCAACACGGTTGCCGGGACTATCGCCGCCGGCAGCGGAACCGGCCCGTCGACAGCCGGCTTCGTGCTCGGAATCACCAAGGCTTACACCACCCGCGTCGGCTCGGGCCCTTTCCCGACCGAGCAGGATAATGACACCGGCCAGAAACTTGGCGAGCGCGGCCACGAGTTCGGCACAGTCACCGGCAGAAAGCGCCGCTGCGGCTGGTTTGATGCAGTGCTGGTTCGGCAGGCCGTCGCGGTCGGCGGAGTTACCGGAATCGCGCTCACCAAGCTCGACGTGCTCGACACGTTCGCGACGGTGAAGGTCTGCACCGGGTACAAGCTCGACGGACGGACGCTCGATTATCTGCCCTCGCACGCCGCGGACCAGGCTCGAGTCGAGCCAATCTACGAGGAAATCGAAGGATGGCCCGGATCCACTCACGGAGCCCGCAGCTGGGCCGACCTGCCGGCACGCGCGATCAAATATGTCCGCCGGATCGAGGAGCTGATCCGCTGTCCGGTGGCGCTGGTCAGCACCTCGCCCGAGCGCGACGATACGATTTTGGTGCGCGACCCGTTTGCGGGCTAGTGCCGCACTGAAAACCGGGCGTTGTCCTCAAGCTCGACTTGCTCGACTTCAAGATCATCGACGCGCGCTCCCGATGGGCCCTGCTTCAGCAGCTGGATCAGTTCCGCCACTCGATGTTCGGGTCCCTCGAGGTGCGCCTCAACCGAACCGTCGGCGCAGTTGCAGACCCATCCGACGATATCGAGACGCTCGGCCTGCTCGCGCGTCCAGGCGCGGAAGAACACGCCCTGCACTCGCCCCGTGACTCGAACATTGCGAGCGATATTGGCCATCAGCCCGCTTGCAGGAACTCGATTCGATTGCCGAACGGATCGCTGGTGAAAAAGCGCTCCCGTCCGTCGACCGCCACATCGTCACGCGTTTGGTAGCCGGCTTTTTCCAGCTTGCCGCGCAAGGCTGCAAGGTCTTCGACTGCAACCGCGATGTGCGCCTTTCGCGCTGGCCGGAAGTCCGGATCGATTCCGAGGTGCAGCTGCCGGTCGCCGAGGCGGAACCAGCAGCCACCGCGACCGCCCAGTTCCATTGGCTTCGGGATTTCGGCCAAGCCCAGCAGGTCACCGAAGAAGATGCGGGCCTCGTCTTCACCAGCGGGCGGGATTGCTATCTGGACGTGATCGAGGACTGACCCCTTCATCAAACCGTCGTAATATCCGGCGCGTCCTCGGCCTTCATGCCGACGACGTTGTAACCCGCATCCACATGGTGGATCTCGCCGGTGACGCCGCTTGCGAGATCGCTCAATAGGTAGAGCCCTGCCCCGCCGACGTCCTCAATCGTCACGTTGCGACGGAGTGGCGAATTATATTCGTTCCACTTCATGATATATCGAAAGTCGCCGATGCCGCTCGCCGCCAGCGTCTTGATTGGGCCCGCGGAGATCGCGTTCACCCGGATACCTTCGGGACCGAGGTCGGCGGCGAGATATTTAACGCTCGTCTCCAGCGCCGACTTGGCAACGCCCATGACATTGTAGTGCGGAATCACCTTCTCGGAACCGTAATAGGTCAAGGTCAGCAGCGAGCCGCCGCCGCCCATCAGCTTCCGGGCGCGCTGCGCCACCGCGACGAAGCTGTAGACCGAGATGTTCATGGTCATGAGAAAATTGTCCATCGACGTGTCGACGAACTTCCCGCGAAGCTCGTTCTTGTCCGAAAAGCCGATCGCGTGGACGACGAAATCGAGCTTTTGCCACCGCTCCTTCAGCGCATCGAAGGTCTTGTCGAGCGCCCGCATGTCGGAGACGTCGCAATCCACCAGCACGTCCGAGCCGAGCTCCGCCGCCAGCGGCCGAACGCGCTTTTCCAGCGCTTCGCCCTGATAGGAGAAAGCGAGCTCCGCACCCTGCCCGCCCAAGGCCCGCGCGATTCCCCATGCCAGCGAACGTTCGTTGGCAAGCCCCATCACCAGCCCGCGCTTGCCACTCATCAGTCCGGTCAAAGTTGTGGCCCCTCTCTTTGCAGTACCGGTTCAACATCCTCACCGGGTTGAGGCTCCTCGACCTCGAGTTCGTCGGTGTACGGCCCGGTATAAACCTCGCCCTTTAGCGCGGTGGCGCTGCTTTCCGCCAGCGCCGCGTTGAGCTCGGCGCCGATCACGACGCCAAGGCCCACGACGAAGAAGAAAATCAGCGCGATCATCACGCCGGCCATGCTGCCGTAGGTCCGGGTATAGCCGCCAAAGAGGCCGAGCACCGGGGCGATCAGTTCAGCTGTCCCCAGCCACCAGACGGTGATGAACAGCGCGCCCGGCCACTTCATGCAGCCCCGTCTCCGGTAGCGCGACGGGATCAGCGCATAGAACAGCCCGTAGAAGGTACAGAAGAGCGGGATCGCAGGCACGAGCCGATAGAGGCCCAGCGTGCTCGCGACGTCCTGGGCGAGGGGGAACCAGCGGATGATCAGCTGGTGCGCGATCGTCAGCGCCGCGCTGACCGCGAACGCGATCATCAGCAGCAGCACCGCACCCAGGATCAGCAGGATCGAGCCAAGCCGATACTCCCAGAATGGAGCGCAATATTTGACGCCATAGGCCCGGCGCAGGATGTCGCGGATCGTCTCGACGAAGCTGGTCGCGGTCCACAGGCCGACGATCGCGCCGAGCCACAATAGAGTCCCCGTCCTGACGGTGAGCACTTCCTGAATCGGTTCGCGAAGCGTCGCCGCGACGTCCGGCGGAAGCCGTCTTAGTATATTGGTGACGGTCAGCATCGCGTCCTGGCTCTGGCCCAGGAGGTGGGCGACGGCCGCAGCGACGATGAAAAAGGGGAACAGCGCGACGATCGACAGGTAAGCGAGGTTGCCGGCGTGGATGAAACCATCGTTGTAGACGCCGATCGCGACTCGCTTCACCACTTCCCAGGCGGTGAGACGCGGCTTGAGCTTCTCCTCGACCTCAGTGCCGAAGGCGGCGCGCATGGTTGCGAGACGCTTGCGCCGTTCCTCGGGCGAGAGCGGTGAATGATCTCTCATTGGCCCTGGGCTCTAGACTCCGAGCGACGAGCGCGGATTGCCGCCGCCGTCCCAGCTTTCGACGAAGCGCTGCAGCTCGCGATCGTCCGATGGGATCTCGATGTCGACCGTCACCAGCTGGTCGCCGCGCTTGCCATCCCTGCCGGCGAAGCCGCGGCCCTTGAGACGGAGAACCTTGCCCGAGCTCGTTCCCTTGGGGACCGTCAGCATGACCGCGCCTTCGGGCGTGGGGACCTTGACCTTCGCTCCGAGCACCGCCTCCTTCAAAGTGACCGGCAGGGTCAGGCGGATGTTGGTGCCTTCGCGGGTGAAGAAGCGGTGCGACGCGATCTCGATGGTGACGATCGCGTCGCCGCGGCCACCGGGTCCCTCCCCGCCCTTGCCGGCGAGCCGGATTCGGGTGCCGTCCTCGAGCCCCTGCGGAAGCTTGAGGTCGATCGTCTTGCCATCCGCGAGCGTGATCCGCTGCGGTTTCAATGCGACCGCGTCCTCGAATGGAATCTTCAGCCGGTACGCGACATCTGCGCCCTTCTGCGGCGCCCGCGCGCGCTGACGGAAGCCGCTGAATGGGCCTCCGCCCGCCCGTCCGGCAGCAGTACCGCCGAACAGGCCTTCGAACAGATCGCTGAGATCTGCGCCCTCGGCGCCGCCGAAATTGAAGTTCTCGAACCCTCCCGCGCCGGGCTGCGGCCCGCCGGCCCCAGCAGAATAGCCGCCGAAACCCGCGCCGAAGGGCATCTTGGGATTGCCCTCCTCGTCGATCTCGCCGCGATCATATTTCGCCCGCTTGTCCTTGTCGGACAGCAGATCATAGGCAGCGGTAACCTGCGCGAATCGCTCGGCCGTTTTCGGATTGTCCTTGTTGCGATCGGGATGAAGCTGTTTGGCTAGACTACGATAGGCCTTCTTGATGTCGGCCTCCGTCGCGCCACGCTTCAGGCCCAGGCGTTGATAGAGGTCGAGTGCCATTGTTCTTCCATGCCGCAGACAACCGAGCCTGACCAGATGGGTTGCCGTTCACATGTGGCCAAGCCTAAGGGCGCGCGGACATGACGGACCCGATCGCCCTGTTCGATCAATGGCTCGCCGAGGCGAAGACGAGCGAGATCAATGATCCCGAGGCGATGGCGCTCGCGACGGCGGGCGCAGGATGCCGGCCTTCGGTCCGGATGGTTTTGTTGAAGGGATGTGGGCCTGACGGGTTCGTGTTCTACACCAACGAGCAGAGCGACAAGGGTGACCAGATCGCTGCCAATCCGAAGGTGGCGCTGCTCTTCCATTGGAAATCACTTCGGCGGCAGGTCCGGATCGAGGGAGAAGTCGCGCGCGTCTCACGCGCCGAGGCAGATGCCTATTTCGCGAGCCGCGCACGAGATTCGCAGCTCGGCGCCTGGGCGTCCGACCAGTCGCGTCCGCTCAACCGCCGCGAAACATTTGAGCAGCGTCTTGATGAGATGAAGCGCAAGTTCGCCGGACGAGAGGTGCCGCGCCCGCCGCATTGGGGTGGATATCGCGTGATCCCGAGCCAGATCGAATTCTGGGCCGACCGGCCCTATCGCCTCCACGAGCGCAGGCTTTTCGTGCGCGACGGCGAGGGCTGGTCGGAAGGGCTTTTGTACCCATGACAGGCGCAAACCTTTCTCATGAGGAGCGCGCGAGCCTCACCGCGAGAGCGGCGCTGGCCAGCATCGCGATGGCGATCTTCCTCATCGTGCTCAAGAGCTACGCAGCGCTGCAGACGTCGTCGATGGCGATGCTCGGATCGCTCGCCGACAGCGGACTCGATCTCATCGCGAGCCTCATCATCCTGGCTGGAGTCCGAATCGCCGCCGCCCCTGCCGATCAGGAGCACCGTTTTGGTCACGGAAAAGCGGAAGCGCTCGCTTCACTGATCCAGGTTATCCTGATTTCGCTCTCGGCGATCTTCATTGGCGTTCGATCCGTCCAGCGGCTGCTTAGTGGCGCACAGACGTCTGACGCTGAACTGGGTATTGGAGTCTCGGTCATTGCGATGGTGCTGACCTTCGCGCTGATCAGCTATCAACGGCACGTGGTGAAGCGGACCGGGTCGGTGGCGATCGGTACCGACAAGCTGCACTATTCGTCCGATCTCATGCTCAACGGCTCGGTCGTCATCGCCCTCGGACTGGACCAATATGCGAAGCTGACCGGCGCCGATGCGGTCTTCGGAAGTCTCATTGCGCTGTGGCTGCTTTGGGGAGCATGGAAAGCGTCCAGTGGCGCGCTGAACCAGCTGATGGACCGCGAATGGCCCGACGATCTTCGTGAGCGCTTCCTTGCAGCGACAAAGGAATATCCCGCGCTGACCGGTCTGCACGACCTTCGAACACGAAGCAGCGGCACGCATTATTTCGCTCAATTCCATGTCTGGGTTCCGGCCGACTGGACCGTGCAGGAGGCCCACGACCGGCTCGATTCCGTCGAGGAGGAATTGCAGCAGCGCTTTCCCGGAACTGAAATCCTGATCCACGTCGATCCTGAAGGGCAGACCGACCGCGAGACAATGCTTCCCTCCGAGATCACGGAGAAAGCGGAGTGACCAGCCTGCCCTTCTTCCAGGTGGACGCGTTTGCGCAAAAGCCTTTGACCGGCAATCCCGCCGCGGTCATGCCGCTTGATCGCTGGCTCGATGACGCGCTGATGCAGGCGATCGCCGCGGAGAACAACCTCAGCGAAACCGCTTTCACGATCCCGAGCGAAAGCGCTGATGCGGATTTCGATCTGCGCTGGTTCACCCCCGCCGCCGAGGTCGAGCTATGCGGGCACGCGACGCTCGCCGCCGGCCATATCCTGATGACCGGTCATCAGGTGCGTTTCTCAACCAGGTCCGGAATGCTCAATGTCACTCGGCGCGAGGACTTGCTCGAGCTCGACATGCGCGCTGCGAAGCTGGCGGAAGTCAGCGAGCCAGCATTGTGCGCTGCGCTTGGCCTGCCGGACAGCCCGGTCTGGCTTGCCGACGGCTACAATGATGCGGCGATCATCAAGGTCGCGGACGAAGCTGCGGTTCGAGCCGTCGAGCCCGACTTCCGTGCGCTTAGGGCGATCCCTCGCATGGCCGTTGTTACCGCGCATGCGCAAACGCAGGACATCGCCAGCCGGGTGTTCGTCCCCTATCTTGGGATCGACGAGGACCCGGTGACCGGCTCGGCTCACGCAGCGCTCGTGCCTTATTGGGCGGAGCGTCTGGGGAGAAGCGAGTTCACCGCCTTGCAGGCCAGCGCCCGGACGGGAGTTCTAAACTGCCGTCTCGAGGGCGATCGCGCAGTGCTTGGCGGCCGGTGCCAAACGGTGATCGTCGGGCAGTTCCAGCTTTAGGCCTTCAGCTTCTTCTCGAGGGCATCGATCAGCGGCAGCTGGCTTGGAAGCATCACCAGCCGCGCCTTTCCGAGCGACATCCACCGCGCCTCGGCGACCTCCGGGAAGCGCTCAACCCTCCCGCTGCGTGGCGGCCATTCAAGTTCGAACTCGTTGGACTGGATCGCCGCGGCATCGAGATCGCCCTCGACGGCGAAGGCTTCGACCAACTTGCCTCCGGACTGGCGGACAACCGCAAGCGGGAACGGAATCGTCCTTAGCTCAGTGCCTGTCTCCTCGGCGAACTCCCGCAGCGCGGCTTGCGCGGGCGCTTCGCCAGCTTCCACCGCCCCCTTCGGGATCATCCACGCACCTGCGTCCTTCTTAGCCCAGAATGGGCCGCCTGGCTTGATCAGCAATATCTCGGTCTGACCGCGCCTCTGCCTAAACAGCAGGATTCCAGCGCTAAGCGGCGGCGGCATCCATGACACTTGCATCGGCGGCGATCGTTTCGGCGATCCACCCGCCGCCGAGCAGCCGCGTACCCTCGTACACCACGGCCGCCTGGCCCGGCGCGACACCATATTCAGCACCCGCGAACCGGATCCATTCGCCGTCGCGGATCGCGGGGACAGCTGCTGCCAGCGAACGCACCTTCACGCTCACGTCGCGCTGACCCTCGCCCAACCAGTTCCAATCGGCGACACGCATCCCTTCGACTGCCAAAGCCCGCCGCGGCCCGACGACGATCCGCGCGTGCTCGGGGTCGATTCGCACGACGTAGAGCGGCTCCTTCTGTCCGCCGATCTCGATCCCGCGGCGCTGGCCAATGGTGAAATGGACTACGCCCCGGTGCCGCCCGAGCACGCGGCCTGAGAGGTCGACGATATCGCCCGACGCTTCGGTCTCCGGTCGAAGGCGCTTGACCAGTCCGGCATAATCTCCATCGGGCACGAAGCAGATGTCCTGACTGTCCGGCTTGGCCGCGACTTCGAGGCCGATTTCAGCGGCGATTCGCCGCACTTCGCCCTTCGGCAGCTCGCCGAGCGGGAATCGCAGGAAATTGAGCTGCCCGCGCGTTGTCCCATAGAGGAAATAGCTCTGGTCCCGCCGAAGGTCCGAGCCCTTGTGAAGCTCGACTCGATCGCCGCTGACCATTCGCCGGACATAGTGGCCGGTCGCTAGGCAATCCGCTCCGAGCTCGCCCGCGAAGCGGACCAGATCGACGAACTTCACGCTTTGGTTGCAGCTGGCGCAAGGCACCGGGGTGCGGCCGCGGGCATATTCGTCGACGAAGCGGTTGATCACTCCTCCTCGGAAGCGGCTTTCATAATCGAGCACGTAGTGGGGGATTCCGAGCCGGTCGGCGACCATCTTCGCGTCGTAGATGTCCTGACCGGCGCAGCAGGCACCCGACCGGCGCACGGCCTCGCCATGATCATAGAGCTGCAACGTGACGCCGATCACTTCGGCGCCCGTCTGAGCTGCGAGTGCGGCCGTGACCGAGCTGTCGACGCCGCCCGACATGGCTACGACGATTCTGGCCTCGCCTGCCGGGCGGCCGAGCTGAAAATCAATTCGCATTGGAGGGTCTCTTGCCGGCCTCTTTACCCGAATTTCACTCCTGGAGACTAGACGGGAGCGACCGGAGGCAAGGCGAGGGGGCAGATTTGGCGCGTCACGAGGGCGACTTGCGTGGCCATGCTGAGGAGCCGCTGAGCCTCTACGAGCTTCTCGCACTCCTCGGGGATGCCGAGAAGTGCGACGATCGCACCAGGGAGGATGCGATCGCTTGTTACCTCTCGGGCGGCGAAGGCTGGCGTGAGGCGGTCAAGCTGCTCGGCGGCGCCTTTGCGGGGGAAGCAGGAAGGTTAAGGCCACGTAAGCCGGACTAACCGGCCTGTTAACCAGCGCGTTTCAGAAAGTTTTCAACGGCCACGCATTAAGGAACGGCCAGTACCAATGATTAAGCAGGTGTGACAGAATGCTCGAGAACCAGAAGATTCGTCCGGCCCAAGTTATCGGCCCGCTCGGCGAGCCGCTGACGCTCGAGTCATTGCCCCCTGCCAGCACCACACGCTGGGTCGTCCGCCGGAAGGCCGAAGTGGTTGCCGCCGTTGCAGGCGGCCTGCTGAGCGTTGACGAAGCCTGCAAGCGGTACACGCTCAGTCTCGAGGAATTCACCAGCTGGCAGCGCGCGGTCGACCGCAGCGGGATGCCGGGCCTTCGCGTCACTCGAATCAAACAATATCGCGACCAGTACGAGCGCCAGCAGCGCTACTGAAGCGTTCCTCACTCCTCGTCCATTAACGCTGTTTCTGGACAGAACCTTTCGATTCCGGAACAACAGGCGCGCATCGCACGTCTGTGATGCTGAGACGGCCACCGCGCGTTTGGCGGATGGCTGCGAGACGAGGAGAGACGCTTCATGAACATCATCGTCTGGCTGATCGTCGGCGGCGTAGTCGGATGGCTCGCCAGCCTGATCATGAGAACCGACGCCCAACAGGGGATCATCCTCAACATTGTCGTCGGAATAGTCGGCGCATTCATCGCCGGATTACTGGGCGGAGTGAACATCAATCAGGGGATCGGGATCGAGAGCTTCCTTTATTCCCTGATCGGTGCGATCGTCCTGCTTGCAATCGTCAACCTGATCCGCAGGGGCATGGTGCGCTGAACGAAGAAAATCCTCCCCTCAAAATCGAGGGGAGGATTTCATTGCAGTTCAAACACCATCGCGAGATTGACCTGCAGTTTCTGTTCGCCCGGTTCGATCTTCGTCGCCGGCGCGCCGGCCACCTCAGCCCTGGCGTACATCGGCATTGGCGGGGACACCGGAGAGTTCTCGCTTTCGCTGACAAACACCACCCGAGCGACGTGCATGCCGAGCGATCGCGCGTAAAGCTCGGCACGCGCACGCCCGCTCGCGACGGCTTTTGCTCGAGCTTCATCGAGCGCCGCTTCGGGCTTGTCGACCACCAGCGTCGGTCCATTGATCTGGTTCGCGCCTTCACGCACGAGTGCATCGAGGATCTTCCCGGAATTGCCGATGTCGCGGAAGCGAACGGTGAGGCTGTTCGATGCGGTATAGCCGACGAGCTGCGGCGACTGGTTCTCGGGATAGCGATATTCCGGATTGAGGCTGACGTTGCTCGTCTGGACGTCGCGATCGGCCACCCCGGCCCGCTTCAGCGCCGCTAGCACCTGGCTCATCTTATTGGCGCTGTCCTGAAGCGCGGCGGTCGCGCTCGGCGAGCGGGAAACGACGCCCGCTGAAATTATTGCTACGTCGGGCACTCGAGTTACTTCGCCGGTTGCGTTGATATCGAGGCGGGTCCCCGCGATTGTCTGGGTAATATTGCACTGCTGCGCCGCGGCACCCGATGGAATCGCCACCGCGGCGAGCAGAATGGCGCAAAAGACCGCGTTTTTCATTGGTCGTTCCCTAACCAGTGGATGAGGCACAACGCTCGGTTGGGCACCATGGCTGTTTGCTGAACGGCAGCGCCGCTCAGCTGCGGCGGGCGACAAGCCGGTAAATGATAAGGATGATGATTGCGCCGACGATCGCGGCAACGAACCCGGCGCCTTCGCCGGTACGGTACCAGCCGACTGCGTGGCCGATCCATCCCGCGATCAATGCACCGGCGATTCCGAGCAGGACGGTGATGATGCATCCGCCGGGGTCTCGCCCCGGCATGAGCAGCTTGGCGATCAGGCCGGCGATGCCGCCAATGACGATCCAGCCGATAATCCCATAATGTTCCATGGATGCCCTTTCCCGTCCCTGTTTTCCAAAAGTCGTTCAACCAACCTTCATTACGCTCGTGCCAACGCACGCTTGCGAGCCTGGTGCCGCCGTTAATCGAAAAGCAGTGGCGGCGCGCTTTTACCGAGTGTCCAGTTGCGCGAGGTGAGTTATTACGATAATACAGTGTCCACAAGGGCGACGCAAAGAATCGTGAAACGGGCATGGACATTATGAACAGGGAAACCTCTTTCCACTCATCGGACACGCTTGTCGTTGTCGACCGGTCGCGGCGCCGACGCCGGCTGGTGATTGCGGCTGCGGTGATTGCCGCCCTGGTCATCGTCGGCCTGCTCGTGACCATTGGACGGAGCGGCAACAAGCCTGCACAAAACTCCGCGGCGGGGCAGATCCCGACCGTGAGCGTGATCGTGCCCGGGCGAAGCCAGGTCGGCCGCGTCGTCACCGCGAGCGGCCCGCTTGGTGCAAAGCGTGACCAGCCGATCGGAATTGCCGGCGCGGGTGGCCGTCTGATCCGAGTGCTCGTCGATGCTGGAAGCTGGGTGAAGGCCGGGCAGGTCCTGGCGGTCGTCGATCGCTCGGTGCAGACCGAGCAGGCCGCCCAACAGGCGGCTTCGATCGAGGCCGCGAAGGCCCAGGCCGAGCTCGCGCAAGCCGAATATGACCGCGCAATCGCGCTTCAGGCCCGCGGATTCATCTCGAAGTCCGATATCGACACCAAGAAGGCGACCCGCGACGCGGCCCTTGCTCAGGTTCGGGTCGCCCAGGCACAGCTTGGCGCGACACGGGCGCAGATCGGCCAGCTTAACGTGGTCGCGCCGGCCGGTGGTCTGATCCTCGCCAGGAATGTCGAGGTCGGTCAGGTCGTCAGCTCCGGTTCTGGAGCGCTGTTCCGCCTTGCCGAAGGCGGAGAGATGGAGATGCGCGCGCGGCTCGCGCAGCAGGATCTCGCCGCAATTCACGTCGGAATGCCGGCGAGCGTGACTCCCGTCGGCTCGCCCGCCAGCATCGCTGGAACGGTGTGGCAGGTGGCGCCGGTGATCGATCCGCAGTCGCGGCTCGGCGAGGTGCGGATATCCATTCCCTACACTCCGGCGGTCAAGCCGGGCGGGTTCGCCGAAGCGAAGATCACGGCAGGGCAGACCTCCGCGCCGCTGCTTCCGCAAAGCGCCGTGCTGAGCGACGAGCAAGGCAATTACGTCTACATCATCAATGGCAAGAACGAGGTCGAGCGGCGCAATATCAAGATTGGCAACGTCGGCGACAACGGCGTGACGATTGCCGAAGGTCTTTCCGGCAACGAAGCCGTCGTGCTATCGGCGGGACCGTTCCTGAACCCTGGACAGAAGGTGAATCCCAGGCGTGAGGCAGCGGCTGAGTAACAGTCCCGGAAAGCAGTTAAAATCATGAATTTCCGGTACATTTCCTCGTGGTGCATACGCAACCCGGTCTTTCCGATCGTGCTCTTTGCGGGTCTGATGCTCGCAGGGCTGATCGCCTTTTCCGGAATGCAAGTGAACAACAACCCCGACATCGACTTCCCCGCGGCGATCGTCTCGGTCTCCCAGCCCGGCGCAGCGCCGAACGAGCTGGAGACTCAGGTTACCCAGCGGGTCGAATCCGCGATCCGCGGAGTGAACGGCGTCGACGAGATCGACAGCACCGTGACCGAGGGCAATAGCTCCACCTTCGTCCAGTTCCAGATCGGAACGCCGACCGATCGGGCGGTCAATGACGTGCGCAACGCCATCGCCCAGATCCGCGGCACCCTCCCCGACGGTATTCTCGAGCCGCAGGTGACCCGCGTCGACGTCGCTGACCAGCCGATTCTCTACGTTGGCGCCGAGACGACCGACATGAGCCTCGAGCAATTGAGCTGGTACATCGACAATACCATCGCCAAGCGACTCCTTGCCGTGCCCGGGGTCGCGGCGGTGACCCGCACGGGCGGAGTCGACCGGACGATCCGCGTCATCCTCGATCCAGCCGCCCTGCAGGCGCAGGGGATCACCGCATCGGAGGTCAACCAGCAGCTTCGCGCAAGTAACATGAATGGCGCCGGAGGCCGGGCCGAAGTGGCGGGCTCTGAGCAGTCGGTGCGCGTGCTCGGCAATGCGCAGGACGCCTATCAGCTCTCGCAGGCCGAAATCGCCCTGCCGGGCGGCCGGTTCGTCAAGCTGGCCGATCTGGGCGAGGTCAAGGACAGCTATTCCGAACAGCGCACGCTCGCCAAGCAAGACGGCAGGCAGGTTGTCAGCTTCGAGGTTCAGCGGGCCAAGGGCGCGTCCGAGGTGACCACCTACGACAAGGCGTTGGCCGAGCTGCACAAAATCCAGAAGGAAAATCCGAAGGTCCGTTATTCGGAAATCTTCAACACGGTCGACTATACCAAAGAGCAATATCGCTCGGCGATGGAGGGCCTCATCGAAGGCGCCATTCTCGCCGTCTTGGTCGTCCTGCTGTTCCTTCGCGATATCCGGGCGACCGGCATTTCGGCGCTCGCCATTCCGCTCTCGGCCATCCCGGCGTTTTTCTTCATGGACCTGATGGGGATTACGCTGAACGGCCTCTCGCTGCTCGCGCTCAGCCTCGTTGCCGGCGTGTTGGTCGACGATGCGATCGTCGAAATCGAGAACATCGTCAGGCACATGCGGATGGGCAAATCGGCCTACCAGGCTGCGCTCGACGCCGCGGATGAAATCGGCTTGGCGGTGCTCGCGACGACGATGTCGATCGTTGCCGTATTCCTGCCCGTGGCGCTGATGCCCGGAATCTCCGGCCAGTTCTTCAAGGCCTTCGGCTTCACCGTCGTGATTTCCGTCCTGATGAGCCTGCTCGTCGCCCGGATGATCACACCGCTGATCGCTGCCTATTTCCTGCGTTCGCAAGGCAAGCAGCCGCACGCTGCCTGGAAGTGGATGGACTTCTACCTGAAAGTTCTCAACTGGAGCCTCGATACGTCGAAAGCGCACGCGTTACTCGCCACAATTCCGCGCTCGGGGGCGAGGATTTGGTACTATTTTCTTGCACTAGTGCCTGTCCTTCTCATCGCGCTGGGCTTCGCAGCTGGCCTTGGCGTCGGGATGAAGATTTTGATGACCGTCGGCCTGGCGGCTCCGATTGCGTTCCTTATCGCATTGGCTCTTGGGATCTGCACAGGCTATCTTGCCGGCAAGCTGCTTACCGCGGGGTTTGACAACTTCGGAGGTCGGTTCGGAAGCTGGTGGAGTTCAAACGTGGCGGGCCATTGGAATGCGCGCCTGCACGATCACAGAATGGCGATGGTTGGCGCAGGCGTGCTTGCCCTTGCGCTCAGCGTCGGGCTGTTCGGCACGTTGCCGATGACCTTCCAGCCAGAACAGAATCTCGACTTCTCCCAGGTCAACGTCACTCTCCCGCCGGGCTCGACGCTGGATCAGACGACAGCGGTCGAGGACCGCGTCGCCGCGCTGCTCAAGAAGGATCCCGAAGTCGAGCACGTGTTTGAGCGAATCAACGTCGGCAACGGCCATCTCAATATCGTTCTTCGGAAGCACCGCGAGAAGACCAGCACGCAATTCGAGCGCCTGCATGCGCCCGAGCTTTCGGCAATCCCCGACGCGCGGGTCAGTTTTCAGAGCCAGAACGGCGGCGGCCCGAGCGGCGATTCTCGGGACATCATGCTTTATCTTGGGGGCGATGATCCGGTGCAACTGAACGCCGTCGCCAACCAGGTGGCCAAGGAGATGGCGACCATTCCCGGGCTTCGTGCGCCGCGGGTTGGCGGCGACATGCCGCAGCCAGAAATCACCATCAAGCCGCGGGTCGATCTTGCCGCCGACCTTGGGGTGACGACCGCCGCGCTCAGCCAGACGATCCGGATCGCTACCTTGGGCGAAATCGAGCAGAACAGCGCCAAGTTCTCGCTGTCCGACCGGCAAATTCCGATCACCGTGTCGCTGTCGGAATATGCACGGCGGGACCTGTCGACGATCGAGAACCTGCCGGTCCCGACTAGCGATGGCGGCTCCGTTCCCTTGAAAGCGGTCGCCGAAATCGGATTCGGCTCGGGTCCGACGACGATCCAGCGGACCAATCAGATCCGACGGACGAGCGTGGGCGCCGACCTCGCGCCAGGCCTCGTCAGCGGCGACGTGTGGCCAAAGATCAATGCCCTGCCGACGCTTCAGCACCTTCCGCAAGGTGTCCAGAAGCTCAATCTGGGCAACCAGAAATGGCAAGGCGAGCTGGTCTATTATTTCGCGGTCGCGCTGATCGCCGGAATCCTGCTCGTCTTTGCGGTGCTGGTCCTCCTGTACCGCCGGTTCCTCGCCCCGTTCGTGAACATGGGATCGCTGATCCTCGCCCCACTTGGAGCCGCGATCGGCCTGCACATCGCGGGACAGCCCGTTTCGCTGCCTGTGCTGATCGGCGTGCTGATGCTATTTGGAATCGTCGCAAAGAACTCGATCCTTCTGGTCGATTTCGCCGTCGAGATGATGAACCACGGAATGGCAAAGGATGACGCGATCTGGGAGGCTGGACATAAACGCGCCCAGCCGATCGTCATGACCACGGTCGCGATGGTGGCCGGAATGCTTCCGATTGCTCTGTCGCTGTCCGGCGATTCGAGCTGGCGCGCACCGATGGGCGTGACCGTGATCGGTGGCCTTATCTTCTCGACCCTGCTGACGCTGCTCCTCGTGCCGGCCTATTTCTCGATCGCGATCTCAATCGAATCGCGGATCGGCAGGCTGTTCCAGAGGGTCATCGGCACCGACGCCCACGCGCCTGGACACCCGGTACCTGCCGAGTGAACCAGAAGCCCATGTCGGCTATTGAGCCGGCATGAGAGTGATGGGGAACGCCGCTCTTTCCCGCTTCAACCCTGCGCAGCCCGGCGCGCAGGGGATGAAGGTCGTCGCAACTGGCCTGCTCGTGCTGATGGCCGGCGTGTTCCTGGCGAGTAGAGCGCTCGAGCACCGCTACCCTGGTCTATCCTACGTCAAAGCCTTCGCCGAAGCGGCGCTGGTCGGCGGCCTTGCCGACTGGTTCGCCGTGACTGCCCTGTTCCGGCACCCGCTCGGCCTGCCAATCCCGCACACCGCAATCATCCCCAGGAACAAGGACCGGATCGGCGAGGCACTGGCCCGCTTCATCCAGGAGAATTTCCTGATACCCTCCGTTGTCGCACGGCGGATGCGCAACATCGACGTGGCGGGTGCCGTCGGCCATTTCCTCC
>Ga0157370_10002101_pt1 | contig 24335 bp, 21 predicted proteins | sample C35metaG_FD_113463 | JGI IMG/M metagenome (GOLD analysis project Ga0157370, IMG submission 113463) | Corn rhizosphere microbial communities from Kellogg Biological Station, Michigan, USA - C3-5 metaG | ecosystem: Host-associated > Plants > Roots > Rhizosphere > Soil | place: USA: Michigan...
CTGATGCGGATGTATCAGCGCTATGCAGAGTCGCGCGGGTGGAAGGCCGAGCATCTGGAAAGCAGCCCATCCGAAGTAGGCGGCTTCAAGGAAGTGATCCTTAAAGTGACGGGGCAGGAAGTTTTCCGGTATTTGAAATACGAATCCGGCGTGCATCGCGTCCAGCGTGTGCCTGCCACGGAAACGCAGGGCCGAGTTCACACCTCCACTGTCACCGTCGCCGTCCTGCCGGAAGCCGAGGAGGTGGATATCGAGCTCAAGCAGGAGGATCTCCGCATCGAAGTGTGCCGGGCAGGTGGTGCTGGCGGCCAGCACGTGAACCGGACCGAGTCCGCCGTCCAGATTTTCCATCTTCCCACCGGTACCTACGTCCGGTGTGAGGATGGCCGCTCGCAGATCAAGAACAAGGAAATGGCCCTCCAGATTCTCCGGTCAAAGCTATATGAGCAAAAGCTTCGTGAACAGCAGGACGCCTACTCCACCCATCGCCGTTCATTGATCGGTTCCGGTGACCGTTCGGAAAAAATCCGCACATATAATTTCCCTCAATCCCGCATCACCGATCACCGGATCGGTCATACTTCGCATAATCTCACTGGCGTCCTGGCAGGAGACTTGAAGGAATTCACGAACGAGTTGCAGAAAGAAGAAATGGCGGAACGGCTGGCTGATGCCGGACTTTGATGCTATGGCTTGAGTCTGTAAAGCCCCTCGCCCACCTTCAGAGCACCGCAAGCCCATTTCATCACCTATGTCTTCCATCCAGATCCTTCATAAAGAACGCATCCCGGAATCCGGTGCATTGGTGATACCCGGCAGCCTTGAGTTGGAGCAGATTGCCCAGCTTGAAAAACTTTTCCACGGTCGCAAAATCACATGGCTGATCGAGGAAAATGAAGTGCTTTCCCCGGCCATCCGCAGCCATCTGGAAAAGTCCGGCTCGGGAGCCATGTTTTCTGCCGAGGATGCTTCCCCTGCCGCTGCCGGAGCACAATTGAAGACCTATTTGGCCGACAAGGGCATGCTCATCTACGTTCCCGGCAAGGCATCCGTGCGTCCGGCGACGACCAATCACATTCCCACGGCTATTCTGAAAACCCTCTGTGCGTTCGGATTGCCCATCCTGCCCATAGCCATTGATGAAACGAGAAAATCCCATCTTTCGATAGAGACCAAGGGATCCCTCCCGCCCTTCATTCTGGCGATTGGAGAACTGATTACGGAAAAAAACGTTACCCTGCCCCTTTTCCAGCAAAACTTGCTGGAAGCAGCGGAGGAAGCCTACTCCTCCCGCCCGCTTTTCAAGGGCTCTCTCGCCATGGCCCTGCTGGAAGGGCTGAAAAAGCATGGGAAGAAAAACAAAATCATTGATGGCTCGGACGACTCCGAGCTGAGTTATGACAAGGTTCTAGCTGTAGCTCTCGCGCTGGCCCAGCATATCAAGGAGGAGACGGACCAGCCCCGCATCGCCATCGTTCTGCCTCCCGGCAAGGCGGGCCTCATTGCCAATCTGGCAGTGTTGTTTGCAGGCAAAACACCAGTCAACCTGAACTTTACCGCTGGAGTTGATGCTATTCGCTCCTCCATCCGCCAATCAGGCGTGGATCGTTTCATCACGGCAGATCCTTTTGTCCGAAAGATCTCCTCTTTCCCATGGCCACCCAACCGGGACTTGATCCTGGTGGAACGCGTTCTCCCTACTCTAAAGAAAAAAATCGTTCGCTGGGGCATTCTTTCCAAGATCCTGCCTGCCGCCATTCTCGGAAAACTGCTGGGACTGGACAAACGCAAGGATCAGGATGAAGCCCTCCTTCTTTTCACTTCCGGTTCTTCTGGCGAGCCCAAGGGTGTGGTGCTCAACCAGCGCAACGTATTGGGAAATGTCTGCCAATTCGCCACGCGCCTGGATCTGGCGCCACACTCGTCCGTGCTGGGCAGTCTGCCGCTTTTCCATTCCTTCGGCTGCACGGTCACCCTGTGGTTCCCGATCATTGAAGGCATCAATCTTGTCACCTATCCCAGCCCGCTGGAGACGAAGCGATTGGCGGAGTTGATCTCCCTCCACCAGGTCAGCCTGTTCCTTTCCACCCCCACTTTCCTGCGCGGCTACATGAAGCGGATTGAGCCGGATCAGTTCAAATCGCTCAAACTGGTGGTAACGGGCGCTGAAAAACTGCCTCAATCACTGGCAGATGCCTTCGAGAAAAAATTCGGTATTCGTCCACAGGAAGGTTACGGCCTCACCGAGACTTCTCCTGCCACCAACGTCAATCTGCCTAATCCAGCCGGATCCAAGGATTGCCCTGCCCTTCCATCTTCCCGTAGCGGCTCCGTTGGCCAGATGTTGCCCGGCCTCGCCGTAAAACTTACGGATCCGGTAACGGAAAAAGCGGTGCCCTTCGATCAACAGGGAATCATCTGGTTTAAGGGTGTAAATGTGTTCAAAGGCTATTTGAACAACCCGAAAAAATCCGAGGAGGTTCTTTTGGACGGCTGGTTCCGCACTGGTGATGTGGGCCGCGTGGATGAAGACGGCTTTCTTTACATCGAAGGCCGCATCTCACGCTTCTCTAAAATCGCCGGGGAGATGGTTCCGCACGAAACCGTGGAAGCTGCCATCAACAAGGTCTTGGGCCTCGATTCCGAAGCAGAGCGGAAAATCGCTGTCGTGGGAGTGCCGGATGAGCAAAAGGGCGAGGCCATTCTCCTGCTTTCCACCATCTCCGGCCAGGCTCTGGAGCAGGAATGCATCGATCTCCGATACAAGCTGCTGGATGAAGGTCTGGCCTCCCTCTGGTGCCCGAAAAAAATCATCCCCGTTCAGGAAATCCCTGTGCTGGCCTCCGGTAAGTTGGACATCAAGTCCTGCGAGGAATTGGCCAAAAAGGAAGCGTAAGGAATCAGGCTTCCATCTTCCCCATTTGTCTTCAAGTTTTCCGCCATTCCATGTCCAACCGCATCGATCAAACCTTCGCCAGTCTTCGCGAAAAAAATCAAAAAGCCTTTGTCGCCTACGTTGCTGCGGGCGATCCGAATTTTGAAGCCTCTCTGGAAATCCTCAAGACGCTGGCGGATGCGGGAGCAGACATTATTGAACTGGGCTTGCCATTCTCGGATCCTCTTGCCGATGGCATCGTCAACCAGATGGCGGCCGACCGGGCTCTTAAATCCGGCATGACCACCGCCCGCTCCATCGAACTGATCCGGCGTTTCCGTGAAACACATGAGACGCCCATCGTTTTATTCACCTATTTGAATCCGGTCTTCACCTACGGTTTTGAAAAATTCCACAGTGATGCCGCAGCAGCAGGTGCCGATGGTATTCTCCTGCTGGATCTACCACCGGATGAGGCTGTGCTTCACGGGGAACTTTTTGCAAATCACAGCCTGAAGCGTATCAGCCTCATCGCCCCCACCACTCCGAAGGAGCGTGTAAAACTGCTGGCAGAAGCAGCCGAGGGTTTCATCTATGCGCTTTCCCGCACCGGTGTCACCGGTGCCCACGGTGCACCTTCGGCGAACATCGCGGAAATCACCGCCTCCATCAAGGAATACACGGACGTTCCTGTCTGTGTCGGCTTCGGCATCTCCACAGCCGACCAGGCAGAAATGGTCGCCCGGGCGGCGGACGGTGTCATTGTTGGCTCGGCCATCGTGAAGCAGGTGGAACTGAATCCTGAGAATCCGGCTGCCGCTGTTCTCGCATTCACGGCACCGCTGATCGCAGCTACCAAGTCAATTGGTTGATTGCCTGAATGCTCGATGTAGAGTGTTGGCATAAAAGCATCGATATTCACCTCGATCATATCCCGCAATTGCTCCCCGCTTCATCCTGATTTACTGACATCCCATGCTACTTCGTTTCTTCAAAATGAATGGTGCCGGCAATGATTTCATCATTGTCGATAACCGTGACCTGTCTCTGACCAAGGAACTTGATTCCGATACCATTGCTGCCCTTTGTGACCGCCATCGCGGGATCGGCGCCGATGGCCTGCTGGCCGTGGAACCTGCGCAAAAGGGCGCGGATTTCCGTTTCCGCTATTACAACGCGGATGGCGGTGAAGCCGAAATGTGCGGCAATGGTGCCCGCTGTTTCGGCCGTTTCACTGCTCATCTGGGTGAAATCGTGCTCAAAAAGGTGACCTTTGAAACCATTGCAGGCACCCTGGCTGCAGAGATGGTGGGAGACGATGTCCGCATCGCCATGTCCGAGCCCAAGGATCTGAAGCTTTCCACCGGAGCTACGATTCCCGGACATTCCGGCGATCTGCATTTCGTGAATACCGGCGTCCCACACGTCGTTACCTTCCTGGAAAGCCCTCAGGCTCTGGATGAGCTCGATGTTTACAATCACGGCAGCGCCATCCGTAACCACAAGGCCTTCTCGCCGAATGGTACGAATGCGAACTTCGCAGCTGTAATCGCTCCGGATCACATTTCCATCCGCACTTACGAGCGTGGTGTTGAGGATGAAACTTTGGCCTGTGGCACCGGCATGGTCGCCAGCGCTTTGGTCCACCACCTCCTCACTGGCGCACCCTCACCGATCAAGGTGAATGTGGAAGGCGGCGATACTTTGGAAATCGGTTTCGAGAAGACCGGCGATCAGACGTTCAAAAACGTCACCCTTACCGGCCCCGCAGATTTCGTCTTCGAGGGCGAAATCGATATTTGATCTAAAAGGAGGGCGGTCTCCGGACCGCCTCACTCTACATCAAAGCGAATACAAGGCATTCGGAAGTATTTAGGATAGGGCGGTTCGGAGATCGCCCCTCCTTGAAGTCAAATCTTCGCCAGCACCTCTCCGAAAACGGTAAGTGTGTCATCCAGATCCGCTTCCGTATGGGCGAGTGAGATGAACCCCGTCTCGTAAGGTGATGGGGCGATGTAGATGCCCTTCTCCAGGCAGCCCCAGAAGAACTTTTTGAAGAGATCGAGGTCCTGCTTCATCACATCGTCCACATTAACGATCTCCCGGTCTGTGAAAAAGAGACAGAACATGGAGCCCACACGGTTGATCCGGTGCGGAATGCCTCTTTCCACCATCAGGGAGCGGAGACCATTTTCAAAGTGCGCTCCCAGTTGCTCCAGACGAGGGAAACCGGAAGGCTTCGCAAGTTCCTTGAGTTGGGCCAGGCCCGCCGCCATCGCGAGAGGATTTCCTGAAAGAGTCCCGGCCTGATAGACCGGCCCGACGGGAGCGAGCATGTCCATGACATCCGCACGGCCACCGAAGGCTCCCACCGGCAGACCTCCACCGATCACCTTTCCGAAACAACTGAGATCGGGCGTAATATTTTCAAGGCCCTGCACCCCCGCCTTGCCCAGACGGAAGCCGGTCATCACTTCATCGAAGATCAACAGAGCCCCGTATTTTTTCGTGATGCTGGAAAGGAAGGCGAGATAGCCCGGCTTAGGCAAAACGAGGCCTGCATTCGCCGGATAGGATTCCACGATGATGGCTGCGATCTTGTCTCCTTCTGCGCCGAAAAGCGCTTCCAGAGCTGGCACATCATTGTAGGGCAGGACGATCGTTTTTTCAGCAAAGGCCTTGGGCACGCCTGCTGAATCCGGCTCACCATGCGTGAGCGCGCCTGAACCTGCCGCCACCAGGAGGGAATCGCTGTGGCCATGGTAGCAGCCATTGAATTTCACGATATAATCGCGACGGGTAAATCCACGCGCCAGGCGAATGGCGGACATGGTCGCTTCCGTGCCGGAATTGCACATCCGCACCTTTTGCACGGATGGCACCCAGTCACAGATCGTGCGGGCCATTTCCACTTCGAATGGATTCGGAATGCCGAAGGAGATGCCATCCTTCGCGACCTCATGAATCGTGTTGGTGATCACCGTGGGTGCATGCCCCAGAATGTTCGGGCCCCAAGAGCCTATATAGTCGATATAATGTTTTCCATCCACATCCTCAATGCGACTTCCCTTCGCACGACGGACAAAAAATGGTTCCCCGCCTACATTTCTAAAAGCCCGGACCGGAGAATTCACCCCTCCGGGGATCAGTGTCTTGGCCGTGGCAAAAAGCTTGGAGGAAATCGTGGACTGGCTCATGGGCAGCATCCTTTACTCCCCGGGAATGATCTTCAACCTACAATAGCGCCTTCAGCAAATTGCCATTCCGTTTTTTATAAACCCCGCTATGTTGCAAAGAATGAAACCATGGACCGTCAGCCTCATGGCACTCCTGTTATGCGGCATCACGGCCCATGCCCAGATTCAGCGGGTAGAAAGAAAATCCCTGCTCGATTCCGATCCGGATGTGGTTTATTTGGAACAAGTTTTACAAAAGCCTCTCACGCTTCAAGTCATCAAGGAGGCACCGGTCTTTTCCGACCAAGGAGGTAGCCACCGTCTTGGATTTCTAAAAGCAAACCAAACCGTGCCGCTGGAAGCCATCACGGACAAAGCCTATAAAGTGCGGGGAAATGGAACGAATGGCGGCATCGCGGGCTGGGTGGCGCCTTGGGCATTCTCCTCCGATAAGGACCCCGCATTCGTCGTTCATTTGAAAGAGCTCTACACGCGCCAGATCCAGGTAAACAAACTCATCGCCCAAAAGAAAGTCGCCGTCGGCATGACGTTGGCGGAAGTTTCCCGCTCTTTAGGCACGCCTACCAAAACGGAAATGCGGAATGACGGCACCACTCAGTCCGGGCGCTGGGAATTCATCGATTACGAAGAAATCAAACACTACACCACTCAGGTAAACCCTCAGAATGGTCAGGTTTACCGAGTTCTGGCTTACGTAACCCGGGAAGAAAAGGGCAAGACTTCGATCGAATTCGAAAACGATTTCGTCAAAGCCATTGAACAAAGTAAAAACCGCCAGGGAGGTGATACGAGCATCGTCATTCCACGGCTCGTGTATGTCTGGTAAATGACCGGCTTCCGAAGCCCTCCACGAATTCTGTAACTAGGACTTCGGGAGATGTATCCCTACGAAAATAAGAAAAACTAGCTTGCCGGTCCGACACTTTCCCGCTAAATATCATTCTCAGAAGCGCGGTATGAGTGGATCATTCCCGGCTGCGGTTCTACTGATACACGGCCATTTGCCGCTCAATGATTTTTCTGGAACGACCAATTAAGCACCCTACATCCGATCTTTTTGATCGGTGCAGCGCAACTGTCTCTATCGTATGAGCTGGCGCTTGGATCAACGTTCCACATTCCCCTTCGCACCGGTTTCGTGCGGCGGCTTTGCCCGCCCGTGCGCCGGCACGTCGCATATACCCACTGGAGGACAAAGCCATCGCTAAGCCATCAAGAGACCAAAACAGGGGTCGTTCCCGCGATATGACGCGGATCAACGATCGCATTCGCGCACCGAGAGTTCGTGTCGTCACTGCCGACGGCCAACAACTTGGAGTAATGACCGCCCGTGAGGCGCTCGTAAAAGCCCAATCCGTAGGACTGGATCTCGTCGAGATCGCAGGTCAGGCAGACCCTCCGGTCTGCAAGATCGTGGACTACGGAAAGTTCAAATACGAACAGGCGAAGCTGAAGAAGCAGAAGTCGAAGAGTGCCACCCGCATGAAGGAAGTAAAATTCCGAGTAGGCACTGGTACGCACGACTACAACATCAAACTGGGCCGTGCAGAAGGATTCCTGGATGGCAACCACAAGGTGCGCTTTGTGCTCCAATTCCGTGGCCGCGAAAATGCCCACAAGGATCTTGGTTTCGTTGTCCTCAACCGCATCATCGACGACCTGAAGAGCATGGCCCAAGTGGACCAGGCTCCCAAGTTGAATGGCCGTGCTGTGGCAATGATTCTTTCTCCCCTTCCCGCCCATCAGCGGAAACGGAAATTCCACCTCTTCCATGGTGAACTCATGGAAGAAGATGACTTCGAGGAAGAAGAAAACCACGATGATGAAGTGGATGATATTCCGGATGAAGTCGTTGATGACGCTCCTGCGGCAGTGGCTGCCAGCGAGGAAAAGCAGGCCTGATCATTTCATAGCGAGTCGGGAGGAAGCAAACTCTGTTCTTTCTCTCCCCGACTTGGCTTCCTCCTTAAAGAACAACAAAGCCCGGAATCCGGGTCTTTGTTGTTCTTTCTTCTATTTACCCCCAAGCATTAAAGCTTAGTATGTTATACCTTTTCGACATTGACGGCACCCTGGTGGACACCGGGGGAGCGGGCATCGCCGCCCTGCAGGAAGCAGCGATGAAGGTATTCGGAGCGGAAGGGCCGGAACTGGACTTGGCAGGAGCGACAGATCTGGGCATCTCCGCCTACATCCACTCACATTTCGGTGCGGAAACCTCCGATGGAGGTCACCAGCTTTTTTTCCAGGTCTATCAAGAACGGTTGGACTGGAATCTGAAGCACGGAGGCTTCGGCGGGCGGGTCATCCCTGGTGCCCCGGAAATGCTCGCTGCTCTGGCTGAAAGGCCGGGGACTACTTTGGGGCTTCTCACCGGTAATATCGCAAGTGGTGCGGCTTCAAAAATGCGCCATTTCGGATTGGATGAATATTTTGCATTCGGAGCCTACGGCTGTGATGATGCGGACCGGAATTTACTGGGCCCCATTGCGCTCGAGCGCGCGGCCACCCATGCGGGACGGAGTTTTACTGCCGGAGAAACCTGGATCATCGGGGATACCCCCAAGGACATTGCTTGTGCTCACGCCTTCGGTGCCCGTTGTCTGGCCGTGGCGACCGGACGGTTTTCCGCTGAGGAACTCACAGCGGCCGGAGCAGATAAAGTGACCCATTCATTGAATGAAGCGATCGGGTGGATTTGAGACTTCCCTCGCTTTCCATGACAGATAGGCCAAAGCAGGGCCGTAATCTCAAGCTGGAAACCTCATGATCCCCCGCAGATTCATCACCTCGCTCATGCTTTCGGGCTGGTTGGCAACTCAGATTGCCGCCCAGACGGACAGCCCTGCGGTGGCGGTGCCGGAGGAAAACCCGGATGCGCTGACAGTGCTTACCGAGGTGGAAAAGCCTTTCGTTTTCATCTATGGCACTTGGAACAATCAGGTGAAAATAGAAAACGGAACAGCCAAGCTCCACTGTGCAAACAGCCGTGGAGCGGCGGGCATCAATGAAAACATGTCGGCCAGTCCCGAACAGAGGCCTATTTTACGCATCCTGATCGGAGCCAACAACAAGGCAAAAACCCTGCGCCTCGCCCTACGGGATACCCTGGCCAATACCGGGGTATGGGATTACGATCTCAGCAATGCACCTAAAGGGATTTACACCTTCATTCGTCCCGTGGGGAATAGCTCCTTAGCCACTCCCACCAGCATCGATAAAAAGGAGGATACTCTTGGTGAGGCTCCCAATCCGGCCAAACTCACCCAGTGGAAAATCTGTGGTGATTGGTCCGATGACCCTCTGGATGTGGATATTTCTGTGATCCTTCTCGAGTAATCATCCGCCATCTCTCAACTTCTTTACACTTTGCCGCCTGCGGATAGATTCCAGCCATGGCAGCAGAAGCGCAGACAAATCGCGAATTTTGGCTGAAAAAAGCCCAAGGACTTTCGCGCCAGATCAATCTGGGCTGGTGGTTGGAAACCCTCGCCATTCCACTGCTCTTTGGATCTGTGGCCGCCGCAGCCGCCTTGCTTTTGTTAAGACGATGGCACCCGGAATGGGGCACGCCTTGGATGACCCTTGCCTGCGGAGGCACTTTTCTGTTACTCGCTTTCATCTGCTGGTTATCCGCCCGCAGGAAATTTGAAAAAATAGAACAATCCCTGGTCAGACTGGAAGCAGGGATGGGGCTTCATAATGCCCTGTCTTCCGCAAGCGCAGGCATACTTCCATGGCCGGCACCCCAAAAAATCCACTCCGGCCTGGTGTGGCAATGGAGCCGTCTGGTGCTTCCTCCCATCGGTGCGCTGGCCTTGGTGGCAGCAGGCCTTTTCATTCCTCTTTCCGGCCAGTCGATCGGTGGAGCCCCAGCCGAACAGCCCCAGTCGTGGAAACAACTCACGAAGGAGCTGGATCGATTGGCAGACGAACACGTGGTGGATGAGAAGTATCTGGAAGACACGCGCAAGAAGCTGGACGAACTGAAAGCGCAGGAAGAAGAGCAGTGGTTCAGCCATTCCTCACTGGAAGCTACCGATTCCCTGAAAAAAAGCCACCAGGCGGAAGCGGAAAGAATGGAGCAGGATCTGGACAAGGCTCAAAAAGCACTCGAAAGCCTGGAGAAAAATGCAGCCAACCCCTCCAGTGAGCAGCAAAAGAAGCAGCTGGATGATTTTCAACAGGCCATGGAAGGACTCCAAAAAGGAGCCATGAAGCCGAATCCGAAACTGCTGGAACAAATGAAGCAGATGAATCCGGACAACTTCAGCAAGCTCACTCCCGAGCAGATGCAGCAGTTGAAGGACAATTTGAAAAAACATGCCGACGCCATGAAAGAAGGTAAAGGCGAGGGCAAAGGTGAAGGAGATGATTGGTCCGATGAATTGATGGGTGGAAACGAGGGCGGCGAAAAAGAAGGCCAAGGAAAACCCGGTGGCAACAAGCCTGGAAAAGGTGGAATTGATCGAGGTCCAGGCCATGACCCGGATGTACTGGGCAATGAAAAGGATGGAGTGGAAATCGGAGATCCCACCGCTCTAAATGCCAAGGATTTATCGCATGCCACACCGGGCGACCTCTTGGAACTCCAAGACGATAAGCATGATGTGGATGTTTCCACCAGTAAGCAGTCCCAAGGAGGAAGCTCCGATGCCACGGGCAAAGGCGGTGACCGGGTGTGGAAGGACTCGCTGAACCCGGACGAACAACGGGCAGTGAAACGTTTTTTCAAATGACTTCATTTTCCGCCCCTCCGCGATCCCGGTAGGGATGGAACCAATTTTTTTCGTGCTATCCCATAAAGCGACCGCTTGACTACGCACGTCCCAGAGATGCCGGAAACCACCTCAGAAGAAACCTTACTTTTAGTCGATCCCGATCATGATTTCCTTGATTGGGCGACGAAGCACCTCGCAGCCAAGGATTTGCGCGTACTGCGCTGCGATAACGCAGCGAATGCAATCAAAGTCGTGGAGAAGACGCCGGTTTCGGTGGTTGTTGCGGCCATGCAGATCGATCCATTCGATGGAATGGAACTGCTGAGCCGCATTGTGCAGCAAAGTCCGCAAACGCTGGTCATTCTTACCGCAGGCTTTCCTACCACCGCACAGATCATCGAAGCCACCCAGCACGGGGCGCACGATGTTTTGAGAAAGGAATCCCTGGCATTTGAGCTACGCCCCGTCGTGGAATCCGCTCTGCAGACGCAAGAGGATCGCCGCAGTGCAGGCCAGCCGGATGCGGAACTGCCATCTCTGGATGGCCGCGTCAAAATCATCGGTATTTCCCGTGCCCTGCAGGATGTTTTCAAGCTGGTTGGCCGTGTCGCCCGTTCGGATGCACCGGTCCTCATCGCTGGTGAAAGCGGCACCGGCAAGGAGCTGGTGGCCAAGGCTGTCCATGAATACAGCCCCCGCCGTCAACGGGAAATGATCACCATCAATTGCGGGGCCATTCCTGAAAACCTGTTGGAGAGCGAACTCTTCGGTCACGAGAAAGGCTCCTTTACTGGGGCCATCGCACGCCGGGCAGGCCGTTTCGAGCAGGCAGACGGAGGCACTCTTTTTCTGGACGAAATCGGGGACATGCCGCTCTCGATCCAAGTAAAACTGCTGCGTGTTCTTCAAGATGGCTCGTTTTCCCGGGTGGGTGCGAATGAAACGCTCACGACGGATGTCCGCATCGTGGCTGCCACCCACAAGAACCTGGCTGCAGAAGTGGCAGCCGGTCGTTTCCGGGAAGATCTTTATTACCGCCTTAATGTGGTGGAAATCCGCCTGCCCGCCCTGCGTGAGCGCACGGAAGACATTCCCCTGCTGGCCGAATATTTCCTGCAAAGAATCACCCGCAAGAACGGCATGGCCCGCATCCGCATCTCTGCGGAAGCCATTATGGCCCTGCAGCAGCACAACTGGCCCGGCAACGTGCGGGAATTGGAAAACACGATGGCCCGTGCGTGTGCCCTCGCTTCCTCCCAGATCCTTCTTCCGGCAGATATTCCGCTGGCAAATTCTCCCGCCAAGGCGCGTGAAACCCTCGCCCAATCACTGGATCAACTGATCAACGCTTCCCCGATGGATCGTGGACTGCTGGAATGGGTGAATGGAGAAATCGCCACCCGCGTTCTGGAACGTGCCGATGGGGATCTGAAATCATCCGCCATTTCACTCGGTATCTCGATCGACGATCTGAAAGTGGTTCTCGCAAAGAAAAACTGATCATGCTGCAAGTCATCAATCATCCTTTAATCGCGGATGAGCTGACTCATCTGCGCCATCCTGACTGTTCTTCACCGGAGTTCCGTCAGCGCCTGCGCCGGATTGCCTCATTGATGGTCCCATCCGTCACTGCGGATCTGAAAACCCGGACGGTGGAATGCCCGACTCCCATGGAGATCACCTCCGGGGAAAAACTGCTGCGCCCGATCACTCTGGTGCCCATTTTACGGGCCGGCTTGGGATTTCTTGATGGCTTTCTGGATTTGATTCCCCATGCCTCCGTTGCCCACATCGGGATGGCGAGAAATGAGGATACCCTGCTGCCCGAGTCCTATTACATGAAGCACCCTCCCTTATTGGAGGACCGGGATATCATTGTTCTGGACCCCATGCTGGCCACCGGAGGCTCGGCCGTGGAAGCAATCCGCGCGATCCGCAAGGCTGGTGCCACCTCGGTCCGTGCCGCATTTCTGGTAGCCTCACCGGAAGGTTGCACAGCACTTGAGAGCGCCTTCCCTGACGTGCCTATTTACACTGCGGCACTGGATCGCGGCTTGAACGAGCGAGGTTACATCCTGCCGGGTCTGGGCGATGCGGGAGACCGGCTTTTCGGAACAAGCGACTAAGGTGGCGTTTCTTATCTCCGGGCTGGCAATCACTTCACTGCGCTTCTAGCTTCTGTGCATCCGATGAAGTTGTGGCCATTTGTATTCATCCTGCTGGCGCTCCCGCCCTTACCTGGCATCGGGCAGACTGTGTCCACCGGAGGTGATGAGGCACTTTCTTCCGAACTCTGGGAACTGGCGATCTCGCGTTACAAGACGGACCTGGCCACGCTTACGCTGAAGCCGGAGGAAAAGGCTACGCTGAATGTAAAAATAGCGGAGGCCTGGATTCGTTCCGGCCATCCTGCCCAGGCTCTGCCGCTCCTCTCGCTACCCGGCACGGAAAAAGTGCAGGATGCTGCATTCTGGAAGGCTCAAGCTCTCGCCGGAGTTGGCAAAACAGAGGAAGCGGCGGCGGCCTTTCAAGCCATCCTTACCCATTCTGAAGGCAGCCACCTCCCGGAGGCGGCTCTCACCTTGGCCAATCTCCAACTGACGCTCAGGCAAGAAGACGAGGCCCTCCAAACCTTATCCTACGTCATTGCAAATCCCGATCTGGATATTTCCACCGAAGGAAAACTCCGGAAGGTCGAAATCCTGTTGGATCTGAACCGCCTGGCAGACGCCCATGCCGCCATGCCGGCTGCTCAGGAAATTCGCGGTAAAAACCAGCCTTTGGCGGACTTCCTAACAGCCTATCTCCTACTCGCGGATGGCAAGGCATCAGAGGCAGCCTCTGCCTTTACCACGCTTCTTTCAAAACCGGAGGGACAATCCCTCACCCACTATCACTCGGCGGCGATCGGCCTGGCAGATGCCCTGAAGGCGCAGGGCGACACGGAGGCTGCGGCCGACTCCCTGCTGACATTTCTCCAGTCTCATCCGGGTACCCCGATGCTGGAAGGCATCTTTAGCCGACTGCTGGAATGGATGCCGGAAAAACCCGTAGCTGCGGAGCCGATCCTCGAGCGATTAAGCCAGTGGATCGCTCCTGTTCCCCAGGCAGCCATGGGTGCGATCTCCCTAACGGGTGATGACGTGCTAACAGCCACTCCTGTGGAAACCCAGCCAAACCTGCTTTCGGATTTCTCGTGCTTCGCCCGTGCCGTGGCCCTCCACCGCATCGGCACACCCGAAAGTGTGCGGGAGTCCCGCATTTTGATGAACCGCCTGAGGATGGAGCCGCTGCCTTCCTTCCTGGCCAATCGTGTCTTGCTGCAATCCGGCAGATGGCTGCTGGACGAAGGCAAGATCAACGAGGCATTTCTGATACTGGATGCGCTGAAAAATTCTAAAAGTCCAACTGCTACAGGAGCCGCCGCTTTCCTTGAAGCCCGGACCGCTTTTGCTGCGGGTGATTCAAAAAAAGCGATCCAACTTTTTGAACAAGCCGCTTCCGTTCTTGATGAACCATCCGCCCAAGTCGCGCGGATCAATGCCCGGCTGGCCCGGCTGCTGGATGAGAAAGATCCGAAGGAATCCAATACTCAAAACGAGGGCACACCAAAGGATTTACATCTTCAGGAGGAAATCCAACTGGAACAAGCTTTCGCCACCCGTGATCCGCAGGCGGCAAGAAAGGCCATTGAGGTCTTCATCAACCAACATCCTGAGCATGCGCGCTTACCGGAAGCACGCCTCTTTGCCACAGAAGCAGCTCTTTCCAGCTCGCCTCCGGATATCGCCTTTGCACGCACCCAACTCGCCATTCTCGACAGTCAGCCGGATGAAATTGCCAAGCTGGCAGCAGATCGCATGGCACTAAGCCATCTGCGACTGGCGGATCTATCAAAGAACACGGAAGAAGCAGTTGCCTTGGCGAAGGCCATCATTGAAAAATTTCCCGACCAGCCCATCGCCACGGAGGCAAGATTCACCTTGGGGCGCAATCTCTTCCAATCCGGCAGCTACAACGAAGCCCGGCTGGTGCTGGAAAAGCTTGCTGCCAGCGATTCTGATCCGGCGCGGGTCCAAGCGGCATTATTGATCGCAGCACGTGCCGCAGCACTGGGCGGCACCCCCAAATCACGCGAAGAATCGCTCGCCATTTTTGACAAGGCCATTGCTCTGGGAGGGCCAGTCACCTCAATCGCGGTGCTGGAGAAAGCGCGGCTGATGATTGATGTGATCGAACTGAACCGCCTGCCGGAAGTGGTGAAGTTTTTGCGTAAATGGTTCCAGACTCTCAAGGAGGAGGATCCCTTGCGCCTGCCGACAGGCCTATTGTTAGGTGAAGCCATCACCGCGCAAGGATCACTGGATCCCAAATCGATGGAAGAAGCGCTCTCCATCTACAATCAGTTACTGACACATGCCAAGGAGCAGCCCGCGCTGCTTCATCGCTTACAGTATTTGCGCGGCATGACGCTGGAACGCCTGCCAGAGAAGAGCAATCCCGCTGAAATGCGTAATACTGAGGCACTGGAAGCCTATTATTCCGTGCTGGAGAGTGCTTCCGCCGCCCATCCACCCGCGGAGTGGGATTATTTTGAGCTGTGTGGTTTTCGCGCATTTGAAATGCTGAAACGTGAAAGCCGGTGGGAAGCCGCCATCAATGTAGCAGAAAAAATCGCATCCTTCAAAGGCCCCAAGTCTGCAGAAGCTCACGCCGCCGCGCAGAAAATCCGATTGGATCATCATGTATGGGATGAGTGATCGCCCACTTTCCCTTCCGCCCCATTTCTATTTACCCTCTTTTCCCAACCACGCTTTCATCAGCGATTCCTTCTTCACCGCATGCCTTCACTACTTATCACAGGAAAAGCCGGCCGCATGGGCCAGGCCATCATTGCAGCCGCAGAAGCAGAGCCAGCCGTCACCATCGGTGCCACCCATGCCCGGGGTGAGGATCTGGAAGCAGCTTTTGCAAAAGCAGACTGCGTGATTGATTTCACGACCCACGACTTTACGAAAGCAGTGCTGGAGGAAGCTCTCAAGCATGGCACCCGCCTCGTGATCGGCACCACGGGTCATACCGATGAGGAGCGTGCCCTCATTCATGAAGCCGCCAAAACGCTGCCGATTGTCTTCGCCTCCAACTACTCCGTGGGCATGAACACACTTTTCTGGCTCACCCGTGAGGCAGCCCGCGTGCTTACGCAGGATCGCTTCGACATCGAAGTCACGGAAATGCACCACCGCCATAAGATCGATGCTCCTTCCGGCACCGCACGCCGCATTCTGGAAATTCTGAATGAGGAGACCGGCACCACCTATGAAGACGATGTGGCCCACGGTCGTGTGGGAAACATCGGCCCGCGCAAGCCACGGGAAATCGGCATGCACACTCTGCGGGGCGGAGATGTGGTGGGAGATCACACCGTCCTTTTCGCCGCGGATGGTGAGCGCTTCGAGATCACTCATAAGGCGTCCTCGCGCATGACCTTCGCCGCCGGTTCCGTCCGTGCCGCCGTCTGGCTGCAGGACAAGCCCGCCGGACTGTATGACATGCAGGACGTGCTGGACCTCAAGTAACTTTCAGCCACCGATCATTCTTTCATTTACCATTGCGATGCGTCCGATCCTTACCCTTCCCCTCCTGCTCACCCTAGCGGCGTGCCAGCAACAGAAAAAAACGACGGTTCAGGAAACGCCGCCTCCAGCCCAGCAGATCGTCATCCCGGGAGAGACACGCCCTGCGCCACCGGATATCAAGACTTCCGTGGTCCGCGTGAATTCCACCCAACAGCGGTGGAATCCCGGCCAGCCTTGGGAAAAGGAGCCGCCACAATCCCGCCGCGCACTCGCAGCCATCGTCGGGCCGCAACAGGTGATCACGACCTCCGAGTTGGTGACAGATGTGACCTATCTTGAATTCGAATCTCCGGATGGCACCAAATTCACGCGGGCAAAGGTGATCGCAGTCGATTACGAGGCCAACCTTGCACTTCTCGGCCCCGATGATGAAGAGGAAGGCAAAAAGTTTTTTGAAGGCACGAATCCCTTGGAAATCGCTCCGCCTTCCAAAATCGGAGATACTCTGGATATTCTCCAGATTGAGGAAAACGGCACCAGCCTGCTCACCGCCGGAACGTTTCAAAGCATTGATCTGGCGGCCAATTTCCTGCCTGGCCAGAACTTCCTTACCTATCTGGTAAAGGCTTCCATGCAGGATGCTGCCAGCAGCTTTACCCTGCCGGTTCTCAAGAATGGAAAACTTTCCGGTGTCCTCATCACTTATGACTCAAAGGATCAGATCTGCGATGTCACCTCCACGGATATCGTGTCCCGTTTCCTGAAGGAAGCGTCCGATGGAAAATACGATGGTTTCCCATCACTGGGAGTTTCCATCGCCCGCACGGAAGACACCTCGTTCCGGAAATGGCTGCAACTGACGGATGACATGGGTGGCATCTACGTCCAGACGCTTAAAAAGGGCGGCGCGGCCGATCAAGCAGGGGTAAAGAAAGGCGATGTCATTCTAGCCATCGACGGGCAGAAGATCGACCGCCGCGGCTACTATGAGGACAAGTCCTACGGCAGTGTTTTCTGGGGCCATCTCGTCCGCGGTAGCCGCGCCACAGGGGATGAGATCACACTTTCCCTGCTACGCGAGGGCAAGCCGCTGGAGTTGAAGGCCACCCTTATCAGGGAGGAGGAAGCCGCCAAGTTGGTGCCTGGCTACAACTTCGGCATCGCACCGAACTATCTCGTGAAGGGGGGCTTTGTCTTTCAGGAGCTTTCCCGCCCGCTGTTGGAAGCCTTCGGAGAAGAGTGGACAAGCCGTGCACCTCTCAATCTGCTGGATGCCTACGAGAATCCAGAGCAGTATGAAGGTAAGCTGGACCGTGTGATTTTCCTCAGCGGTTCCATTCCCACCCCGGCCACCGTAGGTTACGAACGCCTTCGCAACCTCATCGTGCACAAGGTCAATGGCAAGGAGATCAGGAACATGAAGGATCTGATTTCCGCATTTAATGGAAATCTCCAACCGCTCCACTCCATTGAATTCACAGATGATAATTTCACCGTCTATCTGGATGAAAACGTCTGTAATGCCGTAGATGCCCAGCTGATCAAACGCGGTATCAGCCAGCTATCAAGAGCCAAGTAATCGCCAATCTAACACCATCATCCGCTAGGCACACTTTCATGAAATTCTCATTCGGAATCTTTCCCAGGATCGTCTGCCTTTACCTTTGCCTGGCAGCACTTGTCATTTTTCTTTCCTGCCGGAGCAAGGAATCCTCCGACCTCCATTCTTATTCCAAATGGATGACACGACCGGAATTCAATGAGTTCCTGAAGAAGCAGGAAACGGAAGGAAAAGGCAAATGGGCGGATGCCCTGGAAGGAAAATGGGAGAATGGCTATCAGAAATTCCGCATCGCCATTACCAAGGCTCCGGAAGGAAAGCCCTACTCCTGGCTGTTTTCCTACGACATTGACCAAAAAACCTTCCAAGCCCAACTAACGGAAAACAGTATCAATGGCTACAGGCTGGTGCATTCCGGAAAATCCACCAGCCCCAGCGGTGTGGATTGCTACACGGCTGTCTGGCACAAGTAAGGCAGTGGGGCGGACATCCGGCCCCATGCCCTTTTTCCGCAACTACTCTACGATCTCCATCATTTTCGCACTGCATGGAGGGATGGATGCCATGAGCAACTCACCATCCCAGATGGAGGCCTCACCATTGGCCAGGTGATCCTTGAAACGCCAGATCCGGTCCGGGCTGAGATTGATGAACTCCCATGCGTGAGGAGGAATTTCCAAGCGGACATGTTTCAATTCCAACTCGGGGTGGAAATTCACCACCACCAGAAATGACTGCCCGCTCTCCTTGTCATACCGCATGAAGGAATACAGCCAGTGGCCGGACCATGTTTCCGCACCCACGCGCCCATAAAGTGGATTCCCTGCGTTCGCATGGTTCAGGCCATAAAACTCCCCATGCGTAAAGGCAGGCGCCTGCGTGACGGATAGCAGCTTTCCATACCACTCCCGGAGCGCCTTTTGTTCAGGACTAAGACGGGCACCATCATACTTGCCCATGTTCACCCACTTCGCCAATTCCGGCATGCACCAGTAATCAAAAATCGTGGAACGGGAATTGTCTCCGGCAAACCCCTCCGAGCCAATCGCCGGCTCCCCCACCTCCTGACCGCTATACAACATCTGCGGCCCACGCCCGATACCGAAAGCGACGGCTGTGGCCGCCTTCCCCGCCTTCATGCCATGGCCGCCCCAGACCTTCGGATTGGCAATACGGACCTCATCATGGTTTTCGGTGTAGCGGAGTGATTGATGGAAATAAGTGCCTTCGAAAAACAGTTTATCGATGTCATTCGCCCACTTGTCCTCATCGAAAATACCTTCCAGCAAATCGTAGAGGGGATCATCGTACACCGCATCGAATCCGGCTGCCAGAAGTTCCTCGAAGACATTCTTGTCGGTCAGTTTGTTAGGGTCATTATTATACGCTTCCGCGCAGAAAAAAACATCCGGCTGCCGCCGCCGCGCACGTTTGACTGCCCAGCGCCAGAATTCCATCGGCACCATGTGGGCCATATCCACCCGGAAGCCATGCACACCCAGAGACTGCCAGTAGGTGAGGATTTCATCCATGGTGCGCCACGTCTTGGGCACATATTCCGGAGATGCATCCTGTCCCGGCAACCCTTCCGTAACGTTTCCTTTGGTAAAATCGTGTCCGTAGTTGAGCTTTACCGTCTCATACCAATCATTGATGGACGGCTGCCAGGTGACTGAGTTGTTACCCGTTACGCGGCCAAAATCCGTCTCTCCTTCAAACAGCCCATCACATCCCGGCAGATCTGTCGTGGGCAGTTTCAATGGCGGGCCGCCACCCGGATGATGGGGCTGGAGATAGAAAAAGTGATTGTCCCGGGAAAAAAACACCCTCTTGTCATCGTCATTTCCGAAAGAAAGCTCCGGCCGGATATCAGACTGATAGGAGCGGGCCACATGGTTCGGCACAAAATCAATGATCACCCGCAGGCCATTCACCTTGCAGCGTGCGAGCAGGGATTTGAACTCATCCAGCCTTCGTTCCGGATTCACCGCATAGTCAGGGCACACGTCGAAGTAATCGCGAATGGCATAAGGACTACCTGCGCGGCCTTTGAGAATATCCGGATCATCGGCAGGGCGTTTCGGATAGGCCGTCCCGCTGGCCTGTTCCAGCACTCCGGTGAGCCAGATGTGGTTGAAACCCATCTTGCGGATGGATTTAAGCGCCGCGTCATTGATGTCCACGAATTTCCCGCAGCCATTTTCCTGAATTGTGCCATGGGGCTTCCGCCGCTCATTGGTATTTCCGAAAAGCCGGACCATCAGTTGATATATCACCGGTCTGGTCGCTTTACCGGAAAGGGCTTTCGATCTCATTTTGAACATCCGTTAAAATCCTTGCAGAATCCTTGCCAACTCATTCGTTCTCCTCGTTTGAAGAGCGATCCCGCTCCTCCCGTATGACCGCCAGCATGTCATAAATGGCGAAGAGTATTACCCCACAGGTGAGCAGCCCGCAAGCCAGCCACCATCCGGCAAAATACAGCAGCGTTTCTTGCAGCCAGCCATCAATCACCCACAGACCGAGAATCATCATGAGCAATACGCCAAAAAGCAGGTTGGCCAACAGTTTCCGCCGCTGCTTGCGATCCCGCAGCATTGCCTTGGCCAGTGTTTTCGAATCCTGCCAGTTGCCTCCCTGTTCCTCCATTAAGTATAAGTTCCTCCTATCGGGCAGATAACCAAGAGGAAAGTTCATCGACCTTCCACCATGACCCTCAGTGCTTCCACCGTGCACGTCTGGGTGCCGAACACAGCGCACGTGGTTCTCACCATCCCATCGTTACTGGCGACAAGAACATGATCCTTTTCGCCAAAACGGGCAGCCAGCCTCTCAATGAGGGAGTCTGCCGTCTCTCCCTTACGCGAATAAAGGGTCAGCACGCCCTCCGATTTTCCACCCTCCATTCCACGTTCCGCCTGCTTGCCATCGAAGACCACTACGGTATTCCAGTCACTCACATCCGCGAAGCGCTGCAGCCATTTCACCAATTCCAAGCGGGCGAGATACCGCGTCTCCCCCTGATGAAGGCTACGGAATTCCGGCAGTGCGAAAATCGCACTGTGACCATCCACCAGCAGGATTTTCTCGGGCACGCTCACTTCAAAAAAGCGGTTGCAGGGAACTCAGATACCAGGCCCACAGTTTCCATGCGCCGAACAGCCATGCCACTGCACCCATGGCCAAAAAAGGGCCGAAGGGCAGTTGCTTGCCGAAGCCGATCCGCCCAATGACTGCTGCGATAATCGCGAAAACAGATGCGGAGAAGAGAGAGAAAAACACCGCGCTCCAGCCGAAAAAGGCACCGATCATGCCCATCAGATGCACATCACCCATGCCCATCGCCTCGCGGGGGATCACTGCAGAAGTGGCGGTTCCATCCAGGGACTTCATGTCCTCCAGGCGACGGACCGTTCCATCCGGCAACTCGATTTCCAATTCACGAATGGTAAGAGCTCCGGCTCCTACCGACACTCCATCCACCCGGATATCCGTCGCTTCCACGATCAAGCGATCCGTCTTGCGGGAAAAAATGTCCCACCACGAAATTTCCTCATCATCAATGATAAATAACATCGGATCCTGATCATTGACCGCCTCCTTGAGACACCATGCCTTCGCCTCAGAAAACTTAAGATCACGCTTACCAAAGGCCTTTTTCCCCAGTTCCACCACCAGCCAGAGGCCTACGAAACCCACAGCCCAACCCAGGGCACCCTGCTTCAGGCCGGACAGCCAGTTTCCGGGGACTCCGCTGGCCAATGCGGATAAGCGGGGTGAAATCGAACAGGCAATCAGGCCAATTGCGGAGCCTGTCCATGTCATTTTTGTAGGAATGATCATGTGTTCCGCATCGATGAATGTCACCGAAACCAGAATGGCGAGGAGCAGCCAGAGGAAAATGGCCACCTGCGGCAGAGGGAAAAGCCCCCAGACGACGGTGAAGAGCAGAGCTGTCAGCAACTCAACGCCGAAATATCGGAAAGAAATCGGAGCGGAGCATTCCGCGCATTTCCCCCGCAGCCACAGCCAACTGATCAGCGGCAGATTCAACCACATGGGAATCGGCTTCCTGCACTTCGGACAAAAAGAGCGGTTAGGCTCATTGACCGACATGCCGAGCGGCACGCGATAAATGACCACATTCAGGAACGAACCAATGCAGGCACCGATCAAAAATGCGGGAATCAGCCAGATCCAGTGAGTGAAGGGTGGGTATAGCAAAGCGCTTTCATTCAAGCCCACCACCGGATCCTGCCAAGGAAGAACTCAATAGTGCCCACCCCACTCTGGAAAATCACCACTCGGTGCCGAGACCGTGGCGACCTGCGAGTTCCAACAGATCCTCACGCATCGGCCATTCATCCGGGCGGTCACTGGTCGAGTGACGCTTGCTGGCACCCTTGAGAGTCATGCATCCCGTGTTGTCACCGATCTGGCGAACGAACTCCACTTCCTCCGGCGTGAAGCGCACGTCTGGAAGTTTGGCAAAGGCACGGATCTTGTCCTCGATCAGGCGCGCATTTTCTCCTGCTTCCTGAATGAATGTGGGGACAATGCTTTCCACCGCCGGGTGGCTGAGGTTCCAGATGGATGCGAACTGCAAGAGATCAAGACCGTATTTTTCCGCAAGGGGGCGCATCTTATCCACTTTTTCAAGGCCACGCTGCACCCACCCTTCCGGGCGATAGGTGCGGTGATCGCCGGGCTTGAAGACGTGGCCCTCGCCAAGATCATCGTGAAAAATGCCACCATAATCGACCACCCGGGTCATCACCTTCACGCCGTGTTTTTCACAAACAGGAAGGGTGAGGCCCACTGGCCATGGCTCGAGCGGATTGAGAATGAGCATGGCCCAATCGATCAGCTCGCCAAATTTCTCGATGCAACTGATAACATCCAGCGTGAACCCATTGGCCGGCCCTGGGGCGATCCCGAGAAGTCTCGTAAACCCTTCATCCTTGGTCGCTTTCAGTGCGTTCCACAGCACCTCACTGGTGTATCCGGTTTCATCCGGGTTATGGAGCATGAGAAGATCGAAATGATCCGTGCCACAGCGCTCCAGAGATTTGGCAGTCGCCATGCGGATGAAGCTGTCATAGCCGTCCGGGCCACGCAGTTCCGGATCCGTAAAACGGGGGTAGCCTTTGCTGCCCTGACGCTGCCCTTCGTAGAAATCGTGCCCGATCATGCCGACGAGGCTGTATTCCGAACGATCCACACCTTTCAAAACACGACCCAGCAGTTCGTCCGCCTTGCCATTACCATACACATCAGACGTGACGAAGGTGCGGATGCCCGCTTCATATGCAGTCTCGATACAACCGATGAACCGCTCCTCGGAAAGTGTTTCACCGAAGTGCATGAAGCGTCCTCCGCTCCAGGTGCCGTAAGCTGTAGTCGTGATGTCCATGGTGGAAAATTGGTTGGCGCTCAAGTACCTCCGGGGGTGGGGCGGGTCAACTCCAAGCGTCACAGGAACCTGTGCAGAATGGGCGAAAGATTGCTCACGGTCTGTTGAGGCCACGCGCTGCGAGCGGTGAAGATGGCCGTATCCAGCACGCGGTGAAACGGGCCACTCACCTCAGTCGGAATTTTTTCAGCCAAGGCTTGGATGATCTTTTTCGCCATCGCGCTGTTGGCATGGAGATTTTCAATGACGGTGCTCACCTCCACCGCTTCCTCGTCTTCCTTCCAGCAATCATGATCCGTCACCAGCGCCATGGTGGCGGCGGCAATCTCCGCTTCCCGGCAAAGGCGGGCCTCCGGGCCATTGGTCATGCCAATGAGATTCGCCCCCATGAGACGGTGCATGGCTGCTTCCGCACGTGTGGAGAAAGCCGGTCCATTCATGCAAAGATAAGTGCCACCATCGTGAACCTTTGGAGCGAGAGATGAGGCGGTTTCAAAAACGATCCCACGCAGTTCCGGACAATACGGGTCTGCGAAACCCACGTGGGCTGCGATGCCTGCGCCAAAAAACGTATGTTTCGCCGCAGTGGCGGTGCGATCAATCAACTGATCCGGGATCACGATGTCCCGTGGCGCGAATTCCTCACACAGACTGCCCACCGCGGAAACGGAAAGCAGCCAGCGAACATTCAGGGAGCGCAGAGCCCAGATATTCGCGCGGTGATTGATTTCATGCGGCATCAGTCGGTGGCCCACTCCATGGCGCGGCAGAAAATACACACGGCGTCCGGCGAGACGACCTTCGATGATGGTGTCCGAGGGTGAGCCGAAGGGTGTGATGATCTCGTGGCGGATGATTTCCTCCAGCCCCTCGATTTCATACAGACCACTGCCGCCGATGACGCCGAGCGCCGGTTCCTTCATTTCGCTGGAATTCATTGCCATGAAGAAAATCAGTGCGAAGAAGAAGAATCAGCCAGAAAGTTCTGA
>Ga0157370_10002105_pt1 | contig 24320 bp, 20 predicted proteins | sample C35metaG_FD_113463 | JGI IMG/M metagenome (GOLD analysis project Ga0157370, IMG submission 113463) | Corn rhizosphere microbial communities from Kellogg Biological Station, Michigan, USA - C3-5 metaG | ecosystem: Host-associated > Plants > Roots > Rhizosphere > Soil | place: USA: Michigan...
GGTGACGGCGTTAACGGTGAAGGCGTCACCGAGAACGTCCGTCAGATTCGCTGGGTGCCTCCCGTTCTGAAGGGCAACCCGCCTCAGGTCCTGGAAGTGCGCGGCGAGGTCTTCATGCCTTTCGCCGAGTTCGAGCGAACCAACCGGTTGGCTCGCGAGACCGGCGAGAAGGTGTTCGTCAATCCGCGCAACGCCGCCGCGGGCAGCCTGCGGGTTCTGGACCCGCAGATCACCCGCAAACGCCGCCTGAAGATGTACTTCTACGCACTAGGGCAGGTTGAGGGGGGCGAGCTTCCCGACACGCAGAGCGGGCTACTGGAGGCGTTCAAAGCCTGGGGCCTGCCGGTTAGCGATCGCACCCAGCTGTGTACCGGTCGAGATGAGGTTCTGGCCTTCTATCGCCAAGTAGAGGCAGACCGCGCTACGCTCGGTTTTGATATCGACGGCGTGGTGGTCAAGATTGATTCCTTAGATATCCAAGAGACTCTGGGCTTTGTGGCGCGCGCGCCGCGCTGGGCCACCGCTTTTAAATTCCCGGCCCAAGAGCAGATCACTTTGGTGAAGGATGTTGAGTTTCAAGTCGGGCGCACCGGGGCGATTACCCCCGTTGCGCGCCTTGAGCCGGTTCAGGTTGCTGGGGTGATGGTGAGTAACGCCACGCTGCACAATGCGGATGAAATCGAGCGTCTGGGCCTGCGCATTGGCGACACGGTGATCATTCGCCGCGCCGGTGACGTTATCCCGCAGGTCGTCGGCGTGGTGCTGGCCGAGCGCCCTGAAAACGCCCGCGAAGTGGTATTCCCAACCCACTGCCCGGTGTGTAATTCCGACGTCGAACGCGTGGAAGGCGAGGCCGTGGCGCGCTGTACCGGCGGACTGATTTGCGGGGCGCAGCGTAAGGAAGCCTTGAAGCATTTCGTCTCGCGCCGCGCCTTGGACGTCGACGGCATGGGCGACAAGATAATCGACCAATTGGTGGAAAAAGAGTATGTCAAAAACCCGGCAGACCTGTTCCGCCTGAGCGCGGGCAAGCTCACCGGTTTGGACCGAATGGGGCCGAAATCAGCGCAAAACGTGGTGAACGCGCTGGAAAAAGCCAAAGAAACTACGCTGGCTCGCTTCCTCTATGCGCTGGGTATTCGCGAGGTGGGCGAGGCGACGGCGGCGAATCTGGCGGCGCACTATGGCTCTATCGAGGCACTGCGCGCGGCCGACGTGGAATCGCTGAAAAGCGTGCAGGACGTCGGCGACGTGGTGGCCAAGCACGTGGTCAACTTCCTCTCCGAAGAGCACAACCAGCAGGTGATTGAGGAGCTACTCAGCCCGGAAATCAACATTCACTGGCCTGCTCCGGTAGTGGTGATTGCCGAAGAGATTGATAGCCCGTTCGCCGGGAAAACCGTGGTGCTGACCGGCTCGCTGTCGATTCTCTCCCGAGACGAAGCCAAAGATCGCCTCACCGCGCTGGGCGCTAAAGTGTCTGGCAGCGTGTCGAAGAAGACCGATTTAGTGATTGCGGGCGAAGCGGCTGGCTCGAAACTAGCCAAGGCGCAGGAGCTGGGCATCGAGGTTATCGACGAAGCGGAAATGATCCGCCTGCTGGGTGATTAATGGCCATGGAAAAGGAAGATTTAATCGAAATCGCCAACATGAAAATGCCCTTCGGCAAGTACGCCGGGCGCGTGCTGATTGATTTACCCGAAGAGTATTTGCTGTGGTTTGCGCGCAAAGATGAATTCCCGGCGGGCAAGCTTGGTGAGCTGATGCAGCTTACGCTGGCGATCAAAAGTGAAGGCCTACAGAGCCTGATTAACCCACTGCGCCGAGGCGGGCCGGGGCTTTCCGGCACTGACGAGTAAAATAAAAGAAGGCGCTGATTTCAGCGCCTTCTGCTTTCTGTTTCACGCTAAATCAACTCAGTTCATTCTTGCCTGAACCTGTGCTTCTGGCTCTGACTGCTGCTTCGCCAGCTGTTTACGCTGGTAGCGTTTCGCCAGCACGGCGCAGGTCATCAGCTGCACCTGATGGAAAATCATTAGCGGCAGCACCATCATGCCAATTGCGCTGACCGGGAACAGAATATTCGCCATCGGAATGCCGTTCGCCAGACTCTTCTTCGAGCCACAAAATACGATGGTTATCTCGTCGGCCTTGCTAAAGCCCATCCAGCGCGCCATATAGGTATTGATAACCAGAATAAAGGCCAGCAATACCAGGCTGAAGACCACGATAAACAGCAGCGAACCCAGCCCCACCTGATGCCAAATCCCCTGAGTTACCGCCTCGCTAAACGCGGTGTAGACCACCAGCAGGATTGAAGTCTGGTCCGTCTTACCAATCATTTTACGGTGACGCTCGACAAAGCCGCCAATCAGCGGGCGCAGTAGGTGCCCGGCCACAAACGGCACCAGCAGTTGCAGCATAATGTGCCACATCTGCTGCAAGCTGTCGCCGGTAGTGCCCTGCACGTGCATCAACAGACCAACCAGCAGCGGCGAAACGAAAATACCCAACAGGCTGGATGCAGAAGCGCTACACACCGCCGCCGCCACGTTGCCCCCGGCCATGGAAGTAAAGGCAATTGCCGACTGCACGGTGGCGGGCAGAATGCACAGATAGACAAAGCCACTGTAGATTTGCGGGCTGACATCAATCGGGTGCCACCACTGGAACAGCAGCCCGAGCACCGGGAAGATGATAAAGGTGCTGCACATCACCCACAGGTGCAGCCGCCAGTTATTACTGCCGGCGAAGATGGCTTCGCGCGACAGCTTCGCGCCGTGCATAAAGAACAGCAGGCCGATGGCGAAGATAGTCAGGTTATTGAAGAAGGCGACAAACACGCCGCTGGCGGGCAGGAAGGTCGCCAGCAGCACGGTGCCAATCAGCGTTTGAGTAAAGCGGTCGGGTAAAAAGCGCATGAGTTTCTCTGCATGAAAAGGAATAAAGCCATGCCGCTATTTTGAATCGCTGGTATACAATTAAAAAATTGATTTATTTAATACATTGATGAAATTTATTCATGAACTACTCTCTCAAGCAGTTGCGGGTGTTTGTCGCCGTGGCGCGCTACCAAAGTTTCAGCCGGGCAGGGGATGCCATTGGGCTGAGTCAGTCTGCCATTAGCCACAGTATGAAAGAGTTGGAGGCCGAGGTTGGCGTGCGTTTGCTGGACAGAACCACGCGCGAGGTGATTCTCACCAACGCCGGTCAGCGGCTGGCGAGCCGCGTTGAGCCACTGCTCGACGAGCTACAGGCGATGCTGCTCGATACCCGCAGCTTTGGCACGCAGCACAATGGTCGCGTGCGCATTGCCGCCAGCCAGACTATTTCCGCCCAGCTTATGCCCAGCTGCATCGCCCGTAGCCAAAAGGATTACCCCGATATCACCATCTTGTTGCGCGATCAGGCGCAGCGGCTGGTGTTGAATAGCGTGCGCAATGCCGAAGTGGATTTTGGCATTGTGATCGAACCGGGGATTAGCCCAGACCTCGAGGGCGAGATTATTTTGCACGAGCCGTTCTTATTGCTGTGCCATCAAGACCATGCTTTCGCTCATCAAAGCGCGGTGAAGTGGCAGCAGCTAGGGGAGCAGCCGCTGGTTCTGCAAGATTATGAGTCGGGAAGCCGCATATTGATCGACAACGCGCTGGCGAAGCAGGGGATTGCCGCCAATGTGGTGCAGGAGGTGGGGCATCCGGCGACGCTCTATCCGATGGTCGAAGCCGGGCTGGGCGTCAGCGTGCTTCCCGCGCTGGCGCTGCCTTTGCCGCAGGGCAGCCAACTGGTGGTAAGAACGCTGGAGCCGGAAATAAACCGCGCCTTGATGCTGGTGCGGCGTAAAAATCGTTCGCTGTCACCCGCCGCGCAGGCCATTTGGCAAGAGGTGAAATGGCAGGCGGCGCAATTGACCAAAAAACGCAGCCTGCGGGGTTTGCTATAAAACCAAAGGGTTAGACGTAAATATCGACCTGACCCGCAGCCTTTTTATCGTCATCTTTTTTAGGATTGGCTTTTTCAGCGTCGAGCATGGCTTTCTCAGCTTGTTGTTCAGCTTTCTGCGCCTGTTGGTGCTGAATTTGTTGGATCTGCTGCTGCAACATGATGATTTGTTGGCGAATCGATGCGATCTGCTTCTGCACTTCTTCCTGAGACTGGTCGCTTTTTTTCGACAGATTTTTCAGCTGCTGCGTAAGTTTATCAATCTGCTTATTCAATTGGGCAATTTGCCCACCGCCGCCGCCAGATGCCGATCCCATCGAGATATTGGTTGTAGTACTAATCGTGCTCATTACTGCCTCGCTTATTTATTGCCTGTTATTGCATACGCGGGTACTTAACAGGTATCGGCAAGGCAGCGGGGATCTTTAAGATTGCGGTAATTGCAGGCGCAGCTTGGGCCAGCGCGCTAGCCAGCCTTTGCTCTGCACGCGATCCAGCAGCACTAAGGTATTCCCATGGCGCGGATTGGGCGTGATGCTGAACTCAAACAGCTCGGCGGTGCCGACCGGCGCGACCAGCTGCACCTGATTCAGATCATTGAGCTTCGCGCCAATCACCGTTTCCGTCTCCACCCAGTAACTCATGGCTTCGCTGCTGGACGAGTAGGGGGCATGGTCATGCAGAAGGTGCATACGCGCCTGATTCTTCACAGACCAAGGCAAGTCGGCAATATCTCCAAGCTGCTGTTCATACTTTTTCTCTACGTCGGCCGACGTATCTTGAGAATTGAAGTAAATCACATCAATGTCGTTGAGCGGCGTGCTTTGGCTGAAGTCGTGCAGCCGGTCCCACACCAAATTGCGCACAAATCCCGCCGCCAAGCACCAATCATTCAGCGCCAGCTGTTTCGCCGCACGAAGGGCCAGCATGCGCATCTCATCTTGTTCAATCCACTGGATAATGTGTTGCTGTCGCTGTTGTTCGCTCATTATCTCGTCCCTTATCGAAATGATGGACAGTATAGATAAATGTGGGAACCAAAGAGGGGCGTTTTAAACTGAATTTTTTGCGAGGTCTAGAAACGAAAAAAGCGCCTAAAGGCGCTTTTCTCTACTCCCTGTAATAAGGAGTGGTGGGCCGTGCTGGATTGATTCGGCCTTCGGCCTCACCCTGCGGGCAACGCGTTGCGTTGTCGTCTCGCTTCGCTCGGCTCGAACCAGCAGCTGGTTCGCCTCCATCACGGTTAAATCACGGTGCTCTAAAAACGAAAAAAGCGCCTAAAGGCGCTTTTCTCTGAATTGGTGGGCCGTGCTGGATTCGAACCAGCGACCAATTGATTAAAAGTCAACTGCTCTACCAACTGAGCTAACGGCCCGCAGAAGTGGTGGGCGATGACGGGCTCGAACCGCCGACCCCCTCCGTGTAAAGGAGATGCTCTACCAACTGAGCTAATCGCCCACTTCTGGGTACTCCACAATGTAAGAAGAATCTTGCTGAGAAATGGTGGGCGATGACGGGCTCGAACCGCCGACCCCCTCCGTGTAAAGGAGATGCTCTACCAACTGAGCTAATCGCCCATTTCTCATTTCTTCTTACTTATCACAACGCGGTCACTCTAATGAGTGGTGGGCGATGACGGGCTCGAACCGCCGACCCCCTCCGTGTAAAGGAGATGCTCTACCAACTGAGCTAATCGCCCCCGTCGTGATGGAGTCGCATTATAGGGATACTTAAACTTACGTCAACGGTTTTTAAAAACAAAAAACACCGTTCGCCCGAAAAGTAGACAAGATGACGGATTTCTCGCCCGCGTAGTTGATTCTTTACGCATTCATGGTGTGAATAGCCCTTGTGAACTCCCTATCGGCGTTGAGGATTCAGGGCAGAGTGGTAGAATGACGCCCACTTTTTGTTAATTGATAGCAACGTTTTTTGGCGTTGCGCTATTAAGGCTGCATTCCAGATGAAAATCAAAACCCGTTTTGCTCCGAGCCCAACCGGCTATTTGCACGTCGGTGGCGCCCGTACCGCGCTTTACTCCTGGCTTTTTGCCCGTAATTTGGGCGGTGAGTTTGTGTTGCGTATAGAAGACACCGATCTTGAGCGCTCCACTCAGGCTGCCATTGACGCGATTATGGACGGCATGAACTGGTTGAATCTGCAATGGGATGAAGGTCCATACTTCCAGACCAAACGCTTTGACCGTTATAACGCGGTGATTGACCAGATGCTGGAAAATGGCACGGCATATAAGTGCTACTGCTCCAAAGAGCGTCTGGAAGCGCTGCGCGAAGAGCAAATGGCAAATAATGAGAAGCCTCGTTATGACGGCCGTTGCCGCGACAGCCATGAGCATCACAGTGCCGATGAGCCTTGTGTGGTGCGTTTCCGCAACCCGCAGGAAGGTTCTGTTATCTTTGATGACCAGATCCGTGGCCCGATCGAATTTAGCAATGACGAGCTGGATGACTTAATCATTCGTCGCACCGATGGTTCACCAACCTATAACTTCTGCGTGGTGGTGGATGACTGGGATATGGAAATCACTCATGTCATCCGTGGCGAAGACCATATCAACAACACTCCGCGCCAGATTAACATTCTGAAAGCGCTGGGCGCGCCAGTGCCGGTTTACGCACACGTGTCCATGATTTTGGGTGACGACGGCAAAAAACTGTCCAAACGCCACGGCGCGGTCGGCGTGATGCAGTATCGCGATGATGGCTACCTGCCAGAAGCGCTGCTCAACTATTTGGTGCGTCTGGGCTGGTCCCACGGCGACCAAGAGATCTTCAGCATTGATGAAATGAAAGCGCTGTTCTCTCTGGAGAATGTCAGCAAATCCGCCAGCGCCTTCAACACTGAAAAGCTGCAATGGCTGAACCATCATTACATCACCACCATGGATCCACATTATGTGGCGACTCACCTGCTGTGGCACGTTGAGCAACTGGGTATCGAGACGCGCAATGGTCCGCAGCTGTTCGAAATCGTCCAATTATTGGGTGAGCGTTGTAAGACTCTGAAAGAAATGGCTGAATCCTGCCGTTACTTCTATGAAGATTTCAGCGAGTTTGATGCTGACGCGGCAAAAAAACACCTGCGCCCGGTTGCTCGTCAGCCATTAGAAGCCGTGCGTGCCAAGCTGGCTGCGATTACTGACTGGACTGCCGAGAACGTTCACAACGCGATTCAGGGTACTGCTGATGAGCTGGGCGTTGGTATGGGTAAAGTCGGTATGCCATTACGCGTTGCTGTGACGGGTGCTGGTATGTCTCCGGGTATGGACGTCACGGTTCACGCGATTGGTCAAAGCCGCACTCTGGCGCGTATTGATCAGGCTCTGGCCTTTATTGCTGAGCGCGAAGCTCAACAGTAATCGTCAGCGTTGAGATAAAGAAAAAGCCAGCGGGTTTCCCTCGCTGGCTTTTTTATGCGACTAGCAAATCAGAACGAATTAACGTTGTTCCGCGATAGATTCTGCATTCGGGCGGTAAGCCAGGAAGTACATCAAACCTACGAAACCAGCACCGCCCACTGCGTTACCCAAGAATACGGCAACGAAGTTTGGCAGGTACTGTGACCAGCTCAGCGCACCGGCAAAGATAGCCGCCGGGATGATGAACATGTTGGCAACCACGTGCTGGAAGCCGATAGCCACGAACGCCATGACCGGGAACCACATGCCAATCACTTTCCCGCCAACTTCTTTACTGGCGAATGCCAGCCAGATAGCCAGACAAACCAGCCAGTTACAGCCGATGCCTGAAATAAATGCCTGAGTGAAGTCAGCATTTACTTTTGCAGTAGCGGTAGCCACGGTTTTAGCCAAGAACGCGCCTTCGGTCAGACCAAGTACGTGACCAAAGAAGTAAGCAACGGCCAGACTGCCCAGCAGGTTTGCCAGCGTCACCCAGAACCAGTTACGCAAAACGGCGTACAGGCTGATTTGACGAGCGAACCAGGCGATTGGCAGCGTCATCATGTTGCCAGTTAACAGTTCACCGCCTGCCAGCACCGTCAAAATGATCCCCACTGGGAAAACAGCCGCACCCAGCAAGTTACTGAAAGAACCCCAGGATGCAGGCAATGTCCCTATTACATGCAAATCCAGTAGAAAACCTGTAGCGATGAAGGCACCGGCCAGGAATCCTAAAATTAACAAATTCAACACGGTTGAACGGCTTTTATTTGTACCTGCCGTTACAGCGATTGATGCGATTTCTTTTGGTGAATACAAGGACATAAGAGGACTCGACGATAGTTGGTTATGATTATTGCGCGGGCAGTCTAGACGCAGATTTATCCGAAAACAAGACGATTATCATAGCCTGCTAACAAACCATTAATCATTGAGTCACACATGTTAATAAAATGCTTAATAAGATCATAAGGCTGGATAAGAATGGCGGGAATAGAGCAGAGTAATTTAGACGTATTTAGCTACAAAATTGTATCTGGACGGCGGAAAAACTTGATAGTTATAGCCGGGTTGGCGGCTTTTTCAGCGCTTGATTCCATATTCAGATTTAGCCGTTGACAGGGTTGGCTCGGTTTCATATGATGCGCCCCGTTCACTCGTTTTTACGAGTCGGAAATGGGGGTATAGCTCAGCTGGGAGAGCGCTTGCATGGCATGCAAGAGGTCAGCGGTTCGATCCCGCTTATCTCCACCAACTTCCTTCTCAGGGTAAGTTGGTACTTGATTCCTCTGAGCGGAATTGAGTAGAAGACCTAAAACGTGAACAACCTCGTGTGGGGGTATAGCTCAGCTGGGAGAGCGCTTGCATGGCATGCAAGAGGTCAGCGGTTCGATCCCGCTTATCTCCACCAAAATTTAAGAAACCGGCCTCTGGCCGGTTTTTTGCTTTCTGCCATTTGGCATTGCCTGTCCCGACTTCAATCCAGCTCTTCCAGCGAGTTCCTTCGTCAAATAGCAGACACAAAAAAAGGCGCCGAAGCGCCTTTAGAAACTGTTTAGCAGGTTTGTCGCTTACGCCAGTACCAGACCGGCGATAGATGCAGACAGCACGCTCACCAGCGTTGAGCCGTACAGCAGTTTCAAGCCAAAGCGTGAAACCACGTTACCTTGCTTCTCGTTCAGGCCCTTGATTGCGCCCGCAACGATACCAATTGAAGAGAAGTTGGCGAAAGAAACCAGGAACACAGACAGGATGCCGACGCCGCGTGGAGAGAGCTCGCCTGCGACTTTCTGCAGGTCCAGCATGGCCACGAATTCGTTAGAAACCAGCTTGGTTGCCATGATACTGCCCACTTGCAGCGCTTCGTGGCTCGGTACGCCCATGATCCATGCGAATGGGTAGAAGACATAACCCAGCACGCCTTGGAAGGTGATACCGAAAACAACGTCGAACAGCGCGTTCAAGCAGGAAATCAGAGCGATGAAGCCAATCAACATAGCAGCAACGATGATCGCCACTTTGAAGCCCGCCAGGATGTATTCACCCAGCATTTCAAAGAAGCTCTGACCCTGATGGGTGTTGCCGATTTGCAGGTCTTCTTCTGAATCAACTTTATATGGGTTGATCAGTGACAGTACGATAAAGGTACTGAACATGTTGAGAACCAGCGCAGCAACCACATAACGCGGCTCAAGCATGGTCATGTAAGCACCCACGATTGACATAGAAACCGTCGACATCGCGGTAGCAGCCATGGTGTACATACGTTTTTCTGACATTTTGCCCAGAATGTCTTTATACGCGATAAAGTTTTCAGACTGACCAAGGATCAGGGAGCTAACGGCATTGAAGGATTCCAGTTTCCCCATACCGTTGACTTTTGACAATACCGTACCGATCGCGCGAATAATAATTGGCAGGATACGGATGTATTGCAAAATACCAATCAGTGCAGAAATGAACACGATTGGGCACAAGACTTTCAGGAAGAAGAACGCTAATCCTTTATCGCTCATGCCTCCAAATACGAAGCCGGTCCCTTCTGCGGCAAAGGCTAACAATTTCTCAAACAGATCAGAGAAGCCTTTTACGAAACCTAATCCAAACTCTGAGTTGAGGAAGAAATAGGCTAATAAAACTTCAAGGACCAACAGCTGTGCGATGAAACGTAAACGGATATTTTTACGATCACGACTTACCAGCAAGGCCAGTACAGCGACAACGGCCAACGCTAATACAAAGTGCAGTATTCGGGACATGGGTGCTCCAAATTAGAGGCAGGCTATATTTCGACGGACATTCTATGTAACGCGTACATTTAAAACGTGAAGTGGCTTGCAAATATAGAAATTGCGGACACTGATTGCAACATTTCTGAACAGACCACACAAAAAATCAAGATGTTAATAAAATCAGTCATAAGTTGAATTGTTGTGCTAGCTTTATTATTAGCCGTAATAGTTTTCTAAATATGGTCGACCGTCTCTATTTCGCCCCTGAGTCTCTGGTGCCTATCGGAGAAATCAGCTGGATCAATCTAAATGCACTTGATAATCATTATCAATTATATATGATTGATGTAAGCGCAACAATAGTAAGGTTAATACGACTATGTTTAACAGCCGTGCCGAATCCTCCGGCCGCGCCTCCCGCAAATTAAAGCTTTCCCTAATGGGGCCAGCGTTTATCGCCGCGATCGGCTATATCGATCCGGGTAATTTCGCCACCAATATTCAGGCCGGTGCTTCCTATGGCTATCAACTGCTGTGGGTGGTGGTGTGGGCCAATATTATGGCGATGCTTATCCAACTGCTCTCCGCCAAACTGGGTATCGCCACCGGCAAAAATCTGGCCGAGCATATCCGCGATCGCTTCCCGCGTCCCGCGGTCTGGGCCTATTGGGTTCAGGCTGAAATTATTGCCATGGCGACCGATCTGGCCGAGTTTATCGGCGCGGCCATTGGATTTAAATTGCTGCTCGGCGTCTCACTGCTGCAAGGCGCGGTGCTGACCGGGATCGCCACCTTTATTATCCTCGCCCTGCAAAAACGCGGGCAGAAGCCACTCGAACTGGTGATTGCTGGCCTACTGCTGTTCGTGGCGGCGGCCTATATCGTCGAACTGTTCTTCTCTCAGCCAAGCATGGCGGCGCTGGGCAAGGGGATGTTGATTCCTAACTTACCGTCGAGCGACGCCGTGTATCTGGCTGCTGGCGTGCTGGGCGCGACCATTATGCCGCACGTGATTTACCTGCACTCTTCATTAACCCAGCGCGCGGGCGACGCGTCAAAGGCGCAGCGCTATTCAGCCACCAAACTGGATGTCGGCATTGCCATGACCATCGCCGGTTTTGTGAATCTGGCGATGATGGCTACCGCCGCGGCGGCTTTCCACTTTAGCGGGCATCAGGGCATTAGCGAGTTGGATCAGGCTTATCTCACGCTAGAACCCTTGCTCGGGCAGGCGGCGGCCATCACCTTTGGCCTGAGTCTGGTTGCGGCTGGCCTCTCCTCCACCGTGGTCGGGACCTTAGCCGGGCAGGTGGTGATGCAGGGCTTTGTGAAATTCTATATTCCGCTGTGGGTGCGCCGCACGGTGACCATGGCGCCATCTTTTATTGTCATCATGATGGGGCTGGACGCCACGCGGATTCTGGTGATGAGTCAGGTACTGCTGAGTTTCGGCATTGCGCTGGCGCTGCTGCCTCTGCTGGCCTTTACCGGCAATCGCGAGCTGATGGGCGAAATGGTCAATTCGAAAGGGATACAGTGGGCGGGGCGAGTGATCGTGCTGCTGGTGGTCAGCCTTAACCTCTATTTGCTGATTGGCATGCTTAAGTAAAACGGAAATAGTGAAAAAGATAAAAAACGGGACAGCCTAAACTGTCCCGTTTTCGTTGGGCGCGAGAAAATTAGTGATGATGCCCGCCATGCCCGCCATGCCCGCCATGCCCACCGTGATCGCCATGCCCATGTTTTCCATGATGCCCGCGATCGTGACCATAAGCGTGACCGTGAGGCGGACGGTGCCGCGACTGATGGTTGTTCCACCAGCCGCGATCCCGCCAGCGGCCGCCGTCCCAGTAGTAGCCGCGATGGCTGCGTTCGCCGTAATAACGCCCACGGTGGCTGTTCCACCAACGGCTATCACGCCAATCATAACCATCCCAGTAGTAACCGCGACGGTCGCGGTCACCGATATTGATTGAAAGGCCAGGGGTATTCAGGCTAAAGCTGCTGGCCTGCACGGCGGGGGCCGCGGCAGGCAGCAGGGCAAACAATAAACTTCCGAATAATAAAGGCTTAATCATGTCGCCTCCTCTCTCTTATAATTTCTGCTAACAGTTATAAGAGGAAGGCAACACCTATTCTATTGCTTACAATCCTGTTTTGATTGTTTTACGCGGCTTAACACAAAGCTAACGTTTTCTCCTTTATTCGCCTTATAGGAAAGCGTTTACACCAAAATCCCTTCGATTTCAGCCAGCTCCTGCTCACTAAACTGGCGGTTGCCGAGCATGCCGATGGCATCATCAATCTGGCTGGTTTTACTGGCACCAATCAGCACCGAGGTCACTCTGTCGCCGCGCAGCACCCAGGCTAACGCCATTTGCGACAGCTTTTGGCTGCGCGCTTCGGCAATGGCATTGAGCTTACGCACTTTTTCCAGCTTCTCGGCGGTGAGCTGATCTGTCGTGAGGAACTGGCTGCTGCTCGCCGCACGCGAATCCTGCGGGATGCCCGCCAGATAGCGATCGGTCAGCACGCCACCGGCCAGAGGGGAGAAGGCAATCGACCCAACCCCGTTTTGCGCCAGCGTGTCGAGCAAATCTGCCTCTACCCAGCGTTCGAACATCGAGTATTTTGGCTGATGGATCAGGCACGGCGTGCCAAGGCGTTGCAGAATGGCGAAAGCCTGTTTGGCGCGCTCGGCCGGATAGTTGGACAAACCGACGTACAGCGCTTTCCCTTGACGGACGATGAGATCCAGCGCCGCCATGGTTTCTTCCAATGGTGTGTCGGGATCCGGGCGGTGGTGGTAGAAAATATCCACATACTCCAGACCCATGCGTTTCAGGCTCTGATTGAGGCTGGCGACCAGATATTTCTTCGAGCCCCAATCGCCATAAGGGCCGTCCCACATGGTGTAACCGGCCTTGGAGGAGATAATCAGCTCATCGCGATAGGGCAGTAAATCTTCCTGCAAAATGCGGCCAAAGTGCGTTTCAGCCGAGCCGGGCGGCGGGCCGTAGTTGTTGGCTAAATCAAAATGGGTGATGCCATTATCGAAGGCGTGACGAATCAAATGGCGCGCGTTATCAAAGTGCGCGTTGTCGCCAAAGTTGTGCCACAGGCCAAGGGAGATGGCGGGCAGCTTCAGCCCGCTGTGGCCGCAGCGTCGGTACTGCATCTGTTCATATCGCGTAGGTTTCGCCTGATAAGCCATAGAGTTAACCTTATTATTTTTAGTCGTAGGAAAGATAAAAAGCCGTTTTAGTGTATGCGTTTCCACAGATTTTTCCAGCGAGCGGGTTAACAACCTTGGGATGTGACTCATCGGCCTATCAGTCATTGTGATGAATAACGGAACCTGCGCCTAAATCGGGCAGGGGTGTAAGGCAAAATTTCCAACCCTAATTTTTGGCGCACGTTTCCTAATCGGCGATCTGCGTCAATACTTTCTAGAGTTATCAACTATAGAAGCTAAAAATATTAGGGGATCATGATGAGTAATGCTTATACCGTAGGTGACTATCTCCTCGACCGACTATCACTTAGCAATATTGCCCACCTGTTTGGCGTGCCAGGCGACTACAACCTGCAATTCCTCGACCACGTGATTAGCCACCAGCAAATAACCTGGGTGGGCTGTACCAATGAATTGAATGCCGCCTATGGTGCCGACGGCTATGCGCGACGCAAGGGGGCGGCGGCTCTGCTGACCACCTTCGGCGTGGGAGAACTCAGCGCGCTCAATGGGGTAGCGGGAAGTTATGCCGAATATTTGCCAGTGATTCATATTGTCGGCGCGCCTCCGCTTTCCTCGCAGAAAAAAGGCGAATTGCTGCATCACTCCATGGGCGATGGCAACTTTGCTCGCTTTGCCGAGATGTCGCGGCAGGTCAGCGTGGCGCAGGGGTTGCTAACCCCGGAAAACGCGCTGGCGGAAATTGACCGCGTGGTGGCCGAGGCGATTTACCACTCGCGGCCCGGCTACCTTCTCCTACCAAGCGACGTCGCCAAGCTCCCTGTCACCAGCCGTGCCACCAAACAGCCTCTTCTCCAGCCCGCCTTTTCCCAAGATTCCCTTAGCGCCTTCACTGATACCGCCCGCGAGCTGCTGCGCGACAAGCGCCGGGTAACGGTATTGGGGGATTTTCTGGCCGACCGTTTTAAAGCCAGACAGGCACTTCAGCAGTGGGTTGATGACGTTCCGTTGGCACACTCGACGCTGTTGATGGGCAAGGGGCTGTTCAACGAGCAGAATCCGCATTTTGCTGGCACTTACTCCGGCGCGGCGAGCTGCCCGGTGGTGAAGAAGGTGGTGGAGCAGGCCGAGGTGGTCATTAATGTCGGGGTGCGTTTTGGCGATACCATTACCGCCGGATTCACTCAAAAGCTGCCTGAAGAGGGTTGTATCGAACTCGAACCTTTCAGCGCCAAGATTGGCAAACAGGTTTTCCATCAGCTACCGATGGCCAAGGCCGTCGAGGCGCTGCATCAGCTGACCGCTGAACTTCGCGACCAGTGGGAAAAGCCTGACTTTAGCCGCACGCCGCTGCCATCGTCGGATAACAGCGAGCTGGATCAGCAGGTTTTCTGGCAATTAATGCAGGAATTCTTGCAACCCAACGATCTGCTGGTGGTGGAGCAGGGGACCTCCAGCTTCGGCGCGGCGGCGCTCACGTTGCCCGAGGGGTGTGATGTTATCGTCCAACCACTTTGGGGTTCGATTGGCTTTACCCTGCCAGCCGCCTTTGGCGCGCAAACTGCCGAGCCTGAGCGTCGGGTGGTGCTGATTATTGGCGACGGCTCGGCGCAGCTCACCCTGCAAGGGCTGGGCGCGGCGATCCGTTACGGCTTAAAAACCCACATTTTCCTCATCAACAATGACGGCTATACGGTGGAAAGAGCTATCCATGGCGAGACGCAGCGCTACAACGATATTGCGCGTTGGAATTGGACCCTATTCCCCGCCGCCTTTGGCGGGCCGGACGTGCTCAGCCAGCGAGTCGAAAGCCGCGACCAGCTAAGTCAGGTGATGTCCACCCTGCGCGATAAACCGCAAATGGCCTGGGTGGAAGTGGTGGTGCCGAAAATGGATATCCCCGAGCTATTGGACGCAGTCAGCAAGTCTATCTCGAAGAGAAATTCCGGCGACTAACCGGACTTATGACTCAGGGTTCATCGGCCAGCAAAGGATCGATTAGCTGGTCGATGAACCAACTTCCCGCCGGGCCGGGCTGATTGTTTTTACTCCACACCGCGTCCACTGAAATCAGCTTCGGCCAACCTCGCATCGGTAACGTCACCAGCTTGTTATGCCCAAACTGGCGCACCAGCCAGTGCGGCAGTACCGACCATCCAAAGCCCTGCTCGGCCATTTCCAGCAGCATCAAATAGCTCGGTGCGGACCAGGTTTGCCCCTGCGCCCGGGTCTCGGTGCGGCGATAGGGCTGGAGGCTTAACTGGCGGAAAGTGTGCAACTGCTCAGGCTGAATGTTGGAAAGCTGGGCCAGCGGATGGTCGCGACTGACAAAAATGTCCATGTCAGTTTGCTCCGGCAGGCGCGCCACGCCGATGTCCGGCGGGTAGGAGTCCTGCACTTCCAGCATGCCAATGTGCGCCCGCCCAGCCTGCAGCAGATCAATCACATCCTGATCCTCAGCAATCAGGCATTCAAACTCAATATCGGGATAGCGCCGCTCAAAGCGTTTGAGCAGATTCTCATGGTGAGTAGGCTGGTAAGTGTCTGAAAGTACGAAGGTCAGTCGGGTTTCCACCTGCGTGGAGAGGCGAATTGCCAGCTCATCAAGGCGCTCACTGGCGGCCAAAATCGCCTGAACGTGATTGAGCACCCTTTTGCCCTGCGGCGTTAACACCGGCTGGCGGCTGTTGCGGTCAAACAGCGTCAGGCCCAAATCCACTTCAAGATTGGCGATGGCGGTACTGACCGTGGACTGGCTTTTGCGCAGTTTGCGTGCGGCGGCGGAGAAAGAGCCGGTATCCGCAGCTTCCACAAAGGCGACTAAGGCTTCTGGCGAGTAACGCATGGCAATCTCCAGGTTGGCGGTTAAGGATTTATCCATCTATTTTATCGATATTAACTATCTTTAACCTATCTTATTTAGCGATGATAATGCCGGCCTGTGACCCAAGTCACTCACCCTATTGAGGAATAACGGCAGGTCTTTATGTCAAAGTTAAAAACAAATACTCAACTCGCGAGTAAAAAATCTTTAGGCGAGCGCATCCTGCATGCGGTCGGTTTTGAAGCCTTAGCGGTAATGATTTCCGCGCCGATTGCAGCATGGCTGTTGAACAAGTCGATGTTTGAAATGGGCACTCTGGCGATTTTGCTCTCTACCACGGCGATGCTGTGGAACATCGTTTACAACTCGATTTTCGATCGTCTCTGGCCAGTCAGCCGCGTGGCGCGAAGCCTGAAAGTACGCGTCTGCCACGCACTGGGCTTCGAGGGCGGATTTATATTGATGGGGCTGCCGATTGCCGCAGGCTGGTTGGGCATTTCACTGCTTAACGCCTTTATGCTGGAAATTGGCTTCTTCTTGTTCTTCCTGCCATACACCATGTTCTACAACTGGCTGTATGACACCTTGCGCCAGCGCATTGTCGAGCGCCGCGCTGCGCGTCTGGCCGATGAGTCGGCTCAGAAAGCCTGTTCAGCAAAACAGTAATTTTCTGCTCGCCGGCCGCGTCACTGTTTGTCAGCAGGGGCGCGCTCGGTTATGTTTTACCCTCACGCAAAATAGAGTCGGCAGGGTGACAGCAGATGAAAACCTTAGGATTAATTGGCGGCATGAGTTGGGAATCCACCGTGCCGTACTACCGCACCATCAATGAATACGTCAAACAGCAGCTGGGTGGATTACATTCCGCCCGGCTGTTCCTGCACAGCGTCGACTTCTACGATATTGAAAAATTACAGGCCCAGGGGGATTGGCAGCAGGCTGGTCAAGTTCTCGGTGATGCCGCACAGGCGCTGGCGCGCGCTGGGGCAGAGGTGATTGTGGTCTGTACCAACACTATGCATAAAGTGGCGGATGACATTGAGCGCATCGGCGGGCTGCCGTTGCTGCACATTGCCGACGCGACGGCGGAAAAGATTAAAGCTCAGGGGCTGAAGCGCATTGGCCTGCTCGGCACCAAATTCACCATGGAGCAGGATTTCTATCGCGGCCGCCTGCAGGATAAACACCAGATTGAGGTGCTGACCCCGAACGAGGCTGACCGCAATATTGTGCATCGCATCATCTATGAAGAGCTTTGTCTGGGGGAAATCAGCGACGCCTCTCGCGAAGAGTATCGCCGCATCATGGGCGAGCTAGAGCAGCAGGGGGCGGAGGGAATTATTCTCGGTTGTACGGAAATTACGCTGCTGGTCGGCCAGCAGGATGCCAGCGTGCCGGTGTTTGACACCACCGCCATCCATGCACTGGCGGCGGCGGAGTTCGCCCTTTCTGACCGTTAATCCTTTACTCGGCTTCTTTATTCTCTTGGCGGGCAGGCAGATATTTGCTGACCAGCATCAGCGGTTTGCCTGCTAGCAGCAGCCAGGCTGGCAGCATCACAATACACAGCAGTGGCAGCAGTTTCAGGCCCGGCACCACGGCAGCGGCCATAAACAGGCTCAGCCAACCGTCGCGGGTGACCACCAGTACCATGCCCATTACGGCGCAAGAAACGGTGACGGCAGCAGGCACGTCCGGCGCGTATTGATGCAGCATCAGCCCAAGGGAAACGCCGACAAACACCGCCGGGAAGATGCGCCCGCCCCTAAAGCCACAGGCGGCGGCCACCACTAGCGCGGCGAGTTTGGTCAGGGTTATCGCCAGCATCGAACTAATTTCAAATAGCTGGTTAGATTCCGCCAGCTGTTTCATCTCATCCAGCCCTTTAAACAGGGTGATTTCCCCGCCAATCAGTGCCAGCAGTCCTAACACAAAGCCGCCAACCCCCAGCATAAGAATGGGATTTTTGATGCTGTGGAACAACCGGTGGACGTGCGGGAACAGCCAGACGGCAACCATGCCAATCGCAATCGCAATCAGCACAACCACCGAGCCGCTGAACACATCCACCAGGCGCGAAGCGTCATAAGGGTCGATATTCAAAGAGAAATCAGGCTCGAAGAACTGATCGGTGGTCAGCGCCCCCGCGCCTGCGGCGACCAGCGGCGCAAAAAGCCGGTCCCATAGCGGAATATCTTTATCTCCGCCGAGCATTTGCGAAAAAATTAGCGCGGCGGCGATAGGCGTGCCGAACAGCGCGCCGATGGTGCCCGCGGCGGCTAAAATCACCCAGTCCATGGTCGGGACTTTTGGCAGCAAAAAGCGGCCCACGGCGGCGGCGAGGGCAATGTTAATCACGGTAATGGGGTATTCCGGCCCGAGGCTCACCCCTCCGGCCAGGCCCAGCATCAAGGCTAATGCCAAACCGGGAAGGGCATTGAGCGCGACGGGAGGGCCTATCAGCGATTCGGTGGCGGGGTCTGGCCCGGCGTGGCCCGGCATATACTTAATTAGCGCGCCGACGCCCAAACCGGTTAGCGTCAGCATAAATAAGGTCCAACTGGCCGAGCTGGTATCAATATGCAGAGCGGAAGGAATGTGCTGCCAGAGCAGGGTTTGCAGCGCGCCCGCCAGCAGCATAATGGCGACGAGAATCAGGCTGGATAAGATGCCGATAACCAACGCGGGCAAAGTAAAGACCAACATCGTTTTCGCACGGGGATGCAGCATGCACATATCCTTTTATGATGAACTGCACTCGCTCGAGGCTTCAGCACAGGCTTTGTATCGTAATGATGGCTAAGAAATTGGGCATTAGCGACATTATTTTGGATGCCGCGCCGCATAAATACGCGTTGCCTCAAATGGGCGTTGCAGGCTATAGCAATTACCGCTATTTTGCCCACAATTATTCTGTAAACTTTTATAGTCCTGCAAGCGGGTTTTAACCAGCCTCAACGATTGATAATAACGGTCTTTATCGTTTTTACCCGGCCTCCAGACCAGACAGGATTAAGAATCTACTTTTTCGGAGAAGAAAATGACCAAATACTCCTTGGTGGGGGACGTCGGCGGTACTAACTGTCGTCTTGCACTGTGCGCGCTCGACAGCGGAGAGATCTCTGCCTCCAAAACCTTTTCTGGCTTGGATTACCCAAGTTTAGAAGACGTGGTGCGCGTTTACCTTGAGCAGCAAGAGCACGAAGTTAAAGACGCCTGTATCGCCATTGCCTGCCCGATCACCGGCGACTGGGTAGCGATGACCAACCATACGTGGGCATTTTCAATTGCCGAGATGAAAGCCAACCTGAAGTTGGATCATCTGGAAGTGATCAATGACTTCACCGCCGTCTCCATGGCTATCCCGATGTTGCAGGAGCAAGACCTGTTGCAGTTCGGCGGCAAAAAACCGTTAGACGGCAAGCCGGCAGTGATTTTCGGCGCGGGCACCGGCTTGGGCGTCGCCCACCTGATCCACGCTGACAAACGCTGGCTGAGCCTGCCGGGCGAGGGCGGGCATGTTGATTTCGCGCCAAACAGCGAAGAGGAGGACATCATCCTCGAGCAGCTGCGTGCCGAGATGGGCCACGTCTCCGCGGAGCGTATTCTGTCTGGTCCGGGACTGGTGAATTTGTACCGCGCGATTGTCAAAGCCGATGGCCGCGTGCCGGAGAATTTCGCCCCGAAAGATGTGACCGAGCTGGCGCTGAGTGATGAAAATCTCGACTGCCGCCGCGCACTCTCCCTATTTTGCGTAATTATGGGGCGCTTTGGCGGCAATCTGGCGCTGAACATGGGTACCTTCGGCGGCGTGTATATCGCTGGTGGCATCGTGCCGCGCTTCCTCGAGTTCTTTAAGGCCTCGGGTTTCCGTGCCGCCTTTGAAGATAAAGGCCGTTTTAAAGACTACCTGCACGACATTCCTGTCTACCTGATCACTCACGATCAGCCGGGGCTGCTGGGATCGGGGGCTTATCTGCGCCAGTCGATGGGCATGACGCTGTAATCTTGCCTCTCTTTTCTCCCCCGGCTGCGGGGGAGAATACTCTCGCTAAAACCGCATTAAACTTCTGAATTCCTTCACTTTGCTGCGACTGACCGGCACTTCGAAGTCCAAATCGCTTAAGCGCAAAATATAGGTGTTGTTAAACCACGGCACGATTTCGCGGATTTTCGACAAATTCACACAGTACGAGCGATGGCAGCGGAAGAAATGCTCTTCCGGCAGGCGATTGCACAGCTCGGTGATATTCATCGGCATGGTGAATTCTTCTTTGCGGGTATAGACCTGTGTCACTTTCTCCTGCGCCGCGGCGTAATAGATATCATTGATATCAGTAACAATAATCCGCTCATCTTTAATCAAATTGATGCTGTGGCTGGCGCGGTTGCTGCTGGGTGCAGGCTGGGTTAGCGCCTGTTTGTCGCGTTTAAAATGCATCTCCAGCTTTTGCAGCATGGTGACAATGCGCGACTCGTGATACGGCTTGAGAATATAGTCGAAAGCCTCGATTTCATAAGCCTCGGCGGCATGCTCTTTATAGGCAGTGATAAAGATAATGTAGGGCTTGTGCGCGAACTTGCTGATGTTCTGCGCCAGCAATACGCCGTCGAGCGACGGAATGTTGATATCGAGGAAAATCGCATCCACTTCATGGGTTTGCAGATACTTCAGCACGTCCAGTCCGTCGTCAAAGCTGGCTTCGATTTTGATTTCGCTATGCGCATTAATCAGATAACTCAGCTCCTCCTGTGCGAGGACTTCGTCTTCAACGATGATGGCTTTCATTGGTATTTTCCGAGGTGATCAAAAATGAAATTTCCGTGCCTGGCTCAAGGCGGCGGATAGTTAACCCATGGCCATACAGCAGTGAAACGCGATGGTGAACGTTGAGCAGGCCGATTTTATTGCCGGGCATTTCATTTCTCGCCACCCGGTCAATGGTTTCCTGATTTATGCCGTGTCCGGTGTCTTTAATCGACACTCTCACGTTACTGCCCTGACGCTTCACCGCAATCACCACCACCCCTTTACCGCTGCACGGCTGAATGCCGTGGACGATGGCGTTTTCAACCAGAGGTTGAATCAACAGGCTGGGGATCTGCACCGAGATATCGTCATCAATATCATAGATAACCGTCAGCTTGCTGCCAAAGCGCGCCTGCTCAATGGCGATGTAATCCTGCACCTGATGCAGCTCTTTACGCAGGTCAATCAGCTCGTCATTTAGCTCCAGATTGTAACGCAGATAGCGCGACAGATTGATGATTAGCTGGCGCGCAGTGTCCGGCCGGGCGCGGATAGACGATGAAATAGCATTCAGCGCGTTAAACAGAAAGTGTGGGTTGATTTTACTTTGCAGGGCGCGCATTTCGGCTTTATTGGCCATTTCGCGCAGTTGCTCTGCTCGCGACACTTCCATCTGGGTGGAGATAATTTGCGACAGGCCGACCGCCATCACTTTCAGCGAATAGGTGATGCGGTGGGCGTGGCAGTAATAGATTTTCAGCGAGCCGGTTACTACGCCGCTCTCCCATAGAGGGATGATAATCAGCGAGTGGATCTCCGGCGTGCGGTCCACTTCATCATTGTTTTTAATGGTGATTTGACCGGACTCCAGCGTCGCCTTGGTGATATCACTGATTATCTCATGGCCGATGTTGTACTGCTCGGCGCCCACGCCAACGTAGGCCAAGATGTTTTTGGTATCGGTAATGGCCACGGCGTCAGCGTTGATATCTTCGCGGATAATACTGCAAATCTTTTCCAGCGAACGGGCGTTAATATTCGGCCCTTCAATGTGGCGGAAATAGGGCAGGGTTTTATTGGCGATGTCCAAGGCGAGTCGCGCCTGGCGGGCGGCAATCACCTCTTTTTCGTCGGCCACGCTTTGCACCAGCAGGATAATCAGGCCGATGGAGCTGGCCCCGAGGATCAGCGGCGCGGCGATGCTCATGACGATATCCACCCCCAGCGAAAACGGCTTCGCCATCAGCAAAATCAGCACCATAGTCAGGGCTTCGCACAGCATTCCGGCGGCAATCCCCACTTTCCAATGGTTAGCTTTCTTCACTTTCAGGTTGATATAGCCCGAGGTAAACCCGGCCACGATGCTGGTTATCAGACAGGGCAGCGAGGTGACGCCGTGAATGTCGATGAGATAACGGTGCGAGCCGGAAATCAGGCCAGTAATAATCCCCACCCAAGGGCCAAACAGTATTCCGCCGGACATAATGGCGATGGTGCGCACATTGATTAGCGAGCCTTCGACGTTAATCCCCGATAGGGTACCGAAAATGGCAAACAGCGAGAAAATCGCCGTGGCGGCAGCGAGTTCCAGCGCCGTGTGGTTATGGCTCTCTTTCTGTAGCAGCTTGCGAAACAGACGGGTACGAGTAAGGAAGAATAGGCAGATTAACATCAGCGCTGCGCGGTCAAAGACCGCCAGCAACATTTCAAACACTTGCGGCACGGCAGGCTCCCTGTTTTCGGCTTAGGCCCATTATAACAGGGAATTGTCTTAGGGAATGAAATGCACTAAAGCCATAAAACGCATGAATAACCAATGATTCAATTGTAAGCTGACGCGGTACCTACCCAGAGGAAAATAATGATGAAAACTCTGACACCTTTGCAACTCACCACTCCACGGCTGGTGATGCAACCCATTGAAAATGAAGACTGGTGGTTGTTCCAAAAGCTGTACCAAACGCCAGAGGTGATGCGCTTTATTGGTGATATCGACTCGCCCGCGCAAATTCGCAATCGCTTCGAGCAGCGCCTTGGGCACTGGGATCGCTATGCTGATTTTTGGCTCTGTCTGGTGATCCGCGAACGCGAAACCGGCGCGGCGGTGGGCCTGACCGGCTTCTTCCCCGACTGGCGGCCTTATCAGCAGGGTGAGGTGGGTTTTATCATTTCTCCCGAGCATCAGGGGAAAGGGTATGCCGTTGAATCACTGAAAGCCGTGCTGGATTTTGCTTTTGATACCTGCGGTTTTCATCGCCTGCAGGCCAACGTGCTGGAGGGCAATTTCCCCTCGCGCAGGGTGCTGGAGAAGTGTGGATTCCAGCTCGAAGGCTGCCTTCGCGACAGCTACCGCATTGGCGAGGTGTGGCATAACGACTGGCTGCTGGGGATCCTTGCCGACGATCCGCGAGGTTAATCTCTCGTTGGTTAAAAATAGGTCGTCTGGGGTATCGACAGTTTTTTCTGCCTGAGATATGTTCTTGGAAGGCCGCATCGCGGCCAGCGTCGCTCGGACGGTCCGGGCGCTCACGTATCCTTGAGGAATTTATGGCTGACTCCAGTTCTCCACGTCGTTTTACGCGTATCGATCGTCTTCCCCCTTATGTTTTTAACATTACCGCTGAATTGAAAATGGCTGCGCGACGTCGCGGCGAAGACATTATTGATTTCAGTATGGGGAACCCTGATGGCGCAACCCCGCCGCACATTGTTGAGAAAATGGTGCAGGTGGCTCAGCGCGAAGACACCCACGGTTACTCCACGTCACGCGGTATTCCACGCCTGCGCCGTGCGATTTCCCGCTGGTATGCCGATCGCTATCAGGTTGAAATCGATCCAGAAAGCGAAGCCATTGTCACCATTGGTTCGAAAGAGGGGCTGGCGCACCTGATGCTGGCAACCTTGGATCACGGTGATACTGTGTTGGTGCCAAACCCAAGTTATCCGATTCATATCTACGGCGCGGTGATTGCCGGTGCGCAGGTGCGCTCGGTGCCATTAACCGACGGCGTGGATTTCTTTGCTGAACTGGAACGCGCAATTCGCGAAACCATTCCGCGTCCAAAAATGATGATCCTCGGCTTCCCGTCTAACCCAACGGCGCAGTGCGTTGAGCTGGATTTCTTCGAGCGCGTGGTCGCACTGGCTAAGCAGTACAATGTGCTGGTTATCCATGATTTGGCCTATGCCGATATTGTGTATGACGGCTGGAAAGCGCCTTCTATCATGCAGGTGCCGGGCGCGAAGGACATCGCGGTCGAGTTCTTCACGCTGTCGAAAAGCTATAATATGGCGGGCTGGCGAATCGGCTTTATGGTCGGTAATCCAGAGCTGGTCAGCGCGCTGGCGAGAATCAAAAGCTACCACGACTATGGCACCTTTACTCCATTGCAGGTGGCAGCGATTGCCGCGCTGGAAGGGGATCAGCAGTGCGTCAAAGATATCGCCGAGCAGTA
>Ga0157370_10002106_pt1 | contig 24313 bp, 22 predicted proteins | sample C35metaG_FD_113463 | JGI IMG/M metagenome (GOLD analysis project Ga0157370, IMG submission 113463) | Corn rhizosphere microbial communities from Kellogg Biological Station, Michigan, USA - C3-5 metaG | ecosystem: Host-associated > Plants > Roots > Rhizosphere > Soil | place: USA: Michigan...
GCCTGCAACGCGGGCCGGGCGGCGAGCAGCGCGTGTGCCGTGCCCAGCTGTTCATTCTGGGTAAACGTGCGCACGCTGGGTGCGGCCTGCTTCACATAATCGGCCACCACCCGACTGCCAGCGCCCACCACCACCGCGCAATGCTCGATATCCGCTGCCCCGACCGCCGCCAGCACGTGACCGAGCAACGGCCGGTCGTCCACCAGATGCATGACCTTCGGCAACGGCGAACGCATGCGAGTGCCCTGCCCGGCGGCGAGAATCACCGCCAGGGTTGGCCAGGAAATGTTGTCGCCCATTGCGACCCTCCCGATTACAAATGAGTTAAACCTGATCGCGATAGAACACGTCGTCGGCGTAGGGATACCACCAGTCCTGAATCTTGGGCTGGTGATCGATAATGACCATCTTCGAGCGACGGAACGCTTCCAGGCCCTGACGCCCGAGTTCACGCCCCAGACCGGACATCTTCCAGCCGCCAAACGGCAGTGCGTCGTTGTCGATCAGTGGGTTGTTGACCCAGACCATCCCGGCTTCGAGACGCTCGGCAGCCTCCATGGCTTCGGCAAGGTCGGTGGAGAACAGCGAGGCGCCCAGGCCGAATGGCGAGTCATTGGCCTTGCGTACCGCTTCGTCAAAGTCACTGACACGGCAGATCGCTGCGACCGGTCCGAAACACTCTTCCTGAAGAATCGCCATGTCGGTGGTGACGCCGGTAAGGATGGTCGGTTCGTAGAACCAGCCCACGGTGTGTTGCGGCGGAATCCGCCCGCCACAGACCAGCGTCGCGCCTTTGGCCAGCGCGTCGTCGACCAGGCGCATGACCTTGTTGCGCGCTGCTTCGCTGACCATCGGCCCGATTTCCGTATGTTCCAGACCATGACCGATGCGCAGGGCACGGGTGCGTTCGGCGAACTTCGCGACGAACTCATCGTGGATCTCATCGACCACATAGAAGCGTTCAGCCGAGGTACAGATCTGTCCGCTCAGGTGGAACGCAGCGGTCACCGCACCTGCCGCAGCCACTTCAAGCGGCGCGTGTTTCGAAATGATCAACGGGTCGCTGCCACCGGCCTCGATCACGCACGGTTTCATCTGTTCGGCACAGGCCATCGCCACCGCTTTGCCCGCCGCCACACTGCCGGTGAACGCAACGGCGTGGGTGCCGGTGGATTGCACCAGCAACTGTGCGGTCACCGCATCACCCGGCACACAAGACACCAGGCCCGGCAGCAGCGCAGTGAAGTGCTCCATGAATTTGAGCGTGCACAGGGTCGTGGCTTCCGCCGGTTTGATGATGCAAGCGTTACCCGCCGCCAGCGACGCAGCGACCGTCCAGCACATCAGCAGTATCGGAAAGTTGAACGGCATGATGTGCACGCTGACGCCATACGGCTCATAACGCACATGCTGGAACGAACCGATCTGCGTGGTGCCGGCGACCTTGCCGGCGTCGTCCCGGGCCATTTCCGCGTAGTAGCGAAAGATCGGCGCGCAGTTGGCGAGTTCGCCCATCGCTTCGGGGAATGGCTTGCCCATTTCCAGGGTCATCAAGCGAGCGACTTCGCGGTTGCAGGCAACGTTCTGTTCGATGGCATTGGCCAGTTGATGCAAGCGCGCGGCGCGGCTTTTCGCATCGATCAGTCGCCATTGTTTCTGCGCGGCGGTGGCGGTATCGACGGCGGCTTGCACGTCGAATTCGCCACACACGCCAACCTTGCCGACCGGTTGCAGTGTCGCCGGGTCGAGCACTTCACGCTCTCGGGCATCGGTCAGCGGCACATAGTCGGCGTTGATGAAGCGCAGTGCGGTATCAGTGTTAAAGGTGGCCATGGGAGGATCCTTGAACCAATCGATAAGGGGTCTCGCGCAACGCGGCGAGGGTGGTGGGCGGCAGTTCATCGCGCCAGCCCGGCACGTGTTCGTTTAGCCATGCGCGCAGGGGCGCAAAGGCGTCTGCCTCCAGTGCTCGCACAAACAGACCGAGGGTGCGCGGCAGGTGCGCCAGGTAACCGTGTTTGCCGTCGCGCCCGGCCAGGCGCACGAAAATCCCCAGCACCTTGGCATGGCGTTGGGCGGCCAGTCGCCGGTAGTCATCGAGAAAGCGTGGTGCGTCGAGCTCCGGGCGTTGCATCAGGTAATGCGTCATCAGCGCCACGCGTAATGCTTCGGGTACATTGCGACGTGCGTCTTCGAGCAACGACATCAAGTCATAGGCCGCCGAACCGAGCAAAGCGTCCTGGAAATCCAGCAGACCGCAGGCTGCAATACCTTCGCGACCTTCGAGCAACATCAGGTTGTCGACGTGAAAATCGCGCAGCACCAACGCTTCGCGACGCTGTGCGACCTCTTCACAGGCCTCGGCAAACAGGTTCAGAAACGACTCACGCAGTGCCAGCGCGGCGTCCCTGCCAATCAGCAGCGGGATGTACCAGTCGATCAGCAACGCATACTCGTTTCTCAACTGCCGGGCATCGTAAGGCGCCATGTCTGCCGCTGGCGGCGCGCGATGCAATGCCACCAGCGCATCGACCGCCAGGTGATACAACGCGCCTTCCGGATGCCCCGCGGCCAGCAATCGGGTGTAGGTGTCGTGACCGAAATCTTCGATCAGTGCCAGCCCCGCCGCTTCGTCGACCTGTCGCAAGGCCGGAGCGGAAAGCCCCAGCCCGTGCAAGTGGCGGGCAACCTGCACAAACGGACCGATCGGCTCGCTGTGCGGTGGCGAATCCATCAGCAGCAAGCCTTCACCGCTCAAGCGAAAATAGCGCCGGGTCGAGGCATCCGCCGGCAATGCGATCAGTGGCGCCCTGGCGAAGCCGGCACGCGCCAGAAAGGCTGCGCGCTGGCTTTCACGATCGGGCGATGACGCACGTGTGTCAGTCATGGCAATCACCGGATCATGTAGACCTTTTTCACCGTCTCATGGACGGTGCATACGCCTTTCCAGTCCTTGCGGAAAAAGGCCGCGGTGTCGGGTTTGATCTCGATCACTTCGCCGGACTCGTGAACGTAGGTGCAGCGACCTTCGAGGAAATGGCAGAACTCGTCGCTGGTGACGTGGCAAAACCACTTGCCCGGCGTGCAGATCCACACACCGCACTCGGACTGGCCTTCAGGGCCTTTGTGCAGCACCACGCCAGAGATGTGGGACTCACCTTCGAGCATGGTCGGGATCACGCCCCAGTCCTTGACGTCGGTGATTTGCAACGGGTTGTACAGAAACGGGGTAGTCATTGTGGTTCTCCAGATAAAAGTCAGTGTCAGCCTGCAGGTTCAAGCCAGCATGTAGACGTTACGCAGGGTTTCCCGGACGTGGCATTCGCCGGTCCAGCCGGCCGGGAACAGCACCAGGGTGTTGGCGCGGACTTCGATGACTTCGCCGTTGTCATTGCGATAAGTGGCATCGCCGGCAAGGAAGTGGCACAGCTCATCGCGGGGAATCGACAGTCGCCAGCGCCCGGGCGTGCACACCCAGAGCCCGGTTTCGGGACTGTTATTCGGCCCTTTGAACAGTAGCCGTCCGCTGGAATGCGAAATGCCTTCGACGGCGTCGCTCTGTACGCCCCAGTCCACCAGATCGGTGCGACTGCTGACGGATTCGAGGTACGGCGTGATACCCGCCGTGGTGTTTTGCTCAGGCATTGTCAAGCACCTTGTCGAGAATGGCGGCCGCGTCCGCAGGCCCTTTGCGTGATTGCATGTGTGTGCTGGTGATTTGCAGGCGTTGGCGCATCGTCTGGTCGTTGAGACACGCGGCGAGTTTTTCCGCCAATTGCGTTTCATTCCACTCGTAGCGATCGAGCTTGAAACCATGGCCGCTTTCTTCGGCGCGCATGGCGTTGTCGTGACCGTCCCAGACGTAGGACATGACAATCGCCGGCTTACCGAAAAACAGGCATTCGGTGAAACTGTTGTTGCCGCCGTGGTGAATCACCGCATCGACCTGGGCAATCACCGAAGGCTGTGGGAACCAGTTGGAGATCAGCACGTTGTCCGGCAGGTTCGGGTATTCATCAAGATGCTCACCGACGTTGAACAATGCGCGATAAGGCAGCTTGCCTACTGCCGTGATCAGACGCTGGAGCAGATCGACATCGCCGGAACCCAGGCTGCCGAAACTGACATACAGCAAAGGCTTGTCGTTGTTGGCCTTGAACGGCGGAATCTCGTAGGTCGTGTCCTGCCGCACGCACCCTTGCAGATAGTGAAAACGCTCCGCCGGCAATGGATGACGGCGCTCGAACTTGACGGCGTCCGGGTACAGCAACAGGTTCATGTACGGCGAGGCTTCGAAGAACGTACCGAGCGGGTACGGCTGCTCGCCATGGGCTTGCAGGAAGTGGTTGAAGTCCTCATGGATCGGCCCGACCGCCTCTTCGAAGCGCCGGCGAAATTCAGCATGGCCAGCCTTGTCGTGAACGCTCATGCCTGACAGGTGCGGCGGGATTTCCGGGTCTTCGATCTCGTTTTCCGAGCAGGAAATGATCCGCACCCATGGCTTGCCGTATTGCTTGATCGCCGGGAACAGGATCACGTTGTCGACGCAGATCAGGTCAGGCTTGACCTTGTCCAGAACGGCCGGCAGGTCCTTTTGCGCCCATTTCGCGGTTTCAACGATGGCCGCCCAGCATTCCTTCACGTAGTTGTCGATTTGATCCAGAGGGGTTTTACGGAAATTGGGAATGTGGCCGTTGATGAAATCGACCCAATAGCGGGCCATTTCTTCGGCCGGCATCGGTGCCGACATGTTGACCATGTGTTCTTCAAACCCGTAACCGGCATACACGCCGCTCATGCCCGGGTCGGTGAGGAATACCGCTTTGTGGCCAAGGGCTTCGCATGCCTGGGCAATACCGACGGAGTTCAGTGCCGGGCCATAAGCGGCTTCCGGAAAAAAGGCGATCACTTTCTGTTTCATCGAGAGGTACTCCTGCCTGGTCTTTTTTATTGTTCAGCGCGTCAATACGCGGGCATGGCGGGCCTGCCAGCCCAACCGGATGTTCATGCCGATAGCAAAATGAGCAAATTCGAACTGCGAGGACGGCACGCGGACGATCAGCGCCTTGTCGCTGAGCGCCGTCAGCACATGCACGTTGGTGTCGAGGCCGTGATAAGCGATTTCGACGATTTTTCCGGTGACCTGATTGGCGCAGTCGCCCCCCTCCGCAGGCAGCACCTGCAAACGTTCCGGGCGCACGACGACAGCGACTTTCTGCCCTGGAATCAACGGTTCAACGGTTTCGACAGCCAGCTCCTGGCCGTTGACGCGCACCGTGTGTGCACCAGAGCGCACGCCTTCAAACAGGTTGCTGACGCCAATGAAATTGGCGACAAACCGGCTGTTGGGGTTTTCGTAGAGTTCAGTCGGACTGCCGCACTGGCAGACCTTCCCGCCATCGAGTACGGCCATGCGGTCCGACATCACCAGGGCTTCTTCCTGGTCGTGGGTAACGATGATGAAGGTGATGCCGCTCTCGAGTTGCAAGCGCTTGAGTTCAAGCTGCATTTTTTCCCGGAGTTTTTTATCCAGTGCGCCCAACGGTTCGTCGAGCAGCAACACCCGTGGGCGTTTGACCAGCGCCCGCGCCAGGGCGACGCGCTGGCGTTGACCACCGGAAAGTTGATCCGGCTTGCGCTCGGCCAACTCGCCCAGCTGCGCCGTGCTCAGCACTTCATCGACCCGGCGACGGATTTCCGCTTCCGGCAAACGCTCCATCTCCAGGCCGTACGCAATGTTCTTGCGCACCGTCATGTTGGGAAACAGCGCATAGGACTGGAACATCAGGTTCAGTGGACGCTTGTTGGCCGGCAGCGGCGAGATGTCCTTGCCGTCCAGATAAATGCAACCGGCGCTGGGCGTCTCGAAACCGGCGAGCATGCGCAACAGGGTGGTCTTGCCGCAGCCGGACGGCCCGAGCAACGCAAAGAACTCGTTCTCGCGGATGTTCAGTGACACCTCGTCGACCGCCAGACCGTTGCCATAAGACTTGCTGACCTTGTCCAGGATCAGTACCGCAGATGAGTTATTCATGGGTGCGAGGAGCCTTGTTGAGACGCTGCGAAGCCAGCAGCGCGGTAATGCTGACCAGCATCACCAACGTCGCCAGAGCATTGATTTCCGGGGTGACGCCAAAACGGATCATGGCGTAGATCTGCATCGGCAACGTGGTGGAAGCCTGGCCGGACCCGGAGTTGAAAAAGGCGATGATGAATTCGTCCACCGACAAGGTGAACGAGAGCAAACCGCCCGCCAGCACGCCGGGAAAAATCGCCGGCAACAACACCCGGCGAAACGTGGTGGCCCAGCTCGCGCCGAGATCGATCGAAGCTTCGAGGATCGAATAGTCGAAGTGTTTGAGGCGCGTGCGCACGACCGCGCAGACGAAGGCGATGTTGAACACGGCGTGGCTGATGATGATCGAGTGCAAGCCCAGCCCGACTTTGAGCAGGTTGAAGAAGCTCAGCAGCGCAATGGCCAGGACGATGTCGGGAATGATCATGGGCGCCATCAGCAGCGTGTCGACCACTTGCCCCTTGTCGTTGCCCTTGCGGCGCAGTTCGATGCCGAGCGCGAGGAATGTCCCTAGCACACAGGCAATGAAGGTCGCCGAGAGGGCCACGATCAGGGTGTTGAGCGCCGCCGACAAAATCGCCGAGTTATGCGCCAGCGCCACATACCACTTCAGCGATACGCCGCCCCAGGCCGTCGGTAATCCGGACTTGTTGAACGACAGCAGAATCAATACCAGGATCGGTACATAAAGGAAGGCATACACCAACCCCAGGTGCGTACTGAGTACGGTGCCGCTTACGGAACGAGACTGGCTCATGCGCGACCTCCTTCTGCGCGACGAGCAACCAGCGCCTGCACGAACAACAGAATCAGCATGATCGCGATCAGGAAGAAACTTAGCGCAGCGCCGAACGGCCAGTCCCGCGCCGTGAGGAATTGCGAGTAGATCAGGTTGCCGACCATCTGCACTTGCTTGCCGCCCAACAGGTCGGCGGTGATGAAGTTGCCGATGCTCAGGACGAATACAAACACCGCGCCAGCCGCCACACCGGGCACGCTCAACGGCAGGATGATCCGGCGAAAGGTCATCCAGCCCGAAGCACCAAGGTCTTTCGAGGCGTCCCAGAGTTCGTTATTGATGCGCGACAACGAGGAGAAAATCGCCAGGATCACAAACGGGATGTAGTTGTAGACCAGCCCCAGCACCACCGACGCTTCGGTGTACAGCAGGCTGATCGGTTCACCGCTATAGCCGAACAACTGCAGCATGCGGTTGATCAGGCCTTCGCGATTGAGCAGGACGATCCACGCATAGGTGCGGATCAGGTAGTTGCTCCAGAACGGCAGCATTACCAGAAACAGAAACACCGCTTGATGGCGCCGCGGAGCGCGGGCAATCGCGTAGGCCGCCGGATAGCCGATCAGCACCGCAAACAGCGTCGCCAGGCCGGCGATTTTGGCCGACTTGAGCAGGATCCCGAGGTACAACGGATCGAATGCGCGTTGGTAGTTTTCCCAGGTGAACAGCCAGTCGATGCCGCCGTAGGCACCGCGTTCGACGAAGCTGTAGACCAGCACCAGAATGCACGGCACAACCAGAAATATCAGCAGCCAGCCAAAGCCGGGCGCAAGAAGCCAGGCCGACAAACGCCTGTCAGCATGCAAAGCACTCATTACCCATATCCTCCCGCCCCGGAACAGAGGCGGCTTGCGAGCGTGGCGAGGCATGCAGGCATGCCTCGGTTTGATGCGGCTTACGGTTGTTGAGGCTTAGTTCTGCGCCGCCATGATTTCGGTGACGGCCCGGGTGTAGGCTTTCTGGGTGGTGCCGCCCAGATCGCGCAATTGCTCCATCTTCAACAACTCGCTCGGGGCGATGGTCAAGTTGGGATATTGCTTGAGCAGGTCAGCGGACAAACCGGCCATTGCGGCCTGGTTGGGGATTTTGTAGAGGATGTTTTCCGCAACCCATACGTGGTTTTCCTTGGCGAGCATGAAGTTGAGGAATTTGAACGCCTCCTCCTGATGCTTCGAGCTTTTCAGCACGACCATGGTGTCCACCCACAGATCGGAACCTTCTTTGGGCACGACGAATTTGATCGCCGCGTTGGCCTGGGTCCCGTAGTTGCACCAGCCATCCCAGGCGTGGGCCATCAGCGATTCGCCGGAAGCGAGTTTCGAGTAGAAGGTGGTGTCGTCGAAGGCGAGGATGCGTTTCTTGGTAGCGATCAACTGGTCGCGGACGGCGGCGACGTGGCTTGCGTCGTTGTCGTTGACCGACCAGCCCTTGGCCAGGAAAGCGGCGCCGAGCATCCAGCGGTCAGTGGCAAGCATCGTCACTTTGCCTTTGAGCGCATCGCTTGGGTTGAGCAGCTCATTCCAGCTGGTGGGCGCCGGCGTCACTTTGTCGGAGCGATAGCAGATACCGGTCGTGCCCCAGGTATACGGCACCGAGAAATGGTTGCCCGGGTCATATTCCAGCTGGGTGGCTTCGGGATAGAGGTTCTTGAGGTTGGGAACCTTGACCGGATCGATATCCGCCAGCAGACCCTGCTTGTGCAGGACTTCGGCGAACGGTGAGGAGACAAACACAACGTCATAGCCTTCACCGCCAGACGCCATCAGCTTGCCCATGATTTCTTCGTTGGTCGCGTGCAAAGCCTTGTCGATGTCAACGCCACTGGCCGCTTTGAACTTGTCCAGCGCATCCGGGGCCATGTAACCGTCCCAGATGGAAATCACCATATCTTTTGCACTTGCAGCCTGTGATGCGATCGCCAGGGAAACACTTAATCCCAGACACATAAGGCCTTTCAGCTTTCTCATAATACTCACCCGACGATTGTTTATTTTTGTGTTCGAAGGCAGTACGGCAAAAAGAGAAACAGTATTGGTGTTTTTTTTTAGAAATTAGGACCAGCATGGTTTTATGTCAACGGTTTTTTCGCGCCTGACGTTTTTGTGGTGCATGGCATAAGATGAGCACCTGAGTCGAAGCGACCAAAAGAGATAAGAAGCTTGAGCACAACACCCGAGAAAAAACCTCGCACCAATCACCTCGAACTCGCCCGGCGCATCCTGGAACACACCCAGGAAACCGGCCTGGTGGCCGGCGCCCCGGTGGCAGAACAAGCACTGGCCCGTACTTTTCAGGTGTCGCGCACACTGATTCGTGGCGCACTGAAAGTGCTGCTGGAAGAAAACCTGCTGAGCCATGAAGCCGGCAAAGGCTACCGACTGGCCGCACTGCCGACCGGCCAGCACTTCAACGCCGCATTGCCGCAAGCCGAGGAAGAGGAACTGGCAACCTCGGTCCTGCGCGACCGCATGGCCGGCCGCCTTGGGGACAGCATCAGCATCAGCGAACTGATGCGCCGCTACGACATCGGCCGGCCGGCGGCGCAAAAAGCACTGGCGCAACTCAGTGAAAGCCAGGCCATCGAGCGCGGCCCCGGCCAGTCCTGGCTGTTTCGCCCTTCGCTGAACAACCTCGCCGCACTCGAAGAAAGCCTCAAGTTCCGCCTGATCCTGGAGCCGGAAGCGCTGCTCAACCCCAACTTCAACGCCGACCCGCAACGTCTGTCCCTTTTGCGCAGCGCCATGCAGTTGTTGCTCGCGAGCCCGGTTGAGCACTTCGATATCCAACAGTTTCGCGAGCTGGACATCAGCTTTCATGAACTGATCGCCCAGAGTTGCGGCAACCGCTTTATCGGCGATGCCCTGCTCCAGCATCAGAGCCTGCGGCGCCTGCCGAATCTGCTGCCGACCGTCAGCGTGCATCGCCTGCAAGAAGCCCTGCGCGAACACCTGCAAATCATTGCGCACATCGAACGCGGACAACTGGAGATCGCGGCCGACGTGCTGCGCCTGCACCTGCGCCTGAGCGCCGCGCAGCGCCCGCAAACGGCTAATCGCGGCATCCCGCAGGGCCAGTCATTCGGGCGCCGTTGAGTTTCAAAAAATAGGATGATTTTTTTTATAAAATAAGACAGCATCCAGACATCTTCAGGATCGGCGGGCGTTACCCGCCATGGAATACCTCCGCCATGCACACACAAAAACTTATCGCCATGTTTCCGGAAGCCAGTTTCGGCGCGGCCTTGAACTGCATTGGGATCGCCCAATCGCTGCGTGAGCAGGGAGCAAAACCGGTCTTCATCTGCCACGAACACTTTCAGGGACTCTTCGCCGAGTACGGCTTCGACGAGTACCCGATCCCGCAAGCCAGCCCACTGTCGGCGGCGGAACATCAGCATTACTGGGAACGGTTCATAGAGCGCAACATTCCTTACTTCGACCAGACGCCACTGGCACAGATCGACAGCTATGTGGCGCCGGCCTGGGAAGCGATCATCGACACCGCCATCGAAGCGGAAAAACCGCTGCAACAGTTGCTCGGTCGACTGAAGCCGGACGTCATCGTCCTCGACAACGTGGTCATGTTCCCCGCCATCGCCAACGCCGGCTGCCCTTGGGTGCGCATGGTGTCCTGCGCCGAAACCGAGCTGCCGGATGCCGCCGTACCGCCGTATCTGTCGGGCTGCCTGGCCAGCGACAGGGACGGCCGTGAGCGGTTTACCGAGCATTACCAGAAAGTTGTCGCGCCGGCCCATGAACGCTTTTTGCAATTTCTCGCGAGCAACGGCACAGCGCCTTGCCCGCCTGGCCAGTTTCTTGTCGATTCGCCATGGCTCAACCTGCTGCTGTCGCCGACGCCGGTGCGTTATGAACGCCTGTTGCCACTGGACTCGCAGCGCTATGTCTACCTCGACGGCTGTGTGCGGCGCGAGGCGCCTTACATCGTTCCAGGCTTTCCGCGGCACAACGACGCACCGCTGATCTACATCAGCTTCGGTAGCCTCGGGGCTGCCGACACCGGCATGATCAAGCGCCTGATTGGCACTATCGAACACCTGCCCTATCGCTTCCTGATCAACGTCGGTGCCTATCGGGACACGTACACCACCGTGCCCGACAACGTGTACCTGGACAGCTGGTTTCCGCAACCGGCCGTGCTCAAGGAATGTCAGCTGTTCATCCACCACGGCGGCAACAACAGTTTCTGCGAGGCGCTGTACTTCGGCTTGCCGTCTTTGATTATTCCTTACTGCTGGGACGGCCACGACAACGCCGCACGTGCCGAGGAAGTCGGCGTCGGCCGCTACCTGCCACGGTTCGCCGATCCGTTGTCGGCATTACCGGCGGCCCTCGAACAGTTGCTGAGCGATCAATCGATGAAGCAACGCCTCGAAGCCTTCAGCAAAAACATGCAGGCGACTCGCGGTACTGACATCGCCGCACGGGCAATCTTGGCGCTGCCCAACGCCTGACCCACCGCTTGCAGACTGGCTGATGCGGGAACCGGAAATGATTGCGCGGGTGGACTGAGGCTTAGTCCCTGAGAATCATGAACACCTTGCGCACCGGTGTCAGGTTTTCCCACGTTCCCTTGAACCCTGCGGCGACGACAAATGTGGCGCCGGCCTTGAACTCCTGGCTGATGCCGTGGCTGTCGGTCAAACGCACATGCCCCTCGAGCAAATGGCAGAGCTCGTCGTAATCACACTCACAACGCTCCAGATGTTCGGGCGCCTCCCAGATGCCACCGGTGGCCTTTTTTTGCGGGTCCACGAAATGCCGCCAGCTCCGGCTGCGAAAGGGCACGTCGACCAGCGCGGGATCACTGGTTTCCAGCTCGACGACGGGCAAATCGGGGTTGGCAAAGTCGATGACGTGTTCGGGTTTACTCATGGTCATTGTCACTCCAGATCAAGAATCGAAACCGATGCCCAGCGCGTCAAACCCTTTGAGCAGCCAGTCGCGGTGCCCAGTCAGGTCTTCGCGGGCCAGCGAGCGCTGCGCCAGCGACACGCCCACGTAACGCAAGGGTTCGGGGGGAAACGGAAACGGCGCGGTCGAGGTCATCGCCAGTTTTGTGCGTTCAGTGGCTTTGCCTTCCAGCAGGTCGAGCAGGGTCAAGGCTGCGAAACGGCTGGCCGACACGCCCTGTCCAGTGAAGCCCTGGGCATAGGCAATGCGCCCGTTTGGCGAGGTGCCGCAGAACATAGTGGTGCGCGCCGAGGTGTCGATGATGCCGCCCCAGGCATGACTGAACGTGACATCCGCCAATGCCGGGAACGCCGATTGAAATTGTTGCGCCAGTGTCGCGAAGCTCTCGGGACGCTGCGTCAATGCCTCATCACGTCGGCTGCCAAAGTGATAGATGGCGTCGTAACCGCCCCAGAGAATCCGGTTGTCCTCGGTCTTTCGCAGGTAATGAAACTGATTGCCGCTGTCGGCAATACCGTAGCGCCCGACCCAACCGATGGCGCGCAATTGAGCATCGTCGAGGGGCCGGGTTGCCAGGGCATAGTCATAAATAGGGATGACCTTGGACTTCAGCGAGCCCAGCAACGGTGGCGCGATGTTGGTGCCCAGTGCGACCTTCGCTGCCTTGATGGTCCCCAGACCGGTTTCCAGTACTTGATGAAGACCGTCCTCGCGCAAGGTCGACACCGGCGAATGCTCGAACAACTGCACCCCGTGTGCGAGGCACACGCGGCGCAGTTCCGCGACCATTTTCACCGGGTTCAGCAACGCATAATTGGGTTCGAAAACCCCTGCGACATAGACCGGAGAATCGAGATACGACTTGAGTTCACTGCCTTCCAGATACTCGCAGGCGATACCAAAACGCGCATAGTTGCGCTGCATCGATTTCAGCCCATCGACCTGCCAAGGCTGACTCGCCACGTTCAACTTTCCCGAACGCTCGAAGCTTGCGTCCATGCCATAACACTGCAAATCCTCCTCGAATGCCACAAGGTTTTCCCGACCCAGCCGAACCAGTTGCTCTGCTTCCCTGGGCCAGCGTTTCAGTGCATTGGATACGCCATGGGAGATGCTCGGCGCGCAGAACCCGCCATTACGACCACTGGCTTCACCGCCACACTGCCCGGCTTCCAGCACCACGATCGTCGCGTCGGGCCAGCGCTGACGGGCAATCAATGCAGTCCATAACCCGACAAACCCGCCGCCCACAATGGCAATATCACACGATAACTCGCCGGTCTGTCTTGGCGCGGCGGGTGCATCCGTCCGGGTTTCCTGCCAGACAGGGTAAGGCCGGGCTTCAGCCAGAGAGCGGTTTTCAATCGGTAATGTCATGCACGCCTGCTCCAGAAAATTCATGGGCCGACGCTAAAGCAATGGCCGACGCTTTCACAGGCGCAAACCTCGCAGCGGACACGGGAGGAAAACCGGGGTTTCTGGAATACTCTTGGCTTCGTCCTGATCTTCGCCATGGAGTCCGTCGTGGAAGTACCTGATTTACCCACCACCCCCACCTTCCTTGCGGACCCGTCGAGTGTGCAAACTCATGAAGTGACTGTGCGTTATCACCAGGCCTGGAAGCGATGCGATCTGGACGGTGTGATGGCGCTGTATCACCCCGACGTCGAATACCACGATTTTTTCCAGAACCGCACCATCGACTATGCACAGCTGCGCGACTACCTCGGCGCAAGCATGCCGTCAGGATCAGAAGAGTTGCAGACCTACACCGATCGCCTGCGCATCGATGGCAACACCGCGTTCCTGCAGTACCGGGTGACGCTCAATGGCAGCGATGGCCTGGTTTCATTCAGTACGGTTGAAGCACTGACGGTGAAGGACGGGTTGATTGTCAAAGTCAACGAGCACGCGGTGCTGGTCACCCAGGCGCCAATGGTCATTCGCCCGGCGTACAGCGCTGACGCCGTCAGCCGGTTGGGGTTATCGGCTCGTCAGGTCGGCGCGCTGGCCAATGATCTGCAGCAGTACTTCGAGCGGTCGAAGCCTTATCTCGATCCGCGACTTGATCTGTCGCTTGTCGCAGCGTCGACGGGTTATACACGTAACCAGATTTCGTTTTTTCTGAATCAGGTTCGAGGTCAGACATTTTATACATTTCTCAATGAGTTGCGGCTTGAGGAGGCGTTGGGCCGGTTGAACGAGCAACGTCATGCGGCGCGGATCGACGAGATTGCCAGTGCTGCGGGGTTTAACTCATTGTCGACTTTTTATCGGTGTTTCAAGGAGCGGACAGGGTGTTCGCCCAAGGGTTACTTGAAGCTTCTGATCTGACGGCCCACGCAAGCGGCGAGACATGCAACGGGAGGACCATAGTTTCCGGGCGCCCTATTAATCTGCGGCAATATCCGTCGGCCACTGTGGCCTTAATCTGAAACAGGCAACTGAAAGCATCCGAATCCGTGGACGCGGGAGGCCATTTCACCCTCCAAAAATTGTCGGAATTTTCCTCGATTATCTAGAAGCGCTCACCTGTTTAACTTCCGTGCTTAAAGACACTCTGTGTTACTTCCTGAAAGCTACATGGGTGTTTCATCGCCAAATAGCAGCTTTCCCTTGATAAAGGACACCTGTCATGTATTTTCAATTGACCGGCTGTCTATCTGGAGACACCCCATGCCACTGGTTCGCGTCGACATCAAAAAGCACCAAGACCCCACATTCGCCAAACGTGTTGGACAACTGATTTACGCTGCCATGCACAGCGCCATTGCCGTACCGGAGAACGATAATTTCCAGATTCTGGCGGAGCACGATGAACACCATTTCATCTTCGACCCCCAATACCTGGGCATCCAACGCACCGACAATCTGATCATCATCCAGATCACGCTGAGCGAAGGCCGTTCGGACGAGAAGAAAAAACTGCTCTACAAAACCATCGCCGAGAGTCTGAATCGCGAACTGGCCGTGCGCCTGGAAGATGTTTTCATTAATCTGGTGGAAGTGAAAAAAGAGAACTGGTCGTTCGGTAACGGGATTGCCCAGTACGCCCTTTGATTAAACCTTTTATACCTGTGAGCCACTGATGCCCCGAGTTTCCCGCAAGCAAGCCGACCTCAACCGCGAAATCATCGTCGAGGCAGCCACGCGGCTGTTTCGCGAACGAGGACTGCATGGCATCAGTGTCGTCGATGTCATGGGGGCGGCAGGCCTCACCCACGGCGGCTTCTACGGGCATTTCGAGTCCAAGGAAGCGCTGGCGCAGGAGGCCAGTGGCCGAGCGTTTGAACAATCGGCGGAGCGCTGGCGGGAGCGAATCAGCGATCACAAAGACGACAAGGACGCCGCACGCCGTGCGCTGATCGAGCCTTACCTGTCGCAGGACAGCCGCGACAATCCGGGTGACAGTTGCCCGGTGGCCGCCTTCGCCGGGGACATGTGCCACGAAGCGGCCGACAGTGGTTTGCGTCAGACCTTCATGGAGGGGCTCAACCGGTTGTTGAACGCCTACGGCACACTGTTGGATTCAGGCGATGCCCAAGCCGATCGGCAACAGGCGCTGGTGGAGTATTCGCTGATGCTCGGCGCCCTGACCCTCGCTCGCGCCAGTCGGGGCGATACGGTGTCGGATGAAATTCTCGACGCCGCCAGCACGTTTCTGACCGCAAAGCGTGCATCAAACTGAACAACCCCATGGCGATCCTCGGCCATTGCTAAACTGTCAGGGAATCAGCAATCTGAAGCGACATTCGAACCCCGACATTCCGATGCCCAAAGGAGCGCAGCATGCCCGCAACCGTTCTGGTACTGGTTGAAACCATCAATGATTACTTGCCGATTCTCGAAAATCAGGGTTTTCATCTGATTCTTGCCCCGACTCCAGCCGAGCGCGCTGCTGCCATTGGCCGGCATGGAGGTCAGATCGATGCGGTGCTGACCCGTGGGCCATTGGGCCTGTACGCCGATGAAATCAGCGCCCTGCCCAACCTCAAGATCATCTGCGTCATCGGCGCCGGTTATGAACACGTCGATTTGCAAGCCGCCGCCGACCGTGGCATCACGGTCACTAATGGTGCCGGCGTCAATGCGTCATCTGTCGCTGACCACGCCATGGCGATGCTGCTGGCACTGGTGCGCGACATTCCCCGTTGCGATGCAGCCGTGCGCCGTGGTGAGTGGCCGAAGATCATGCGCCCCTCCCTGGCCGGCAAGCGCCTGGGCATTCTCGGCCTTGGCGCCGTCGGCATGGCCATCGCCAAACGCGCTGCCAATGGCTTCGACATGACGGTGAGTTACCACAACCGCCAGCATCGCAGCGATGTGCCGTACACCTTTTGCTCCACCCCTACTGAACTGGCGCGCAACTCGGACTTTCTGGTTATCGCGGCACCTGGAGGACTGGGCACCAAACACCTGGTCAACAAATCCGTCCTCGACGCCTTGGGACCCAACGGGTTCCTCGTCAACATCGCCCGCGCCAGCGTGATTGTCACCACCGACCTGGTCAGCGCGCTTGAGCAACGACGCATTGCCGGCGCCGCCCTGGACGTGTTCGACGCAGAGCCGCACGTGCCCCATACGCTCAAATCGTTGACCAACGTGATCCTGACCCCGCACGTGGCCGGGCTTTCACCGGAGGCCACCCAGGGCACCGTTGAACTGGTCGGGAAAAATCTGGTGGCTTTCTTCAGCAACCAGCCGGTACTGACACCAATTGCCCTGCCTCTGCCTGTCGCCACCTGCTGAGTCGCTGACTAAAGGACGCCCAACAGCGTCCAGAGGCGACGAGACTCGGCATCCGCCGAGATCAACTCGCCCAGCAACTCGCTCAATGGCTTGTTGCCCCACTCCACACCGCGCCGGATCAAATAAGGGACGGGACTGTGGGGTTCGGTACGTGCCAGGTACTCGGCAATCAACAGCAACTGACGGTAGGCCTCGTCGCGACTCAACGGTTCACGAAACACCTGGGGCACCGGTGCCGCTTGCGGCGCGTCGTCATGTCCGGACGCCGCCACGGGCTGTACCTCCAGCGGCGCATCGGTTAACGGGCGTGGCTGCATGGCAATGAACTCCTGAACCAGTGCCAACAACGCCTCGATCACGTCTTGCAAGACTTTGAAGCCCGGCGCCTGGTTTCCCAGATAGGCATTGCACCATGTGTCGAGCCGTTGCAGATGTCGCAAGCTCGACAACAGACTGTCCTCACGGCGCAACCAGTGGGACAGTGGCGTGGCACGAATCAGTCCAGTGAGTTTTTTCTGTTCGCTGCGTGCTGTTTCCGCTGATGTTTTGGCCGCCTTGCTGTCATTGGCCAGTACCTGTTGCAACTGCAATCGCCGCCAGGCATCCAGGCAGTAACCGTCGAATTCACCACTTCGCGGTTCGAGCAACGGCGTGCGCGTCAGCAACACCTCACTGTAGCGTCGCGCCAGCCATTCAAGCGGAATCACCCGCCACGACTGATCACCGTCTTCGGCCAGAGGATGAAGGTGCTCGGGATAGCGTTCACATAAACCGGCGACCAGCGCGAGGCTGCCCGGCAATCCGTCCAGACCCTCCTGATGTAACCAGGCCTCACCGAGCCAGGCACACAGCATCAAGTCCTTGCTGCGCTCCAACAGCAACGTGGACGTCAGTTTTTCCAGTTCCGGCCACTGCGCCCGCTTGATCGACGACTGCCAGACGCCCGTAGGCAGACTGGTGTCGTCCTCGCGACGCAGTTCACGCGCCTGGTCGAACTCGCGCTCGTAGCGCAAGTCCTCGCCGCAAGGTGCTTGCTCGCTAATGGGTTCGAGCAGTCGGACAATCAGTTCCGGCAACGGTGGTGAAATCTGATTCAAAACCCCTCCTCCTCAGTCATGACCGTCGCGGACGCGGTCGACCTGGTTTGCATGAATGGAGAACGCGGGGCCCGGGTGGGCAGCGGTGGAATAGACAACGGCAGCTTCGCACCCTGGCTCATTAATGACAGGCGCATAAACATCAGCGTCTGTTGCGCCGTGCTGGTCTGCGCGGTCACCGGCAGGCGCAAAGCCAGTGGAAAATCGGTGAAATCCATATTGGGCTGGCGCTGCACGGACTGGTGCGCACGGATCAAGCGCAGCAATGACCACGGGCCGCCATATTCCCAATCGGCCTCAAAGTCACGCACCATCAGATTGGGCTGCAAGGGATCGTTGGCCGGACGTTGCGAGCCGTTTCTGGCCCAGCGCAAGGTCAGCCGGACCGGTTGCCCGACCATCCAGCGCAGGTTCGGCTGGGTTTCGCCCGGGTAATTGATCTGTTGATTGCCGGCATTCAAACCCCAGGCAATCACTTGATCGGCGCCCCGTTCCTCCTCGCGATCGGTTCGCCAGCGCACGTCCATTTCAACGCCAATGATGCCGCTCTTGTCTCGCACAAACAGCGGGTTTAACCATGTACTGGCCTGCTTCAGACGGTTGAGAAAATCTTCGGCTGCCACCCGTTCCGGCGTCTGGCTGAGCTGCAATCCGGCTTGAGCCACGGGCAGACGCTTGTCGATCAACTCGAGAAAATGCTGGACCCGGGCCGGGTCGGCGTCGGTGGCTTGCACGCCATTGGCAAACGGGAAGCGCTCGGCCAGGTACTGATTGAAATAATTGGCCAGGTCGTTCCATGCCGCTGCCGCTTGCTGTTGCTGCAGGAGCTGACAGCGTTGCATGGCGCTTTGTTGCAGGTCCAGCGCACGTAACGCCAAGGTCCCACGCCCACCGGACAGGTTGGCAGTTTGCAAAATCTGACCGCAGGACGTGGCGTCCATTTCGATGAAATCGCGGCTCACCAGCTGCTCGATCTGGGCCGGCGAGCTGGCAGGATTCTGGTCCTTGTACTTGAGCAACTCTTCGTTGAGCGCACTGAATTGGGTAACGCGCTCGTAGTCCAGCGCCGAGAGATTCTGTTGCTGAGTCTTCAACCATTCCAGTGCTGAGGTGCGCCGCTCGGTAATCCCGAGCATGGTGTTGAATTGCTGCTTGAGGCTCAGCTTCAAATCCTGCACATCGCTGGCGCCGTACAATTGCAAGCCGAGGTTTTTCGAGCCATCCCACTGACTGATTTCACTGCGCCCGCCGAACAATGGCTGCGCGGTGATCTCCGCAAGACCGTCGACAACCTGAGCGATAGCGCGGCGGTTTAATGCGTTTTGCACTCGCATCGCCAAATCATTGCGGTGCACTTCGGCGAAGGCTTTTTGCAGGGCCACTGCTTGCGGTGCAAGCACATTGAAAACACCGTCGCCACGGGGGCGGTCGTTTTGATCCTTGAGACTCAACCACATGGCCTTGGCTGCCGCCGCTTCTGCCGCCTGAACCAATGCATCGCGATACGCCGGCGGGATACGCGGCAGCTCTTCGGCGGCATAACTCTTGTAGCTGGCAAAATAGTTCAGCGCCGTGCTGAGGTCATCGCCATCAACGCTTTGCCCCTCAATGGCATCGGCGGTCTTGTCTGCGCGTAAGGCGATGGCCACGAAATCGCGTTTGAACAGCGCCTGCACCGCGTTGTTCAACTGGCTGACATGCACTTGCAACGCCAGCTGCCCACTGCCTTGCTGGACCAGCAAGTTGCCTCTGGCCCCTGCCTGCGCGATCCATTGGTCACGAAAGCTTTGCTGCAACTTGGACGCTTGCTGATCCAGCTGTTGTTCAACCTGCGGGCCGAGCAAGCTGCTCTGGCGCACTTTATCCATCATCTCGCGATAACCCGGCACCAGGTCCTGCCCCTTACCGCGGCTCCAGGCGGAGTTGGTCAGGCCGACCAGCGCTTGCAGGTCATCGATCAATGCGCGCAAATCCTCAAGCTCCGTCAGGGAGTTGCCGCTGCCTGCCTCCAACCGTTCCAGATGCAACTTGAGGTAACCGGCCTGGCGGACAAAATTGTCAGCGAGAAAATACTGGTCAAGCCAACGCTCCATCAGCCCGGAAAAATTTTCCTCGATGACTTGCCGCTCCATGGCCAGGTCCAGCGGTTTCAAGTCGCCAGCATTGGCATCGAGCAACATCCGGTTGTAAAAACCGGCACGGGGCAAGCTGCCGACATTGAGGTTCAGGGACAAGGCGTTGTTGCTCAGCAACGCCAGGTCTTCGAGTGGGGCCTTGGGGTTGTTCAGCGCCTGATTGAACCATTGGTTCTGCTGCTCAAGGCGCACCGCGCGCTCCACCAGGTCTTTGGCTTTGACGTAATTTTGCCATTGGGCCGGGTCCTCACTTTCGACGTTGCCACGGCGCTCGGTGTTGCGGATGCCCTTGAGTTTCACCAGCTCCGCATTCAGCAAGTCGTGCAAGGGCTCCAATAAGTGGCTCTGGGCGGTCAGGCGCAGTTGGTTTTCCAGCTGCACATCCAGTGAAGAAAACCAGGACGTGGGAAACGCTACGGAAGTAAAGGTCCAGCGCGGGGCCTTTTCCAACACCCGCCAGAATCCCTGGACGTTGCGTCGTGTCGACTCCAGCCGATGCGACTCGTCGGTAACCGTCAGGTAGTTTTTCTGCGCACCTTGCAACAGACGCGACAGCTCATGCGCATCTTTGACAGAGTCCTGCCAGACCCAGAGCATGCTCGCGGCCCACACCACACCGACCACCAGCGCCACCACCCCCGTCAATCGCTGCCAACGCTGACGCAAGCGCAACAGGCGCGGTACCACTTGCGCCAATCCCCGCTCGGCGACTACCCGGCGCTGCCACAATTGGCGGGCGAATGCACTTTGTTGCAACCCGGTGTCGTAGGCTGAAAATCCGTCCGGCGTGTCTTGCGTCGGTTGGTTAGCGGTGAAATAAACGCCACGAAAACGCGGCGCCTCACCTTGGGCATTGCCTTGGAACACCGGCTCCAGCACCGTTTGCAGATTGCGCCTCAGCGCCTCGATACGTTCCGGCAACCCGAACAGCTCGCCCTTCAAATGGCCCGACAATGTGCCGATTTCGATGATCGATTCCGCCAAGGCACGGTTAACCTGATCCAGCGCCTGATCGCTCCATTGCGCCTGCCAGGCTGACTCGGGGCCAAACGGTGTCGACCAGCCCAGCGTGCGTTCGCGGGCATCAACGGGCAGTGCCGTGATCAGCTCCTGAAACCCGGGCAGCTCTTCCATACCGGTGATCACGACATACACCGGCAAGCTCAGGCCGAATCGTTGCAGCACGTCGATGAAGCGCCGACGGGCCGCCAGACCGAGGCTCGCGGCCAACTCGACATTGCCCAATCGACTGACCGGGACCGTCCAGATCACCCCGTCCAGTGGTCGTTTGCTGCGCAAGCGCAAGATCAATCCCAGCAAACGCCACCAGCCGCCTCGTTGCAGGTTCATGCCTTCTTCCGGCAAAAACAGCGCCTGTGGCACCACCAACACCGCACCTTCGGGGTCCGACCACCAGCGCCCGAACCAGGCGGGTTTGTCGGTTGGTTGCAGACGCCACTGGCTGCACAATTGAGTGCCCTGGGTTTCGTCGCCGAGCATCAGTAACCACGGGATCTGATACCGATCCTGAGCGCCCTGCTCCTGCTCCATATGGCGGACCGAGGTATAAAAACTGCGGACCGCCGCCCCGCTCTGGGTGCGCAACCACCAGACCACGGCCCCGATGATAATCAGCAGCAACAACAACCCTATGATCAGACTCACCCACCCCAACGCGCTCATGACTCTTGCTCCGAGGTGCTGACCGAGTCGGTCATCTGCAACACCGGATCAAGCTCCTGGCGGATGTCACGCCAGAAAAACTGCCCCAGCCCTGTCAGTATCAGGACCATGGCGAGAATCCCCACGCCAAGCCGAAAACCATCCGGTAACGATTGACGTACCGGCAACTGCACCGGTGGCACCGCAGAGGGTTGCTGAAGCCGGGCGCTGACATCGGCATAATCAGGTTCGTGCTGCCAGGCAAAGGTAAACAACGCCAGACGCAGTTTTTCATGCCGCGATTGCCCCAGCTCACCACGCATGCGCCCCTCAAATCCCAACACCAGGCACTGCAAATAGACATTGGCCAGATCGCGGGTAGCGGGAATCTGTTCGTCCAGCAGAGCCTTGATCGCCAGCGGCAATTTTTCACCGGCCTGACGGCTGGCGTACATCCGCGATTCCAGCGGCTTCTCCTGCCACACGGACTGGCCCGGCCAGGGTGTAAACAACAGCGTTTCGTCGATCAACGCGACAAAGGCATAGACCAGCGCCTTGACCTGGTCGGTCGCCGCATCACCGACCCGGGCGTATGCCGTTCGCCACAGCCGCTGGGAGATTTGCGTCGACAGATCGACCACCGCTTCCACCAGCGCGTCATCGTCGCTGTCCTTGGGCAACTGATTCCATTCCTGGGACCATTGCAACCAGGCCTCGCGAAAGGCGCTGCTCAGTGGCGCCTCACGAAGGCTCCGTGTGCCCGTCCCGGCATTTCCCTCAGACATTCGACGCCCCTTCCTGGATCAAGCACCTTCACTCGCCTGGGCCACAAACAACACCACTTGCCATGGACTGCTCGCCGGTTTTGAGGCCGGCGCGGCAATCAGTAACGGCAATTGCCCGTCGAACCATTGGCCATCGGCCGTCACCACAAACAATCGCGTGTCCTCGCCGACGCTGTAGGCCACTTGCTCGTTGCGGCTCATGGCCTGGTGGGGCAAACCGCTCATGCGTTGCCGGCTCAACAACGTAATATGCGGCGCCGAGGCAATGATCGCCCCACTCAGCCATTCGCTGGCCGCCTGCTCGCTGGCACCGTTGGGCATGCGCAAACCGATGACCAGACGCTGGCTCGGCTGATCGTCGGGCAGTTGAATCGAGAAGCTCTGTTCGCTGCGTTCAAACGGCACACTGCGATAGCCGGCGCGAATCAGTTCCAGGGTTCTGTCGAGCCAGTCGAGGACCGGCTCATAGCCTTGTTGCAGCTCCAGAAAGTCCAGCGGGGCAAAGGGCGGCACGCCCGCCAGCGGGTCCAGGGCCGACCAGGCTCCCGCCAGCCCGAGCAACACCCCGTATAACGCCTGTGGCGATGCCAGTCGGCTGTTCAACGTTCCTTCGACCTCCGGCAGACGCGCCCAAAGCGCCGTCAACTGGCGACGAATTTCCATCGCATCGTCCTGATTTCCGGCCTGTTGCGCCTGGCGCAAACGGCCGGCGAGGAACATGTATTTCTCTCGCGTCCTGGCGCACAGCCCGGCGACCCGGCGACCCAACACCGATTCCGGCGACAGGCATGGCGTGGGCGGCGTGTAGGGCAAGGACAGAAAACCACCGCCCTCCTTGCGAATTTTCAGCAGAGGCAAGCAAACGGAATCGGCCTTGTTCAACTGCGTGCACAAACGCGGGTTCGGCCGCCACACCGTGATCGACTCGGGGTACTCGCCGCTGGTCAAATCCGGCAACGCATCGCCGACCACCGATTGCAGTCGCCCTTTGAGCGGCAACAACTGCCCGGCACGCCACAATGGGCTGACGGCGAGATACACCGTCACCGTGGCGTTCTGCGAGGCGTTGACCGCTTCGCTTATATCGAGCTCCAGTGTCGGCCCGACACCCACCTGCACATTGACCGGCAGGCCGTCCGGCATCGTCGCTTGCAGGCTGACCAGGCGCACCAACCCGGCACTCAGTGCACCGGGGTCGAATTCCACCCGGCTCACCCCCCAGAACCACGGATTGCAGGCCTGGGCAAAGTGCGCCACCAACGCTTCGGCGCGCAACCCTTGCAACTGGAAATGCTGGGGCAACAACTGCATGCCTTCGTGCCAACAAACCGCGTCAGGTAACAGGCTCATACGACTCCCTTCGACGTCTACATCACCGCGCAAAACGGCGCACTGACAATGGGTTCACTGCGCAGTGTTGTTGACCAGCGTCATCTCGCGGCTGTCGAACTTGAGCCAGGCATCGCTCTGATCATCGAGCCGTAATCGGTGTGCTCCGGGAGTGTTATAGCTGGCGAAGACCAAAAGTCCAGTCGCCCGCTTGCCCCCCAGCGGGAAGGGTTGTTTGTCGATGAACTGGCCGGGGACCAGCTCCAGCCCCCACACCGTTATCAACTGCCGATAGTCGCGTTGATATTGATCACGCTCGGCAAACCACTGCCGCGCCGTGATGCCGGACAACTGCTTGAGCAAGTCCGGGTCGTTCACGGCGATGAAATCCACAGCGATCGGAGTGTCGTCGTTGGCCTTGGGCGCGACGTCCAGGGTCAGGTTGTCGAGGTCCACCCGAGGCCCGAAAAACGAGCACCCGGATAGGGTCAGGAACAGGGCGAAAGCAAAAAAACGTGCAAACAAAGTGAATTGTCCTTTTCTCGAGGCGGTCCAAGATTGTTTTTCGCTTGCTTTTTTATAGACCTGTTCTAGCGTCTTGGGTAGTTCGGCCCCCCTATGCCGAATGTGGAAGGTTTGTCAAAGGAACGACAGGTCCATCTGCCACCCTTTCTAACCTACGGTCCAGCAAGGGAAAGCGATGAACGGGCCTCCCGATGCATTGCGCCCGCTCATGCATCGGAGTCAGCC
>Ga0157370_10002107_pt1 | contig 24312 bp, 24 predicted proteins | sample C35metaG_FD_113463 | JGI IMG/M metagenome (GOLD analysis project Ga0157370, IMG submission 113463) | Corn rhizosphere microbial communities from Kellogg Biological Station, Michigan, USA - C3-5 metaG | ecosystem: Host-associated > Plants > Roots > Rhizosphere > Soil | place: USA: Michigan...
CGGTCGCGACCGCGGAGCAGTTTCCAGGCGAAGGCCGGATCACCGGACTGGCGCTCGGAGCGACCATGGCGACCGCCGTCTTCGGCGGACTGACGCCGCTTCTCGCTCAGTGGTTGGTCGAGCGGACCGGTTGGGCAACCGCGCCCGGAATCATGATTGCGCTGGTCGCACTCTGCGTCGGCCCGGTGTTCGCGACGATGCGTGAAACTGCGCCGCGCTGATCCGTCCGTCGATCAGGTCAGACCTGCCGTCGAATGAACTGCCGCTCACTCATCGGCCGTTCACCTTGAGATGATCTATCTGGCGAGGTGCTGGGATGCGGAGATCGTGATGGACCTGAATTATCTTTTCCGACGCCAGCAGATAGAACGAAGCCTCGCCGAGTCCGCAAACTGCGATGAAGCGCGGAGCGCGCACGAAGAGATGGCGCTGGCCTACGAGCAGGCGATCGAACGCAAGAGCCGTGGCCAAATCGTCTTTCCCTGGCAGCGCAAGCAGCGCCGCTAGCGCGGGCCGAACCCCGTCAGCATCGGCTTGATCGTCCAGAAGATTCGGTTGCGCCAACGCGGATCATTAACTCGACCTACGAAAAGTCGATCCGTCCGCGGCCGACGCCATAGTAAGTGAGCCCCGCTTCCTCCGCCTCGTACCGGTCGTAGACGTTGCGCAGGTCGACCAGGACCTTGCCCCGAAGCAGCTCGGCGATTTTTTCTAGATCGAGCGCCCGGAACTCGTCCCATTCGGTGACGATCACCAGCGCATCGGCACCATCAGCTGCGGCGTAGGCGTCGTCTGCGAATTCGATACCCGTGAAAAGCTTTTCCGCCTGTTCGCGAGCGACCGGATCGAACGCGGACACGCTCGCGCCGCGCTGCACCAGCCCGTTGACAAGTGGAATCGACGGCGCATCGCGCATGTCGTCGGTGTTCGGCTTGAAGGCGAGCCCCAAGACTCCGACGCGCTTGCCCGAAATGCTCCCGCCAAGCGCCTTTACGACACGGTCGACCATCTTCTCCTTGCGCTCGTCGTTCACCTGCACCGTCGTCCGGACGATGCGCTGATCGGCTCCGAACTTGTCCGCCGTCTGGAGCAAGGCCAGCGTGTCCTTGGGGAAGCAGCTGCCGCCATAGCCGGGACCGGCGTGGAGGAACTTGGGGCCAATCCGGTTATCGAGGCCGATGCCGCGTGCGACGTCCTGGACGTCGGCGTCCACCGCCTCACACAGATCGGCGATCTCGTTGATGAAGCTGATCTTGACCGCGAGGAACGCGTTCGCCGCATATTTGGTCAGCTCGGCGGTGCGGCGGCCCGTGATCAGGATCGGCGCTCGGTTAAGGAACAGTGGGCGATAGATTTCCTTGAGCACCTCCTGCGCGCGGTCGTCCTCGGCACCGACGACGATGCGGTCGGGGTGTTTGAAGTCGGCGATAGCAGCGCCCTCACGAAGGAATTCCGGATTGGACGCGACGGATACGTCGCTGACGCCCTCCTCGCGCAGGATTTTCTCGATCCGGTCGCCGGTGCCGACCGGAACGGTCGACTTGGTGACAACGACCGTGCCGGGCTTGATGACCGGTGCGAGCTCGCGCACCGCCTCGAACACGAAAGTGAGGTCGGCATGGCCGTCGCCGCGCCGGGCAGGAGTACCCACGGCGATGAACACCGCCTCCGCCTGCTTCACGGCTTCACGCAAATCCGTGGTGAAGGTCAGCCGGCCCCGCTCTGCATTCGACTTGACCAGAGCCTCCAACCCGGGCTCCCAAATTGGCATCACTCCGCCATTGAGGCCGTCGATCTTCGCTTTGTCCTTGTCGACGCAGGCGACGCGATGGCCGAAGTCGGCGAAGCAGGCGCCGGAAACCAGGCCCACATAACCTGTGCCGATCATCGCGATACGCATCAACAACTCCCCGAGACCGCAAAGGCGCCCTTAGCCATGCTTTTGGCGACTGAACAAGCGTTCAGCGCGCCGTCTGGTTTTCGCTACAAAATCACTATATTGGCGCGGCCCTTCCGATGAACGTCACAAGTCTCCCAAAGCCCCCGCGCGTCGGGCTGGTCTCGCTCGGCTGTCCCAAGGCACTAGTCGACAGCGAGCGAATCATGACCAAATTGCGTGCCGATGGTTATGACATGTCGCCCGATTACGCAGGTGCCGACGTGGTGCTGGTCAACACCTGCGGCTTCCTCGATTCCGCCAAGGAAGAGAGCCTCGAGGCGATCGGCGAGGCAATCGCCGAGAATGGCCGAGTCGTCGTCACCGGCTGCATGGGCAAGGAAGCGGACGTCATCCGCAACCGCTTCCCCGACGTGCTCGCGGTCACCGGTCCGCAGCAATATGAGGAAGTCGTCGCCGCGGTTCACGATGCCGCCCCCCCGGTCCCCTCGCCCTTCATCGACCTGGTGCCCGAAGCGGGGCTCAAGCTAACGCCGCGCCATTACAGCTATTTGAAGATTTCCGAAGGCTGCAATCATCGCTGCGCCTTCTGCATCATCCCGCACCTTCGCGGCGACCTCGTCAGCCGCCGTCCGGACGCCATCCTGCGCGAGGCGGAGAAGCTCATCGCCGCAGGAACGAAGGAGCTGCTGGTCATCAGCCAGGACACGAGCGCCTATGGCGTCGACATCCGGCATCAGCCGCGCCCCTGGAAAGACGAGGAGGTTCGCGCCCACATGACCGACCTGTCGCGGGAGCTCGGCAGGCTCGGCGCCTGGGTGCGGCTGCACTATGTCTATCCCTATCCCCATGTGAACGATGTCATCCCGCTGATGACCGAGCGGCTGGTCCTCCCGTACCTCGACATCCCATTCCAGCACGCGAGCCCGAACGTGCTCCGACGCATGCGCCGGCCAGCGAACGACGCGAAGGTGCTTGAGCGGATCCGCAATTGGCGCGCGCAGGTCCCCGATCTTGCGATTCGCTCGAGCTTCGTGGTCGGCTTTCCCGGGGAGACCGAGGAGGATTTCGCCTACCTTCTCGCCTGGCTCGAGGAAGCGCAGCTCGACCGCGTCGGCGCGTTCAAGTTCGAGGCCGTCGAGGGTGCGCCGGCGACCTCCATGGGCGGCCAGGTGCCCGAGGAGGTGAAGCAGGGGCGCTATGAAGCGGTCATGGCCCTGTCGACGCGTATCTCCGCAGAGAAGCTCGCGGCGAAGGTCGGTTCAATCATCGAAGTTCTCATCGACGCGGCCGATGCCGAGACCGGCGGCGCCACCGGCCGCTCGAAAGCCGATGCCCCCGAGATTGACGGCGAAGTCCACTTGCGCGCCGCTAGCGGATTCCAGCCCGGCGACATCGTTGCTGTGCGGGTCGAGGACTCCGACGAACACGACCTCTACGGCGTGCCCGCCTAGCCCTATGCGGATTATTTCTGCTCTTCGAGGGGCGGATTTGGTCCCGGCTTTCGGAACACCGGCCGGCCGTCGTTCGACAAGAGCGCCGACAACCATCGCGTGCTGTCGAACTGAGCGCACAGCATCATCAGCATGAGCGTCAGCGGCACCGCGAGGAATGCGCCCGGCAGCCCCCAGAGCCAGCTCCACACCGCCAAGGACAGCAAGGTCACGATCGGATCGATGTTCTGCGTCTGCGCCTGCAGGCGCGGGTAGATGAAATTGCCGACGACGAAAGCGGCGAACTGGGTCACTGCGAAAATGGCGATCGCCTGCCACAGCGTCTGGAACTGGACGAGCGCGAATAGGCTCGGCGCGATCGAGCCGACGGTGACCCCAATGTTCGGGATGAAGGTCAGAAGAAAGAAGATGACCGTCCAGAACAGGACGTTGTTCAGGCCCACGGCAAGCATCACCACCACGGCCGAGGTCGTCAGCATCACGCCGGTGATCGTCTGCACCCAGACGTAGGTTTCGATGTCCTCGGCGGCTCGGCCGACCACCTCCTTGATTGCGGTCGCCCGTTTCGACGAGCCCGCGGCGACGTCGATCTTGCGGCTCATCCGCCGCTGGCCCGCGAGCATGAAGCCGAAATAGACGACCATCAGCAAGAACCCCGTGGCGAACCCCTGAAGGCCAGAGAGGATCGATCCCGCGATCTGCGGCACGCTGACGGTTCCGACCACCGTGCCGAGGTGAAGGTCCTGCTTCAGATGAAGCGAGCGACCGATATTGAACAGGATGTCGTCCAGTCGTGCAGTGAGTGCCGGCGCCTCGGCGACGATCTGCACCATGCCCTGGGTCATGACGAAAATCCCGCCGGCAGCGATGCCAATCACGACCAACGCGGCAACCACCGAAACCGCCCAGTGCGGCGTGTTCGGCCAGCGGGACTCGATAAACCGGACCAGCGCCCGCACAAGCACCGCGAGGACGAACGCAATGACGAACGGCACGAGAATCGCGCGCATGAAATAGAGCAGCGCGACTGCGGCCGCGGTGCCTGTCACGATTTGCGCAGTACCGACCGAACGCGATGTCACGACGATCCCCCGAGGTTGAGCGGGCGACGATACAGGTTTGTCGCGGACTGAACAGCCAAGCTGGACAGCTGTTTCGCCGTCGCTAGGGTGGGGTCATGCTCAAAGTCCTCGCCGCGCTCGTCGCGCTTGTCGCTTTTCCCGTCCTCGCACAGCCGCTCACGCCTGCCGAAACGGCCGCCATCGACAAGATCGTCACGTCGGACCTCGCAGCGGACGAGGTGCCCTCGGCCGAGATCGCAATCGTCCGCGATGGAAAGATCGTGCTCAACAAGGCTTATGGCCGAGCCAGCGCCACTCTTCCGGCCAACCCCAACCTACCGTACGAGATCGCGTCCAACTCCAAACAGTTCACGGCGATGGCGATCCTCCTCCTGCAGAACGAGGGAAAGCTCAGCCTCGACGACCACGTCTCGAAATACATCCCGGGCATCACCGAAGGTGACAAGATCACCATCCGCCAGCTCCTCTCACACACCTCTGGAATCCAGGATTATTGGCCGCAGGACTATAGCTTCGAAGCTATGTCCCATCCGACGACCCCGGAGGGGATTGTCGATCGCTGGGCGAAGAAGCCGCTCGACTTCCAGCCGGGCGACCAGTGGCAATATTCGAACACCGGTTATGTCGTTGCGGGCATGATCGTGGAGAAGGTCAGCGGAGAGCCGCTGATGACCTTCCTCCGGCAGCACATCTTCAATCCGCTCGGGATGAACAGCGTCATCGACCAGGACAAGACCTACACGGCGGCCTTCCCGACCGGCTACGGCCGCTACGCGCTCGGGCCGGTTCGGCCGGTGATCCCGCCCGCCCCTGGCTGGCTCTACGCCGCGGGCGAACTGTCGATGACCGCAGCGGATCTTGCCAAATGGGACGTTGCGCGGATCGACCGCTCGCTCGTCCCCGCCCAGGACTGGCAGGAGCAGGAAACGCCGATCAAGCTCAATAACGGCAAGGACACGGGCTACGGCCTTGGCGTATCGATCCACCCCGGTCCGCCGCGGGCGATCACCCACACCGGCGAGGCGGTTGGCTTCCTATCGTCCAACGCAGTCTATCCGGACCAGAAAGCGGCGGTCGTCGTCCTCACCAACAGCTGGGCGGGCAGCGCCTATGCCCGGATCGAGCGCGACATCGCCAAGCTGATCCTTCCGACGCCGCCGCAGGACGCGGTCGAGGTCGCGCAGGCGGCGCGTGCGCGCACCGTTTATGACGAGCTTTGTCGGGGACAACTCGACCGTTCGCAGCTGACCGCCAACGCCAACTTCTACTTCACGCCGCAGGCGATCGCCGACTTCGGATCGAGCCTTGGCCCGCTCGGTGAGCCGACGTCGTTCGAGCCCGAAGGCAAGCCGGTGCTTCGTGGCGGCTTCGTGATCCAGGGTTATACGATCAAATATCCGGGTAAAACGCTCCGCCTATCGACCTTCTACGAGCCTGGAGCCAATGGTCGCATCGAGCAATTCCTGGTCACTCCGGGAGAGTGACATCGAGCGCAGCGACCCTGATGGTCATGTTCGACTGCCGTTTCAGTCGGTGATCGCAACGCCGACGCTGAACGGCGCCCTCTTCAAACTGTGCTGACTCGGCCCGGCACGGCTGCGAATCTTCCCAAATCGACGTCGACGCCGCGAAGATTCGCGCCGGCTTGGGACTTTTCGAGCTCGTCGGCTAAGGGCCTGGCATGACCGATTTTGTATCCCTTCTCCTGCCCGACCGCGACCAGAAGGCTCGCCCGATCCACCTCGTCGACGAGGCGAGCTTTGAGGCGTGGCTGAAGAAGCGCCCCGCCGACGACCGCCGACTGCTTGAGGCACTGCGGTTCGACGGCAAATCACCGCACGCCTTCGCAATCTTGCCGCGCGGCGGCGATTTCGAAGTGGTCACCGCGGTCAAGAGCGTCGACACGCTGTCGCCATGGTGCCTCGCCAAACTCGGCGAAAGCCTGCCCGAGGGCACCTACAGGCTGGCCCATGGCGAACCAGGAATCGCAGCGCTCGGCTGGCTTCTCGCGCAGCATGAGTTCGACTCCTACCGCTCGAAGAAGGAAGGGCCCGAGCGCGGCCCGCGAGTCCTTCTCACCGGCGAGGCGGCGAAGATCGATTTGACGGTTCGCCTCGCCCAGGCGACGGCGCTCGTTCGCGACCTGGTCAACACGCCGGCGGCCGACCTCGGCCCGGCCGAGCTTGAGCAAGCGGTCCGCGACGCGGCGAACGAGCTCGGTGCGCAGGTGCGGGTAACCAGCGGCGAAGAGCTCAAGGAAGGCTATCCGCTAATCGCGGCTGTCGGCGGCGCGGCCTCGAAGGAGCGGGTGCCGCGGCTGATCGAGCTCGAATGGGGCAAAGCCGACGATCCGCGCGTCGCGATCGTCGGCAAGGGCGTCTGCTTCGACAGCGGTGGCCTCGATATCAAGTCGGCCGCTGGAATGCGGATCATGAAGAAGGACATGGGCGGAGCGGCCCATGCGCTCGCACTCGCGCGGCTGGTGATTGGTGAGAAGCTGCCAGTGCACCTGCACCTTTTGATCCCGGCCGTTGAAAATGCGGTTTCGGGCACCGCCTATCGCCCCGGCGACATCGTGAAAGCGCGCAAGGGGATGTTCGTCGAAATCGATAATACCGACGCCGAGGGCCGCCTGATCCTCGCCGATGCGCTAGCGAAAGCGGTCGAGGACAAGCCCGAGCTGATCGTCGATTTCGCCACGCTCACTGGGGCGGCTCGGGTCGCGCTCGGTCCGGACCTGCCGGCCTTCTTCGCCAACGAGGAGGCGCTCGCATCGAGCGCCGCCGAGGCGTCCAAGGAAGTCGACGATCCCTTATGGCGTCTGCCGATTTGGCCTGCCTATGACGAGATGCTGAAGAGCGACGTCGCCGATTTCGCAAATGCGGCCAACTCGCCGATGGCCGGCTGCATCGTCGCTGCAATGTTCCTCAAGAAGTTCGTGCCCGACGAGATCAGCTGGGCCCACCTCGACACTTATGCCTGGCGAGACCAGGCGAAACCGGGCCGCCCCAAGGGGGGTGACGCGCTCGGACTTCGCGCCATGTTCGTTGCACTCAAAAGCCGTTACTTGCAGGAGTGAAGCGGCGTTTGGCCGAAAAAGTCCCTATTTCCGGTCGCGGCGCTGCAACATTTCGCTCGCTTACCGGTTTATTGGTCACGCTACGGTGTGATGGAGTCAGGAAGTTATGGGCGAGGTTTCGCTTACCGGCTGGATGAAGGCGCTTATTGCCTACGTCCGTTCAGGCGAGCCTGACCTCACCAACCGCCAGATGGGTTTGTTGATGCTGGTCTATCTGACCCCCGGGCCACACACGGTCCGCGGGCTCGCCCGAGTGCTCGGAGTTTCAAAGCCGGTGGTCACTCGCGCCTTGAATACGCTGGGCGCGCTCGGCTATCTGCGCCGCGAGCGGGATCAGGACGACCGGCGGAATGTCTTCGTCGTCCGCACGAGCAGCGGGGCTGAGTTTCTTGAAGGGTTCAAACGCAACCTCTGCGAGGGCGACACCGGCTCCGCGGCCCACCGGCCAATCATCGGCCAAGCCCCGGCCTACGCGCACCAGCGCTGAGGCGTTCGCACTAACCGGCCCCTCTGATCCGCCAGACCCGGAATATAACGCCTACCGCAGGGACCTGGCCGATATCGCGCTCGCAGCGCGTGTGATAGCCTCACATTATGCGATGCCGGTCGAACGCCGGGCTCTGAGCGGCGCGGCGCTTCGCAGCGGTCCCTCGGACGAGGCGAAGCTGATTGGGATGGTCGATGCCGGCGAGCCTTTCTTGATGCTCGACGACAGCATCGGCTGGGCCTGGGGCTATGCGGGCGAGGAACGCCGCGTCGGCTATGTGCGAAGTGAGGCGCTCGGGGTCTAGGAAACGACAGAGCGGAGCCAGAACAACTCGTAGACGCTGCTCGCGGCCATCACTCCGATGAGACCGATCAGCGCCCAATCGCGAGCTGGCCATTTGGGACGGCGCCCCGGAAACAGCAGCCATGCTGACAGAGCGCACAGCAGCAGCGTTCCAATGGCGCTGTTTCGAACGAAAATGACAACCGTCGTGCGCACATGCTCCGAGCCGTCGGCGACGGCCTTGCCGTGGGGACTCATCATCAGGGCCGTGAACCAGGCGATCATTGCGGCGAACAGCAGCAGGGCGCCGAATAACATCCGCGTTCGGCCAATCCCACGATTGCTCACATCTGCCCCCGCTGGCGCCGGATTGAATACCATTTCGCGACATTGGCGTTCTGCTCCTCCAGCGTATCGGCGAACACATGCCCGCCGCTGCCGTTGGCGACGAAATAGAGCGCCTTCGTCTGGGCTGGATGGAGCACCGCCTCGATGCTCGCCTTGCCGGGGTTGGCGATCGGCCCCTCCGGAAGGCCTGCGCGCTCATAGGTATTGTATCCGTTTTGCGCGTGGAGCTCGGACTTCAATATACGCCGGCCGAGCGGCTTTCCCTTGGTCACGGGATAGATAACGGTTGGATCGGCGTCGAGCTTCATGCCGATCCGTAGGCGGTTGCAGTAAACGCCCGCGACCATCGGCCGTTCGTCAGGCTTGCTCGTCTCCTTCTCGACGATCGAGGCAAGAATGATCGCCTGTTCGGGCGTATCCAGCGGGCAATCAGCGCTTCTCTTCAACCACAGCTCGGCGATGGTCCTCGTCATCGCCTTTTGCATTTGGGCAACCAAAACGGTCCGCGCTTCGCCACGCTGATAGCCGTAGCTGTCAGGCAGGACCGAGCCCTCCTGGATGTCCGGCGTCCCGCCGGTCAAATATTGGTTGGACGCAAGCTTCTCCTCGACGACGATCGAGGGCATCCCCTCGGTCACGGTAACCAGCCGAAGCAGCGGCTTGCCATGCTGCAGCAGGTCGAGAATCGCCGCACCGCCCATCCCCGGCGCAATCCGGAACTCCCCCGCCTGAATACCGTCATGCGAGCCGAACAGCCGGGCCATCGCGTAATAAGTGCGCGCCGTGCCTGGAATTGCACCCTCCTTGGCGAGCTGGCGCGACACCGAGGCGATCGTCGCCCCTTCCTTGATGACGACATCGTGGGGTCCGCGTTTGGGTCCCGGAGCCCACCACAGCGCATAGATGACGACCAGGGCGGCAAGGACGAGCGTCGCCGCGCCGAGCAGCAGCCGGCGGCTCACACGCTCTTCATGATCAGCGAGGCGTTTGTCCCCCCGAAGCCGAAGCTGTTGTTGAGCACCGCCCGAACCGACCGCTCCTTCGCTTTGTGGGGGACCAGGTCGACGCCGCTTGTTCCTTCGCTCGGATTGTCGAGGTTGAGCGTCGGCGGAACGACCTGGTCGCGCATGGCGAGGATGCAGAAGATGCTCTCGACCGCTCCGGCGCCGCCGAGAAGGTGGCCGATCGCCGATTTGGTCGAGCTCATCGACACATTGGCGATGGCGTTGCCGAACAGTCGCCGGACCGCCCCGAGCTCGAGCTCGTCGCCGAGCGGGGTCGAGGTGCCGTGGGCGTTGATATAATCGATGTCCGACGGCTGCAGCCCGGACTTCCTCAGCGCCATTTCCATTGCACGATAACCGCCCAAGCCCTCGGGGTGGGGCGCGGTCACATGATAGGCATCGCCAGAGAGGCCGTAACCGATCACTTCGGCATAGATTTTCGCACCGCGCGCTTTGGCGTGCTCATATTCCTCGAGAACGACGACGCCCGCGCCCTCGCCCATGACGAAGCCGTCGCGGTCCTTGTCGTATGGCCGGCTCGCTTTTTCCGGCTGGTCATTGAAATTGGTGCTGAGCGCCCGGGCCTGGGCAAAGCCGGCGATTCCGATCGGGCAGATCGTCGATTCCGACCCGCCGGCGAGCATGATGTCGGCATCATCGTCGCGAATCATTCGCGCCGCGTCACCGATCGAATGAGCGCCGGTCGAGCAGGCGGTGACGACCGCATGGTTCGGGCCCATCAGACCGTATTTGATCGAAACCTGGCCCGAGATGAGGTTGATCAGGCGGCCGTGAACGAAATGCGGGCTGACTCGCCCCGGCCCCTTCTCGTGAAGCACCAGGCTCTCGCTCTCGATTCCGGGTAAACCTCCGATTCCCGAGCCGATCGAGACGCCGGCGCGAAGCCGCGTCGCCTCATCCATATGGGTAAGACCGGCATCCTCGACCGCCTGCCCGGCTGCATCGAGGCCAAAAACGATGAAGGGATCGACCTGGCGCTGGATCTTGTAGTCGACGCGCTTGTTCGGGTCGAAGCCATATTCATGGTCGGCGGGCTTCACCTCGCAGGCGATGCGGCACTTCTGGTCGCTCGCATCGAACTTGGTGATCGGCCCTGCGCCGCTCTTCGCGGCGATGATGTTCTTCCAGGTCGTTTCGACATCGCCGCCCAGCGGCGTCACCAGCCCGAGACCCGTCACGACGATACGCCGCATCTTCAAACTCCCGAAACGAAAAGGCTCAACCCGCAAGGGCTGAGCCTGTGTCCTTCGAGACGCGCCTTCGACAGCTTTCGGCTGCTCAGTCGCTCTTCAGGATGAGCGGCGAGAACTTCCACATTCCGCTCACGCTTAGGAACCGCTGAGCGAAGTCGTGGCGGCGTCTCGAAGCATGCACATCAGCCCTTGTGCTGGTCGATATAGTCGATGGCGTCGCGAACCGTCGTGATCTTTTCGGCGGCATCATCCGGAATCTCGACGCCGAATTCCTCCTCGAACGCCATGACCAGCTCGACAATGTCGAGGCTGTCCGCGCCGAGATCGTCGATGAAGCTCGCGTCTTCGGTGACCTTGTCCGGCTCGACGCCGAGATGTTCGACGACGATCTTCTTCACCCGATCGGCAGTCTCGCTCATGTGGGGCTTCCTCCGTGTTGCTTTTGCGCTGCCCTAGCGGTGCTCCGATGAGGCTGCAAGTAGCGCCGGCGCTCGCGGCGCACTAGTTAGGAGGCGTGAAGAAGCGGTTGCTCACTCGAGGCGAAATCGAGCTTGCCCGGACAATTTTCGGCGACGCGATCGATTATTCCAAGGTCCGCCTGTTCGAGGGAAAATGGTGGCCGTTCCATCCTCGGCGCGCAGCCATGGCGCCGACCGGCGGCATCTGGTTCCACCCCGATGGCGGCGGCTGGTCGGTCGATTTTTCGAAAGAGCCGCTCAGCCGGCAGGGCTTCTTCATCCACGAACTGACCCACGTCTGGCAGGCGCAGAAGCGCGGGCGCTTCTATCTCGTGCTGATGCGTCATCCCTTCTGCCGCTATTCCTATCAGTTGAAACCTGGAAAGCTGTTCGCCGCCTATGGCATTGAAGAGCAGGCAGAAATGGTCCGCCATCGCTTCCTCGCCGATCACGAGACTGAAGTCACACATGTGCCGCCCAAGCTCTTTTTCGACTTCAGCTAAGAAGCTCGCAGCCCGTTCCGACCCTGTAACAATAGTGCAACAGCTGGCGCGGGAAAGTTGTCGATATGCCGCGTTGCTCTTCCGTGGGCCTGATTGTTTCGGCCATAAAGTCGGCTGGGCGACAAACAGGGGGATCCCATGCGTGCTACGCAAGCTTTGCTGATCAGCACTTCGATATTCGCGGTTACAGCACTCTGCAGCACGGCATCGGCTGCGCAAACCACTCCGGAACAGACCGCACAGGCGGTCAACCCGCCACCGCAAGCCGTACCTGCTCAGGAGGAACAAGGGGCGATTATCGTCACTGCGACCAAGCGCGCGTCGACGGTCCAGGAAGTGCCGTTCTCGGTCAATGCGCAGACCCAGGAGGATATTGAGCGGGCGCACGCGCAGACGCTGGAAGATCTCAGCCGGAACGTGGCGGGCCTGACGGTGCAGAACCTCGGTCCGGGCCAGAGCCAGGTCGCGATCCGCGGCGTCGCGGCAGGCCAGATCGTTCGCGATCAGCCGGGCGTTAAGGAGCAGGTTGGAATCTACCTCGACGAGAGCCCCGTCTCGCTGTCGTTGTTCACACCCGACTTCGACCTGTTCGACCTCAATCGCGTGGAGACGCTTCGTGGGCCGCAGGGTACCCTGTTCGGCGCCGGGTCGATCGGCGGCACCATCCGCTACATTACCAACCAGCCCAAACTCGATACGACCGAAGGTGAAGTCGAAGCCGACGCCAACGATTATAGTGGCGGAAGCGCCGGCTATGGATTGAAGGGCGTGATCAACACTCCGCTCGGCCCGACTGCCGCGCTCCGGGTGGTCGGATATGGCACCCACTTCGGCGGGTTCATTGATTCGGTCGGGTCCTATCGCAAGAAAAACGTCAACGATGGCCACCGCTACGGCACTCGCGTTTCGCTGCTTTGGCAACCCACTCCTGAGCTGAAGATCACTCCGCGGATTGTCTATCAGGATGTGAAGGCCAACGGCTTCCCACGCGAGGAATTCTACAACCTCTACGACAATCAATTCACGACGCAGAACGACCTTAGCAAAGGCGACCGTCTCGAATATCTCAAGATGCCGGAGGAGTTCCACGACAAGACGCTCCTCGCCGATCTGGTCGCCAGCTATGACTTCGGCGGGGCCGAACTGACCTCGGTCAGCAGCTACCTGCATCGAAACATCCTCGTGAGCCGCGATGCATCGGCTCTGACGGGTTCGGTCTATGTCTCTTTCGCCGGGGCCGCACCTTCGGCGGCCGGGGGCGCCGCTCTGATCTCCAACCTTCGCGACACCACGCGCTTAAATCAGTTCACGCAGGAGTTGCGGCTATCCTCGACTGGTGCCGGACCCTTCCAGTGGGTGTTGGGAGGCTTCTACAGCCACGCCAACCGCAAATATGCGCAGCGCCTTCCGACACCAGGTGCCGATGTCTTCAGCCAAGACTTCCTCGACGTGGTCGCGCCGGGCGTGCCCATTTCCGCAACCTACAACGGCTTCCCGGCTGACAGCCCCTACAATGCCGACCTTCCTTACGTGGACAAACAGACGGCCCTGTTCGGAGAAGCGAGCTACAAAGTCGGTCAGTTCAAGCTTACCGCGGGCGGCCGCTGGTACGACTTTCATGAAACGCGCAACTTCGTTTCCGGTGGCATATTCTCAAACTCGGATACGAGGATTGGCGACAAGACAAAATCGAACGGCTTCAGCCCGCGCGGAATCCTTAGCTGGGAACCGAGCCGTGATTTCAGCGTGAACGCGCAAGTCGCGAAGGGCTTCCGACTGGGCGGAATCAACGACCCGCTCAACCTTTCGCTGTGCAGCGCTGCAGACCAGGCGATCTACGGACCGTTTGCGGCCGCGACTTACAAAGACGAAACGCTCTGGAACTATGAAGCAGGCTTTAAATATTCGAAGCACGGCATCACGTTCAATGCAGGTGCATTCCACAATGACATCAAGAATCTCCAGGAAACCGTCGATGCCGGTAGCTGCTCGTCGCGCCTGGTCTTCAACGTTCCGAAGGCGCACAGCGACGGTATTGAAGCGGAAATCTCAGTGCATCCGCTCACCGGACTCGACCTGTCCTTTGCCGGAAGCGTACTGAATTCGAAATTCGATTCGACGATTTCCAACCCGGTTTTGGCCATCCGAACGGGTATCGTTAAGGGCAATCGCCTGCCGACGGTTCCGAAATACCAATTTGCCACGACCGCCAATTACGAATCGCGCTTCAACTCAAACGCCGACTGGTACGTCAACGGCAGCGTCCAGCGAGTTGGGAGCCGCTACACCCAAGCAGGCGATCAGGAGCCCAGCGCAGAGCTCTTGACGGCCGCTGGCGGTAATCCGGCCCTATACTATGATCCGGTGACCGGCGCTTATGGTAGCGCCGACCTTGATCTGGGCTCGCTAAAGCTGCCGGCCTATACGCTGGTCGATGCATCGCTCGGTCTGAAATTCGACAGCGGGCTCGAACTGGTCGTTTACGTGAAGAATATCTTCAACGTCGATCCAAAGCTGTCTCTCGACCGCGAACGGGGCCTTCGTGCTCGCGTCGCCTATGAAGTGGGCCCGCCGCGACAGATTGGCCTGACCGCACGGTACAGCTTCGGAGGCCCGTCGGCTCCGCCGCCTCCGCCTCCGCCGCCGCCCCCTCCGCCGCCACCGCAAACGCAGACTTGCCCGGACGGATCGGTTATCGCGGCCACGGCGACGTGCCCGGTTCCACCGCCGCCGCCGCCGCCTCCACCTCCGCCGGCGCCGGCCCCCGAGCGCGGCTGAACACGGCTCAGTGAAACCGGTAAGAGTATCGCGCCGCTCGCTCCTCATCGGGGCGGGCGGTGCTGCCGTTTCTCCGCTAATGGCGAAGCCGATGCGGAAGAATCACGGGGAGCAAATCGCGATCGTCGGCGCCGGCGTGTTTGGCTCCTGGACTGCGCATCACCTGCAGCAGGCCGGTCACAAGGTGACATTGATCGACGCCTGGGGCGCGGGGCAGAGCCGGGCGTCCTCAGGCGGAGAATCCCGGCTTACCCGCGCCTCTTACGGCAAGGACGCGATCTACACGCGAATGGCGATGGAGTCGCTGCCGCAGTGGAAGGCGCTCAGCGCCGTTTCGGGACTTCCGATCTTCATTCCCACCGGAATTCTGTTCTTTTTCGCGGCCGAGGAGCCGTACGTTCGCGACAGCATTGCCGCGCACCAAAAATTCGGGCTGCCGACCGAGGTGCTGAGCCAGAACGAAATGTCCCGCCGCTTCCCAATGATCGATTTCGGCGGGATCACCGTCGGATTGTACGAGCCCGGGTTCGGGTCACTGATGGCCAGGCGCTCGGTGCAGACACTCGTCGACCGGTTCGTGAAGGCAGGCGGGACCTACATGAAGGGATTCGTTCAGCCGCCGGGCGATGAGGAGGAGCGCCTGACGGCAATCCGCCTCTCGTCGGGCGAGCGCATCGGCGCCGACCGGTTCGTATTCGCCGCGGGGCCATGGTTGCCCAAGCTGTTTCCACAGGTCATCGGCCCGAGGATCCTGCCGACGCGGCAGGAAGTCTTCTTCTTCGCCCCGCCAGCGGGCGATCGCCGTTTCGCGCCCGGAATCATGCCCGGGTGGGCCGATTTCAATGGCGGTGACATCTTCTACGGCTTCCCCGACCTTGAAAGCCGAGGCGCCAAATTCGCGCATGATGCGCATGGCGTCCCGGTCGATCCCGACACGCAGAGCCGCCGCCCGACCCAAGCCGCGCTTGCTGAGATTGTCGCGTATCGAGATCGCCGATTTCCGCTGCTGAGGGGAGCACCGCTAACCGAGGCGCGTGTCTGCCAGTATGAGAACAGCTCGAACGGCGACTTTCTGATCGACCTCCATCCCAAGTGGTCGAACGTGCTTCTGCTCGGCGCTGGCTCCGGGCACGGATTCAAGCATGGCCCGGAGGTCGGCCGCTACGCAGCTGCGCGGCTGATGGGCTCCGCCAAGCCGGAGCCTCGCTTCAGCCTCGCGACCAAGGCCGAGACCCACCACCGCGAAGTGCATTGACTGCGCCTCCGCCGATAACGGAGAATCTTCGCTTGACCCGCTGTTTTCCCCAGCGCAACCGTTGCGTCGCAAGCCTTGGGGGAAGCGGCATGTTCAGCAAAATCGTTGCGCTATTGCTCGCCGCTGCGACTGCTACGCCGACAAGTTCGCAAATCGCTCGCAAGAGTGGTGATTACCTGTTCGTCTGGAGCGGCGACCAGAAAGATGCCGGCAAGGATTTTCTCGCGGTGATCGATGCCGATCCGTCATCCGCCACTTACGGGCACCTCATCACATCGGTCGCTACCGACCAGGTCAGCATGAGGCCGCACCACACGGAATATGTGATGCCGGCGGACGGAATGCTGTTCGCGAATGATTTCGATGCGGGGCGCACCTTTGTTTTCAACCTCAACGATCCGCTGCACCCGAAGATCGCGGCCGAGTTCTCGGACGAAGACGGATACGCTTTCCCACACAGCTTCGTTCGGCTCCCGAACGGCCATGTCCTCGCGACCTTCCAATACAAATCGGGCGCCATGCCGATGCACGGCAATATGATGGACGGCGCGACCGATCGAAGTGGATCGATTAGCGGCGGCCTTGTCGAGCTGGACGATTCCGGCCACGCGCTTCGTGCTGGAAGCAGCGCCGATCCATCTCTGCCCGATGCTGCCCTCGAACCCTATAGCCTCGCCATACTGCCAAAGATCGATCGCGTCGTGGTCACCAACTCACCGATGCAGAACGACGCACTGTTCCGGTCAAACACCGCGCAGCTCTGGCGCTTGTCCGATCTCAAGCTGCTCAAGACCTTCCGTCTGGACCCTGGCCAGGAGCTTTACGCTCACATCAGTCCCGAAGAAGCCCGCATCGGTCCGGACGGCGCGGTCTACATACAGACTCTGGCGTGCGGCCTCGAGCGGGTGAGCGGACTGGCGGATGACCAGCCAAAGGCGCAGCTCGTCTACACCTTCCCCGGTTCCTGGTGCGGTGTCCCGACCTTCAGCGGGCATTTCCTTGTCCAAAGTGTGCCCGACATTCATGGCTTCATCGTGCTCGACATGAGCGACGGGACGCATCCGCGCGAGGTTTCGCGGCTGGTGATCAGCCCCGATTATGCTTCGCATTGGACTGGGCTCGACCCCGAAACCGGACGGATCGTCATTACCTCAGGACGAGCCGGCGACCGCACTTATTTGCTGAAGCTGGATCGTGCGACCGGCGCGCTCTCTATCGACAAGGCTTTCCGCGGCGAGGACGGGCAGGTCGGATTCAGCTTCGCGAGCCGCAAATGGCCGCACGGCTGGACCGGCGCGGGCAAGCCACACGGCGCGGTGTTTTCTCGCTGAGGAGACCTAGTCCGGCCGCTTTGCCACGCCCACGAGCGCGGGCCTCAAGAGCCGGTCCTTCATGACATAGCCCGGCTGCATCTCCTCGACGATGATGCCTGGCTCCTGATCGCTCGGGATCTCCATCATCGCCTGGTGGCGGTGCGGGTCGAGCGGCTCGCCCACTGACTTGATCCGGGTGACCCCGTGCCGCTGGAGCACCGAGTCGAGTTCGCGCGCGGTCGCTTCGATTCCCGCAAGGAACTGGGCAGCGGTCTTGTCAGCGCGAAGATCATCGCCGACCGCCGCAAGCGCGCGTTCGAGATGATCCTTGATCGCCAACATGTCGCGCGCGAATCCCGCGGCTGCATAGCTGGTCGCCTGCTGAAGCTCGGTTTCGAGCCGACGGCGCACGTTCTGTGTTTCGGCGGCGGCGTAGAGCGCCTTCGACTTCGCTTCCTCGAGCTGTTGCTCGAGCTCGGCGAGGCGGTCGTGCTCGGCTACCTCGGGCGATTCCTCGCCGCTTTCCTTGCGCAGCTCCTCGGCTTCGCCGTGCAGCTGATCGTCATCTTTCGTGGCCTCTGTCATGCCATCAATCTCGTTAGTGCTTTCGCTGTGAAGTCCACCATGGGGACCACGCGCGCATAGTTCAACCGCGTCGGTCCGATCACCCCGACAACGCCCACAACCTCGCCCTGGCTCCCACGGTAGGGCGCGGCGATCACCGACGAGCCCGAAAGCGCGAACATGCGGTTCTCCGAGCCGATGAAGATCCGGCAGCCCGGCGCATCCCGCGCGCCTTCCAGCAGCCGGGCGATTTCCTGCGCTTCCTCGAGCTCGTCGAGGAGCCTGCGCACGCGGTCGAGGTCCTCCGCCGCATGCTCATCGATCAGGTTCGCTTGCCCCCGGACGATCAGCACGGGCCGGCGCGCATGGTCCTGGCTCCAGGCGGCGAGACCGGACGCGACCAGCTCGGCAGCGGCGGCGTCGACGAGCTCCTTCCGGTCGCGGATTTCGGCGCGAAGGCGCGCTTCGGCCTCGGTCAGCGTCAGGCCGGAAAGGCGCCCGTTGATGAAATTGCTGACTTCGGTCAGGGCCGAGGCGCTGGTCCCCCCGTCGAGCGAGACAATGCGGTTTTCGACGCTTCCGTCGGCGCCGACCAGCACCGCAAGCGCGCGGCGTGGGCTCAGCGGTACGAAGTTCAGTTGCCTGAGCACCAGCTCGCGCTTGGGGGCGAGGACGATCCCGGCGGCTTGGCTGAGGCCGGATAGGGCAGCCGACGCAGCCACGAGAGCATCCTCGATCGGCTGGTCACGAACGATCTGCCGCTCGATTTCGCGCCGCTCCCGCGGATCGGGCACAGCGGCCTGCATGATGCCGTCGACGAACAGGCGCAGCCCGGATTCGGTCGGCACCCTTCCGGCGGACGTATGGGGATGAGTAAGAAGCCCGCGTTCCTCCAGCTCCTGCATCACGCCGCGGATCGACGCCGGCGACAGGCTGATGCTTCCGGCGAGCGCCTTGGAGCCGATCGGGAGCCCGCGCTCGAGATAGCTATCGACGACGAGGCCGAATATCTCGCGCATGCGGTCGGTGAGTTCGCCGATTGGCTGGGTCATTCCTTTTATCATTGCGAGGAACGTAGTGACGAAGCAATCCACAACCAACGACTGAACTGCCGTGCCGCCTGCGGACTGGCGATGACGGTGGCGTAGCGGTTTCAGCCGGTCTAGGGACACGCCCACGCCAATATCAGGAGAGTCTATGCGTCCGTCCGGCCGAGCGCCCGACCAAATGCGCGAATTGAAATTCGAGCCCGGCTTCACCCGCCATGCCGAAGGGTCGTGCCTCGTCAGCTTCGGCGATACGCGCGTGCTTTGCACCGCCAGCGTCGAGGATAAGGTACCGCCATTCCTCCGCGGGAAGCAGCAGGGCTGGGTCACTGCCGAATATGGCATGCTTCCGCGCGCCACTCACACGCGCGGCAATCGCGAAGCCGCCAAGGGCAAGCAGTCGGGCCGGACCCAGGAGATCCAGCGGCTGATCGGCCGCAGCCTTCGCGCCGTCGTCGATCTGCCCAGGCTCGGTGAACGGCAGGTGATCGTCGACTGCGACGTAATCCAGGCGGACGGCGGAACGCGCACGGCTTCGATCTCCGGCGGCTGGGTCGCCTTGCAAATCGCGATCGACAAGCTGCTGCAATCTAATGCGATTTCCGCCAATCCGATCCGCACCCAAGTCGCTGCGGTCAGCTGCGGGGTTCACCAAGGCACCGCGGTGCTCGACCTCGATTATGAGGAAGACAGCCAGGCCGGGTGCGACGGCAATTTCGTGCTGACTGCGGACGAGAATATCGTTGAGGCGCAGGTGACCGCCGAGGGCGAATGCTATGACGAGGAAGGGCTGTTGCGGCTGCTCAGGCTCGCGCGCATCGGCTGCGCCGAAATATTTGCAGCCCAGCTGAAAGCCATAGGCCGGTGAGGCCGATCGGGGGCAAGCTCGTCATCGCGAGTCACAATAAGGGAAAGCTGCGCGAGATCGCGGCGCTGGTCGAACCGCTCGGGATTTCCTGCGTCAGCTCGGTTGAACTCGCCTTGCCTGAACCGGACGAGATTGGGAACACGTTCGCCGATAATGCCGATTTGAAGGCTCGAGAGGCGGCAGACCTCTCCGGCATCCCTGCCCTCGCCGACGACAGCGGCCTGTGCGTCGATGCGCTGCACGGAAATCCTGGGATTTTCTCGGCGCGCTGGGCCGAGGACGAGAATGGCAATCGCGATTGGATGCGGGCGATGGAGCGCGTCTGGCGCGAGGTCCAGGCGGCCGAGCCCGACGAGCCCGTCCCTGCCGCGCACTTCATCTGCTCGCTCGCAATCGCCTGGCCGAACGATGGCCAGGCTGAGACGTTTGACGGGCGGGTTGACGGCACGCTCGTCTGGCCGCCTCGCGGAACTCGCGGATTCGGCTACGACCCGATGTTCATCCCGGTCGGCTACGAACGGACATTCGGCGAGCTCGATCCCGATCTCAAGCATTCGATCAGCCACCGCGCGGACGCATTCCGGAAGCTGGTGTCGGCGCTGACCGACAGCCCCTCGGCCCTTGAACGGGAGAGGGGCTGGAAAGAGGGGTGACCCATCCAAACCCCCGCTCCTTTCGCCGCTAACGCGCCTCATCGCTCTCCTGCCAAAGGGGGAGAGGGAATAGCCCTCTACATCCACTGGCCATTCTGCGTCAGCAAATGTCCTTATTGCGACTTCAACAGCCACGTCCGCTCGAGCATCGATCAGGACGCCTGGCGCGAGGCTTTGCTCGCCGATCTGGCTCATGAAGCGCATTTGCTTCCCGGCCGAACACTCACCTCGATCTTCTTTGGCGGGGGAACCCCATCGCTGATGGACCCAGCGACCGTCGAGGAAGTGATTTCGGCTGCCGCGAGCCATTGGGCGCCCGCCCCTGACATCGAGATCACGCTCGAGGCCAACCCAAATTCGGTGGAGACGACGCGCTTCGCCGATGTTGCGAGCGCCGGGGTCAATCGCCTGTCCCTCGGTCTCCAGAGCTTCGACGACAAGGCGCTGCGGTTCCTCGGCCGCGCACACTCGGCGCGCGAGGGCTTTGCAGCGCTGGAAACCGCGCAGAAGCACTTCCGCCGCGCGAGTTTCGACCTCATCTACGCGCTCCCGGGGGATACCGAGGTCAGTTGGTCGGCAATGCTTGCGCAGGCGCTCTCACTCGGCACGAGGCACTTGTCGCTCTACCAGCTGACGATCGAGCAGGGCACGCGATTTGCCAGCATGGTCGCTCGCCGCGATTTCGAGCCGCTCAATTCCGAAACGGCCGCCGCGCTTTACGAGCTGACCGACGCGATGACCTTGGCGGCCGGAATGCCCGGGTACGAGATTAGCAATTACGCGCGACCTGGCTCGGAAAGCCGGCACAACCTCACCTACTGGCACTACGGCGACTATGCCGGAGTCGGCCCCGGCGCGCATGGCCGCCGCCTGGGCATGCGCAGCGTCCGTCATCGCAAGCCCGAGAACTTCATGTCCGCAATTCGGCGCAACGGCCATGGCATAGCCGAACAGGCGGCGCTCTCCGCAATAGAATCGGCCGACGAGGCGCTTGTGATGGGCCTGCGGCTGAGCGAAGGTGTGCATGTCGACGAGATTGCCGAACGGTTCGATTTGCCTGCGATCGTGGATTGGTCGCGCGTTGAGCGGCTCGAGAGCTCAGGTTACCTTACGTCGGCGAACGGCCGCATCGCATTAACGGGTAAGGGCCGGCTCCTGCTCGATCATATTCTCGGCGAGATCGCTGCAGCGCAGCCTAGGGCTTTGGCGGTTGGGTAGGTGGAGACGCCGGGGCGGGGGCGGTGATCGGCGCAGGAGTGACAGGCTTGGCTGCGGCTGTCGCAGTATCCGTAGCTGAAGGAGCCGCTGGAGCCGGTTTGGCGGTGCTCGCTGCAGCAAATTTGTAATGGTCGATCGGGCCCGACATATAGTCATCGACCGTTGAATTCGCGTCACTTTCCGCCGCTTTGTGCGCCATTCCATTTTTCAGATCGAATGCGACGAGCGCGTTCCTTAGAGATCCTAATTGTCCGCTGCAGGCAGTCTTCAGATAGGTCTCGATGGCATCGGCAGCGACCTTATCGCCGGCTGCTTTTGTGGTCGCTTCCTTCAGACAGGCACGGAACGCATCTCTTGGAACGTCAATAGAGGCCTGAAGGCCGGCCAGAACGATCGCCGAGGCACTCAGCATGACAATCATCGTCCTCTCCCCGGGCCAATGAACATCATCACGATGACTCTTTCCTGCTTGGATTGGAAGAGGTTAATGCAAAGCTGATGGAGAAGCCCCTTCCACCAGGCCTGCACGTTGTCGCAACTCCAATCGGCAATCTCGGCGACCTCAGCTCCCGCGCGGCCGAAACGCTTCGGAACGCTGACAAAATCCTCGCAGAGGACACGCGGGTGACGGCGAAGCTCCTCGCGCACATCGGCGCCAAAGTGCCAATGATCCGCTACGACGATCACAGCACCGATGCCGATCGGGAAAACATCGTTGCCCGGCTGGACCGCCAGGCGATCGCTCTGGTCAGCGACGCCGGGACTCCGCTGATCTCCGACCCGGGCTACAAGCTGGTGCGGGCGGCGCGGGCGGCCGGGCGCGCCGTACACACGGTGCCGGGCCCGTCGGCGGTGATTGCAGCGTTGACCCTCGCCGGCCTTCCGACCGACCGCTTCCTCTTTATCGGGTTCCTGCCCGCAAAGGAGAAGGCGCGCGCCGATGCAATAGCCGAGATTGCCCCCGTCCGAGCGACGCTCGCTTTATACGAAAGCGGGCCGCGTCTCGGCGATACGTTGGCCGCGCTCGCGGATGGCCTTGGGACGCGCGATGCAGCCGTCGTTCGCGAGATCAGCAAGCTGCATGAGGAATGCGTCGCCAGTAGCTTGGCCGAGCTTGCCGCGCGCTTTTCCGATGCGCCGCCCAAGGGCGAGATCGTGATCGTCGTTGGACCGCCGGGCGAACCGGAAGATGTTGGCGAAGATGATCTCGACGCTGCAATCGACGAAGCGCTCAAGCGCCTCTCGCCCTCGCGTGCCGCCGCCGAGGTCGCAACGAAGCTCAACGTCGCACGCAAACGGGCCTATGCCCGGGCGCTGGAGCGCTCGAAGTGAGCTGGCATAGGGCGGAAAAAAGGACGGCCGCGGCGGCGAGACGCTCGTCTGCTGGTACTTGCGCTTTAGGGCCTGGCGCGTCCTCACCGGTGCGGATCGACGCCCTTGCCATCGTGCCGCGCTTCTGGCCCAGGCATCTGACCAATGTCTCGCAGGCGTGACAGCGTTATCCAGCGCCACTAGACGCGAGGCGCAATGAGCCTTCGCGTCGCCGTTCAGATGGACCCGCTCGAGAAGATCAAGCTCGCGGGCGATTCGACCTTCGCCTTGATGCTGAAGGCACAGGGTCGCGGGCATGAGCTTTACTGGTACGCGCCGGAAGACCTAAGCTTCGCCGAGCAGCGGCTGTGGACGACGGGCTATCCCGTCAAGGTCCAGCGGCTCGAAGGCGACCATTACCGCTTCGGCGAACCCCGGGTTCTCGACCTCGGCCAGGACATCGATGTCGTGCTCATGCGGCAGGACCCGCCGTTCGACCTCGGCTACATCACCGCAACTCACCTGCTCGAGCGCATCCAAGGCGAAACGTTGGTCGTGAATGACCCGGCTGCCGTCCGCAATGCGCCGGAAAAGTTGTGGGTGCTCGACTTTCCCCATTTCATGCCGCCAACGGCGATCACACGCTCGATTGGCCTTGCTCGCAAGTTCCTCGCCGAGCACGGCGATATCGTCATCAAGCCGCTGCACGGTTTTGCCGGCGGGTCGGTCTTCCGAATCGGAAGCGACGGGCGCAACCTGGCTTCGCTGATGGAGCTGTTCAACAAGAGTTACCGGGAACCCCACGTCCTTCAGAAATTCCTCCCAGCGATCGCCGAGGGCGACAAGCGAATCGTGCTGGTCGACGGCGAGGTCGCCGGCGCGATCAATCGCCTGCCCGGCGAAGGCGAGATTAGGTCCAACCTCGCCGTCGGCGGCAAGGCGGCGAAGACCGGGCTCACAGCGCGTGAGCAAGAGATTTGCGCCTTGCTCGGTCCCGAATGCAGGAAACGCGGGCTGCTGTTCGTCGGGATCGATGTGATCGGCGGCAAGTGGCTGACCGAAATCAACGTGACCTCGCCGACGGGAATTGTCGCGATTGACAATTTCAACGGCACTGACACCCCTGGGCTGATCTGGGACGCGATTGAGCGGCGATTGAACAAGTAAGTCCGTTATGGCTAGATTTCGCCTCTAATGGACACGCCAACACATTAATCCAAAACGGTTATTTAGCATTCGATTTACCGCTTCCGCTTAACGCCTCGGTGTCGCGGCACGGCGGTTTCCCCACTACCGGCGAGCCGCGACAAAATAATTCCATCTGCGGCGTTCTTGGTGGTCCCTCCCGGTCCCGGGCCTCTTCAGGCGCGGGGGTGGGCGTGCCGATAGACGTCGAGCAGGTGCGCAGCATCGACCGCCGTATACATCTGCGTCGACGACAGGCTCGCGTGGCCGAGCAGCTCCTGCAGCGCGCGCAAGTCCGCACCCCTTGCGAGCA
>Ga0157370_10002108_pt1 | contig 24303 bp, 22 predicted proteins | sample C35metaG_FD_113463 | JGI IMG/M metagenome (GOLD analysis project Ga0157370, IMG submission 113463) | Corn rhizosphere microbial communities from Kellogg Biological Station, Michigan, USA - C3-5 metaG | ecosystem: Host-associated > Plants > Roots > Rhizosphere > Soil | place: USA: Michigan...
CTTAATGACTTCATCCGCGACCATGCAGAAAGTGGTTATCACTTCTGCGGTACCTGCAAGATGGGGAGCGGCAGTGATGCGGTTGTCGACGGGCAGCTTCGCGTTAAGGGGGTTCGCGGCTTGCGAGTGGTCGATGCGTCTGTGATGCCTGAGGTGACTAACGGCAATACCAATGCTCCAACCATCATGATCGCCGAAAAAGCCGCAGATATGATTCTGGGACGCCAACTCCCACCCTCCAATGCAAAATTTTATAAAGCAGAACCCGAGCACGCTTGATTCAAAAGGGGGCCTAAGCCCCCTTATCTTAAGCGTCGACATCATCATCTGACGGTTGCCAGTCAGTTTCTCCGATTCGTTTTTTCATCTGGCTGGTCGTTGGGTCATGTCGTGAATGCAAACTTATAGAGCCTCATTGCGCACCTAAAACGTGTGCTCACTTAGGGATGGGCAAGCGTATCACTCGCATCGAATCCGCGTGGTCATTTACCTTCGCATCTTGGATGATTACTTGGTTATTTTTTCTTAAACCGGCGAGAACCTTGAAAAAGTGAGATCAGGCGAACACTCGCCAGCGCATCCCTTTGTTGTCTTCTCGGGTGACAATGGCAAGGTTCATCCTCAATGTTTTTCTCCATCACGGTGATTCAATGACGCGGAAATTGAGCCTTTTGAAATATATGTGACTAAACTGCGTGCAGTTGTTATAGAAGACGGCTATACATTCAAAACCTAGCATATACGGACTTAACCTGCGGCATCTGGACGATAGGTTGAGTTTGAGGCGAAAGGTCAAGGAGGGCGTATGAAGCTAACCATTAATGTCTTTCTCCTTAAGGCAGGTCGGAGCCTTAGCGACGCGCTCTCTGATGAAGTTAGACTAGACCCCATTCCATTCTCACTACCCGGAGTGGAGTGCCTTTTTTATCACCAAACAAACGCTTCTCATCCCAAGTGGACACAGCTTTTCAATGATATTGAACAAGTTGCGGAGCTAGGCCTCCACGGTCGTTCGCTCAAGGCGCTGATGGTGATGGCTGTACGTGATCGCATTTTTTGTTTCACATTTGGGCATGCGCGGCACCTTATCGACGGTGCCGGGATTGAGCGCTATTTTGGCCTTCGCACCGCACTAAGCCTTACAGATCCGCTGTTAATAAAGTCTGTGGAGAAGTCAAATATTGATCGGACACCTCTGCGCTCGAAAGCCCAATCTTCGAAACATATGACCATATCAGAGTTCGACTTCAAATTTGACTCGGAAATTCTAAAGTCGCTCACGGGAGTCATTGAAGGTGAGAACGATGAAAGCGAATACGTGAGCGGTTCGGATTCGTTAGCCTTGCATTCGGATGTCAGACTGGAACAATTTCCGGACATTGCCTCAAGATTACTGGTTGCCTATGAGGACGAGCGCTGCAAGGAAAAATATCCCTGGATGGACTATATAGTTCCGGTACGAGACGCAGCCCTTACGTCTCAGCTTGATGGGTTGTTGGTTGATGCCATTAACGCAGAGGATTTCGATCGGGTTCGTGCCGCTGCGCCCATGCTTTTAACAGATGACGTTAGCGGTTTCGGCTACGTTCGACATGGAGCGCGCTCCAAAAATGGGCCCGCGCTAAGCTTTGACTTGGATCTTCGACAAGCACTCGTTTCCAAACACATTTTAGGCGCTGTAACGCTACAGTCGCTGCATTCGGAGCGTATCTACCTCTACGGTGGGGATGAACAGCGACGCGAGTGTTGGCCTTTATACATATGCATTGAAGGTGAAATTGGGTTTCAGGAGAAGGTGTATCTATTAAGCGAAGGGGATTGGTACCAAATTGATCGTGAGTACACTGATCAGGTCAATCGGTATTTTGCAGCAGCTACTCCATCCGAACTGCATTTCCCTCCCTATCACACTGATCTTGAGGGGCCCTACCTGAGGCGAATTGCAGACAACATCAATTTCCATCTGCTTGATCAGAAACTGGTGCGACTGAACGGGGCCTCAGGCCCCTTTGAATTCTGTGACTTGGTTACCCCTGATCACCACATCATCCATGTGAAAAAGTACTCATCATCAAGCGTACTCAGTCATCTGTTTTCTCAAGCTTATGTGTCCGCCGAAGCGTTGATTAACTCTCCAGACGTTGCGGTTCAGGTGAATGCACATCTTGCGCTGCACGGTGACTTTCGCTTTGTCTTTGATCCGTCTACCCAGCCACGTAACCGCATTGTTTTCGCCATCATGCAGCCCCATGACGTCTTGCACATGCCATTTTTTTCTAAGGTTAACTTCCGACAGTTTTCACAGAGGCTGACTGCCATGGGGTACCAGGTGCAGGTGTGCCGGATACCCAGTCGATTGACTCACCCTGGTCTTGCCGTGGTGTGCAGCTAAGATCACATCGAATTGTCGGAAATGAAAAAGAGGGTGTGATTTGCTTAAGGTGAGGGAAGTCCGTCCCGGCAGTCACACGAGTCAATACTATCTATTGCAGATTGGAGTTTCTGTCTAAGCTGAGGCAGCTGCGATGCAGTCAGGGCGTGAGGCCTTTTCGCCATGCTTAGCAAGGCGGCTAGAGCAAAGTCAGAGTGCTTAACCAAGGCAACCAAATGCTCCCCTCTTGGGCCATTACTCCCAGACATCCAGTTCTTCACAGTCCTCTCATCCGCATTCGTCCAGCGCATCAAAGTCTTTGTCGCCTGATGGGTTTCTCCCAGCTCTCTATGCAAGGCCAGGGCAATCTCAGCGGCATATTGTTTTTGGGGCAGAAAAGTATTGCCTGTTTTAGTGAACATATTTCGCTCCTCGGTCTTCTACCTTCTTAAGGGCTATTTCGAAGAAACGCGTTGACCGTTCGCGGCATGTGACGAGTCAGGTCGGCCGTAAATCAGGACGAGGGTAACGCCCGTGCGGACGCTAATTGAGAGTGCGGATGGCATTGACTCGCCTATGGCCTTGGCTGCGGCGTATGTGCGCATGTCCACGGAGCACCAGCAATACTCAACAGAAAACCAGCTCGATACCATCCGACTATACGCGGTAACGCATGGGTTAGAGATCACCAAGGTTTATACCGATGCCGGCAAAAGCGGCCTGCGTCTGGAAGGTCGGGATGCACTCAAGCAGTTATTTTCCGACGTGGAGAGCGGGCTTGCTCAATACACAACGGTGTTGGTCTACGACGTAAGCCGGTGGGGGCGATTCCAAGATCCTGATGTCAGCGCAAGTTATGAAGTGAGATGTCGCCAAGCTGGCGTATCAGTCCAATATTGCGCTGAGCAATTCACCAACGATGGCTCGCCAGTGTCGAATATCGTCAAAAGCGTTAAGCGCATGATGGCAGGAGAATACAGTCGAGAATTGTCGGTCAAGGTCTTTGCCGGGCAATCACGTTTGATCGAAATGGGCTTTCGGCAGGGTGGGCCCGCCGGATTTGGACTTAGGCGTCAATTGGTGGACGCAAGTGGACAGCCCAAAAATGAACTGAGTATTGGAGAGCACAAAAGCATTCAAACTGATCGGGTCATTCTAATACCTGGCCCTGCCAGTGAAATCGCGATAGTCCAACGCGTTTACCAGCTGTTTGTAGAAGAGGGTAGAAGTGAACGGGAAATCGCTGACTCGCTCAATTCGAGTGGTGTAGTCAACGACCGGGGCTCAGCGTGGTCACGCGGCACCGTTCACCAGATACTGATCAATGAAAAGTACATAGGAAACAACGTTTGGAACCACAGCTCCTTCAAATTGAAGCAGACGCGTGAGCGCAATCGTCCAGAAGATTGGATAAGGGCCAACGGAGTCTTCCGGCCAATTATCAGTGTGATTCTTTTTCAAGCCGCTCAAGCCGTCATCCAGACGCGCTCATACCGTATGCCTGATGATGAGATGCTTTGCGTGCTCAAGGCTATCTACGAACAGAAGGGATATCTGTCGGGACTGGTGATTGATGAGTCAGAAGGGTGTCCGTCCAGTAGCGCCTATCAACACCGATTTGGGAGCTTGCTCCGGTGTTATTCATTGATCGGTTACACGCCTGAAAGGGACTATCAATACATAGAAGCCAACAGGCGCCTTCGACATTTGCACCCGGTCTTGCTGGGGAAAACCACAGACAGAATCTCGGAGGTGGGTGGGCAGGTAAACATCGATCCCAACACAGACCTTATGCTGGTTAACCAGGAATTAGTCATATCGCTGGTGCTCTGCCGTTGCCAAATATCGATCACCGGCTATAAGCGTTGGAAAATTCGATTCGACGTTGGCCTGAATCCAGACATCACCGTCGCCGTGCGTATGAAAGAGCAAGAAGAAGCCGCGCTGGACTATTACATCTTGCCGACCGTGGAAATGGAAGCACCCTCATTGCGTCTGGCCGAGAGTAATCAGTCCAATCTCGAAATCTATAGGTTCGACTCATTGGATATCCTTGCGCAGCTGTCTCGACGGTCTGCTCATCGGAGGGTGGCATGACGGCAATCCAAAACCATCGTAAAGCGTTGATGCATGTCGCAGAAGAATCATTGATTCGGCTCATTCCGTTGGATGATATTCGCGTGCTCAACCCTAGAATGCGTAACCGCCAGATTTTTGCGAAGTTGGTGGAGAATATCTCTGCATTGGGTCTAAAACGTCCAATCACTGTAACCCCTACCGCCATTGGCGCCGAGACATTTGAGATCGTTTGTGGGCAGGGTCGCTTTGAAGCCTACCAAGCTTTGGGGGAGAAAAAGATTCCGTGCATCGTTGTGAGTGCCAGCGAAACTGACCGTTATCTCATCAGTCTTGTCGAGAATTTGGCCCGCCGCAAACACTCGAATAAAGAACTGCTGCTATCGATTCAAATCCTCTCTGATCGAGGCTATACGCCTCAACAGATTGCCAGTAAAACGTGCCTGGATGTGACTTACATACACGGAATTCTCCTGCTTCTGCGGCAAGGAGAGGAGCGGTTGATCGCCGCCGTAGAAAAGGGGTGGGTTTCAATCTCCATGGCGACGGAAATTGCGCGCTCCGATGATGGAGAAGTCCAGCATGCGATGATGGAGGCATACGAGACCGGTGTGTTGAAGGGCGAGCAACTGATGAAGGTGCGACGCCTGGTTGAAAGGCGTAAAGCGTTGGGCAAGCGTTACGGGCAGCAGCCTCACAGTGATAAACCGACAACTCCGCAAAAGCTTTTGAACGTTTATCAAGCGGAGGTGCGTCGTCAAAGAGTGATGATCAAAAAAGCGGATATCAGCGAGCAGCGTCTGCTTATTATCGTTACGACGATGCGTCGGCTGCTATCAGATGAGTACTTCGTCACCTTGTTGCGCACTGAGGAGATCTCGGACATGCCTAAGCCATTGGCAGATCGGGTATTCGGGGAGACTCAATAATGGCCGAGATAAAACAGGCTTTCGAGCAGCGCATCATTGCCATTCCAATTGAACGGATTCTCCCTACTCGCAAGATCGAAAAAATCATTCAGGGTAGTAAAAAATACGCCAGCATTCTCAGTTCGATCAAAGAACTAGGAATAATCGAGCCCTTGGCCGTGCACCCCAAACCAGTGGTGAGTGGTGGGGTGTCAATGTATATGCTCTTGGACGGGCATCTTCGCTTGGAGGCACTGAAGACATTAGGTGGAACGGAAGCTCTATGCTTGATTTCTACTGATGATGAAGGGTTTACCTACAACCGACAGATCAACCGGCTGACACCGATCCAAGAGCATAAGATGATTATTGCGGCCCTGAAGAAAGGAATTGAGGCCACGCGCATTGCCCAAGTGCTGGGGATCAACGTGGATCGAATCCATGAGAGAGAGAACCTGCTCAACGGCATCGCGCCTGAAGTGGTGGAGATGCTCAAGGTTCGAATGGTCGCTCAGGACGTTTTTCGCGCTCTTAGACAGATGAAGCCTATTCGGCAGATCGAGACTGTGGAAATGATGATCTCGGCTAACTGCTTTACTCAAAATTATGCTCGGATGGTGTTGGCCGCGACTCGCCCAGAGATGCTCGTGGAGAAGAAGAAAAAACAGGGGGCGGATGTCAGCTCTGTGGATATTGCTCGCATGGAGCGTGAAATGGAAAACCTGCAGCATGATTACAAGCAGGTTGAGGACACGTTGGGTGAAACGATGCTGGTCTTGGTCGTCGCAAAAGGCTACCTGGCGCGCCTGCTTCGCGATGAAGCCATTTCCGCTTACCTGAAGCGGCATTACGCAGAACTGCTTGAAGAACTGCAATCCATCATGGACGCCGTCACTTCAGATGCCCGTCATCTTGAAAGAGAATGACGGTTCCTCACCATCACTCCGCTAGATCCGGTTGCAGTCTCCATTCAAGCAAATCCTTGGGCAATCGCTCTGCAGGAATCGTCTGAATGACCCCCTTCGACAGGTGGGGACGATGTCCGTTCACAAGAGCAACTTTCGTCGGGTCTGTTTAAAACAGTACTGACGTTTTAACTGCAAGATGCTGCCTTTCACGTAGACCCTCTAAAGCGTCAGCGCCCAATCATTCCGGGCGCAAGAACCCGACACTGTCATTGGCGCCTGGCCTTCTGGCTGACGGCTTCATTGCAAAGGCAGTTTTTACAAATGGTCAGGCTAAGAGCGGGTTTTGTCATCCACCTGCTCCTTCAAGTGCAATAAAAGGGCGTCTCTCAGATCGAGCAGTGCCTCGCGCAGTCGCCGATCTTCACGAGCATCGCCCGAATCCGGTTCGAATGTTTGCGCATGTCGAAGCAAAGCCTCGGCGTCGTTTGTGTTGAGATCAAAGGTGATCATGTCGATCCTCGACGAAGGGGAGCACTAACAGGCGAACCCATGACTGAGCCTATCGAGTTCTGCTTTCACGACTTCATATCCCATCTGACTGAGAGCCAGTTGCAACCGAGAGCAATCACCTGTTTGTGCTGTCGGCTGGCTCAGCCAATGATCGGCTTTTTCTTTGTTGCCAAAGACCTGCTCGGCTTGGTATTGAATCAGTTCAACGGCCAGTGAGTCTTGACCGTGGTTTTGCTTTGAGTCCGTGAAAGGCCCCTTGATCAAAACATTCAGGCTTTGAAAAATTCCAGCCATCAGACCAATAGTCTTCGTCATTTTTAAAAGGCGTTGAGAAGTGATGCGTATGCAGTCAGCGCAATATAATGCGCCAACCTCCCTCTTTTTCTGGGTTTTAGCGCATTATAATGCGCTGATGTATAACCAAACTCCCCCAAGCGTTCGCTATGGGCCTGAAGACACCCGCCACCCGAAATCTGAAAATCTCCTGAATCAGCGAGAGCCTGTGCCATTGGTTACCTCGGCTTTCGCTTGGTTGCCAAATGCGCATTGGCCTTGGTCTGGACTCATCTCAACCTGATTCACTTTATTGGCTCTAGGGATATGTACCGCTGTGCGCTCGTTTCAATTGGACGTCGAGGCTGATGCAGGGGCCTTTGCGCAATATTCGCGAAACGCCTTGATGCCGCGCGTGACAATCAACATTGGCTTAATCATGTAGCGATAGCTGACGAACAAATTGAGTGCGATCCAGCCCAATTGGTAGGACGAGCCGTGGAAGCCCCGATGGTTGGCGCTGTTCTCCCAGAAACCATAGGCAACGAAGATCGTGAAGATGGCGACAATCAAAGGCAGGATGCTGAGCCTTCCCAGGGAGACAGCAATGAATGGGACATTGACAACCGAGCGGACAGGCTCGTTGTCGAGCTGGATGGCCCAAATTCTGCTGACCTTGTCTTTGCCGTATTGGGAGGTCACTCGAACTCGATCACCCGCCTTTACATGCGCATCAAGCGTATCCGGGATTTCGAGCGTTTCGAGTTTCTTGCCGTTAATTTTCCAGTAGTGGTAGCTGACCATGTCCCCGCCGAAGCCACGCGATTTTTCGTCGAGTCGCCCGTCTGTGATCTGCATTTCCTTCATTTTGATCCCTGTCCTTGCGTTTGGAGTGATGGCAAAAGGATATTTCTGCCGAATACTAAGGAATACTTAGTATCTGCTCAAGCCGAATCTAAGAATCTCTGAGCCTTTAGGCGATGAGAAATGACGACGTTCAGCAAGCGGTTGAGGGAGGCGCGCAAGGCAAGAGGGATATCTCAGGAGCGCTTGGGAATAGATGCCGGGATTGAGCCAGCGTCGGCGTCGGCAAGGATGAATCAGTACGAGAAGGGGGTTCATCAGCCAGGTGAAAACGTCGTGAATCAGATTGCTGCTGCCCTGAATTTGCCGGTGCCGTATTTCTACTGCGAAGACGTTGAGACGGCGCATCTGCTGCAGTGCTTTCATCTGTTGAAAGAGAAGGATCGCAAGGATGTGGTTGATTTGGTGGAGCGGTTGGCCTTCAATCACTGATTGAAGATTGGACAAAGTTTGTCGCGTTGCCCACGCTGGTGAGGCAAACAATCGCGTTGCGTTCGGCCTGCCATTTTCTGTAATCCCACTCCGATCGGCTTGTTCTATGATTGGCTCCTGATCATTGACTGGAGCACCGCTATTGGATCGTGCAAAGACAATGTCACTCGCGGAGAGTGAGGGGCTGCAATCGGTAATTGATAACGCACGAAAGCATGCCGAAGCGGGTTATCCAGACTTTACGGAGAGTGATCCTGCTACGTTCGATGCGGACTTTGTTATCAATAAAGAGCGAGAGGGGATGAGTGTCGCTCTGGCGCTTGAGGCACTCGTCGCATTCAAGCGCAGCCGCGGATCTTGAGCCTAAGTTGTTGCTAAGAGCACAACTGGACAATGACTATCCAGGCGCGAAATCAAGACGATCTCGGTTGAGCTGAAGCGACACGATCGGTATGAGGACGAGCTCAAGTAAGCTGGAAAATATACCGGATAAGGCGCGAGACAGTGGTAACTTTGACTTGCAGAAAGGCTCTTTCGTCACCACATAACTGACTGCTGAGCGGTTGGCGTTCTGGGTTGCTGGTCGCCCGCCGCTCATACAACGCAGCCACGATGTTTACCGCATCAGTTAGGCGCCTCGCCGCATATCACTGGCAGCTCACTGACGGGCTGATGACATCGATGAATGGCCTTGTGCTGGACTCTGGTAAGAAATGCTGTTGATGTACCATGTGGCTTCGCCGGCTGTACTGTTGCTTCGTCACCTTCCTCTTTCTTAAGCAGGGCCCGAGCCATGGGTGAGTCGATCGAAATGTAGTCGTTGCGTCCGTAAATTTCGTCGTAGCCCACGATCCGGAATTTCTTGAGTTCGCCATCGTCATTTTCCACTTCAACCCAAGCACCGAAAAACACCTTTCCCTCCTGCTCAGGGGAATAGTCTACGACCTTGACGTCCTGCAGCCGTTTGCGCAGGTATAAATCCGAGCATTTCACAGGTTACGGAATGCGATCAATCACTGCCATGTAGTCAAAACTGGAAGCGGTGTGATCTGCTCGGACTGTCGTTCAATTCTGCGAGCGATGATTCCGACTAAAGGATTTCAAATCTGAAGCTCACCAGCCGGACACACGGAGCAGACCTTCCAGGAAGCGTTTGAGGTAAGACTGGCTGCCCAAGGCGAATCCAGCAGCAAGTAGAGGCGCCTTGTACTCGTCCGTCGAATACTCATGGGCAAAGCGTTTGATGGTCTCGGAGTTCCAAGAAAGACGTCCCATTGCGATGTGCCGGAATTGGTTTTTCCCGACCATGTCATTGAGCACGCCTTCATCGACACCGCGTTCTTGGGCGAAGCGCAGAAGGCACAGAAACTCGAATCTCTCATAGAGAAGCACTGGGTCATGTACACCGGCAAAGTTCTGTGCCCAGCGAGCTGTCAGTACACTGGCCAATCTATTACTCATAGGCGTTTTAGCATTGCTCTGACCTTCGAATCCTCTCCAATGTTGAATTAAGCCGGTGCCATCCTCGACGTAGAAAGGTGATAGCGTCTCTCCCATGACACTTGGCGTCTCGCGCTTGTTTACCAGTGCAGAGCCAAGGAGTTTGTACAAGTCAGCTAGGCGGCCAGCGCGGGTAAGCCCCATGCCATAGCCATACATGATCAAAGCAGCTGGGTAGCTCTTCAACGCCAGCCAGTGGGTGTAGCCGGACTGCTCCCTTTGCGCTTCGACGTAAAGCCCTTTAATGGCGTCCAGCACCAGATTCAGTTCACTCCCGGTACCCCAGCGTCCTAGCACAGTGCAAAGCCTTGCTAGCGGTTCGATGGTTGATTCAAACATCAACACCCAGTCAGTGAACGATTGGGATCTGCGATCTTCGCGAGATTCGAAAATCGGTGCGAAGTGGGCAATGGCTTGATGGGTTTGACTTGCCACCAAATCGTCCAACTGAATTCTGTGCTCGGGTTTGGCAAGGAAGCGCTTTGCCATTGCGATGGTGAGATCGATTCCGAGGGAGTTGGGCTGGCGTGACTGCTGAATGGTCTCAAGTTTCACATTCAGTCCGTCAAAAAAAGCGTCTGCATCAGCACCGCTCACGACTGTTGCGCGTCGGTGCGCTACCAGCTCATTTCCTCGCTCGGACAGTCGACCTCTTGCCAGCCAAAAGGTGGGGTAGCGCCGAGACGGGGCCCGAAGAAATGCAGCCCTCAGCGCGTGATCCCATTCGCCAGACCACCCGGCGACGATCAGCCCAAACTCATCAATGATGCGGTCAAGGAGGTTGTTAAATTCGCAAGGGTAATCACCCAGCTCTATGTCTGTGTTGAGAATCCTCGCGTCCTTGTAATCGCCGTGTACCTTGAAGATGTAGCATTGCGTGTGGGTAAGCGGCTCCGCACCGAGCAAGGTATCGACCGAGCTGACCACTGTCGGCTCGATTCCAAGGTCGCGTAAGGCGTTCTCCATCAATCTGTCAAAGTTGGTGGTGATGATGACGCGCACGTGGCCGGATTTGACCATGGCAGCGATCGCGCGATGTGCTCGTGTAGGTACCTTTAGACCATCTTCCAGCTCCTGCTCGTTGGGTTCGAGGAAACCTTGAATGATCGCTCGTCGTTCCGATTGCGTACTGGCGAGAGTCTCCAGCAGTAATGAGTAATTGGGTTGCTGTCCTGTCTGACCTACGTACCAGGAGAGCCAGTCCTCTTGTTCACCCGCGTTCGAGGCAATGCCTGCGCGCTTGACCAGCTCCATCGTAATTTCCCAGCCCGTGGGGATCCCCGCAGAGCGTGATACCCCAGACCCGAGCAGAACGGCATATACGCCCTTGTTCTCATACATGGAAAATGCAAGTTGGGTTGTGGGATCGCTGGCGATGGCGGTCATGCAGTAGTCCTTGAGTTCGTTATAGGCATCCGAATGTCATGATGTGGAAAGCCGATGTCCTTTGCTGAGATCATTGTAATGGATCGCCGTTGACTGGTGCGGTCGTGGACACCGATCAAAAGCCCCCTTTCTCACAACAGTAGGTTTGTCCACTGAGAGGGCAAGGAAAGGAAGTGTTTGCAGTGATACGACACGTCAGCCAGACGGTATGATCACTATGCTTCTACGACAGGGCGCGCGTAGGCATTTACTGGGGATCTCTATGAAGGTGTTTGTCAGCTCCGTTGTGCGGAACTTTGAGCAATATCGTGCTGCGGCCAGGAAGGCCGTCTCGCTGCTTGGCCATACCCCAGTCATGTGCGAGGACTTTGGTGCAAGGCCTTATTCTTCCCAGGAAGCATGCATGACGGAGGTTGATCAGGCGGACGTGGTGGTACTCATTCTGGGAGCAGATTTTGGCTTTCAAACCAGTAGTGGGGAATCAGTGACGCAGCAGGAATTCCGTCGAGCAAAGGCTGGCGGAAAGCCAATCCTGGCGTTTCTGCAAGGCGCACCTGTTGAGGGGGCGCAGAAAGAGTTCCAGTGGGAAGTGTCTGACTACGTTGATGGTCTGTTCCGGGCAACCTTTTCCAGCGAACATGATCTTTCGGACGGTATCGTTCGCGCCCTCAATCAACTGACGGTCAGCCGCCAAGCCATCACTGAACAGGAGTTCATCCACCAGCTTCAGCAACGATACGGTAACGGACGGTGGGGAAGTCGGAGTGAAGACACGCGCCTGGAGCTTGCCTTTCTGCCGCAACCTGCGCTTACAGGTAGTCTGCGCGTCGTTCATACGCAACACGAGGCGTTTTTCCTGAAACTCTGTCAGGCGGGCCTCAGTACCCTCAAGGCGGGGTACGATGATTTTGATAGTGCCGAGCTCACGGGGCTCGATACCAAAGGTCTGGTGTGGAGGCATCACGATAGTGGAATGAGTTGGTTATCGATTTCCCTGGCCAACCCATCGTCATCCAGTAATCCCTTCAACTCGTATTACATCTCACCCTCGCTGGTAAGGCAGGCGGCACAAGCGGCTTTTGATGTGCTCAACGAAGGGAAAGGGGGATGGTTCCAGCTTGGATTGTATGGTGTGGCCTACAAACAGTTTGCTGAACCACCAACGGGCTCGACCAGCAGTTTTTCTATGCCGCACCGTTCAGAACAGAGCCTTGAAGAACGCCAGCTCATGATCCCCGCGTCCCCGAGCACCTACAGTCGCTGGCTTGACGATGTGATGTTTCGCTTTGCGCGAAAACTATCAATGTAGTCTTGTTCGATGCCTGCCTTGTGTCCCTGCGCTTTACAAGTGATCTCATTGGGATCAAGGGCAATGACAGGCCTTGCAGCCGTTTGCTGTAAGTCACTGAGTCAGGGTTGGTCACTGTTCGGCTGCCAGCTCCAACTTAATCTTCGGCATTTGGGGGGTAGAATGTACTCCCTTTGGTCTCAACCTCTTCGAGCTGGAAGTAGCGATTGTCGATCTTGAGAGCTGGAATAACCTGGCACACGGCATAGGGCGCACTGTAATGGGTACTTATGCCTTGAACGTTGAAAACCACGTGACCCGCCGGGTAGCCATATCTCTCCTCGCAAAGGTTGTGTAACGCTCCTGAAAGCTCTCCATTCGCTTCGGCGATTTCAACCACCACCTGTTTAAGTGTTGCGATTGCAGAATCGACAATCTCTGTGGTGAATTTGCACACTCGATGACCTCCAAATCCAGAGCCCGACGCATTTGCAGATCCAATTCGATTCAGCGTGATGTGGGCTAGGGTGACGAGTTCCATGACCATGTCCTTGAGCGGTGAGTAGAAAGCCTCTATCTCGTACCAGAAATGCAAGCGATCTGCCAGGAGTCATCTGGCTGTTTGCCGGCTTTTGGATATGGCTCTGCTAGGATGAATTCGCCGGCGGCTTCGCCTGAGCTGGCACATTACTTCTCGCCCCATCGTGTTCAGATGGTTCAAACCTGCAGCCCGGATATTCAAGGAAGGATCATGTCCAAACCAAAATTGCCTCCTGAGTCTGAGGTCGTGACCTGGCTGCAAAGGTCTATCGAAAACGACCAGTTGCGCGAAAACATTCAGGGCCAGGAAATCATCACCTCCATAACGGATGCGATTGGGCAGGATTTCTTCATTCCATCCTTCGGCATCGATTACATCTCTCGACGTGCTTCGGCGGAAGCTGCTGGGCATGTGCTGGGTCGCTTAGGATTGCTAGAGATTATTTCAATCAACACCAGCATTTCGCTCACTACCGGTGAAGTGCTGCGTCCCGACATTCTCTGTTTCAATTCCGAGTCGAAGACCCTCGTGGTTTTTGAGGTTAAACGAGCGAGTGAGACTGAGCGGCAGACCGTTACCGAGCTTGCAGGTTATGAACAGGAACTGAGGAACCTGCTGCCATTCCTGGGCAATTTCGACATTTGTTTTGTCGTCGTCGCTGCGGACTGGTCGACGCTTCTGACCCACGCAGTCGGTAGCATGAATGCATGGTCGGGCAAGCAATGCTTGGCGCTCAAGTTGGTGTCCACTGAGTCCTCATTCGCGCTGAAGGCGTATCTGCCCGAAGCATGGCATCTCACCGGTAGCGTGAGACTGCCGCCGGAGGCATTGCCCTCGATCGATCTGTACCTGGTCGAAAAATCAGCGGATGGCATCGACGGAACTGGTGGTGGGGCTGATGGTGGACGGGCAGAGGAGGCTGACACTGACGAACGACTGCCGCCACGTTTAGTGATCACCGCAATGGACATCATTGCTCGTGCAGGCGACAGGGCAGGATCACACGGTTTCATGATGTTGTGGCGGGACGTCAATGGTCACGGGCGAGGGCGGTGGTGCATCACACTGTGCGCCATCGACCCCTACTCAATGTACGCCTGGTGCAAGGAGCACGGGTTACCCCAGCGTGATTCTGAAGCTTCTTTGTTTCTGGACAGCCGCAAAGCCGACATGGCGGGTGAGGCGCCTGCCACAATTTACGACCTTGCCAACGCTGCCTACCCGATTCTGAAGGAGCGGTTTGAGCCAGAGTTCGACGCGGAAGCTTGTTGGCAAATGAAGGCGCGGAAATATCGTCTGAGAGGGGTGCCCACCAGGTTCGACTTCTGGGGGAGTCTGGGACAACACGCGCGCGAGTTCGTCTGTAACCCAGCCGTGCGGAAGCGGTACATGCCCTATATGAGTCGTAACCAACTCGACTGGACAGACCCTGTCGTAGCGATGCCACTGGTAGAGAACTTGTCAGCAGGCGTGCCGTTCCCAGGTGGGATAATCAAATGCAGTGATGCCTTCCTCGCGGGCCGGGCGTTGGGTGATCTCGTCTTGGCCGCCTTCAATGCAGCTCCCGACAAAGAGCATGCAGCGAGAATTGAGCCCATGGTTGAGTGGGCGCATTTGGAGGCGCTGCGTTATGCGATCGAAATGAAGCAGATGTATGACGTGACGAAGGAAATCGTCACTCCAATACCCATGCTGTCCAATGACCCGTCGAAAAGGCTTCAGGCGACAGAGGATCTTGCGAATTGGGTGCGCACGGATCTGATCAGTGATCGGCATCCGTTCCACCAGGCGTGTTTTGATCTGGGTTTGCGCGAAGCAATGCTGTTCAGGTTATCCGAGGAAGGAAGCATTGATTGCGTTCCTCCTGATCAACCTCACGAGGCAGTCTTGTTAATCCGGCGCATCCTGAAAGGGGCAATTCCCAGGATGAAAGGCAGTCAAGGTCAGCTGTTACAGTCTGCTGGGTATCGCGATTTCGAAAAATACCTGGCCCCACATTTGGCGCCTTGTCTGGACAAGGGGGGTAACGTCGACGAGCTCCGATTGGACACAGCACTTGATAAAATCTCAGATATTGAGCTGCTCAGGGAGTTTCCCGGAACACTCGTCAAAGGTATTGATTCGATTGTTCCGGTCGTCCTTCATACCGTTACTCCAGCGTTTTCTGTGATCGTCGATTGGGAGTGGTTGAAGTCTGGGGTGAGGGCGTTGTTCGAAGCGGGAGATCATCGCCCTGCAGTTATTTTTAACCAGGACGGTACGATGGGGACTGGTCGGATGATGGGAATCGGCAAATTCCTCTCACCCATCACGGATCCTGACGTGGAGGTTTATCTTCTCGATGAGACATCAGCACGGAACATTGCCATGAAAATGACGTGGGAGGAGGTCAAGGTCTTCTACGCTGAGCGGAGCGAAGCATTTGGATGAGCATTCTCTCTTTGGGTACCGATGGTGTTCACTTGGCGTTCAGACGTAATCGAAGTTGGCGTAGCGCCGTCTAGTGGTAAGGGAGTGGCAATGGGAAGCTTGTGGGGCTTCGTCCATTGCCGTGGTATCGCTTTAGTCTTGCAGCCAGTAAGGAGGGATATCCAAGCCAAGCTTTTCCAGCGCCGTGTAGATGACCCGCATTGTCTCTGCACGGACTTCACTGATTGGTGTCGGATTATCGTCCTCGGAGATGCCATTGGTGTAGATGTGCGCTTCAAGGAGGCCATCCTTGAACTCCATCTTGTCCACGTCAAAACGGTAGCCTTTGTCTGGGTAAAAGGTGCGCTTCTCCTGTGCGGGAATTTGCACTATCAGGCGCTCATTTCCCAATAGCTTCTTCGCGGCATCTCCCAGGCTAACGCGAAGCTTCCAAGCACCATGATCGTATCCATCAGGCTTATACAACTGGCAATTGAAGCGGGGCGAAATAGCGGGCAGGATCGTGCGGGCAAGAGCTGCACTGACTACCTGCTTGCAGTTCCGGTCATCTTGCTGGCTACGAGTGGCATACACATACAAACCGCCCCCCCAGCGACCGTCGAACCCCTCGACTGTGAGCAGGCCACGGCCATTCGGATGGCGAGAAACAGAGAACTCGCTGCTGTGACGATAGAAGTAAGCTGAGTCAACCTGGTACGGAACATCATTCGCATCTCCGAAAGTCGGCATGATGAAAAAGAAAGGCTCCGTAACGCTGCCTTGTTGGTGATCAAGGGCTTGCACATCCAGAATATAGGATGAGTTGGAGTAGCGAGGGTTGGGAGGCTGCTTTTGCAGGTTAACAACCAGGCGGCGTCCGTCGATGATGGCACTGGTCGCTTCTGCCGTGGCGCGAGAGACACCCATGGATTGCAAGCGGTCAATCAGGGCAAGGTGATTGAACTTGCGCATGTCGACGCTTTCGCCGTTCTTGAGTTTGGAGAGCATTGCAGCGTGGCTTTTCAAGCCAACGCCAGCGCACAACCCTTGGCGCAAGTGGTCGAACTTCAGTGTGTAGTGGTTTTGAACAGTTTCGTGGACGGCGTGAGCAAGCTGGTCGAATGCAGCTTGAGTATCGATTTTGGAATGCATAAAAACATCTCCATCAAAAGGTTGCTGAGTAGTGTGTTGTGATCCGGTCTGTCGATTACGCTCGGAATCGCCCTCAGGTCTTTCGGGGGAGAAACGAGTTAAATCGTTGAATCAATGCACTGGAGCTGACAGATGCTCAGGCGTGCTAGCCCAGGCCGGTGGCCTTTTTTCAAGCTAGTAAAAAAGCGGGAAGCATGCAAGAGATTTTTTCGGGAGGGGCGGCGGGGCCGTAGAGACACTCTTGATCGCACGCTCTCCGTCTCTGAAAATCCACCGGGTGAAAACAGCAGAGAGGCGCTGGCCAGAAAAATCAAAAAAATGGAACCTTGGATGAAACAGGTGCTACTTGCGAAGAACAAGGTCGCTTCGGAGGAAGACGTGTATGACCTTGATCGGGTGATTCTTTGCGTCCCGGACAAAGCTTAAAACGAGACTATTTTATCCCGGCTAACCGCATTCTATTGAGTAGATGGATGAAGTAGTTATCCTTTCGCGCGATTTAGAACGGCGCATAGCAATCAAGCTGATCATTGAGTTCGGACATCTCTGGGCAGTGAAAGTGAAGCTTCTGAGCGGTGGGTGGCGCATATTTTTAACACTAATTTTGATTAGTAATGGCACGGTCACCTTTGATGTTGCAAATTGGATATCTCCATCGACATATTAAAAGGGAGAGCAGAACCACGCGAGGGGAGGCATTATGGAAAGCTGAGATGTTGAGCGGCTGAATATTGAATTGCTTAGATTATTTGGGTGGCAGGTGGAGATTGCCGAGTAAGATGAGTCGCTCGGGGTCTCTGGTCAGTATTTAAAACTTTACCGAGTGTCCCGGCCTGGTCAACCTGACTGCAAGAAACTATACGTCGGCCCGATGCCTATCGAGATACCTGATTTCGCAATCCATAACGCGGGTTGGCTTTGCCGTGACTATTACCTCCTCGGCTACAAACAAGGTCGTAGCGATGAAGACAGATTCAGACGTAAAAGCCAAATTCGTCGCCGCTAAATTTTGAAGTTGCTAACAACTGACATGACTGGCAGGTTTTTGGATCCATTCTGTCGGAGCTACTGATGTTCAAGGCATTGCACCAAAATAAGTCTGAATCTATTTCTGTTTATGACTAAACAGATTAAAGTGCTCCCTCATCTGTAGAAAGTGCTTCCTTGAGTTCAATATATTTTTCCGTGCTGATTCTTCCTGTTTTGAGCTGTTGGAAGAGATGTTCATTCCTGCGCTCATAAGCTGCGTTATTTTGGGCTGTAGAGATATTTTCAATGACGTTCTCGAATTTTGACTTGATCATAAATGCTGCGTCAACATAGTTAAGGAAACTTTCGAGGGTTGCATGTCCTGATTTGGCCATGGCGTACTCAGCTAACGCTTTGTCGGTCAGAAGTGTTTGTCTGAAGGAGTCGGGGCTTTGCGCTTGGATTTCCACAATGAGGCTGGCAACAATATTTGTACAGAAAGCATGTCTGAAGAGATGAGCGCAAGCCTGAACTTCTATTCCTGCGCTGCGCCTAATGAGCGAGAACTCGGAGGTGAAGGAGTCTGTTTGAAGTGGACGTCCGCCGCGCTCGGTGATGAATAGATAACCATGGTCTGGTCGAAAACGGGATTTTTCCATCACTAGCCGACGCGTCCCACGAACGAAATCCACCAGTTCTGTTATCAAGGTTGGGCTAATTTCTAAGTCCCGGGTGGTATCACCGCCCCTCTTAAGGGTGTTGAGAGTGATAGTGGGTTTCTTCATCGCAGCAGCAGCGTAAACTTGAGCGACAGTGATAGGTTGAATCTCTCCGCGACGCGCACCAGTTTCCTCAAGTACGGAAATCATAAGGTGTCTACGCTCGTACAGGAAGTCTGAAGGGGACATTCCATCTATTGCATCCCGCAATTTTTGAATTGTTGGCTCGGAAATTGGTTTACGAGTCTTCTTAGCATTGACTCTACGTCTAAAGGAGCGGTGGTGAACGCTTGAACGTTTAAACGCTTTGCCATTTCGATAGGCCACCGAGTCGATCATTTCTATTGCAATAGTTCCATCAACTCCAACATAGTTATTAAAAAGATTCATTTCCCCTATGTAGCTTAAAAAGCTCAAGCACCTTCTTCCGATGCTGGTTATCGTCCTTTCAGATCTTTTTTGTTGCTTAGGGTTGTTGAGTTTTCTAGCTTTCCGTAACCCATCAATGAAATCATAAAAATCATCGTCCGAAAGAGAGTTCAAAGCTAGTTTGTTAAAGTAGCAAAATCTTAACAGGTGGCTGATCTTGCCTGCGTAATCTCCAAACGTACCGCCTTTGCTACCCAGTCTGGACGGCCCGTCCCCACCTCGTCCAGATCTCATGCGTAGCTTTATCATGTATGCGTTAGCTTGTAAGCACGGAGAGCCGTCAGGCCAAGTCAAAAAAGGTAAATTGCTCGCATCCAGTACCTTAAGTCTGTTTTGCGATAAGGAGTCATAAAGCGATAAAACTGGAATCAACGTGAAAAGTTGTGAGGAGTTAGGATAATCAGTGATCTTTTTTTTCATTAGGCACCAATTGTAAATGAGTTTGTTTGGATATGAGGGTGAGGTCATCGTAAGGCGCTGGATTCAAGCTTAAAATCTTGATAATTCGATTGATTGCATCATTGATCCTTTTTTGCCGAATCTCGGTATTGGTGGTCTGTGAAATAGTAAGTAGGTCTCGCCGATTGACTTCTAATGCCTGTATGAGCACCATGTTCACAGCGTGTAAGCGAGATAAACTTGACTCGGATTCGATCATCTGGCCCTCTAAAAATGATTTAGTCCTTTTTTGGGGCGCGATGATTGGAGGTGCGTTGTGGCGGGTTATAGCCATGAGGGCATGCAATCGCAGTCTATCTAGATACTCGAAATCGCGATCCGGCCCGTTATTTAATAGGCGCTTTTTTAGAGTGTTGAGGCTCATTGGCTGAATTGAATATTGGTTCGATCCAATGTGAAAATCTATATGCAAAGCACACAATCCGCCCTGGCTGCTTAGTGCTTTTACTACATTTTCGTAAGCAACGAAATTAGATGGATGGCATCCAATTTCTGATAAGAGGCTGAAAATATTATCAATGGATTTATCGATTAATTCTCTTTTTGTCAAATTTTTCATTCGTGGAGACTCAGCTGACAATAAAAAGGACGCGCATGGATTTACCATTTTCGTCTTTAAAAAACTGGGGCTCAATGTGCGCCTTTCCTTCCTCAAACATGTTTACGAGATATTGCTCAATTTTTTGCTCATCCACCAAAGAGAACCGGTCTGTGCCAAACCTAGCGGCGAGTAACTCTTGAAGATTTTTGTAGTTATCTAGTCGGTCGCTCTTCGCTAATTCTGTAAAATACCTTGCGCCTGCACCGTGAATTTCCTTTGGCGTGAGGCATTCCGTCAGGTATCTCCATACGTGCTCAATGTCTCTATGGCCTAGCATCCACCGAAGCGTGTCCAAATCTCCGAAGCTATTGGAATAAAAGAACATCATCGCAAAGAATCTTCTGAGTTGATGTTGTCGGATGTAGTAACGTTTTCCTGCAGAGGTTAACGGGGTATCGAAGTAGTCGCAAACAAAGTCAAAACACCGGTTGTATTGGTAGCGTGAGGCTTTATTAAGTCCGCCATAGCCTAAAAGATAGGGTGTTGAAAATAGATCGGTCATATCGTCAATCACCCCCACGCGCTTGAGGATTTTTTGGAAGCGACGAAGCTCCTCGATCATTTCAGCCGCAATTGCGTCAATTGGTCGCGATTCCCGCTGCCTAAGACCTAAAGCTTTTTTGGTTGATTTCCCCAGGCGAAAAATTAACCATGATCTGGAGGTGTCTAGGCATGTTTTCGCATTCAGTGTTACCAGTTCATCCATGCGTCGGGCCATAATCATACCCACGATCAGTTGCACGCTTCCTATATACACATGTACAAGTTCTAGAAGGCCGTGATTGGCTCGAAGGTTTTTGTAATATGTTGTTATATTTTCTTTGCGAGTACCATGGAAGCTAGATTTCCTAAAGCACGAAAGGCCTAGTTTTTTTACACCTAGCTTGATCAGCGTTGGCCCAACTATTCTCCGGATCGATTCGGAGCCCAGTTGGTGCATTGAAACCCTGTTTTTCTGGCAATGCGCTGCAACTCTGATAAAGCCGTTCAGAATATTCCGGCCATGTTCGATGTGAAACTCGGTGCTTTTCCTAAAAAGCGAAAGGAGAACATCAGATGGAACGCTTCTGAAACGAGCGGATACACCCGTTTTCGGGGAATAGTCTGAGAGCAGATCTGTATTGGCGGGTGAAGGTAATCCCAGTGTTTCTAACATGGCACTGCATGTAAAGAAGTACCGATAATAAAATAAATACGTTTCCTGTAAGCGCTCGGATTTTCCCGTTGTGACAGCGACAGCCGGGTACTCACGCTTATGAATTGGTTCGTTGGGAAAAAAACTCAAGGCGTCAAATGTGGTTTTTTGTGTATGCTTTCCTCTGAGTGTATCTGAGTAAAGATGCTGCGATAGTTTTTTTGTATTTACCGCGAATCCGTATACGTTGTTTCTATAGTAAAATCCCGCTTCCATAAGCGCAGCCCGCAACCTTGGGATGGTTTCAACGGGGATATCCAACTCATATCCTTCAAGTTGATCTTCACTGACTGCACTCATAGCTGAGTATTTTAAGAAATATTTCTCGGCGTCGTGCTCGGTAAAATCTCGCAATTTCTCCTTGAAGAAAGCAGTTGCACGATTGTGCCAGTCATATATTGAATCCTCGGATCTCGAAGATGATGAAAGTTGGTCAAGAATAAGTTTCATATCATCGAAATCGAGTGCGGCCATGCCGAGCTCCACTAACTGAAGTTCTTGGGCGTGAATCAACAGGTAGTCAATGGTGCGCATCGAGCATTTCAAGCGGATATTTTTCGTTTCGGCTGCGAGAGTTGTGAACTCCCCATTCATGCCATCTACTGAAGCAATAAGGAGGTGCTTAAGTGAATTTAGTAATGTGATGTTTTGCGAGTCAGTAAGTAGCGTCCCATTCCAGAGCCTGACCTGCCAATCAATGATAATTGGATTTTGCTGACAGGTTTTTATATTCCAGAGATGGTCGTTAAATTCCGAGTGCAGCCAGTGAGGCCTGCTAAACCTCGGCTGAGGGGCGAACTCAAAGTCGTGAAGAAAATCATATCCAGTGGTCAGGGACATAGATCAGCTTCTCCATTTTTTTCGGATCAATCAATTTTAAGGCGGACTCTAAGTATTTTTTGAGTGGCCTATTCTTACCATTTGTAATTTCGGATTTGATCTTGCCCGCTATGGATGACCAGTACACTGCTTTTCCGCACACCTGATCAAGTTGCATTGAAGCTTTAACAGCCGCCTCCAATGACAATAATGACGCCAAGAATGCGGTTCCAATCGAAAATATTGCTTCACTGATACCATTGATAGGAATATTTTTGATCCGTTCAGGATCCGAAACTTGAGACGGGATTTCCTTGATTCGGTGTTTGTCTAGGAATAAGTCGAGCTCGTCCATATTATTGAATTGCGTAGCCCTTGCGAGATAGGGGCTATCTTCCATCGCCAAGCACACCATTGATTTCTGGAAGATACGAATCCAGCGCGCTTTAATAAAAGCGAGCAGTGCGTCCGGTAGGTAGTGACTTAACAGGTCAGAATAGTAGTGTTCATGGCCTAATGCCTTGGACATTGCCTCTGTACTTTTAGTTTCTATAAATACTTCCACGGCTCTTGATGCGCGTATTGTCGTAAGTCGAATTTTTTTGAGAAAGTCCACTAACTCTTTTTCGGGCAGGGTGCAGTGTGGGCTGAATTGGCTGATCAGTTTTTCACGCAGCCCGCTATTATTGTTAAATTTGGAATCGTTCCAGATCGTTACTTGCGCTTGTTTTGGCTTCTGGAACCCTCTGCCAGTGGTTAAGAATAAATATCGATAATTGTCATCGTTTTTGTTTTTGAGTTTAATGCGCGAGTCTGAAGTGATTTCAATTAATTCACGAACTCGTGCAAAGGAAATATCAGTGAGGTCGATTGTTTGCTCTCGGACACTCGATTCCTTCCGATCTTTGTACCCGGTTATGGTGCGCTTGTCCTCATCGAATCCCGAGAGCTGCCCGTTCTCATTGTATAATTCGAAATCACGAAGAAACTCTGTGATTATTGATGGGTGCTCTAGAACCAAGATGCATTGATGAGGGAAAAGGCTGCCCGTGGTTATATAACCATAATGATGGGCTAGGTCTGCCTGGTTGCAGGATTCGCCAGTGATATGGTTGTGAATTTTGCACAAGAATTTCTTTGGGATTCCCGATTCTGTGTCTTCCAGTGTCGCGCAGATATCCGCAAGACTGTAGTTTTTATATGCTTCCCCACCGGTATATTTAATCGAGGTACCTAGTAATGCCAGCGATTTCCGACGACGATACCGTGCGATTAAATCATCAGCTTGTTGAGTGGCCCAGTTTCGTACTACGGACAGATCATTTTTGATATGAAAAAATAAAAGCTCTACGGCTTCTGAATCACTTACATAAAGAGGGATTTTGGTGAGCAGTTTTTCCTGGACTATAATTCCATTTGCGTCCTCGAATGTTTTAGAGTCCGACCCTCTTTTTGTGGAAGCAGGTGGCTTCCTTATTGGAGAGGTGAGAGTCGCCCAGATACCATTTTTACAAAAGCACTCTTCAATACCTTTCACAAATTTTGTCCAGTTTTTGATCTGAGACTGGGGGTCGTTATTCTTTGCTTTAGCATTGGAGAAATAGGTGAAAGTGAACTCATGCATGAGCGTTTTCACACCTTCCTCGGTAGAGAGCCTGGTAGGCGTCCACATTTCATGGTTCTTGGTGAGGTAATCGAACAGGTGGTTCCATTCAGCGCGTATTGAGGCAGGCTTTATCCGACCATATTTTTGAAGAGCTTCGTAAATATTGTCCACATAAGCGTGTCCATGATGGCGTGCGAGTTCAGCAAGTCGCAGGTAGGTCACTGCTCCGCTAGTTCCTTCAATGCTCCATCCGCCCCAATACCAGCGTTGGTAGTCAGTTGCCGCACCCACCTGGCTGCAAATCATTGGATCTGGCGCGCACAACGCTATGTCCCACGATGGAAGATGTATTGCTGAGCGCAGAGTTGGAATCGAGGCAATTGCTTGGTAGAGGAGGCGGCAACGGGTAATGGCGGTGGTCTCGCTCTGTTCCGTCAGTGCGCCCCCGACCATCGCAGAGCAAAACCCCCGCATGATCTTTTCGATCTCCGACGTAAAGAGGGTCGCCAGGGTGATCCGTTGCCCAGTGATATCGCAAAAAGCTTCTAGAAGCTTGAGTGCGCAGGTGATTTCCGTGGCCTTTGAACCACCTTCCTCTTGGTGCTTTGCCGAGGCACGTTCGAGCAGTTCTGCAACCTCCGGAGCGATCGCGATTAGGGGGTGGTACCGAATGGCTCGGTAGGATTTGACAACTGTCATTTTTCGATTTAGCATGATATTGGCTGAAAGGCTCGTGGTAGGGCGCTTGCAGTCAGAATGACAGATCGTGCTGAATAGTCAAAGTAAAGAGCTGGGTTTCGAACTGAACCTGGGCTTCAAAGAAGACCTGTCCGAAGAAGCCATTGACGCTTTCCTCGAAGCATTCATCAAAGAAGCCATGGAAGCCAA
>Ga0157370_10002110_pt1 | contig 24294 bp, 21 predicted proteins | sample C35metaG_FD_113463 | JGI IMG/M metagenome (GOLD analysis project Ga0157370, IMG submission 113463) | Corn rhizosphere microbial communities from Kellogg Biological Station, Michigan, USA - C3-5 metaG | ecosystem: Host-associated > Plants > Roots > Rhizosphere > Soil | place: USA: Michigan...
ACGTCGAGAAAATCGCCAGGCAGTTTGCCTCGCGAGCTCCATAGATCGACCTGGAACACGAGGGTGTCCTTATGCTGGCTTTCCCTGATGATCTCGGTAAGCGACCGTCAAGGGTTCCGGAACGATCGCCTCGATCGCATCGGCAGCGTGCGCGGCCACTGTCAGGACAAAGCGTAGGCGCGGTCGTCTCGCCGCAGTAGTCCCACGACGGTGCTCACCGTGTTGCTCCGGTCGCAACAATTAGGCGGGTTGGCATTGAGTCGCTCGGTGCTTGCTGCCGCAGACTGTGCTGTTAGGCGCCCTAACAACGGAAGGATTGTGTTTTTTGCCCGCTCAAATCAGTGACACCCTGGTTTTCTGCGCTGGTTAAATAGATGCCGGAAGAAGCTTTCGGTTGTCGCCACCCACCTAATCGATCACCTTACGTGATCGCGCAATGCCAGGAGCAAAAATGACTGTGGCCCTCGTGCTGCACCGCGCCGACGGCGCACCCGTTTCGACGTCGTTCCGCAGGGCGGCGTTCGGCAAGGACGACCCCTTTGCGCGGCATCGGGAAATCGCTTGGGAAGGACCAGGCGCGATGATCGCGGGACGGGCCAGCTTTATTGGCGAGCTCGATGTTGCCAGGTTTCCGCACATTGAAACCCTCGTCGTGGTGGAAGGAGAGCTCACGCTGGAAACGGCCGAAAACGCTCCGTTGGTGCTCGGCCCGCAAGCGGGTGCGGTTATCGGCGCCGGGACAACGCTTCGTATCCGGGCCGAGTCTCGTGCGCGTTTCGTGTTTTGCGCGGCCGCTTGCGAGCAACCGACGAAGCGCGGCCTCATCCCGCTGCGGGCCGACGCCGACTTCAAGCCGTCCACTGCGCTACCGGCCGAGGTGCTGCTGGGCCCGGTGCCGCAATGCCGTAGCGACAATGTCTTTACCGACGACGGCGCGGCGTACCTGGCGGGTACATGGGATTCGACGCCCTACCACCGGATTGTCCGGGCGCATCGCATGAACGAGTTCATGCACCTTCTGGCCGGCGGCGTGCGGTTCGCCGCGCCCGACGGCAGCGTGCTGTCGCTAGGCGCCGGTGACGCGCTTTTCGTGCCGCAGGGCGCGCCGATCGGGTGGGAAAGCAGCGAGCGCGTGGCGAAGTTCTACGTTGTTCAAAGCGTCCCGGCTTCAAACGAGCGAGATTAATCGTGTCCCCTCCGCTGAACCACATCGAAACTTCGCCTACGTTGCCGGCCTCGGCTGACGTGGTCGTGATCGGGGGTGGCATCATCGGCGTCTTTACCGCCTACTACCTGGCTCGGCGCGGGGTTTCCGTCGCCTTGGTCGAGAAGGGGAGGATCGGCGCCGAACAGTCGAGCCGCAATTGGGGCTGGTGCCGGCAGCAGAACCGCGACGCTCGCGAATTGCCGATGGCGAGCAAGAGCCTTGATCTGTGGGAACGATTTGCCGCCGAAAGCGGCGAAGACACCGGCTTTCATCGCTGCGGGCTGTTGTACCTCAGTAACGACGAGGCGGAGCTGACGCGTTGGTCCAATTGGCACGACTTCGCGAAGACCGCCGGCGTGACGACGCATATGCTCGATAGCCGGCAAGCGGCCCAGCGGGGGCAAGCGACTGGCCGCACCTGGAAAGGCGGTGTCTTCTCGCCCACCGATGGCACCGCGGATCCGGCCAAGGCCGCGCCGGCCGTGGCCGCTGCGCTCATCAAGCTCGGCGGCAGCGTTCACCAGCAGTGCGCGGCCCGCGGCATCGAGTTGGAGGGGGGGCGGGTCAGCGGCGTCGTCACTGAAGCCGGCGTGATCAAGACGAGGACGGCTGTCCTCGCGGGTGGCGCCTGGGCATCCTCGTTCTGCCGCCAACTCGGCATCCGTTTCCCGCAGGCGTCGATCCGCCAATCCATCCTCAGCGTGGCCCCGGTCGAGCATCGCTTGCCGGATGCCCTGTTCACCTCGGGCGTGGCCCTTACGCGTCGCAACGACGGACGCTACGCGCTTGCGATCAGCGGCCGCGCACGCGTAGACGTGACGCCACAGTTCATGCGATTCGCCCCGCAGTTCGTGCCCATGTTCGCCAAGCGCTGGCGCAGCCTTCTACCGGGGGGGCTCGAAGGCCTTCGGGGTGGTCATGAAACGCTGAAGCGGTGGCGGCTGGATGCGCCGACGCCCATGGAGCGGGTGCGCATCTTGGACCCCAAGCCCGATCTGCCGACGGTGAAGGAAACCCACCGCCGCGCCGTCGAACTGCTGCCCGAACTCGGCCGAGCGAAGATCACCCACGCATGGGCCGGCTTCGTGGACAGCACGCCGGACGGTGTTCCCGGTATTGGCGAAGTGCCGGGCACGCCTGGATTGATTTTGGCCGCAGGCTTTTCCGGACACGGTTTCGGCATCGGCCCCGGCGCGGGCCACTTGATCGCGGACCTTGCCACGGGTGCGGCCCCGATCGTGGATCCCCTACCGTACCGGCCTGGCCGATTCAGCGAGTCGGCATGGGGCAAGGTCGCTGATTTCTAGACGCTCGTGGTGTGGGTGCACGGCTTGGCCGCGGACCCAGCACAGCCTCGCGTTGTCCCTAATGACCTCTAGGACGAGTCGAATCTAACGATGACTACAATTGCCGTGGTTCACACTGGACTGGTCTCGGTCCTGCCGATCAAGGAGCAAATCAGCGAGCAAATCCCCGAGGCGCGCGTGATCAACATCGTCGACGACAGCTTGCTCAATGACGTTCGTGCAGCCGGCCATCTGACGGCGGAAGTCGCAAGCCGGATCCATTCGTACATGGCCAATGCACAGGCGATGCACGTCGATATCATCCTGAACGCCTGCTCGTCCGTGGGCGAAGCCGTCGACGCCGTGCGCCCCTTCGTTAGCACGCCAATCGTCAAAATCGATGAAGCGATGGCACAAGAGGCGTGCTCCATCGGCCGTCGCATTGGCGTGGTTGCGACTGTGTCGACGACGCTCGAGCCCACCGTTCGGCTCGTTAAAAAGAAGGCCGGCGAACTCGGTCGCGCCGTTGAAGTGACCGAGCGCATTGCGGACGGTGCCTTCGAGGCTCTCCTGAGCGGGGATGGCGCGCGTCACGACGAAATCCTCAAACGTACCATCTCGACGCTGGCCGAGCAGGTCGATGTCGTCGTGCTGGCGCAGGTTTCGATGGCGCGACTCGTGCCGCAGTTGCAGGGCGTGCGCGTCCCGGTACTCTCCAGCCCGCGCAGCGGCGTCGCCGCGTTGAAACAGGCGCTCGGCACCGTGCTTTAGGCGTGCGGCAGCGGCAGTTCCCTTGAAGTAATCGATTCGCGTCCCTGTCGAACCTCGTCTCGCGCTTTCACTCCGTTGAGGGTTTGCGCTGATTGGGTGCGCTGAACTCCGGGTTTGCCTGGATGCATTTTATGTCGAAAATTTGTATGATGACCCGGTGACATGATCAATCGGGGCTTTCGATGTTCGACAAGATTCCTGCCCGGGCGCTAAGCGATACGGTCGCCCAGCAACTTCTCGCTCAGATCGAGAAAGGCGCGTTCCCGCGTGGCGGGAAGCTGCCGACCGAGGCCGTATTAGCGCAAGCGTTCGGCGTGAGCCGCACGGTGATTCGTGAGGCGATTTCGCGGCTGAAGAACGAAGGCGTGGTCGAACCGCGCCAGGGCAGCGGCGTGTTCATCGCGGCGCACGGCGGGATCCGGCCGTTGCGCATCGACTACGCCGAAGCCGTCGAGCCCGGTTCGGTGCGGCAAATCCTCGCGCTACGACGCGCAATCGAGGCGGAAGTGGCCTCCGAGGCCGCGATGCGCCGCAGCGATGCCGACATGATGTCGATCGATGCCGCGCTCAGAAAAATCGACCAGGCGGTGGCTGACGGCGAGGAGGGCGTCGCGGAAGACGTGGCGTTCCATCGCGCGATCGCTGTTGCAACAGGCAACCCGTATTTCCTCAAAACACTCGCGTTCCTGAATCAGTACTTGGAAGCCGCTACGTTCGTGACGCGGCGCAATGAAGCATTGCGTGAGGACTTTTCGCGTCAAGTGCGCGAGGAGCACGCGGCCATCGCGGCCGCGATCCGTGCCGGCGATCCGATGGCGGCGCGCAACGCGGCGCGTACGCATATGTACAACGCGGCGCGGCGCCTCGCGGAAGCGGGGATTTGCTAAACGCAGTACCGAACCGAGCCGATTCGAGCGCGCCAGGCGCATCGGTGGCTAATGAATTTTTAGAGGTCGAGCATGTCCAGAAATGTCGGTGTCATCGGCCTTGGTGCAATGGGCCTGGGTGTCGCACGTTCGCTACTGCGCGCGGGGTTTAGGGTTCACGCATGCGATCTGCGCAGCGAGGTTCTGCAGGCATTCGCCGCGCAAGGCGGCGTAGCTTGTGCGACGCCCGCCGAACTCGGTGCGCAGTGCGAGGTGATCGTCACGCTTGTTGTCAATGCGGCGCAAACCGAAGCGGTGCTGTTCGGCGAGCAGGGCGCGGCCCCCGCAATGAAGCGGGGCGGGGTAGTGATTTCGAGCGCGACGGTCGCGCCGGATTTCGCCATCGAACTCGGCAAGCGCATCGAGGCAGCCGGTTTGCAGATGCTCGACGCACCGGTTTCTGGCGGCGCGGCACGTGCGGCGTCGGGCGAGATGACGATGATGACCTCCGGTCCCGACGTCGCTTACGCCGCGTGCGAGGACGTGCTGGCCGCGATGGCCGGCAAGGTGTATCGCCTTGGTTCGGCGCATGGCGCCGGCTCGAAAGTGAAGATCATCAATCAGTTGCTGGCGGGCGTGCATATCGCCGTGGCCGCTGAGGCGATGGCGCTCGGCTTGCGTGAAGGCGTCGATCCCGATGCGTTGTACGAGGTCATCACGCACAGCGCCGGCAATTCGTGGATGTTCGAGAACCGCGTGCCTCACATTCTGAAGGGCGACTACACGCCGTTGTCGGCGGTCGATATTTTTGTCAAGGATCTGGGTCTCGTACTCGATACCGCGCGCCGTTCAAAATTTCCGCTGCCGCTTTCGGCGGCCGCGCATCAGATGTTCATGATGGCGTCGAGCGCCGGCCACGGTGGCGAGGACGACTCGGCGGTGATCAAGGTTTTTCCCGGCATCGACGTGCCGGCGGCGAATTAAGCGCGGGAGCGAGCCATGACGTCATCATCGAAACGTGCGCTTCTAGGCTGCATCGCCGACGATTTCACCGGTGCCACCGATCTTGCCAATATGCTGGTGCGTGGCGGCATGCGCACGGTGCAAACCATCGGCGTCCCCGAGTCGAATGAAGGGGTTCAAGCCGACGCGCTGGTGGTTGCGCTTAAATCACGCACGATGCCCGCCGCCGACGCCGTTGCGCAATCGCTCGCCGCGCTCGACTGGCTGCGCGCGCAAGGTTGCCGCCAGTTCTTTTTCAAATACTGTTCGACGTTCGATTCAACCGACGCCGGCAATATCGGCCCGGTGACGGATGCATTGCTCGACGCGTTGTCCGCCGACGCGGCAAGCGCGGCCTTTACGATTGCCTGCCCGGCCTTCCCCGAGAACGGCCGCACGATTTATCGCGGTCATCTATTTGTCGGCGACACATTGCTGAACGAATCGGGCATGGAAAATCATCCGCTCACGCCGATGCGCGATGCGAATCTCGTGCGCGTACTGCAACGGCAGACGTCATCGAAAGTTGGCCTCGTGCGTTATGACGCTCTCGCGCAGGGCGTCTCAGCGGTCGGCGAAGCGTTCGCCGTCTTGCGCGGCGACGGCGTGCGGATGGCGATTGCCGACGCGGTGTCCGACGCGGATCTCTATGTCCTTGGCGAAGCCTGTGCCGACCTCACGTTGATCACGGGCGGTTCCGGCATCGCCCTCGGGTTGCCCGCGAATTTCCGGCGCGCGGGCTTACTTGCGGAACAGGCCGATGCTGCGCAGTTGCCACGCATCGAGGGCTTATCGGTCGTATTGGCCGGCAGCGCTTCCAAGGCGACCAACGCGCAAGTGGCGGCATGGCGCGAGACGCGCCCGTCGTTTCGGATCGATCCGCTCGCCGTCGCACGCGGCGAGCCGGTCGTCGAACAGGCACTCGCGTTCGCACAGGCGCACTTCGGTAAAGCGCAACCCGTGTTGATCTACGCGACTGCCACGCCCGACGAGGTCAAGCAAGTGCAGAGCGAACTGGGCGCCAATGAAGCGGGGCACCTGGTCGAAGCGACCTTGGCGTCGGTCGCACGCGGTTTGCATGAGCGCGGTGTGCGTAAGTTCGTCGTGGCGGGCGGGGAAACATCGGGCGCGGTGGTGCAGGCGCTGGACGTGCGCACGTTGCGCATCGGCGCGCAGATCGATCCTGGTGTGCCGGCTACCGCGACGGCCGGCGCGCAACCGCTTGCGCTCGCGTTGAAATCGGGCAACTTCGGCTCGACCGATTTCTTTGAAAAAGCGCTGCGCCATCTCGAAGGAGTCGCGTGATGACCGGCGCCCCCGCACTGCATGTCAACGATGAAGCCCGGGTCCGCGAGGAAATCTGTGCGACTGGCGCGAGTCTTTATCAGCGCGGCTATACCGTGGGCACCGCCGGCAATATCAGCGCGCGTCTGGATGACGGCTGGCTGATCACGCCCACCGACGCATGCCTCGGCAGCCTCGATCCCGCCGGCATTGCCAAAGTCGATTTCAACGGCAATGCGGTGTCGGGCGGCAAGCCATCGAAAACACTGGCGCTGCATCGCGGCATCTATGCGCGCAATCGCGAGACACGCGGCATCGTCCATACGCATTCGACGCATCTCGTTGCATTGACGCTTGCCGGCGTATGGCGCGACACCGATGTATTGCCGCCCATCACGCCCTACTACGTCATGAAAGTGGGCCACGTCCCCCTGATTCGTTATCGACGCCCGGGCGATGCGCAAGTCGCGGAACAGATCGCCACGCTTGCCGACACCGTTCGCGCGGTGCTGCTGGAACGACTCGGTCCGGTGGTGTGGGAGCGTTCGGTAGCCCAGGCCGCTTATGCGTTGGAAGAACTCGAAGAGACCGCGCGCCTGTGGCTGATGACAAATCCGCGGCCCGCGCCACTGGATGAAACCGCGCTCGAAGCACTGCGCACAGTGTTCGGCGCACGCTGGTGAGAGAACCCGATATACACAACGCCGGATGACACCGCGGCGCGGTGCGCTCGGCAATACATCGAAGGAGACAATGCGTGAGTTCCTATCAGTCGGCATCCACCCCCCCGCTCGCAGCGACCGCGGGACAACCCCGCGCTGATGAAGTCGAGCGCACCTACAAGAAAGTGTTCTGGCGCATCGTGCCGTTTCTGATGCTGTGCTATGTGGTCGCGTATCTGGACCGCGTCAATGTCGGTTTCGCAAAACTGCAAATGACGCAGGATCTGTCGTTCAGCGAGACGGTGTTCGGCCTCGGCGCCGGCGTGTTCTTCATCGGCTACTTTTTGTTCGAATTGCCCAGCAACATTCTGATGCATAAGATCGGCGCGCGAATCTGGATCGCGCGGATCATGATCACGTGGGGCCTGCTGTCGGCGCTGTTCGTGTTCGTAAAAACGCCAATGCAGTTCTACACCCTGCGCTTTATGCTGGGTCTCGCGGAAGCGGGTTTCTATCCCGGCGTTATCCTTTATTTGACGTACTGGTTCCCGTCACATCGGCGCGCGAAGATCATTGCCGTGTTCATGTCGGCGATTCCGGTGTCGGGCATTTTCGGCAATCCGCTGTCCGGCTGGATCATGCAGCGCTTTCATAACAGCGGTGGTTTCGCCGGCTGGCAGTGGATGTTCCTGATCGAAGCGCTGCCCGCGCTGGCAATCGGTATCGCCACGATTCTGTATCTCGACAATGGCATTGCCGGCGCGAAGTGGCTGAGCGAGCGGGAAAAGCACCTGCTCACAAATGAAATCGCCGCCGCGCAGCCGCAGGAGAAAGCCGGTTCGCATTTGCTCGGCGCGGTGTTTCGCGATCCGCGCACATGGTGGATGTCGCTGATCTACTTCGCGTTCGTCACGGGGCAGTACGGCTTGACGTTCTGGATGCCGACGCTGGTCAAATCCACAGGAGTAACAGGCGCGTTCAATATCGGCCTGCTGAGCGCCATTCCATTTTTGTGCGCGATCGTCGTGATGAACCTGATGGGACACAGCGCGGATAAGCGCCGTGAACGCCGCTGGCATCTGATCGTGCCCGCGCTGTTCGGTGCGGTCGGTTTTGCCGTCGCGGCGTCATTCGCGCAGAATACCGTGGTGTCGATTATCTTTCTTTCGCTCGCCGCCGCCGGTGTCCTGACGTGCGCGCCCCTGTTCTGGTCGCTGCCCACTGCGTTCATGTCGGGTGCGACCGCCGCTGCCGGCATTGCGATCATTAATTCGATCGGTAATCTTGCGGGTTTTGCGAGCCCTTACTTGATTGGGTATCTCAAGGATCTCACGCACAGCACGCAAAGCGGTATGTATGTGCTGGCCGGCATGCTGGTGATCGGCGCGATCGCCACCTGGCTCACGCCGGCCAAACTGGTCAATCGCTAAATGCGGGTCCCGCGCGCGACGCACCGATTGTTTCATTGCCCGCGCACTGATCCGTTTCAAAGGAGTTGATGCCATGCCGCGTTTCGCCGCCAATCTGACGATGATGTACAACGAGCACGCGTTCCTCGAGCGTTTCGCCGCTGCCGCTAGAGACGGCTTCGAGGCGGTAGAGTTCCTGTTTCCCTACGATTTTCGCGCCGAGGAACTGAAGGCGCGGCTCGAGGCGAACGATCTGACTCAGGCGCTCTTCAATGCGCCGCCCGGCGACTGGGCCGCGGGCGAGCGCGGCATCGCCTCGCTGCCGGGCCGCGAGGACGAGTTTCGCCGCAGCATGGATACTGCGCTCGACTACACGCGTGCGCTTGGCAATCGCAGGCTGCACGTGATGGCCGGCCTAATCGGTGTGAACGAATCGCGCGCCCGGCATCGGGACGTGTATCTGAAGAATCTTGCGTATGCCGCAAAAACCGCGCAAGCCGACGGTGTCACGGTGGTGATCGAGCCGATCAACCTGCGCGATATACCGGGCTTCTTCCTGAACCGTCAGGATGACGCACAGGCGATCTGCGCGGAAGTGGGTGCGCCGAATCTCAAGGTGCAATTCGACTGCTACCACTGCCAGATCGTCGAAGGCGATCTAGCAGTGAAACTCAAGCGCGATATGGCCGGCATCGGCCATATCCAGATCGCGGGCGTACCGGAGCGGCACGAGCCTGACATTGGCGAATTGAGCTACCCATACCTGTTCGATCTGATCGACTCGCTCGGCTATGACGGCTACGTCGGCTGCGAATACCGGCCGCGTGCCGGCACCTCCGAGGGCCTCGGGTGGCTCAGGCCGTATCTGCGCAACGCCCGCTGAGAGGGACGAAAGAGACCATGAAAGTACTGATTACCGGTGGTGCGGGTTTCCTTGGCCGGTGTCTCGCGCGTGAACTGTTGGCTCGCGGTTCGTTAAAGGACACGAGCGGCAAGCCGCAAGCCGTCACGGAGCTCGTGCTGCTCGACGTGGTGCGCGCGAACGATTTCGGCGACAGCCGTGTGCGCATGGAAGTGGGCGACATCGCCGAGCGCGGCGTGTTGGAACGCGTGATCGACGAGCGGACTTCCGCGATTTTTCATTTGGCCGCGATCGTAAGCGGGCAGGCCGAAGCCGACTTCGATCTCGGCATGCGCATCAATCTCGATGCATCGCGGCTGCTGCTCGAAATTTGCCGTGAGCGCGGACATAAACCGCGCGTGCTCTTCACGAGTTCGGTGGCCGTGTACGGGGGCGACTTGCCCAACGTCGTGCATGACGATACGGCGTTGAACCCGCAATCTTCATACGGCGCGCAGAAGGCGATCGCGGAACTGCTGCTCAGCGATTACACGCGCCGTGGTTTCGTCGACGGCCGCGTGGTGCGGTTGCCCACTATCAGCGTACGGCCAGGCAAGCCGAATGCGGCGGCCTCCTCGTTTGCGAGCGGCATCATTCGCGAGCCGTTGAACGGCGAGACGGCCGTATGCCCGGTGGAGGGCGCCACGCGCTTGTGGCTGCTGTCGCCGCGCAAGGCGATCGAGAACCTGATCGCTGCGCTCGAACTCGACACCGCCTTGCTCGGCACCGGGCGCGCGCTGAATTTGCCGGGTATCTCAGTGAGCGTTGACGAGATGGTGGCCGCATTGCGCGAGGTCGCGGGGGAGCAGGCTGTGAGGCGGATCGTGTGGGAGCGCGACGCGCGCGTGGAAAAGATCGTCGGCAGTTGGCCGGGGCGATGGGATACGTCGCGCGCCGAAAGCCTCGGCCTCACTGGCGAGCGCAGTTTTGCCGATGTGATCCGCAGCTATATCGCGGACGAGCGGATTCAGCTTCGGTGAGAAACGCCTCAAACTTCCCACAGTCCGTCGAGGCGTACGTGCCGGGCCACCACGTCGGCGAGCGTATCGATCGACGCCAATCTGCGCGCATCGTGATCGATACGTAAGGCACCTTCCACCCCCGCCCAGTGCAAAAGGGCCTCGCAGGCTTGCGCCGAATCGAACAGGCCGTGTAGGTAGGTGGCCAAGATTTGTCCATCTTCGGAGACTGCCCCATCGGCTCGCGCATCGGCGCCGTCTCGTAGACGAAGGGCAGGGCGCGCGAGGGCGGCCCCGTCCGTGACGCCCATATGAATTTCGTAACCGCGTACCGGTACGCCATGTCCGAGCAACAGCGTACCGGCCGTGTTGACGAGTTGCTTATGCGGCTCGAGTGTGGTGATGAAGTCGAGCAATCCGAGCCCCGGCGTACTGCCTACCTCGCTCTCGATCCCGTGCGGGTCGCGCAACTCGCGGCCGAGCATCTGCAAGCCGCCGCAAATCCCGATCAATTTACCGCCGTAACGCAGATGCTTACGCAAATACGGTTCCCAGCCGCTTTGGCGCAGCGAATGAAGGTCGCGCTGCACGCTCTTGCTGCCGGGCAAGATGACGAGATCTGCCGGTGGAATCGAATCGCCCATCCTCACGAAATGCAGGTCGACTTGAGGGTGCGCACGTAGCGGATCGAAATCGGTATGGTTGCTGATGCGCGGCAACACGGGCACGACCACGCGCAGTGCGTCTTCCGCTACAACTCGAGCGCTATGCGGGGTGGGCAAAGCGTCCTCGGCATCGAGCCATAGGTTCGGAATCAACGGCACGACGCCGAGCACGGGCTTACCCGTTTGCGCCTCGATCCATTCGATACCGGGTTGAAGCAGCGATACATCGCCACGAAACTTGTTGATGATGATGCCTTTCACGAGTGCGCGTTCGTCTTCGGCCAAGCAAGCCAGGGTACCTAGAATCTGGGCGAATACGCCGCCGCGATCGATATCGGCGACGAGCACCACGGGACAGCCGACCGCCGTCGCAAACCCCATGTTTGCGATGTCACCCTCGCGCAGGTTGACCTCGGCCGGGCTTCCCGCGCCCTCGACCACCACGAGGTCCGACTTCGCCCGAAGCCGCGCGAACGATTCGAGCACGGCCTGGCGTGCGATGGGTTTGTACTGGTGGTAGGCACGGGCGTCGAGGTTGCCGGTCGATCGCCCGTGCACGATGACCTGAGCACCGATGTCGCTGTTCGGTTTGAGTAATACCGGGTTCATGTCGACCTCGGGCGCCATCCCCGCTGCCAGCGCTTGCCATGCTTGAGCGCGACCTATTTCGCCGCCGTCGATGGTGACGGCGCTGTTGAGCGACATGTTTTGAGGCTTGAAGGGCGCTACCCGCAGGCCGCCGCGCGCGGCGAGACGGCATAGCGCGCCGACCATGGTGCTTTTACCCGAATCGGAACTCGTGCCCTGAATCATCAACATGCCGGCCATATAACTCGTCCTATCGTCCTATCGTGCTATTCGGCAACGAAGCGATGCAATGCACGACACGCATGGCACGCCGCGCGCGGGGGACGTATTATGTCACTCCCCGAGCGGCGTCCAGCGCAAGCCGTGTAAATGGACGCTTGCGGAGGGCGCCGCCAGACTGCTTCCACGAACATCGAATGATTGGACTTTCCACCCCGGTTACCTGCGTGCTTTGTTGGGCCGGCGTGATGATGGACGCGCTATTGGGCGAGCCATCGCGCGCGCATCCGCTCGTCGCTTTCGGCAAGTGGGCCGCGCGACTCGAAGGCGCCCTGAACCCTGATAGCCATGCGGCGCATGGTTCTGGCAACGGCGATGCTGCCGCACCCGGGTCGCACCCGTGGCAAGCACGGGTGGCCGGCCTCGCGGCTTGGGCCATCGCCGTTGTCCCACCCGTCGTGGCGCTCGCTGTCCTCACGCGAGTGCTTCCGCCTGCCTGGTCGTGGCCGATCCATGTCGTTGCGTTGTGGTTCGCCCTTGGCGCACGCAGCCTCGTCGATCACATCGCGCCGGTGCAGGTGGCGTTGCATGCGGGGGACCTTCCCCTGGCTCGCGCACTGACTTCGCGTGTTGTCACTCGCGATCTCTCGGAGGCGGACGAGCCTGCCGTAGCAAAGGCGGCCATCGAGTCCGCACTCGAGAACGGCAACGACGCGGTATTCGGGGCGCTCTTTTGGTTCGTTGTCGCGGGCGGGGCAGGAGCGCTCGCATTTCGCCTCGTCAATACCCTCGATGCGATGTGGGGGTATCGCACCCCGCGAATGCGCTGCTTCGGTTGGGCTGCCGCGCGCCTGGACGATGCCGCGAACTACGTTCCCGCGCGGTTGACGGCGCTGACCTATGCGCTGTGCGGCAACGTCAGGCAAGCCCTGGTGTGTTGGCGCACCCAAGCCTCGGCTTGGGACAGCCCGAACGCGGGGCCCGTAATGGCGAGCGGCGCCGGAAGCCTCGACGTTGCGTGTGGCGGGGCGGCCTGGTACCACGGCGCCCTCGAACCGCGGCCCGCGCTGGGCTGCGGGCAGATGCCGCGAGCTGTCGATATTGGCCGTGCGCTGTCGCTCGTGAAACGCTCGATCGCGCTCTGGCTGTTGGCGGTTGCTTTGCTTGCCGCCGTTACAATCCTTTACTGACGATCGCCCATGCTTCCTTCGTCTCATCCAGCGCAAGTGCCTCACGGCGGCAATCTTCGAGAAGCCGCCGCTCGCTATGGGATTGCTCGCGAGGACTGGATCGACCTGTCCACCGGCATCAACCCACACGGATATCCCGTTCCGCCGATCGATCCGCGGGCGTGGATCAGGCTACCCGACGATAACGACGACCTCGAGGCGATTGCCGCCGCGCATTACGGCGCATCGCGCGCGCTGGCGGTTGCAGGAACGCAGGCCGCTATCCGCATGTTGCCGGCGTTGCTGCCGAAAGGCCGTGTGGGCGTGGGATTGTCGACGTACGGAGAGTACGCGCCGGCGTTCGAGCGAGCCGGATTTCCTGTGGCGCGGTTCGTCACATCGGAGCTTGCGGCGTTGGCGTTCGGTCATGCCGCATCATTCGTGCTTGATCCGGCACGCGAGTTGCCCGCGGATTTGAAGCACCTAGTTCTCGTGAATCCCAATAACCCGGGTACCGAGCGGTATTCCGCACAACATGTGATGGCATGGTGCGAACAGCTTGCCGCGCGTGGAGGGACGCTTGTGGTCGACGAAGCATTCGTCGAGTCGATGCCGCATTTGAGTGTCGCCGGCTTCGCGAATCGCGAAGGGCTGATCGTGTTGCGCTCGATCGGCAAGTTCTATGGGCTGGCAGGCGCGCGGGTGGGCTTCATGTTAGCGGGTGAACGGAACGATGACGCCATGCGCTTTATGCGAGGCCCTTGGAGTGTGTCGGGACCTGCACGCGCGGCAGTGCGCGCGGCGCTGCTCGATACCGAATGGCAAACGCGGACGCGAGCGAAGCTCATCGCTGTGGGGAGGCGTCTTGCCGATTTGCTTGGGCAACATCATCCGCAGGTGATGAGCACGCCGTTGTTTTCATGGGTCAGCACAGAGTACGCGCAACGCTGGCAGGATGGACTCGCGCGTTGGGGTATTTGGGTGCGCCGGTTCGAGGCGATGCCGGGGATCAGGTTTGGTCTGCCGGCGGACGAGGCGGCATGGGTGCGGTTGGAAGCAGCATTGGGTGTCGTTAAGACGGAGGTGCAGGGCTGATGGAAAACGAAGAAGTCGATAATCGAAGCGAAGCGCTCGCGCGTGCGATTGCAGCGGCACGCATGCTACGTCCTGTCGGCTCGCCCTGTATCGGCGTCTGCCGCATGAATCAGATAAGCGGCTATTGCGAAGGATGCCTACGCACGCGCGACGAGATTCAGGCGTGGATGTCGATGAACGATGAAGACATGCTGGCGACGCTGGATCGGCTGTCAATGAGAAATAGCCGGCGCGTTTAGTCGGCAACCGGTGCGCCCGTCGGCCCACCCGCCGACGAAAAGCTTTTTCTACAACCCGAAGAACGAAGGAGAACGCGGCGGCACGAGGTATCGCACCCAGCGCGAAGCCGTGGCGGACTCGTTCGAAGGCATTGAAGTGTTTTGCGGCCCGACGGAGGTGGCCGGCCGCATTGATGGTTGCGTTGGTTGCCTGGTTTGTTGCGGCGTCCGAACTCTCCATGCTTCCCGTTAGTATTGCGTGCGCCACAGGCGTAGCGGCCGTTTCGGATTTGCCGGGGCGCTGGCGCTGGCGCTGGCGCTGTCGATGTTCGTTCAGTGGGGCACCCGAGTGATAGCGACCCTTGCCGGTGAGATGAAGCCAACGCGCGCCGCGCGCGCCGGTTTCTATGCCGCGAGCGTGAAACCGACCAGCTCGCCCGCGCGAAGGCCGGCCGGATAGCCGAAGTCGAGCACGAAGCGCACCCGCTGCGCGGCGGCCACTCCAGCAGCGTTCGACCATTCGAGGCCATCGGCAGTCGTCCGGTCCTGTCCAACGCGATCAATGCTCTTGTCACGGGCACGCCTCCGACTCCCCAAGGCGGACTGCCAACAACGTAGGCCAACCCAGCGATCATCGCCACCCCGATCACGTCAAACCGAAAAAGGACGCCAACGAACACACCGGCCCACGCGACCAGCGACATCGCTGCGAACCACAGGACACTGTGGATGTGGCCGGAGAACCAGAACGAGCAACAACAGCGCCTTGCGTTTGCCGTCAGGAGTTCGGCATGACCACTTTCCGTTCGTTCCTGAGATATCGGTACTCGTGCCACGTGAGGACGATAATGACGATGTCCAGTGCCGTCACAAGCAGCAACCAGACCGAGTGCGTGAATGCAAATCGGTAGGTTTGGTAACCGATGAACAAGCCAAAGACAATGATAGAAACCGGAAAGTACCAGAGTCTCTCTCGCAGCAAACCAACGATCAGCCACAGCTTGATTACGCCGTGTCCGACTAGGTAAATCGCCGCAAATTTCTGGGCGTCGACGGAAAGGTGCTGGACGGTATGAAGAAGAAATTTGGCCACGAGATCGTGCGGGTCTTCGGCGAACTCGTCCTTTGTGACCCAAAGCACAAGAGTTAGAAAGAGCCGCTGAGGGACGAAGTAGGTTGCCGCGCCCGCAACGATCTCCGAAACCGCGAAAATTGCCTTGAACCACAGGCTCAATTCAAAGAACAGACGAAGTTTTTGTTCGTCGAGGAACTTCTTCAGGGCGATCAAGGAAGACTCTCCACTTCATTTCCACTGCCGACAGCCATGCGTCGAAGCGAAACCTGTTGCAGGATGGTATTGATCAGGTTGGTGGGGGCCAGTGAGGAAACGGGCTGAAAGGAGGAAGTCGAAGAGTTCCTGGCTGTCCGCAATGCCGCCGGAACTGTCCACAATCGCTCGGCTGTCAGTGATCCGATGACGATAGCGGCGAGCCCCGTTGGATGAACGTCGTCCTGTACATGCCAGAGCGCACGCGACGGCAAGCACGACCGCCAGTATCGGATAAGAGTGGTCGCTGATCGATGTCAGCCAGGTATACACGAAACTTCCCTCCTTACCGGCGCATGCGAGGGTCCGTGGCATCCTGTGCTGAAGACGGTTCCGGGTCGCCAAGTGCGTCGCGCGCAAAACGCCCGTACCGTAGCGCCAGCGTCGGCAGCACGATCAGGTTCAGCGCGGTCGACGTGATCAGCCCGCCGAGAATGACGATCGCCATTGGCCCCTCGATCTCGTTGCCCGGCGCGCCGCTCGTTAGGGCAAGTGGCATGAGGGCGAGTGCGGTGACCAGTGCGGTCATCAGGATCGGCACCAGCCGTTCCGATGCGCCGCGCACCGCGGTGTCCATGTTCCAGGTCAGGCCGTCGACATGAACCAGGTGCTCGTAGTGGCTGATCAGCATGATCGAATTGCGCAGCGAGATGCCGAGCAGTGTGACGAAGCCGACCATGCTGCCAAGCGACAGGTTCGCGCCGGTCAGCATCACGCTCAGGACTCCGCCCACGAGGGCAAAGGGCAGGTCGATCATGACCAGCGTCACAGCGCGGCGGCTTTTCATCGCAAGGAACAGCAGCAACGCGATGCCGAACAGCGCAATCGCCCCGTATGCCAGCAGGTCACGCTGCGATTGCGCGCGTGCTTCGCTCTCTCCACTGAAAACGGCATACGTGCCCGCCGGCATCCTGATCTCACGATTCACGCGCGCCTGCGCTTCCTTCACGAAGTCGCTGACCGGACGGCTGCCGAGATTGACCGATATCGTCTGCACGCGCTGGCCACCGTCGTGCGTGATCTGGTAGCGGCCCGCGACCTGACGGATCGTCGCGAGCATGGAGAGCTGCACGGCAAAGCCGTCGGCATTGCGAACCATGAGCTTGCCAATGTCGCCGACGTTCTGACGCTGGGCCGGATCGAGCACAACGGCGACGTCATAGCTGCGGCTGCCCTCGTAGATCTGCGATACGGTCACGCCGGCGCAGGCGGCATGGATCGCATCGAGTACTTCGACGGGCCGGAAACCCCAGCGGCTCAGGGCGTCTGGATTGAGCTTCACGTCCAGTTCGGGAATTCCGGGTGGCGAGTCCACTCGCACACTGGCAACGCCGTGGATCGTCCCTATCAATTGGGCGATCTGCTGCGCCAAGCGATCGATGACGTCGAGATTGTCGCCGAACACATTCACGACCACAGGGGCTGTCGTGCCCGAAATGGTTTCGTCAATCCGCTCCTCGAGAAATGTGTTGACTGAGGTGGAGAGGCCCGGAAAGCGCGCCAGTGCCAGGTGAATCCGGTAGAGGGCCCAGCTCTGGCCCGATCCACCCATCGGTTCGAGGTCCACCTCGAATTCGGAGAGCTGCACGCCGGTCGGGTCGACCACTCCGCTGGCGCGGCCCGCGCGCTGCGCCACGAGGCGCACGCCCGGCACCTGCATCAGCGCCTGCGAGACCTGCGTGCCGATGCGTATCGATTCGGCGAGCGAGGTGCCCGGTGCGAGCCCCATGTGAACGGTGTAGTGGCCTTCGCGCAGTTGCGGAATGAAACTCCCGCTCATGAAGGGCAGCGACGCGAGCGCAGCAGCACACATCAACGCCACGATCACCATGACCACCTTCACGTGCTGCTCGACTTTCGTCAGCAGTGCAACGTAACGGGTCTTGAGGCGCTCGAGCAGGCATGGCTCCTTCTCGGGCAAGGGTCCCTTCGCCAGAAGCGCGAGCGCCATCGCCGGCGTGAGCGTCAGGGCGACGCCCAGCGACGCGAGCACGGCGAGGATGTAGGCGACGCCCAGCGGTGCGAAGAGCCGTCCACCGATACCTGTAAGCGTAAGCACGGGCAGGAAGATCAGCATCACGATGAAGGTAGCGAACACCACGGCACTGCGGACTTCGAGCGAAGCGCGCAGCACCACGCGAAAGGCGGGCAGCGGCTCGCGCCGCGCGCGGTTTTCGCGCAGGCGCCGGTAGATGTTTTCGACGTCGATGATGGCATCGTCGACCACCTCGCCCAGCGCGATGGCGAGCCCGCCCAGGGTCATCGTGTTCAGGCTGACCCCGAACGAAGTGAGCACGATGATCGCGACCAGCAGCGACAGCGGAATCGCGACCGCCGATATCACCGCGGTGCGCATGTTGAGCAGGAACAGGAACAGCACGGCGACGACCAGCACGGCGCCGACGATGAGCGCCGTGCGCAGGTGACCGACGGCGGCCTCGATGAAGTTGGCGGGCCTGAAGACGTTGGCGTTCACGTCCACGCCTTGCCGGGCGAGCGCGGGCCCGAGTCCCGCGAGCGTTTTTTCGATGTCGCGCGTGACGGCCATCGTGTTGGTCCCGTACTGGCTTTCCATCACAACCATCACGCCGGGCTTGCCCATGATCGATGCTGCGCCAACGGGTGGCGCACCGCCCCAGGTCACGTTGGCGACGTCACCCAGGCGAACTGCCGCGCCGTTGCTGGAACGGAGTACGACACCGGCCAGTTTTTGCGGGGTGGCGATCTGGCCATCGGCGTTGATGGCGATGCGCTGATTGCTGTTCTCGATGAACCCTGCGCCGCGCACGCCTGTGGCCTGGCGCGCCGCGGCAATCACGTCCTGAATCGACAGGCCATGGCCGATCAACTTCGCGGAGTCGACCTGGATCTGCATCTGGCGCGTCTCGCCCCCGAATACGATTACGTCGGCCACGCCGGGGGTACTGAGCAACTGTGGCTTGACGGTCCACTGCGCAATGTCGTAGAGGTCCGCGAGCGACCGCGTCTTCGACGTGAGGCCGATTGTGCGTACGACGCTCGTCGTCGTGGTGAGCGGCAGGAGCTGGGGGGGGGCGACGCCTGCCGGCAGCGCCCCCGTGAGAGCGTTGATGCGTTCGGTGACGAGTTGCCGGGACTGCATTACGTTCGCATGGTCGTCGAAGACGAGCGTGACCGAGGAGAGGCCCTGCATGGACCGCGAGCGAATCGACTGCAGGCCGGTCATGCCGCCGAGGGCATTTTCGACCGGCTGCGTGACGAGGGTCTCCACCTGCTCGCTGGTCATGCCCGGTGCTGCCGTCTGCACGATACTCATCGGCGGCGCAAATTCGGGAAATACATCGAGCTTCGCGCGCGTCAGCGTGAAGAGCCCATAACCGGCGACCATGACGGCCAGCGAGAAGATGACGCCGCGAAAGCGCAGCGAAAACCGGATGATCGAGTCAAGCATGGTGCTTGGAGTCGCGTTGTTCAGGGCGTGTTATGCACGGGTCGCTGGATCAGTCATCACATTCGGGCGGGTCCTTGCAGGCCGTGGCGATGCCCTGAGGCTTGAGCTCTTCGGAGAGCAGCAGTTGCGCCCCCTGCGTCACGATCGGGTCGCCTGCGTGGAATCCGGACGTCACCACGAAGCCGTGGTCCCCCTCGCTTGCGGTCGGTACGTAGCGCCGCGTGAAACGCCCGGGAGCCGTGCGCACGTAAGCCCATGTCTGACCGCCGTACCACACCACGGCTGTCTCCGGGATCAGCAGTTCGGAGACGGCCTGGTTCGATGTCGGCACACGCGCGCTGGTACGCAGGTTGGCTGGCAGCGCCATGTCGGCGACGTAAAGCCAGGGGCTCCCCTGCACGGCGGGATCGGCCAGGGGAGATGCGGAAAGCTTTTGCGCCGGCACTGCTCGGCCGTCGGATACCTCGACGGTGATGCGCTCGGGCGGCGCTACGCCGGAGCTTGCGGGCAATGTTACGCGCAGTACGACGGACTGCCCCGACTGGAGGCGCTGGAACAGCTTCGAGACCGGTTCCGCTGCGGCATTCGCGAGCGCGTCGCCAAACTGCTGCCGCATTGCGCCGTCGATTCCGTTGAGCGTGACCTTGGCGGATTGCAGTTTTGCGTCGTCGCTCTGCATCGTCGACTGTGCCGCCTGCAGACTCTTCAGCGAAACATTGCGGTCGTCCGCGTACAGGGTACGACTGCCTTGGTACTGCGTACGCGAACTGGCCGCCTGCGCACTGAATGTGTCAACGTCTGCCCGTGCGCTGGCGAGGCGGCTACGCAGGTCGAAGAGCGGTTGCAAATCGATCACCGTGGCGTAGGCGCTGATGCCGGACTGGCTCGTGACGACTGGAAGTGGCGTCACCTCGATGTGGCCGGCACGTTGCGCCTGGGGGCTCACGATCACGACCGTTTCGCCATTGACCGTCTGCACCGCGGGTGGCGGTGACGAGGGCGCATCCGCAGTCGTCGAGGTGTCGGAGCCGCGAAGGGACTGATAGATGTACCAGCCTGCGCCTGCGGCAAGCGTCAGCGAGATGATGGAGAGAAGAATCGGTCGGAATTTCATCGTGTTGTCTCTTCACCGAGGGTATTGCTCGCTGCCTCAGGACCGAGAGGGAGCTGCATCGCATCTTCGAGCGCGCCGGCGGCCTGCTGGACCGCGACTTCGGCGTCGAGCCGGGCGGTCTCGCTGGTCTGATAGTCCGCTTTCGCCTGTGTGAAGGTCAGCCGGTCCGTAGTGCCGCTGGAGAAAGCGGCCGCCTGGCTGTCGAGTTGCCGGCGGGCAGTCGCCAGATGCGCGTCGGACAGTTGCAGCGCCTCGATGCTCGACTGGTAGCGCGCCAGCGCATGAGCAAGATCACCGAGGATCCTGTCCTGCAACGCGCCGGTACGCACCGCCGCTTCCCTGCGTTTGGCCTCGGCTTCCTTGATGCCGCCCTGGTTCTGGTCGAAGATCGGCAACGTGATGCCCGCGAGTCCGAAGCCGATCTTGTTGGTGCCCGTGTCGTAGGTGTAGCCGGGGCCGAGGTGGATGTCCGGATACTGTTTCGCGACCTCGATCTGAAGCGCCGATTCGGCCGCGGCGTAATCGGCAAGCGAGGCGAGCAGGTCGGCGCGATGGAAGATGGCAGTGCGCTGCGCATCCGCAGCCGGCGGCGCAGGCGGAACCGTGCCGAAGGCGGAGAGGTCGAGCGTCACGCCGTCGAGTGCGGTAAGCGGCATGCCGATGGCGGCAGCCAGTTGCGCGCGCGCATCCTGTTCGGCACTGCGTGCGGCGGCCAGATCGCTCTGGGCCTGGGTGTCGGCCAGGACGGCGGCATCGACGTCGGGCTGCGAATACTGGCCGACTGCGAGACGGTGGCGGCTCATCACGGCGATCTGCCGCTCGGCGTCCGCCCTGGCGGACAGGAAGGCCATGCGCCTGCGGGCAGCATAAACTGCGAGCATGGCGGCCCGGACCTGTACACGAACCGTCCACGCTGCATTGACAATGTTCAGCCGGGCAGCTTCCGACAGGTGGGTTGCCTGATCGACGCGATAGCCGCGCTTGTGCGCGGTCTCGATCGGGATATCGAGCGAAGGCGCCCAGGTGAAGGGCGCGCCCGGCCCAGGATTCGGCGTGTTGTACTGGAATGGCAACTGCAGGACCGGATTGGGAATGGCGTTGGCGACGTCGATGCCGGCTTTGGCCGTGCTCCACTGCGCATGGGCAAAATCAAGGGCGGGGCTGTAGTAGAAGGCCGCCAGGGTGAGCATCTCGCGGTTCCAGCGTGCAGGCGGCCACGGTGTCACGTCGTGGCTCATTTGGCGAGCAACGTAGGCGTGTAGCTCCTGGCTCGCGAGCGAGCGCTCCTCGAATTGTTGGGCGAGCTGAGCGGGGGCAATCGGCTGGGGGCGGTAGGTCGTACAAGCGGCCATCCCCGCGAAAGCGATGAAGGCAATCATTGGCGCGCGGCCCATCCGGGTATCCCGTCGAACTTGTTTTGCCGCCCACGCAGGCAGCTTGCGGGGAGGATGCTACGCTACGGTTTGTGAAGTTTTCGTCAAGAAAACATCCGATTGAAACCGGCTCTGGGCCGATTCGCCATCGGCAGGCGGAGCGACACGCGAGTGCCGATGGTGCCTTCTTCGAGGCCGCTGTCGATCCGGATTGACCATCCATAGCGATCACAGACCTTTTTGACGATCGACAGGCCGATCCCGACGCCAGGCGTAACGGTTCGCGGAGAGCCTGCCTGGTAGAACCGGTCGAAGACTCGCGGGAGCGCATGCGCTGGGATGCCGGGCCCGGTGTCTTCGATGTGTAACCAGCCGTCGGCGTAGCGAAGCTGAACGTGCCCGTGGTCGGTATGCCGGACGGCGTTGTCGATGATGTTGGACAGCACGATCGCAAGCGCCGACCGGCTTGCCAGTACGCAAAGCTCGCGCTCCACATCATTGACGGCTTCCAGTTCCTTCCGGGCAAGGCGGTCGGCGAAAGACGTCAGCACCGTTTCGATCATGTCCGCGAGTGCCACCGGCTCGACATCGCGTGCCGAATCTTCTCTCGCGAGCATCAGCAGTGCGTTGGCGAGATCGCGCATGTTGTCGGCTGCCCGCTCGATCTGCTGCAGGCGTGCTCGCGATTTGCCGCTGATCGATGTATCCCCTTCAAGCAGTTCGCAACTCGTCTTGATGGTCGTGAGCGGCGTTCTCAGTTCGTGGCTGACATTGCCGGTGAACTCCTTCTCGCGCGCCATCATGTCGGCCATACGCTGATGGTAGTCGTTGAATGCTTCCACGAGTCCGACGAGTTCGGTCTCATCGTACTTGCTAGGGTGAATTGGCGCTGGTTCTCCGAGGCGGAGCGTCTTCACCTGCTGCGCGAGGCCCGCCACCTGCCGCACTAGAAGACCTGACAGGCCAAAAGATAGCCAGATCGTGAAAAGGGCAAACACGCCCGTGCCCCCCATGAGGGCATTGATGACTTCCTTGAAATGTTTCTCGTAGATATTGAAGTTGTAGACCCGGTAAAGGCGCGCCGTGCCGAGTCGCGCGATCGCTACGTGGATCTCTCGTCCGTCGATGATGACCTCGTGCGTCCCCACAGGCAACTCCCCGACCGTCACAGGCAGAGCAATGCCCTGGTGGTCCCCGCCCGACACATAACCATTCATTCGCACATCGAAAGGTGGCAACAAGGACGCATTGGCTTCGTAGTTCTTGAGCACGTTCATCATGTCGTCACGAATGAGCGCCGTGATCAGTCTCTCTTCCTGAGCCTCCGCCAGTGTCCTCACGCCCAGCGCCTGGGCGAGCAGAAGTGCGATGGTCAGCACCGAGAAGAATAGGGCGACCTTGAAGCGCAGGCTATTTCGTATCATGACCGGTTAGCATGAGGCGGTAGCCGACGCCATGGAGCGTCTCGATAACGTTCGTCTCGCCCGGCCCGCAGAGTGCCCGGCGCAGGGTATAAACATGCGTGCGCAGCGTGTCACTGTCGGGCAGTTTCTCGCCCCAGACTTCGGACTCGAGCTCGGCGCGGCTGAAGGAGCGGTTGGGCGACTGCATCAGGATACGCAGCAACTGGAGACATTTGGGTGGAAGCTTGACCGGGCGTCCGGCGCGTTCGACGGCCATCGTCGTCAGGTCCAGTCGCACATCAGCAAACCGGAGATCCATGGTGGCGACCTGCCCACGATAGCGTTTGATCAAGGCGCCAACACGTGCGCCAACTTCCCTCAGGGAAAACGGCTTGACGAGATAGTCGTCGGCACCGTGCACAAAGCCCTCCAGCTTGTCGTTAAGCGCGTCTCGCGCGGTCAGTATCAGCACCGGCGTATCGCGCCTCGCCTCTTCTCGCAGCCTGCGACATAGCGTTAGGCCGTCCATGCCCGGCAGTGACAAATCGAGCAGGATGGCGTCCCACGAGTCGGTGAGCGCCATATGCAGGCCCGCGTCGCCATTGGAAGCCACATCGACCTCATAGCCGCTTCCCTCGAAATAATCGTAGAGGTTCGCAGCAATTGAGGAATCGTCTTCGACAATGAGCACCTTCATGGACATCCGTTTGTCAGTTTTCGGCAGGAGGATGGCTGATGCTACAGCAGAATTTCGCGCGTTCCGGTCGCGGCCGATCCACTTGTCCTCAATGATGCCGCACATCGAACGAAGTGGTCGGCACAGCCTCTTATGGATACGGGGCGCGAACCTGGTCGATACCGTCGGATAACCGTCATTCTCCGATGACCGTGAGGCGCACCCGCGCTGAAAAAGCGGTCGTGTTCGTGCACGAGCGTACCTCGTTATACCTTATATCAGAATGATATAATCCCCTATGGTATATGGAGAGGTAAGGCATGGGCCACACCATTCGCGAAAAACAGAAGCTGCTCAACCGGGTGCGCCGTATCAAGGGACAGGTAGAGGCCATCGAGCGCGCACTCGAGGACGAACGCGGCTGCATGGACGTACTGCAGCAGATTACGAGCTGCCGTGGTGCGATGAATGGGCTGCTCGCCGTGGTGCTCGAGGACCACATCCGGACTCATCTTGTCGATGCGGAATCCGAGGGCGAGCACGCCAGTGGAACCGAACAGTTAATCGAAGTAGTCCACAGCTACTTCAAGTGAGGCAGACATGAGCAAGTTTGAAGATGCCGCCTTCGGGGCTGGACATGACCATATCTTTCTCGGCGCGGCCCACGAGG
>Ga0157370_10002111_pt1 | contig 24281 bp, 21 predicted proteins | sample C35metaG_FD_113463 | JGI IMG/M metagenome (GOLD analysis project Ga0157370, IMG submission 113463) | Corn rhizosphere microbial communities from Kellogg Biological Station, Michigan, USA - C3-5 metaG | ecosystem: Host-associated > Plants > Roots > Rhizosphere > Soil | place: USA: Michigan...
CTTGCTCTTCACGCCGGTGACCTGGCCTTCGATGTCGAAGTACTTGATCTCGCGGAAGTTGAAGAGCTTCTCGTAGAAGCCGGCCCACACGTTCATGCGGCCACGGTACACGTTGTGCGTCAGGTGGTCGACGTAGGTGAGGCCGTTGCCCTTGGTGGCCAGGCCGTCCTGCGAGGACACGCCCGGCAGCGGCTCGAAGTCGACGTCGTAGAAGCCGATGTTGCCGATATCGCCGGGCTTCGCGCCGTTCTTGCCGGGCCAGCGGTCCACCAGGTAGATCAGGCTGTCGCCGACGCCCTTGATGGCGGGGATGTTCAATTCGCCCGGGCCGGCCTTGTCGGCGAAGCCCCAGGCGCCCAGCGAGATGGCACGCTCATAGGCCTGCTTGGCGTCCTGCACGCGGAAGGCGATGGCGCAGACGCTCGGGCCGTGCTCGCGGGCGAAGCGCTGCGCGAACGAATCGGGCTCGGCATTCAGGATGAAGTTGATATCGCCCTGGCGGTACAGCAGCACGTTCTTGTGGCGGTGCTTGGCGATGGCCGTGAAACCCATGCGCTCGAACACCTTGCCCATGGCGACCGGGTCCGGCGCCGCGTATTCGATGAATTCGAAGCCGTCGGTCCCCATGGGGTTCTCCCAAGGGGTGAAGGCGGGTGCGTCGGCTTGGCTCATGTGCGGTCTCCAGAAGGATCGATAGACAGGTAAGAGGTGGGCGAAAAACGCCCGTGCTGCAATGTAGGTTGGTTGCCGCTCAAGTTTTCAGCGTTGTCGGGCGCGTTTGATAGCAGATGCGCAGTAAAACTGCAAAAATGGCCCAATGGAAGCACTCGACAAGATTGATAGGCTCATTCTGCGCACGCTGCAAGCAGACGGGCGCGCAACCTACGACCAGCTCGCGGAGCAGGTCAGCCTGTCGCCCAGCGCCGTGCTGCGGCGGGTCAAGCGCCTGGAGGAAAGCAAGGTGATCGACCGCTACGTCGCCCTCGTGCGTCCCGAGGTGATCGGCCTGGGCCTCACGGCCTACCTCAATGTGCGGCTCGAAAAGCACACCGAGACCCACAAGCGCAACCCGATGGACCTGTTCCGCGCCAGCGTCCAGACCTGGCCAGAGGTGGTCGAATGCGCCGCACTCACGGGCGACATGGACTACCTGTTGCGCGTCGTGGTGGCCGACATGGCGCACTACAGCCGCTTCATCATGGACACCCTGCTCAAGCACCCCAGCGTCGAAGACTGCAAGACCAGCTTCGTGCTGGACCGTGTCAAAGCCACAACAGCCGTACCCGTTTAACCACGAAGTGGTTGCTCGGGCGCCACGTGTTCTGGTAATGGGTCACGAATGTGTCTTGGAAGTGTCCTTGGTGGGTTGTTGGTTAAGGGAAAACCCTTACATTTGAGCCATGCTTACCGCCAAGACCCTCCTCAAAGCGTCTCTCGGCCTCGGCTCTTTCCTGAAAGCGCCGATGGTTGAGACCCAGCCACGCGCTGTCTCTTCGCCCCAGCCCGTCATGGTGCCGATCCGCTCGATCGGCCCCCGCGAGCGGGAGCGCATCGCGCAGCACCTGCTGGCGCTGACCCCCCACGACCGTTACCTGCGCTTCGGCTATGCCGCGGCCGACGAGCAGGTCCAGCGCTATGTCGACAGCCTCGATTTCGAGCGCGACGAGATGTTCGGCATCTACAACCGCCGCCTCGAACTGATCGCGATGTCCCACCTGGCTTTCGCGCCGGGCGACCAGCACAGCGACTGCGCCGAATTCGGTGTTTCGGTCTCCGCGCACGCCCGCGGCCGCGGCTACGGCGCGCGCCTGTTCGAGCGCGCGGTGGTCGTCGCCCGCAACGAAGGCGTGGGCATGCTCTTCATCCACGCGCTGAGCGAAAACGCCGCCATGCTCAAGATCGCCCGCAACGCCGGCGCGACCGTGGTGCGCAGCGGTGCCGAAGCCGAAGCGCATCTGCAACTGCCGGAGGCCACCTTCGACAGTCGCATGAGCCAGATCTCGCTGGAGCACTACGCGGCGGTCGACTTCGCCCTGAAGAGCCGCGCCAAGCAGTTCTGGGCCTTCCTCGCGAGCCTGCAGGAAGTGCGCAGCGGCATGCGCGATGCCCGCAGCAAATCTGCCCCCTGAGCGCCCCGAAACGGCCTATGCCGAGCGGGCGGTAGAGCGTGTCACACGCAATCCGTTATCCTTGTCCCTCCTCAACTCCGCCCTCCCGCAGTGGCCGAACCTCACCCTGAACGCGCACCCGTAGAACGGGAAGACAAGCGCGGCTTCCTCCAGAAGCTTGCCGAATTCATCCACCCTGGTCCCGACTCGCGCGACGAGCTGATCGAAACCTTGGCCGATGCCGAGGACAACGAGGTGATTGGCGCCGAGTCGCGCGTGATGCTCGAAGGCGTGCTGCGCATGGCCGACATGACTGCCGGCGACGTCATGGTTGCCGCGCCGCGCATGGACCTGGTGAACATCGATGCGCCGTTCGATGCGCTGCTGCACCTCATCATCGACACCGCGCATTCGCGCTTTCCGGTGTACGAGGGCGAAAAAGAAAACATCATCGGCATCCTGCTGGCGAAGGACCTGCTCAAGCTGCAGCGCGCGCCGGGCCTGAACATTCGCGCTCTGTTGCGCCCGGCCACCTTCGTGCCCGAGAGCAAGGGCCTGAACGATCTCCTGCGCGAGTTCCGCGGCAACCGCAATCACCTGGCCATCGTCATCGACGAGTTCGGCCGCGTGGCCGGCCTCATCACCATCGAGGACGTGCTCGAGCAGATCGTCGGCGAAATCGAGGACGAGTTCGACATCGCCGAGGACGAGGGCGACATCTTCGGCCTGGCCGACCACACCTACCGTGTCTCGGGCGACACGCCCATCGAGCGCGTGGCCGAGGCCTTCGGCATCGTGTTCGACGAAGAGCAACTGAGCGAAGACTTCGACACCATCGGCGGCCTCATCGCGCATGAGATGGGCCACGTGCCCAAGCGCGGCGAGCACCATGCGATGGGCGGCTTCGACTTCGTGGTGCTGCACACCAAGGGCGGCGCAGTGCGCTGGTTCAAGGTGTCGCCGGCACGCGGCGGCGACGCGGCCGACTGATGCCGCTGCCCGCGGCGGCGACGGCGCGTATCTCGCCTGCTTCTCCTGTGATGGCCTGGCTTCGGCTGCTCGGGTTCGGGTTGGCCGGATTGGCGCAGTCGCTGTCGATCGCCTGGCCGCTCGGCGGAAGGCCGCTGTGGTGGCTGCAGCTGCTTTCGATGGGGGCGCTGGTCTGGCTGCTCGCCAGCCTGCGTGCCGAGGGCGCCGGCTGGCGCCGCGCCGGGCTTCACGCCTGGCTCTTCTCGACCACCTGGCTCGCCGGCAGCTTCTGGTGGCTCTTCATTTCGATGCACACCTACGGCGGGCTGCCGGCGCCGCTCGCCGCCATCGCCGTGCTGGCGCTCGCCGCCGCGCTGGGGCTCTACTACGCCGTGGCTGCCGCATGGTTCGTGGTGCGCGGCCCGAAGGGACGCGTGACCGGCGCGCTGGTCTTCGCCGCGCTGTGGACGCTCGCCGAGCTCGTGCGCGGCAGCTGGTTCACCGGCTTTCCCTGGGGCGCGGGCGGCTATGCGCATGTGGAAGGCCCGCTCGCCGCATGGGCGCCGTGGATCGGCGTCTATGGCATCGGCGCCGTCGCGGCGCTCGCGATGGCGCTCGTTGCGCTGGGCTCCCTTCCGCGCCGCACCGAGGTCGTGCAGGGGCTGGTGCTGATCGCACTCGTGTTCGGACTCCCTCATTTCGCGCCCTCGCTGCGGGGCGCCGGCAGCGGCAGCCTCCAGGTCGCCCTCCTGCAAGGCAATATCCCGCAAGACGAGAAATTCATCCCCGGTGGCGGCATCGAGACCGCCCTGCGCTGGTACGGCGAACAACTGCGCGATGCCAAGGCCTCGCTCGTCGTCACGCCCGAAACCGCTGTGCCGCTGCTGCCCCAGCAATTGCCGGCCGGCTACCTCGAGGCGATCCAGGCGCGCTACAGCAGCGGCACGCAAGCGGCCATCGTCGGCCTGCCGCTGGGCGGGCGCGGCGGCTACAGCAACGCGGTGCTCGGCTTCCAGCCCGGTGCCTCGCAGCCTTACCAATACAGCAAGCACCACCTCGTGCCCTTCGGCGAATTCATCCCGCCGGGCTTCCGCTGGTTCATCCAGATGATGAACATCCCGCTCGGCGATTTCCAGCGCGGCGGCCTCGCGCAGGCCCCGTTCGTCTGGCAGGGCCAGCGCATCGCGCCGAACATCTGCTACGAAGACTTGTTCGGCGACGAGATCGGCGCGAACTTCCGCGACGAGGCCAAGGCGCCGACCATCCTGCTCAACGTGAGCAACATCGCGTGGTTCGGCGACTCGGTCGCCATCGACGAGCACCTGTCCATCTCGCGCATGCGCTCGCTCGAATTCGCGCGGCCGATGGTGCGTGCCACCAACACCGGCGCCACCGTCGTCATCGACGCCGAAGGTCGCGTGACGCACCAGTTGCCGCGCCTCACGCGCGGCGTGCTCGAAGCCACGGTCGAAGGCCGCACCGGACTCACGCCGTACGCGCGCTGGGTGGCGCCGTTCGGCCTGTGGCCGTTGTGGATCGCGATGCTCGCCATCGTCGGCATCGCCTTCGCGCTGGGCCGCCGCCAGCGCTGAACGCCTTCAGGCCGCCTGCCGCACTGGCCAGTCGCGCAGCTTGCCGGGGTTCAGCAAGCCCATCGGGTCGAAGCGCTTCTTCACCGCGATCACCTCGGCCGGCAGCGGCCCGCCGGCCTTGCCGTCTTCCACGATGTTCACGTGCGGGTTGTTGATGTGCACGTTGTGCGCGCGGTGGATGTCGATGATCTCGGCGAGCCGCTCCTCGGTGCTGAAGCGCACCAGCTGAAGCCCGCTGCAGGTCATGAGACCCGCCACGTTGCGGATGAACTCGATGTGCATCATCACCTCGCCGCCCAGCAGCTTTTCCATCTCGATGATCTGCTCGACATGCCTGCCGGGAATGAAACCGCTCTGCAGGTAAGTCAGCGTCGGATCGATCTTCAGCGCATGCAGCGTGGTGTGGTTCCAGGTGAACTCCATCAGCGTGCGGTTGCTTTTCTGCACCTCGGCTGCGGTCTTGCGGTAGCTCACGGTGCCGCCATGCGCCTCGGCCAGTTGCAGCAGCGCCGGCTCGCACGATTCCGCCACCAGCGACAGCACCGTGTGGCAGCCCTTGGGCAGGTGCGCCGCGAGCTGCGCGAGGTGATCGGAGATCGGCGCCGCGAAGAACGCGATCTCGCGCTTGACGATGCCCGGCCCGTTCGCGAGCTTGTCGGCGAAATGCAGCGCGTTCTCGAAGTCGTCGAAAGTCACCAGCGTCTCGAGCCACGGATGCGCGGGCGCCAATGCAACCTCGAGCTCCAGCACGAGCCCGTTGGTGCCCCACAGGTGGTGCATGCGCATCGCCTCGGCACCGCGCAGCTCGACCACCTGCGGCTCGGGCTCGATCGTCATCGCGCGGATGCCCAGCACGTTGCCGGGCGCGCCGAGCGGCCCGTAGTTGATCGAGCCCACGCCGCCGAAGCCGCCGCCGAAAAGCCCGCCCAGCGTCGCGCTGCGGTAGGTGGACGGCACGCAGCGCATCTCCTGGCCCGAAGGCTTCGTCTGCTTCTCCAGTTCGCCGAGTCGGATGCCGGCCTGCGCACGCGCCACGCCGGGCTGCACCCAGAGGCAGGCGTTGTAGCCCGTCATGTCGAGCACCACGCCGCCCGCGAGCGGCGTGGTCTGTCCGTAGTTGCCGGTGCCGCTGCCGCGAATGACGATCGGCACGCCGCGGCGCGCGCACGCACCCACCACGGAGCGAATCTCGTCTTCGCTGCGCGGTCGCACGACGACATCGGCGCGCTTGTCCTTCAGCTGGCGGTTCAGCACCGGGCTGAACCACGAGAAATCCTGCGAGAGCCGCGTGACGCGCCCTTCGTCGGTGATCCAGTCGAGGTCGGGCAGTTCGAGCAGCAGTTGCTCGATGGAAGAAGCGGGAGCGTTCATGGTCGTCGTCGATGTCAGCAATATCAGTCTTGGGAAAGTTCGCTCGCATGCCAGGAGCCCAGCGCCACCTTGGTGAGCCAGGCCATCAGCACGAAGAGCGCCACGCCGGTCAGCGAGATGAGCAGCAGTGCAGCGAACATGCGCGGAATGTTGAGCTGGAAGCCCGCCTGCAGGATCTGGTAGGCCAGCCCCGCGCCAGAGCCGCCCGTGCCTGCGACAAATTCCGCCACCACAGCACCGATCAGCGCGAGGCCGCTGGAGATGCGCAGGCCCCCGAAGAAGTACGGCAGCGCGCTCGGAATGCGAAGCCGCACCAGCTGCTGCCAGCGGGTCGCGCGGTTCAGCTTGAAGTAGCTCTGCAGATCGGGGTCGATGCTGCGCAGCCCCAGCGTCGTGTTGCTGATGATCGGGAACAGCGCCACCAGCGCAGCGCACACCGTCATCGCCGCCACCGGGTTCTTCACCCAGATGATGATGAGCGGCGCCACCGCGACGATGGGCGTTACCTGCAGCAGCACCGCGTACGGGAAGAGCGCGGTTTCGATGCGCTTGCTCTGCACGAAGAGGAACGAGATCAGCACGCCGGCCACCGTCGCCAGCGCGAACGACAGCACCGTGATCTTGAGCGTGACCAGCAACGCGTTGCCGAGAGGTACCCAGTCGGTCACCAGCGTCTGCATCATGAGATACGGCGAGGGTACGAGGTAGGGCGGCAACTCCATCGCCACCACCATCCATTGCCACAGCGCCACGAGCACCACGCCGATCAGCACGGGGTACAACACGCGCTGCACGCGCGGTTGGTTCAGAAGGGGCGTTTGCTTCATTGCGCGTGCTCCTCGTCGCCCTGGCTTGCGCGCAGCAGGCTGTCCTGCAGCCGCTTCGCATACTTCGCGAACTCGGGCGTCACCATGAAGTCGGCGCTGCGCGGGTAGGGCTCGTCGATCTGGAACTGCTCCACCACGCGCCCCGGCCGCGCGGCCATCATCACCACGCGGCTCGACAGGAACACCGCCTCATGGATCGAGTGCGTCACGAAGATCACCGTCAGTTTCTTCTTGCGCCAGAGCTCGAGCAGGTCGGCATCGAGCTTGTGGCGCGTGATTTCGTCGAGCGCACCGAAGGGCTCGTCCATCAAGAGAAGATCGGGCTGTGTGACGAGCCCGCGCGCGATCGACACGCGCATCTGCATGCCGCCCGAGAGCGCACGCGGCAACGCACTGGCGAACTTCTCCAGCCCCACGAGTGCCAGGGATTCCGTCACTCGCGCATCCGCCTCCTTGCGCTGCACGCCGGCAAGGTCCAGCGGCAGCCGCACATTGGTCTGCACGCTGGCCCACGGCATCAGCGTGGGCGACTGGAACACGAACGACATGCGCCGCGCGCTGTCGTGCAACTGGCTCACCGGCTTGCGCCACACCAGGAGGCGCCCGTCGCTCGGCTCCAGCATGCCCGCCACCATCTTCAGCAGCGTGCTCTTGCCGCAGCCCGAAGGCCCGAGCAGCGTGACGAACTCGCCTTCGGCGATCGACAGGTCCACCGGCAACAGCGCCTGCGTGCCGTTGGGGTAGGTTTTCTCGGCCGAGAGCACTTCCACCGCGGGCACGGCGGGGGCCGTCGGCGGCGCGAGGGTGTGGGGTTCGATGCGGTTCATGGAAGGCGAAGGCTCAGGGAATGACCTTGGCGTCTTTCACGAACTCGGTCGTGTAGGTCTTGGCCAGTTCGACCTTCGCGGGGTCCAGAAGCTTCGCGCTCACGAGAAAGTCGTAGCTCGCCTTCGCCCGCGCATCGGTGATCACGCCGATGCCCAGCTTGGCCGCGTCGCCGCCCGTGATCATTCCCATCTCCTTGAGCTTGGCCACGCTGTAGGCCAGCTGGTCGTCGGTCATGTTGGGGTTGTCCTTCTTGATGAGCGCATTGGCGGGCGCGGGGTCGGCGAGGTAGCTCTTCCAGCCCTCGGCCGAGGCCTTCACGAACGCGGCGACCTGCTTGCTGCGGTCCTTCACCGTCTTCTCCATGCACGACACCGTGGTCGCGTAGGCGGGGAAGCCGTGGTCGCTGAACATCAGCACCGTGCTCTTCACGCCTGCCTTCTGAATGGCATAGGGCTCGGAGGTCAGGTAGCCCTGCTGCGCGGTGTTCTTGTCCGCCACGAAGGGCTGGATGTTGAAGGTGTAGGGCCGCGTCTGTTCATCGGTGAGGCCGAACTTCGCCTTCAGCCACGGCCAGTAGCCGCGGTTGGCCTGCGCGCCGATCAGGAGCGTCTTGCCCTTGAGGTCTTCGAACTTCTTCACGTCGTCGTGCGCGATCAGCACCTGCGGGTCCTTCTGGAAGAAGGCCGCGACGTTGACCACCGGCACGCCGCCCTCGCGCACCTGCATCATCTGGATGTCGCTCGAACCCATGATGCAGTCGGCTTGGCCGGCCGCCATCATCTGCGTGATGTTGACCTGCGGGCCGCCCATCTTGATGGTCACGTCCAGCCCGTACTTCTTGTAGATGCCCTGCGCCACCGCCTGGTAGAAGCCGCCGTGCTCGGCCTGCGCGTACCAGTTGGTCATGTAGGTGAATTTGTCCTGGGCCTGCGCCGGCGCGGCAGCGGCGAGGAGGGAAAGCGCGGCGGCGCCGGCCAGGGAAAGAGCGAAGGAACGCATGGTGGGGACCTCTCGTAGGCAGGATTGAAAGAACAGAGAAAAGGGCCGATGCAAGGCGTGCGCCTCAGGCCGGCACGAACGACTGCTGGATGAAGCCCTGCTGGTGGCCGCGCTCCCAGGTGGGCTCCTCGCGCACCACCCAGCGCAGCGCATGCAGCTCGGTCAGCGCCTGCACCCAGCTGTCGGACAGCGTCTCCAGGATCTCGATGCCCTGTTCGCGCGTGGCGCTGGTCGGGTCGCCGATGACGCCGCTCGGGCCGAAATCGCGCGCGGTCCATGCGCAGGCCGGGCGGCCGTCGGCCGACAGCAGCTTGATCGGGAAGGGCGGCGGAAAGTTGGCCGCGGCACGCTCCATGTGCACCGTGTCGGGTGCGAGCGCGAGCATCAGCGCCGTCTCGGAATGGCCGGCGTGCATCGACAGGCGTTTCTCTTGCTCGCTGATCTGCTTGCTGGACGCATTCGGCAGGCGCGACACGCCGTGCGGCACCACCACGAAGTCGCCATGCCGCAGCCGCAGTTCGCGCGCCGCCATCTCCAGCACCTGCGGCTGGCCGCCATGGCCGTTGGCGAACAACAGCTTGCGAAAGCCCGCGCGGTAGACCGACTCGCCGATCTCGGTCACGGTCGAGAGCAGCGTGGTGCCGGTCAGCGTCATCGTGCCGGGAAAGTGCAGGTGCTCTTCCGACTTGCCGTAGGTGATGGTGGGCAGCGCGAAGGCGCGCACCTCGGCGGGCAGCTTCTCGAGCGCCCGGCCCATCACGCCCGAGGCGATCACGCTGTCGACCGAGCACGGCAGGTGCGGGCCGTGCTGCTCGATGGCGCCGCAGGGCAGCACGATGACCGTGTTCTCGCGGTCGGGGAGCGCCGCGATTTCGGTCCAGCTCAGGTAGGGCAGGAAGCGGTGGGGCGGGATGTAGCCGTGGAGCATGGGAATCCTTGCTTGTTCTTTACTTGGGGAAAAAAGGTGTCGCGTCGCCGTGCGTCACGCGGCCGTCGCGCAGCACCACGCGGGTGGCGGTGCGCGAGGGCCAGCCGTGGCGATCGGCCTGCGTGAAGAGCACCAGGTCGGCCTTTGCGCCGACCAGCGTGGGCGTCGTTGTGGCGGGTGCGCGTTGCAGCCAGTCGCTGCGGCACAGCGCCTGCGACCAGTTGTCGAAGGGTTCGTCGAGTTGCGCGACCAGCGCGGCCGTGCCCAGCGCCTCGACGGGGTCGAAGCTGCCGAGGCGGCAGAACGGGTCTTGCACGTTGTCGCTCGCGAACAGGAGTGGAATGCCGCGCTCGCGCGCTTCCTTCACGAGCGTGATGCCGCGCAGCCGCGGCGTGCGGCCCGTGACCGCGTCCTGCAGCAGCAGGTTGGTCGCGGGCAGCGAGACCACGGTGATCGGCGCACGCGCCACCGCATCGAGCGTGGCGAAGGCCTGCGACTCAGGCTGTGCCGCGAGCGCACAGATGTGGCCGCAGACCACGCGGCCTTCGAAGCCGATTTCCCGCAGAAGGCGCGCTGTGGCCTGCAGGCCTACCGCCGAGGCATTGAGTTCTTCGTCGACATGCAGGTCGATGTCCAGGTCGCAGGCCTGCGCTGCATTGAGCAGGTTGCGCAGCGCGTTCTCGCTCCAGTTGGTCGAATGCACGAAACCGCCGAGCAGCGCATGCGGGCCTGTGGCCTTGACCTGTTTCGCAAGCCGCAATGCCTGTGCCGCGTCTTCGAACAGCGGCAGCTTGATCAGGCTGACCTGCTCCAGCCGCACCCTGTCCGCCCATTCCTGTGCGAGCTCGGCCAGCACCGGCCAGGCCAGCGGCACCGCATCGGGCTCCCACCAGTCGACGTGCGTGCGCACATGCGTGGTGCCGCATTCCCACGCCCACTGCAGGCCGCGCGCGGCGCGCTCGCGCACGTCGGCGGGGCTCCAGTGCACGCGGTCGGCGAGCATCGCGTCGATGGCGCCGAGCAGGCCCGGCCGCACATCTTTCATGCGCGGGAGCGTGAAGGCCTTGTCGAGGTGCGTGTGGGCATCGACGAAGCCGGGGAGCACGAGGGTGCCGGCGAGGTCCCAGCTTCGGGGCGAGGGCGTTGCCTCGCCGGCAGGGTGCACCGATTGCACGCGCCCCGCATCGAGCGCGATGCGCGCGAGCGCCGGTATGCCATCGCGTTGCGGCCAGTCCGAGGGCAGCAACCAGCGCGGCAGCCGCGCGTTGTCGAGCAGCACGGGCGCGTTCATGCGAAGCGCGCCATGGCCTGGCCGACGCGCGCCATGAAGCGCTTGAGCTGGGGCTCGGTCGCCACGTTCATGTGGTACTGGGCGTGGTAGTCCACCTTGGCCCGCTGGCCGGTGAGCCGCTTCATGTAGCGCGTGACGATCTTGCGCGGCGGATCGCCCATGTACCAGGCCATCCAGCGCGGCCGGCCGTAGGTGACCACGGCGCTGATGCGCTTGATGTGCGTGAGCATCGGCTTCACATTCGCCGGGTCGCTGATGTCGAAGGCCACGCCTGGCATGAAGAGCCGGTCGAAGTAGCCCTTGAGCATCGCCGGCAGCCCGAAGCACCACGTCGGAAAGCAGAACACGATGCCCTCGGCCCACTGCAGCCGCTCCACGTACGGCTTGAGCGGCAGCTGGTTGCCGGGCACATCGTGGTAGCCCAGCCGCTCCTCGCGCGAAAGCACCGGATCGAAGCCCTCGGCGTACAGGTCGCAGTCGTCCACCTCGTGCCCGGCCGCGCGCAGGTTCTTCAGCACTTCCTGGTGCAGGGCCGCATGGAAGCTGGTTTCGACCGGGTGGCAGTAGACGACGAGCACGCGCATGGTGTGTTTGACCGCTTAATCAGAGCAAGTGGTCAGGTTATGCAAGCGACGTGCCAGTCCGGATGCACCGCCGTGGTGATTTCCCTGGATTTCCTGGCCGGGCCCGGCGAGCCGCGCCCCCGCGCCCTGCGTGCAGGCGTGGCCGGGTCAGCCTTCGAGCGCCGGCGCGTCGCCCGCCATGCCAAGGCTCCAGAGCCGCAGCGCCACGTGGATCTCCAGCGCCCGGCTTGCGTTGCCCCAGTGGCCCAGCAATTCCTCCACGCTCGCGAGCCGCTGCCGCACCGTGTTGACGTGGATGCCCATGCGTGCCGCGGTCGTCTTCGCGTTCTGGTTGTTGTCGAAATAGGCCAGCAGCGTGGCCGTCAGTTCCGATCCGCGCTTCCTGTCGTGGCCCATCACAGCGCCGATGGTTGCATTCAGGAAGGTGTTCAGGCTCGCCTGATCGTGCGTCTCGAACAGCACCGAGTACAGCGCCATCTCGTTCTGCCCGACGATGTGGCCGCGCATGCCCAGGCGGCCCAGCACCGCGAGCGCGCGCCGCAGCGTCGCGTACAGGGCCGGCATTTCCGCGGGCGTTCGCACCGGCCTCGACAGCACGCCCCGGTAGGCATCGCCGAGTTCGCGGCTGGCGAACGCGGTGAATTGCGCCAGGACGTCCTGCGCCTTCGTCGCGCCGCACACGATGGCCAGCGCCCCGTCGACTTCGTCCATCACCAGGTCGGACAGGGGCGCGCCGGTCCTGAGGCGCCGCGCCCAGAAGCCCGGCCGCGGCTGCTCCATCTCGACCACCATCAGCGAGATCGGCTGCGAAAGATCGAGGCCAAAGCGTTCGGCGCGGTCCTGCGTGAGGGCCGGCTCGTCCTGCCTGGGCGAGATGAGCGTGTGCAGCAGCGCCGAGACATCGCGGCTCTTGCTCGCTTCCACGCGCTCCTGCGACAGCAGCACGACGCCGATGACGCTCGAGCTTCGCTCGAAGGTGCGCACCGAGATGTCGCGCAGGTCGTCGTGCCGAAAGAGCAGCACCGCGCCGAGCACGTCGTTGCCGCCGATCACCGCGATCGCGCGGCACAGCTCGCCGTCGCGCGTGTAGGCGACCGCCGAGCGGCCGGCCTGGCGGCTCTCGCGCAGCGCCTGCGCCAGCGCGGCGCTGTGCGCGTCGTGCGGCGCATAGGCATCGGCCGCCGTGCCGGTATAGCCCGGCGCGGTGGCCCGGCCGATCACTTCGCTGGCTTCGTCGAGCACCAGCACGCTGCCGTTCAGGAGCTGCGCGACCGACTCGCACAGCGCGCCGAGCGAGGCGCCCTTCGCGAGCAGCGAAGTCAACTGTTCGTGCGCCTCCGCCGCCTCCTGCACATCGCGCGCATGCCGCTCGAGTTCAGCGCGCGCCAGGTCCGCGTTCTCCAGCGCCGTCTTCGCTTCCGCGAAGGCCTTGGCGTTGTTGATGGCGACCGCCGCATGCGTGGCGAGCGTGCAGAGGATCGACACGTTCAGCGCCGTGTGCGTGCGGTGGTAGCGGTCGGCCACGAAGAGCAGGCCGATCACGTTGTCGTCGCACATCAGCGGCGCGCCGACCAGCGCCGCGACGCCTTCGTCCCTGAAGGTGTCGTCCAGCGCCGGGTCGTGCGCGAAGCGGTTGTCGTGCAGGTAGTCGGGCGTGAAGAAGGGCAGGCGCGTGGACATCACGATCCCCGCGACGCCCAGGTTCCTGCCTGCGGTCATCTTGCCGGTGCGGTCGGAGATGGCGCCGTCGGCCACGACCACCTGGAACTCGCCGCTCGCCGTGTCGTAGATCGTGAGCCAGCACAGGTGCGCTCCCATCAGCTTGCGCGCGCGGCTCACGATGGCTTTCAGCAAGCCCGCGAGATCCAGGCGGCTCGACAGGTCCTGCGCGGATTCGATCACCGCGAGCATGCCGCGTTCGCGCTGCTCGTGAAGCTCGAGCCGGTTGCGCAGCGCCATGGCCATGCGCACCAGTTCCACCAGCCCGGGCTTGCGCTGCAGCGCATCGGGCAGCGACTCCACATGCGCGAGACAGGCGGCGAACTCCTCGGCGGATGCGTTTCGGTGCAGGAGGCCGATGAGATCGGGTGCGATCTCGTCGCCTGTCTGGCCCAGCGACGGGCCGTTCGTTCGCTTTCGTTCGTGGGGCGATGCCGGCATAGGGCGCGAAGGCTAGCAGAACGATGCGCGCATGGGCATGGGCCCAAGCCCTAGTTCGCGCGGGTGCGCGCCGCGTGCGCCATGGATCACATCGCACGGGCTTCGGATGTGTGTTTGCCGCACATAGGTTTCGGCGAGCGGCATCCGGACACTTGCCGTGCCGAACCGTTCACAAGAGACATCACCACACATCCCATGAGCATCATCGATTCACTGCGGCCCGCGCCCGGCCTGCGCGTGCTGGTCACCGCGGGCGGCTCGGGCATCGGCGCGGCCGTTGCCCGCGCCTTCCGCGAAACCGGCGCGCGCGTGCATGTGTGCGACATCGATCGCGGCGCCCTCGACCGCCTGGCCGTCGAGGCGCCGGAGATCACCTCGAGCATGGCGGATGCCTCGGTGCCCGACGACGTCGACCTCGTCTTCGACGACGTGCAGGGCGCGCTCGGCGGCCTGGACGTGCTGGTGAGCAACGTCGGCATCGCCGGGCCGACCGGCGCGATCCAGGACCTGAGCCGCGGCGACTGGGAACGCACGGTCGACGTGAACCTCAACAGCCAGTTCTATTTCGCCCAGCGCGCCGTGCCCTTGCTCCGGCAGTCCGCGCAGAACCCGTGCCTCATCGCGATGAGCTCGGTCGCTGGCCGGCTCGGCTATGCGTTCCGCACGCCGTATGCCGCCACCAAGTGGGCCATCGTCGGCCTCATGAAATCGCTGGCGATCGAGCTCGGCCCGCACGGCGTGCGCGTCAACGCCATCCTTCCGGGCACAGTGGAAGGCGAGCGCATGAACAGCGTGATCGGTGCGCGCGCGGCGACCGCGGGCGTGTCGGTGGAGGCGATGCGCGCGCAGTACCTGCAGAAGATCTCGCTGCGCCGCATGGTCACGCTGGACGACGTGGCGGCGATGGCGCTCTTTCTCTCTTCGCCTGCGGCGCGCAACGTGACCGGCCAGGCGATCAGCGTCGACGGGAACATGGAATACCTCTGACCCCGGCGTGGCCGCTGCATCGCCTTTCGATTTCCTTTTCATAAAAAGCATGGAGACATCAATGCACAAGTTCAACGCACTCGCCTTCGCCCTCGTTCCCGCGGTGGGCCTTCTCTGCGGCGCCGCCTCGACCGCATCGGCCGCGCCGGTCAAGATCGGCGTGCTCGAAACACTCTCGGGTCCGCAGGCCTCGTCGGGACAGGCCTACCGCGCGGCCGTTCGCTACGCCATCGACCAGATCAACGCCGCGGGCGGCTGGAACGGCGAACCGGTGCAGCTTCTGGAGTACGACAACCAGGGCGGGCCCGCAGGCGCGGCCGACAAGCTCAAGGCGGCGGCAGCGGACGGCGTGCAGCTGATCGTGCAGGGCGCCTCGTCGGCCATCGGCGGGCAGATCACCGAGGACGTGCGCAAGTACAACCTGCGCAATCCCGGCAAGGAAATGGTCTACCTGAACGTCGGCGCCGAAGCGCTGGAGCTCACGGGCGAGAAGTGCAATTTCCATCACTTCCGCTTCGGCGGCGATCCGCAGGTGCGCACCAAGGCGCTCGTGAGCGCGATGAAGCAGGCCAATGCGCTGGGCACCAAGGTCTACTCGATCAACCAGAACTACTCCTGGGGCCAGGACATGGAGAAGGCCATCGCCGACAACGCGGCGGCGGGCGGCTACCAGGTGGTCGAGAAGACGCTGCACGACGTCAACAAGGTGCAGGACTTCGCGCCCTACGTCGCGAAGATCGCCGCGTCGAAGGCCGACTCGGTGCTCACCGGCAACTGGTCCAACGACCTGCTGCTCCTGATGAAGGCCTCGAAGTCGGCGGGCCTCAAGGCACGCTTCGGCACGGTCTACCTCGACCAGCCGGGCAACCTCGCCAACGCCGGCGATCTGGCGGTCGGACATTTCGTCGTGCAGACCTTCAACCCGGAAGCGGGCGGCGCCGAAGGCGAGCGATTCGTCAACGACTACAAGGCCAAGACCGGCCACGTGCCGGTGTTCATCGAACCGCAAACCGTCTTCGGCATGGCCATGGTGGCCGACGCATTGAAGCGCACCAAGCCCGAAGGCGGCGCGCTCAACGTGAATGCCTTCGCGAAGGCGCTGGAGGCCACCACCATCAAGACGCCGATGGGCGAGATGAGCATGCGCGCCGCGGACCACCAGGCGCAGCTGCCGATGGTGGTGTCCACCGTCACCAAGGATGCGAAGTTCAAGGTCGACGACACCGACATGGGCTTCAAGCCGGTCAAGCGCTTCACCGCGCAGGAAGCCTCGACGCCCGCACAGGCCAGCTGCGCGATGAAGCGGCCCGGCTGAGCCCCGCGCATTCCCTGAACTTTCACCGGGCCGGCGGAGCGAAGGCGCCCCGGCCGGCGCAGCTTCGGCTGCCCCCGAGAAAACCTATGGACCAGATCATCGTTTCCCTCATGAACGGCGTCATCTACGGCTTGCTGCTGTTCATGGTGTCCGCCGGGCTCACGCTCATCTTCGGAATGATGGGCGTGCTCAATTTCGCGCACGCCTCGTTCTACATGCTCGGGGCGTACTTCGCGTACACGCTGCAGGGCGCGATCGGCTTCTGGCTCGCGCTGGTCGTCTCGCCGGTGCTCGTGGGGCTGGTGGGCGTGGTGGTCGAGCGCTTCTTCCTTCGGCGGGTGCACCACCACGGCCATGCGCACGAGCTGCTGCTGACCTTCGGCCTCTCGTTCATCGTGGCCGAGTCGATCAAGCTCTTCTTCGGCAACTTCCCGGTCGACTACCGCGTTCCCGCGGCGCTCGATGTGTCGGCCTTCACCGTCGGCGGCTCGCAGTACCCGGTGTACCGCCTCCTGATGGGCGGCGTGGCCATCGCGATGTTCGTGGTCATCTACCTGCTGCTGACGCGCACGCGCGTGGGCATCGTGGTGCGCTCGGCCATCTACAAGCCGCGCATGGCGGAGGCGCTGGGCCACAACGTGCCGCTGGTGTTCATGGGCGTCTTCGGGGTGGGCGCGGCGCTCGCGGGCCTCGCGGGCGCGGTGGCCGGCGCGTTCTACACGACCAACCCCAACATGGCGCTCGAACTCGGCGTGATGGTGTTCGTGGTGGTCGTGGTCGGCGGGCTGGGCTCGCTCGGCGGCGCGATGCTGGCCTCGCTGCTGATCGGCGTGGTCACTTCGCTGGCCGTCGGCGTGGACCGGAGCCTTGCCGATCTGTTCGCGCTCTTCGGCGCTGGCGAGTGGGCCACGAGCGTTGGCGGCCTGATGACGCTGAAGATCTCCAGCCTGTCCGCGACCATTCCGTTCGCGCTGATGCTGCTGATCCTGCTCGTGCGGCCCAGCGGCCTGATGGGCGAGAAGGCGTGACGCGATGAAGACGGCCCTTCTCCTCGTCCTCGCGGGCGTCGCCGCGCTCGCCGCGCTGCCGTTCCTGCTGTCGCAGGGGCTGCTGAACGCGGCCATCCAGATGCTCATCGCCGCGCTGTTCGCGAGCGCCTACAACCTGCTGTGCGGCCAGGCCGGCATGCTGTCGTTCGGGCATGCGGCCTACTTCGGCGTCGGTGCGTTCGGCACGGTGCATGCGATGAACGCCATCGGCGGCGCGGGGCTCCTGCCCACGCCCTTGATGCCGCTCGCGGGCGCCGCCTGCGGCCTGGTCTTCGGCGGCATCGCGGGCTGGTTCGCAACGAAGCGCACCGGCACCTACTTCGCGATGATCACGCTCGCCATCGCCGAGCTGGTGCACTCGCTCGCGCCGCACCTCAAGGGCCTCTTCGGCGGCGAGGCCGGCGTGTCCACCATGCGCATGCCGGCATGGGGGCTGGATTTCGGATCGACCACGCAGGTGTACTACCTGACGCTCTGCTGGGTGCTGCTGTCGGTCGGGCTGTTGTACCTCTTCACGCGCACGCCCATGGGGCGGCTCGCCTACGGCCTGCGCGAAAACAGCCACCGGCTGCGCTTCCTCGGCTACAACGTGCACGGCCTGGGCATGGGGGTGTTCGCGATCTCGGCGATGTTCTCGGGCATCGCGGGCGGCCTGCAGGTGGTGTCCAACGAATCGGCGAACTACGTGGTGTTCGATCCGGCGCTCTCGGCCGCCGTCGTGCTCAACACCTACATCGGCGGCGTGAAGGTGTTCCTCGGCCCCGCATTCGGCGCGGCGCTCATGACCTTCTTCGGCTATGCCGTCTCCGACCTCACCCAGTCGTGGCTGCTCTACCAGGGCATCCTATTCGTGCTCGTGATGATGTTCATGCCCTCGGGGCTCGCCGGCCTCATCGGCATGGCAGGCCAGCTGCGCCAGCGCATCGGCATCGCGCGCCTGATGCCGCTCTTGCTGCTGTCGATCGCCGCCGCGGTGCTGCTGAGCATGGGCGGTGCATTCGCGGTCGAGATGCTGCAGCGCATCTTCTCGCAGGACTACCGCGCGATGGCCAAGCTCGCCGCGGGCGGTGCCTGGCCGCCGGTCACGCTGCTTGCCCGCGCCTGGTCGCCCACGGCGGTGGCGACGTGGGCGGTGCCGGTGGCGCTCATCGGCGCGGGCGCCTTGCTCGCGTGGATCGGGCAGCGACAACTCAAGCAGGCCACCGAGCGCGCGGGAGGTGCCGCATGAACGATCCGATCCTCAGCATCCGCGGGCTGCGCAAGTCTTTCGGCCCGACGGAAATCATGCGGGGCGTGGACCTCGACCTGCTCGGCACCGAGAGGCATGCGCTCATCGGCCCCAACGGCGCGGGCAAGTCCACGCTCTTCCATCTCATCTCGGGGCATCTCGCGCCGAGCGCCGGCACGGTCCGTTTCGACGGGCATTCCATCGGCGGCCGAACGCCGCAGGCGATCAACCGGCTGGGCCTTGCGCGCTCGTTCCAGATCACCAACATCTTTCCGAAACTCACCGTCTTCGAGAACATCCGGCTTGCTGTGATGCGTCCGCACGGTCTCGCGTACGCGTTCTGGAAATTCATCGACAGCGACCGGCGCGTCCGCGAAGAGACCTGCCGGTTGCTGGAGCTGGTGCGGCTGACGAGCCGGGCAGGCGCCATCGCCGGCGAGATGGCGTACTCCGAACAGCGCTCGCTCGAGATCGCGATGACGCTCGCCTCCGACCCGAAGGTGATCTTGCTGGACGAACCGATGGCGGGCATGTCGAACGAGGAAACGCACTACACCGCCGAACTGATCCTCGAAGTGACCAAGGGGCGGGCGCTGATGCTGGTGGAGCACGACATGGACGTGGTGTTCTCGCTCAGCGACCGCATCAGCGTGCTGGTCTACGGCCAGGTGATCGCGACCGGCACGCCCGACGAGATCCGCGCCAACGCGAGCGTGAAGGAAGCCTATCTGGGCGAGGAGGTGGCCGCATGAGCGCCGCAACCGAAACCCTGCTGCAGGTCGAGGACCTGCACGCCCACTACGGCAAGAGCCACATCCTGCATGGCGTGAACCTGCAGGTCGCGCGCAACGAAGTCGTCAGCCTGCTCGGACGCAACGGCTCCGGCCGCTCAACCACGATGAAGGCGGTCATGGGGCTGGTCGCGCCGACTTCCGGCCACATCCGGCTTCAGGGCCGCGAACTCGCGGGCGCAAGGCCCTACGCCATCTGCCGCGCCGGCATCGGCTACGTGCCCGAAGAGCGCGAGGTGTTCGCCAACCTCACGGTCGACGAGAACCTGCGCATGGGCGAGCAGACGCCGGTGCCCGGCGCGCACCGCTGGCGCATCGAGGAGATGTTCGACTACTTCCCGCGCCTCAAGGAACGCCGCAACACCAAGGCCGGCAGCATGTCCGGCGGCGAGCAGCAGATGCTCACGATGTGCCGCTCGCTGCTGGGCAATCCGCTGGTGCTGCTGGTCGACGAACCCACCGAGGGCCTTGCGCCCAAGATCGTCGCGCAGGTCGCCGAATGCATCCGCGACATGCACCGCAAGGGCGTCTCGGTCGTGCTGGTCGAGCAGAAGCTGGCCATTGCGCTGAAGGTCTCCACGCGGGTGTGCGTGATGGGGCACGGGCGCATCGTCTTCGAGGGCACGCCGCAGGAACTGACGACCAACGAGAAGCTCGTGGCCGAGTGGCTCGCGGTCTGACGCCTCTCTTTTCTTTCCATTCACCGCTGCGAATCCCGACATGGCAACGACAACTCCCCAAGACAAGGTCATCATTTCCTGCGCGGTCACCGGCTCCGTCCACACGCCGACGATGTCCGAGCACCTGGCGCTCACGCCCGACCAGATCGCCGAGCAATCGATCGAGGCCGCGGAGGCGGGCGCCGCCATCCTGCACCTGCATGCGCGCGACCCGAAGGACGGCCGGCCCTCGGCCGATCCGAAGATCTTCGATGCCTTCGTGCCGCGCATCCGCGACGCCACCGATGCGGTCATCAACATCACCACCGGCGGCAGCACGCGCATGACGCTCGAGGAGCGCCTGGCCTATCCGCTGCAGGCCAAGCCCGAGATGTGCTCGCTGAACATGGGCTCGATGAACTTCTCGATCCATCCGGCGGCGCGGCGCATCGCCGAGTGGAAGCACGAATGGGAGAAGCCGTACGTCGAAGGCATGGAGGACCTGATCTTTCGCAACACCTTCCGCGACATCAAGCACATCCTGAAGGTGCTGGGCGAAGACTGCGGCACGCGTTTCGAGTTCGAGTGCTATGACGTCGGCCACCTCTACAACCTCGCGCACTTCGTGGACGAAGGCCTCATCAAGGGGCCGCTCTTCATCCAGAGCATCTACGGCATCCTGGGCGGCCTCGGGCCGGACCCGGAAAACCTCGTGGTGATGCGCACCACCGCCGACCGGCTCTTCGGCCGCAACGGCTACCGCTTCTCGATCCTTGGCGCGGGCCGCCACCAGATGCCGCTTTTGACTATGGGCGCGGTGATGGGCGGCAATGTGCGCGTCGGCCTGGAAGACAGCCTCTACCTGGCCAAGGGCCAGCTCGCGAAGTCCTGCGCCGAGCAGGTGCGCAAGATCCGCCGGATTCTGGAAGAGCTCTCGCTCGAGATCGCCACGCCCGACGAGGCGCGCGCGATGCTGGGCTTGAAGGGCCGCGACGCGGTCGCGTTCTGAGCGCCCGCGCGAAACAAGCCATTCACATCAATCAGGAGTAGCAATGAAGAAGTTCTTGGACGGCCGCGTGGCCATCGTCACGGGGGCCGGCAGCGGCCTGGGCAAGGCGCATGCGATGGCGCTCGCCCGGCACGGCGCCCGCGTCGTGGTCAACGATGTGGCGGGCCGGCACGAAGGCTCGCCGGGGCGGGCGGTGGCCGACGAGATCGTGCGGGCCGGGGGCCTGGCCATCGCGGACGGCGGCGACGTCACCGATTTCGCGCAGATGGAGCAGATGGCCGCGCGCGCCATCGGCGAATGGGGCCGCATCGACATCCTGGTCAACAACGCGGGCGTGCTGCGCGACAAGACCTTCTCGAAGATGTCGCTCGACGATTTCCGGCGCGTGATGGACGTGCACCTGATGGGCACCGTCCACTGCGTGAAAGCGGTGTGGGAGCACATGCGCGAGCGCCGGTACGGGCGCATCGTGATGACGACCTCTTCGTCGGGCCTCTACGGCAACTTCGGCCAGTCGAACTACAGCGCCGCGAAGATGGCGCTCGTGGGCCTCATGCAGACGCTGGCGCTCGAAGGCGCGAAGCAGGACATCCGCGTGAACTGCCTCGCACCGACGGCGGCGACGGCCATGACCGAAGGCGTGCTGCCGCCCGAGGCGCTGGCCCGGCTCGCGCCGGACAACGTGAGCCCGGGGCTCGTGGCGCTGGTCGGCGAGGACGCGCCGACGCGCACCATCCTTCTTGCGGGCGCCGGCAGCTTCGAGAGCGCGAACGTCACGATGACGCAGGGCATCTTCATCGGCGACGCGGAAGACCCGGTGGCGCAGGTCCGTTCGCGCATGGAAGAAATCCTGGACCGCCAGGACGAGCGCGTGCCCGGCACGGGGTTCGAGCAGTACCAACTCGAACTGTCGAAGGCCGGCATCGAGATGGCACTGCCCGGCGCATAAGACGAGCGCGCACTGCGCGGCAAGGGTTTTCACGGCATGGGGGCACCACATCGGATTCGCCCCGCCGGTGTCGGGTTCGCACATTGGATTCATCGGGGCCCCGCGCGAGACTTTGCCGGGCCTCGAAAGAAGGCCGCGCAAGCAACCTACAAGGACATCGGAGACAGACCCATGAAATCCAGCAATCGAGACCTGGCCCTGGTGGCCGCGGCGTGCCTCGCGGCGACGGCCATGTTGGCCGGCTGCGGCGGTGGCGGCAATGGCGGCGGCGGCTTCCCGTTCGTTACCCTGCCCCCTGCCGCGCCACCGCCCGCGTCGCCGCCACCGGCCTCCCCGCCACCGCCTTCGCAGCCTGTCGCGCTCACCTGCGACCAACTGCAGGGCATGACCGTCCCCGCATCGGCCATCGGCCTGCCGACCTCCGGCGCCACCGTCACCTCCGTCAAGACGGTGGCCGCGAGCGGCAGCGGTGCGGCGGCCGTGCCCGAGTACTGCGAGGTCGCGGGCAAGATCGCGCCGGTCGACGTCACCGCACCCGACATCCTGTTCCGACTGGCGCTGCCCACGCGCTGGAACCAGAAGGTCGTCATGTTCGGCGGCGGTGGGTTCAACGGCACCATCCCGAGCGTCAAGAGCAATGTGCCCAACGGTCCCGTCGACCAGCCCACGCCGCTCGGCCGCGGCTACGCCACCTTCGCGAGCGACTCGGGCCACCAGGCCAATGCGCTCGGTTCGCAGGACGGCTCCTTCGGCCTGAACGACGAGGCCGTGCGCAACTTCGGCGGCGACGTGCTCAAGAAGGTGCACGACGTGGCGCTGTCGCTGGTGAAGGCGCGCTACGCCGCAAGCCCGGTGAAGGCGTATTTCGCCGGCGGCTCGACCGGCGGGCGCGAAGCGCTGACCGCGATCCAGCGCTGGCCCGCGGACTGGGACGGCGCGATCGCGTGGTATCCCGCGTGGAACGATGCGTCGGCGCTCCTGGCCGGGCATCGCATGAGCCGCGCGCTCGCGCAGCCGGGCGCCTATCCCAACGTGCCGAAGCGCGAGGTGCTCTACAAGGCCGCGATGGAGGCGTGCGATGCGCTCGACGGCGCCACCGACGGCCTCATCAGCAACCAGAACCTCTGCAACGCGCGCTTCGACCCGTCGACGGCCACGCTGGCCGGCGTTCCCCTGCGCTGCCCGGGCGGCGGCGACACCGGCAACACCTGCCTGTCGGATGCGCAGATCGCGGCACTGAAGACGATCGACACGCCAACCAACTTCAACTACCTGCTCGCGAGCGGGGAGACGCAGTACCCGGGCTACAACGTGTGGGGCGCCGACCTGGGCATCACCACCTGGCCCTCGCCGCTGGAGCCGGTGGTGACGTTCCTGGCGTTCGGCACCTCGCAGCCGGGGCGCCCGATGCCGGCGAGCGCGCCCTACATCAGCGTGCTCACCGACCAGTGGATCAAGTATTCGGTGACGCGCGATCCGCTCTACGACTCGCTCTCGCTCGACCCGGAAAACGCGGGCCCCTGGGCCAACCGCATCGGCGCGCTGAGCACGCAACTGGACGTCAGCACCGACATCTCCGCGTTCAAGGCGCGCGGCGGCAAGCTGCTGCTGGCCCACGGCCTGGCCGACGTGCTGGTGAGCACGCGCGCCACCGAGCAGTACTACCAGCGCCTGCAATCGCGGCTGGGGCTCGCGGAGGTCGATTCCTTCGTTCGCTACTACGAGGTCGCGGGCCTCGGCCATGCGGTGAGCAGCGTCTTCAATGCGACCTGGGATTCACTCACCGCGCTGGAGCAATGGGCCGAGAAGGGCACCGCCCCTACGGGGCAGGTGACGACCGACACGGCGGGCGTGCCCGGCCGCACCCGGCCGCTGTGCGACTACCCGAAGTGGCCGCAGTACAAGGGCGCCGGCGACCTGAACCTCGCGGCGTCCTTCCGCTGCGCCGACTGAGGCGTCGACGCGGGCCGGCTCAGGGCTTGCGGGGCGCGGGCAGCAGCCGCATGGCCAGTGCCGCCGCCGCCGTGCCGGTCGCGAGCCCGGTCACGCCGGCCCAGCCCCACTGCGCGAGTGCCAGTGCACCCAGCGCCGAGCCCGCCGCCATGCCGATGAACATGCTGGTGAACAGCACCGCATTCAGCCGGCTGCGCGCGCCGGGCTCGATGCCGTAGACGATGGTCTGGTGCGCGATCAGCGTGGCCTGCAGGCCGAGGTCGAAACCGACGGCCGCCAGCGCCAGCAGCCAGAGCTGGCCATGCGGCGTCATCAACGGCGCGAGGCCCATCGCGGCGAACGACACCACGGCCAGCCCGGCGCCCAGGCGCGTCACCAACTGCGGCCCGCGCCGGTCGGCCAGGCGCCCGGCCAGCGGCGCCGCGAGCGCACCCGCCGCGCCAGCCAGCCCGAAGGCGCCGGCAGCGGCACTGCCGAGGTGGAAGGGCGCACCGTGCAGCATCACCGCCAGCGTCGACCAGAACGCGCTGAAGCCCACCGCCAGCAGCGCCTGTGCCAATGCGGCGCGGCGCAGCGCGCCATGGCGCGACCACAGCGTGCCCAGCGAACCGAGCAGCGCGCCGTAGGCCAGGTGCGTGGTCGGCCGGAAGCGCGGCAGCCCGCGCCAGGCGGCCGCACCGATGA
>Ga0157370_10002114_pt1 | contig 24266 bp, 23 predicted proteins | sample C35metaG_FD_113463 | JGI IMG/M metagenome (GOLD analysis project Ga0157370, IMG submission 113463) | Corn rhizosphere microbial communities from Kellogg Biological Station, Michigan, USA - C3-5 metaG | ecosystem: Host-associated > Plants > Roots > Rhizosphere > Soil | place: USA: Michigan...
AATGGGCGGTGGAAGGGCCGGCAGAGGATCAACAGTCGCCGGGCAACACCTGCAAATCAGGCTCGACCCAGCGTTCCCGCGCCCGGCGCGACTTAACTACATCGAATCCATAGAATTGCTTGAACAATCCGGCGGGAAGCGTCTCCATCATTTCATTGATCACAGCCAGGCGCCCGTCTGATCGTCGGCTCATGCAGAACGCTTTCACTACGGAAACCCAAAATATCGTCAGCGTCTCGTGATAACCGGAGTCGGCCGAGTTGCGTGTCTCGTGGCAACGGTTCAGAAAGAGAATTCCTAAACGAACCTGAGGCAGCGCTGAATCCGGATCGCGCCACACATACGCTCCGGCAACGGCGACATGAGCCTGATGTGTCCACTCTGGTTTCGGGATCGTGCCCGCCTCAAAAGCAGCAAGAAAGGCGTCGATTTCCTCTTCAGTTTGAAATTTCATGAGATGATAGACTGGGCCGAGAGGAGAACTCTACATGAAAGCATCTCTAACGATTTTAGGCTTGACGGTGGCCGCCGCGCTGCTGATGGTTGTGGCCCTGCCCGCCGCCGAAGCCCCCACCGCCGGAACCAAGGCTCCCGACTTTACACTCAAATCGCAGGAAGGCAAGACCGTCAGCCTCCACGATTTCAAGGGCAAATGGGTTGTTTTGTACTTCTATCCCAAGGATTTCACCCAGGGCTGCACCATTGAAGCCCACAATTTCCAGGCCGACCAGGACAAGTACACCAAGATGAACGCCGCGATCGTCGGCGTCAGCGTCGACACCGTCGATTCCCACCAGCAGTTCTGCACCAAAGAGAACCTCAGCTTCAAGCTGCTGTCCGACGAGAAGCATGAAGTAGTGAACACCTATGGGTCCACGCAAAAATTCGGAGCGAATGAAGTCGCCGCGCGCAACACCTTCCTGGTGGACCCGCAGGGGACCATCCGCAAGGTCTACTTGAAGGTGGATCCGAATCCGCACAGCAAGGAAGTGCTCGAAGCGCTGGCCGAGCTACAGAAGAAGTAACTACTGCGCTGTGTCTTCCGGTTCTTGCTGGATCTCGTAGCTGGTAACGATCTCCGCGGTGGGCCGCACGGTTGCGGCCACACCGCAGTATTTATCCGTAGATAGCTGGATCGCCTGCGCCACCGCTTTTTCCGAAATTCCCTTCCCCCGGACTATATGGCGCACTTCGAAGCGCCGGAAGCTGCGGGGATGCTCCTCGCGTCTCTCGCCGCGCACTTCGATCTTATAACCGGTCACCTGTTCGCGTTTCTTGTGCAACACCGAGATCACGTCGGCGCCCGTGCATCCGCCCAAGGCGATCATCAGCAACTCCAGCGGTCCCGAGGCGGCTGAGCGCTCGCCCTTGATATCCAGCACCTGCGCGTGGCCGCTGGGCGTAACCGCGACAAAGAAATCGTCGCCGGCGTATTCCACCGTGGCGAAGTTGTTTTTCACAACATATAGTCTTACACGGGTTCCTTGTCGATCAGTACACTGAGAGTTCATGTCGGAAGTCTTGACTCAGTCCTTCTCGCTTGGCGATGTACAGCGCGCCCGCCAACGGATCGCTTCCTGCGTGCGCCGGACTCCCTTGGTCCCCAGCGTCACCCTCAGCGAACGGCTCAAGACCAACGTCTACGTCAAGCTGGAACTGTTTCAAAAGACCGGCTCGTTTAAAGTGCGCGGGACCTTCAACAAGGCGCTTAGCTTAGCTCCTGAAATAAATGCGAAAGGTTTGGTCACGGTCAGCGGAGGGAACAATGCCCTAGCGGTGGCGTATACCTGCCGGGCGCTCGATCTGCCTGCGACGGTCCTGATGCCCGAGACCTCGCCGACAGCAGTTCAAGAGGCGACCCGTGCTTACGGAGCGCAAGTGAAATTCGCCTCCACGGCGGCCGAAGCGTTCGCGCAGGCAGCCGAACTCGAGCGCGACGGGTGGATCTATATTCATCCCTTCGACGATCCCGCGCTGATGGCTGGCCAGGGAACCATCGCTCTCGAGATCCTGGATGACGTCCCGCAAATGACGGACATCGTGCTCAGCATCGGGGGCGGCGGCATGATGGCGGGCGTGGGGACCGTTATAAAGGCGCTGAAGCCCTCCGTGCGAATCTGGGGAGTGGAGACGCAGGGCGCGGATTCGATGGCCCGATCGCTCGCGGCGGGCAAGATCGTCACGCTCGAAGCCATGACCTCGATCGCCCGGAGCCTGGGAGCTCCCGCGCCATCGGAACGCACCTTCACGATGGCCCAGCAGTTCCTGGAAAGTGTGACGGTGGTTTCCGACAAGGACGCTATCGAGGCCACGCGCTTTTTACTGGATCGCTTGAAGGTACTGGCTGAACCCGCTGCTTCGTGTACCTACGCGGCGGCTGGACGGCTGCAAGGACAGTTTACCGCCGGCAAGCACGTGGTGCTGTTGCTGTCGGGCGGAAACGTTAGTCCGGACGCGCTAACGAGCCAGTAAACCCGCATCCACCGGAAGCGCATGCCCCGTAATATACGACGACTTGTTCGAGCACAGGAACAACACCGCATCGGCAACTTCTTTGGTAGTTCCGAAACGTCCCATGGGATGAAGCGCCAGTGCACGCGCTTCGTTTTCGCCATCGAAAACCCCCGCGGACAGAGCGGTAGGACTCACCGCCGGACATACTGCGTTGACGCGGATTCCTTTCTGGGCGTATTCCATCGCAGCCGCTTTGGTCGCGCCGATGACTCCATGTTTACTCGCGTAGTAAGCGATGCCAATGGGTCCTCCAATGAGCCCCGCCACCGAAGACATGTTCACGATCGCGCCGCCGCCGGACTTCAGCATGTGCGGGATTTCGTATTTCATCGCCAGGAACACGCCTTTCAGGTTGACGTTGATGACATCGTCCCACACCTGTTCCGCGTAATCGGGGATCGGAACGAACGGCGTGCCTCCGATACCCGCGTTATTGAATGCGTAGTCTAGACGCTGCCAGCGGTTCATGACCGTGTCCATCAATTTCTGGACCTGATCGGCTCGCGTCACATCGATCGACACGAAAATCGCTTCGCCCCCCTGAGCCTGGATCTTGCGGATGGTCTCCTCGCTTTCGGCCGCCCGCCGCGCTCCGATCGCCACGCGAGCGCCTTCCGCCGCGAATGCGATGGCCGTGGTCCGGCCGATACCCGAATTGCCGCCGGTGATGACGGCGACCTTACCTTCGAACATTTTGCTCATGCGAGCCATTATCATCGATCACATGGACTGGAGAAGTATGCGCGCAGAATTTCCAGCGTTGGAAAGCTGGACGTATCTCAACACAGCAACCTACGGGCAAACGCCGGTTCGCGCGGTCGAAGCCATGACGGGACATTCGAAACGTCGCGACGAGTTTGCAACTACTGACTTTCTCGACTGGTATGCCGACGCGGATCGCATGCGCGCCAGCATCGCCCGATTGATTCACGCCGACCCCGAGGACATCGCATTTGTTCCCAACGCGGCCGCCGCGCTGTCGATTGTCCTCGCGGGGATCGCGCCGAAACCGGACGAGAATATCGTTACCCTGGACGACGAATTTCCTAACTACCTGTATCAGGGCGCAGCGCGTAAAGTCCGTTGGGAACAGATCCAGGAATCCGTCACCGACAAGACTCGTTTGATTGCGTTCAGCGAAGTGAACTACGCCACCGGCTTTCGGCCGCCCCTCGCGGATATCGTGAAATTTCTCGGGACGCGCAACGTGCCTCTGTTCCTGGATGGATCGCAGAGCGTCGGAGCGCTGACGTTCGACGTGCGCAAGACGCCCGTGGACGTGCTCGCGGTGCACGGTTACAAATGGCTGATGTCTCCCACCGGCGCCGGATTCATGTACGTCGCGCCCGCCTTTCGCAAGAAACTGCCGCCTAATGTTATCGGCTGGCGCAGTCATCACGACTGGCGCAACGTCGATCGTCTTCACAGCGGCTCGCCTGAGTTTAAGGACGCGGCCGAAAAGTACGAGGGCGGCGGTTTGCCTTTTCACCTCCTGTACGCTATGGACTCCTCAGTAACGTGGATGCTTGAAATCGGCCCGGAAGCGATCGAGCGGCGTGTTCTGGATCTGGCGAAGTCTGCCCGGTCAATGCTCCGCAGCTTAGGGGGGCGCGTTGAAGATACGGGATCCCAGATTGTCATCGCGGGATTCGAGGGAGTGGATGCGTCCGTCACCGCGCGCGCGTTGCGGGAACAGAAAGTTGTCGTCGCGGCACGCCACGGCCGATTGCGCATCTCACCACACTTCTACAATGATGATGAGGACCTGATGGGCCTGGAGCGCGCGTTGAAAAAGCTGTTGTGATTACTTTTCTCGAAGCCGTTTGGCGCGAGCTGCGATTCGCGATGCGGGCGCTGCTTCGCGCGCCGTTGGCCACGGCGGTGATGATCGCGATCCTCGCCGCAGGCATTGGCCTAAACACCGCGGTCTACAGCGTCCTCTACGGAATCCTGTTGCGGCCGTATCCTTACGCCTCGCCCGAACGGATTGTGCGGATCGCCTCGGCTCCTATTAAAGATCCAGGCAACCGCGTGGGCGTCTCCCTGCCCGATTTCGAGGATTTCCGCCACGACGCGCGCACCTTGCAGGATTTGAGCGCCTGGAGCACCGAGCGGATTAATCTAATCGACGACGGAGTTGCTGTTCCAGTGGATGCCGGCGTGATTTCGCCGGGCCTGTTCGCGACGCTGGGCGTGAAGCTCTTGATCGGCCGCGAGTTTCTGCCGCAGGAAGACATCCCGGGCGGCGATAGCAACAAAGTCATCCTGAGCCACGCTCTGTGGGAAAAACGTTTTAACCGCGACGCTGGAATTCTGGGTCGGGTGATTCGTACTTCTCTCGGATCGTTCTCCGTGGTAGGCGTGGCATCTCCAGGCTTCCTGTTTCCTCGTGATTCGGCGCTCTGGATTCCCATCGAAAGCGAACTGCGCACTCGCAACGAATCGCGACAAATGCGCTTTTATCGAAGATATCGCGTGGTGGCTCGACTTCGGGAGCGCGCATCCCTGTCAGCCGCTCAAGACGATCTTCGTCAGATCGGAACGCGCCTCCAGCGCGAGCAAGCCGTGACGAATCGCGATATCCTTCCGGTGGTCGAGCCCTTACGTACTGTCGAAACATCCGAAATGCGGCCCTACGTGCTGCTGCTGATGGCCGGAGCGGGATTGGTATTGCTGGTGTGCTGCACCAACCTGGCGAATCTGCTGCTGGCACGGTCGTCCGCCCGCGAGCGCGAATTCGCGGTTCGCGCGGCTATGGGCGCGGGTCGAAAACGGCTTCTGATCCAGCTTCTAACCGAGCATTCCCTGCTGGCAATCGCGGGCGCGCTTCTGGGTGTAGCTCTAGCCAGCTCGCTGCTCGGCGCGCTCCCGCGAATCATCCCCGGACCGGCCGAGCTTCCGTTCTGGATGCACTTCGACCTCGATCGGAACGTCCTTGCCTTCACCTGCGCGGTAACCATTGGCACCATTGCGGCCTTCGGGCTGGTTCCTTTGCTGAAGTCGGCCCGCACCGATCTGGAGAGCCTCCTGCGCGATGGCTCGCGTGGGTCACATGCAACCTCGCGTCTCCGCCGCGGACTAATTGTTGGCGAAGTCGCACTTTCGGCGATCCTGCTGGTATGCGCCGGCCTGCTGCTCAAGAGCCTGAATCGTCTGGAAAGTGTCGATCCCGGATTTCAGCCCCACAATGTCCTTGCTATTCAGCTGTCGCCATTTAAACCTGGTTCGGCGCAGCAGCGGATCGAAGCCGCGACGACCTATTTCCGTAACGTAATCGCCACCATCGGCCAGGTTCCTGGGGTGGTTGCCGTGGGTGCGACCGACGGGCTTCCGTACACGCCCGATAGCGCTGACCGTCCCAGTTACAACATGGAGGTGCAAGGTGCAGGGTCGGTCGAACGGGCTTATCGCGGACCCGGTTCGGTGATCGACATTACGCCGCAGTACTTCGAAGCCATGGGGATTCCTCTGCGGGAGGGCCGCGCATTTAACGAACAGGACCGGAGCACGTCGGAACGAGTGATCATCCTCAGCGAGCGCGCCGCGCGATTCCTGTTCCCCGGCCGCAGCCCCATCGGCGGCCAGGTCCGCCACAACACCAATGGAATGGCCGATCCTTGGTCGCGCGTAGTGGGGGTCGTCGGAAACGTCCGATACAAGGCAGATGAAACCTCCGAAGGCATCGAGATGTACTATCCATCCTCGCAGTGGGAATTCGAGAGCGCCTATGTGGCGATACGCGTTCAGGGTTCACCGGCGGGCTTCGAGAACGCTATTCGTCAGGCGGTTTCCTCTGTGGATGTCGAGACTGGAATCGATGAGATGAAGACCATGGACGCGCTGATGAATGAGACGCTGTGGCAGCAGCGGTCATGGGGTTTCGTTCTGGCGGCCTTCGCGGCCACCACGCTGCTGTTGGCGGCGGTGGGACTCTACGGCGTGATGGCCTACAGCGTGGCGCTGCGACGCACGGAGATCGGGATTCGCGCGGCATTGGGTGCCACGCCTAAGACGCTTTTCGGAGAGGTCACGCGCGAAGGCGTGTATCTGGCGGCCGCGGGAGCCGCTGTCGGGCTTCTCGTCGCGCTGGGAGTGACGCGGCTTCTGCGCACCATGCTCTACGGCGTCCCGCCCGGCGATCCGGTGACGTTTCTGCTCGCCGCGCTGGTGCTGGTCGCGGTGGCGGCCGTCGCCTCGGCCTTGCCGGGAATGCGCGCGGCCAGCATGGATCCGGTCAAGATACTGCGGAACTAAAGCGACCTATTGACTGTCTATACGTCTTCGTATAGTCTGTCGATAGGATGCCTTCCGAAAACACCGACCTGCTTCCCGGAACGCTCGACCTGCTGATCCTCCAGACCCTTTCGCTAGGACCTCAGCACGGCCTGGGCATTTCCCGGCGCATCGAGCAGATCACCGGCGGGACGTTCCGGGTGATGCCCGGATCGCTTTTCCCGGCGCTGCACAGAATGGAAGAACAAGGCTGGCTCGACGCCGAGTGGGGCGAGTCCGAAACCAATCGCAAAGCCAAGTATTACGGTCTGACTAAGTCGGGTCGCCGCAGGCTGGGAATAGAAAAGGGCCGTTGGGACAAAGTTGCGCTGGCGATTCGCAGCGCCTTGGAGGCTCGCTAGATGTTCCGCGCTCTTCTTCGCAACCTTTTGCGGCGACGCCAGGTCGAACACGATCTCGATCAGGAGGTCCGCACATACGCCGACATGCTGGCCGACGAGAAAGCGCGTAGCGGCATGCCACGAACGGAAGCAGAGCGCTCGGCGCGCATCGAACTGGGCGGCATCGAACAGGTGAAGGAGCAGGTCCGGGCGAGCCGCACGGGAGCCTGGCTCGACATACTTGCTGCCGATCTGCGCTACGCCCTCCGCACCTTGCGGCGCAACCGCGGATTCGCCGCGGTCACGGTTCTCACGCTGGCCTTGTGCATCGGCGCAAACGCTGCGCTTTTCAGCGCGGTGAATGTGCTGCTTCTGCGCCCGCTGCCCTACAAAGATGCGGAGAGATTGGTCTATGTCACCGAGTTCTGGCCGCATGAGCCCTACGTTCCAGGACCGCCCAGTCCCGATTTCACAAACTGGCGCGCTCACTCGCAGCTCATTCAGCAGATCGAGGGTTACGGAGGTGGGGGAGATGTTACGCTCACCACAGGCGGCGACGCGGAACGCATCGCCGGAACCTCGGTCACCGCCGGACTTCTCGATATGCTTGGCGTTCAGTTCGCCTTGGGCCGCAACTTCGTCCCCGAAGAGGATCGCCCGGGTGCACCGGCGGTGGTGATCCTCGGCTACCGCCTCTGGCAGCGCCGCTTTTCTGGATCCACGGACGTGGTCGGAAGGCAGATAGAGTTAGATGGCGTCGGCCGCACCGTCGTAGGCGTTCTACCCTCGTCCTTCGCGTTTCCTGACAATAACTTCAGCCATCAGCTTCTCATCCCGATAGGGCTCGATCCCAGTCCCGGGTGGCATGAGCAAAGCCTTCGATTGTTACGCGTAATGGCGCGGCTCAAGCCCCGCGTTACCCGCGACGCGGTCCATGCGGAGTTGCTCGAATTAATCCGCCGCCAAGCTTCAGAGGAGTCTCCGCAGTTCGTGACCATGCGCAAGGACATGGAGGTCCGCCTGATCCCACTGCGCGAGCGGCTTGCGGGGGACATCCGTCCGGCATTGCTGGTGCTTCAGGCCGCAGTCGGCCTGGTGCTGCTGATCGGCTGCCTGAATGTGGCTAATCTTCAAATCGCTCGCGGCATCGCCAGGCGGAAGGAAATGGCATTACGGACCGCACTCGGCGCAGGACGCGCGAGACTCACTCGCCAGTTGTTGACGGAGAGTCTGTTGCTGAGCTTGCTCGGCGGTGGGGCCGGTCTCGCGCTGGGTTATTGGGTGCTGAGTCTATTGCGCACCTTTCTGCCGCCCAATCTTCACTTGGCCGACGGCATCCGGATTGATCCGGTAGTGATGTCATTCACGCTGGCAATCGCGATCATGTCCGGAGTCGTAACCGGTCTGGCACCAGTGCTGGCCGCTACGCAGACGCGTCTGGATGAAACACTGAAGGAAGGGAGCAGCCGCACAACTGAACCTGGCAGCCATCATCGCCTCCATCGGGCTCTGGTGATCGCCGAGGTCGCCGTCGCCATGGTGCTGCTGGCAGGATCGGGCCTGCTGATGCGAAGTTTTGTGCGCATGGCCTCGCTCGACCCGGGCTTCGATCCGAACGGCCTGCTGACGCTCCGAATCGCGCTTCCGGCGCGCAAGTATGCAACCGACCAGAGCAGGGCCGCTTTCCTTTCGCAACTCCTGGAGCGGGCTGCCGCGATTCCCGGAGTGCGAGACGCGGCGATCGGAGGAGCTTTACCGCTGATCGGCGGACGCGTTCGGGCCGGTACATGGGTCGATGGGCGTCCGGCACCGCCTCTCGGAGGCCGGCCGTCGATTCCCGTCACTGGCGTGAGTTTGAACTATTTTGAAACGCTGCGGATCCCGCTGCTCGACGGCCGGGCAATTACGGAGGCGGACCGCGACAGTTCGCCGCATGCGGTCATCGTGAATCGCGCGTTCGCTGACCGGTTCTTCCCCGGCGAAGATGCGTTGGGCAGAAACATCACTTTCGGCGGCAGCAAGGATCTGAACCAGATCGTCGGCATCGCGGGCAATGTTCGCCAAGATGGCCTGCGCATCGCCGCTGAGCCTGCCATTTATGTCTCGTACCGGCAAATTCCCGAATCGGAGATCGTTCTGGTCCTGCGCTCCGGCTTACCACAAGCCGCACTTGCTGCAACCGCCTCCGGCGCGGTCCGCGCGATCGATCCCGACGTGCCCATTTACGACGTCGCCACCATGCGAGACCGCCTTGCCGAGGCGCTCTCGACGCAGCGCGCCAACATGGTGCTCATGGGGATGTTCGCCGCGCTGGCTCTGCTCTTGGCCGCGATCGGTGTCTTCGGCGTGATTGCCTACATGGTGAACCGGCGATCGCTCGAAATCGGTATCCGCATGGCTCTGGGCGCGCAGAAGACCGACGTATTGAAAATGGTCCTGGGACACGGCATGATCCTGGCGTTGATTGGCATCGCGATCGGGCTCGGCGGTGCGCTTGCGGCCACACGCGCGCTGCGCACGCTGCTATTCGAGATCAGTCCCAGCGATCCCTGGACGTTGGCCGCCTCGGCGATACTATTCGCCGGCGTGGCGACCGCCGCGTGTTACATTCCCGCGCGCCGCGCCGTGCGGGTCGATCCCATGACCACGCTCCGTCACGATTGATCGTATTCCCGCGACGTCACTGCTACTCGACCGTTACCATCGGATAGTCCTCAATATACTCCTGGGCTTGACAGCCATAGTACGCAACTGTGCGCGCCGCAAAATCGACGTCGTAGCGAACAACGCCGGCGCGCCAGCAGGAAGCCAGGAACTCGGGGAACGTGCTATTCCCGGCTTGGTCCGTTCGCAGCGCCGCAATCAGCGCCTCACGGTTGAAAGGCGGCACATCCACGGTACCGGAGATCAGCGGCATGCCCAGCGTCAAAACTGGCCCCTCTTCGGTCAGATACAAGCTCTGGCATGCGGGCAGGAACCATAGATTGCGAGTTACGCCGGCCTGTCGTAGCGTCTCGGCCAGATACGGGAAGCCTCCGACCTTAGGCCGAAGAGCCATCGCTCGTTGCTGGGCCGCTTGTAGGTTGTCTATAGCGTTGCTCATCGAGATTTTCCTTCGGATATTCCACACTAACCAAAAACAACCCCCGCGCCGGAGCCGATGGGCCCGCGGGAATCTTACAACCCGGTTGTAGCCGCGCCTCGATGTCAGCGGACCCGAGGTTTCCCTTCCCTGCCTCGAGCAGCACACCGACAATGTTGCGAACCATGTGCTTCAGGAATCCGCTGCCGCGTACGCGGTAGATCAACCGGTCTCCTTCACGCGTCAAACATGACGAAAAGATCCGGCGGACCTTCGAGCGACCGGCGGCATCCACAGGATCGGCTGCCGCGAATGCGGTAAAGTCGTGCTCTCCTTCTAGCAGGCGGGCCGCTTGCATCATGCGGAGTTCATCCAGCGGATACGGATAGTGATAGACGTAGCGGCGCTCGAAGGGCGAACAGATATCGGCGCGCAGCAGGCGATATTCATACGTCTTGGCGACGGCATCGTAGCGGGGGTGAAAACTCTCGTGCGCCTCGGCTGTTTCCAGCACGCGGATGTCGCGCGGCAGCAGACGATTCATGGCTTTCTGGAGATTCGGCAAAGGAATCGGATTGGTCAGCCGGAAGGCCGCCACTTGCGCCAACGCGTGAACTCCAGCGTCGGTGCGGCCGGAACCATCCACATGCACTACATCGCCTTCGATTTCAGAAAGCACTTCTTCGAGCGCACGCTGGATCGTGGCGACGCCTGGCTGAACTTGCCAGCCATGATAGTCGGTTCCATCGTAGCTGACGGTGATGCGAATACGCCGCATTTATGAGACAGCGCGGGAGCCGGGCTTTGTGATCGGGAGACCCTGCTTGCACAGCGGGCACTCCTCGGGCGTCCAGGAGACGGCGTCCAGAGTCGCCAGGGCCACGCGCGGAACCCCCAGGTCGACGCGCCCCCCGCTGCGGTCGATGACCGAACCCACTCCTAAAACCTGGACACCGGACGCTCGCAGGAGCTCCATGACCTCCCTGGTGCTGCCCCCGGTGGTAACCACGTCCTCGACCACCACGGCGGTCTCTCCAGGGGTCAGGAAGAACCCCCGGCGGAGAGTCATCTTTGCTGAGCCTTTCCCTTCGAGGCCCGCAGGGTCCCGTTCGGTGAACTGAAACCGGGCACCCAGAGCCCGGGCGACCTCGTGGCCGATAATCAGGCCACCGAGGGCGGGCGAAACGACAACTTGTGCTTTTGGCATACTTTGGGCCATGCTTTCCGCCAAAGCCCGCCCCAGCCGTTCGGCGAGTTCAGGATGCTGCAGAACTAGAGCGCTCTGCAGGTATTCTCCGGAATGGAGCCCGCTGGTGAGGCGAAAATGGCCCTTCAGGTAAGCCCCGGTTTCACGAAATATTTGCAAGGTAGAGTCAGACACGGTTTCTTCATATATAATAGTCCGGGTAAGACTTAACATTCTTGACGGGATACCCCCTGTAACAACAGCACCGTCTCCCGTCGTCATTTCTAGCGAAGACAAGAAAACCTTGGGGAGTAGTCTACTACGATGAAGAAGCTTAAGTGGCTCCTGGGCCTGACCTTAATTATTGCAGCGTTGGCCTTGGGCGGCTTCACCTATTACACGCGTTCTAAGAAAGCTGATTATTTGACCGCCAAAGTGCAACGCGGCGATCTCGAATCGGCTATTTCCGCGACCGGGTCGCTGGCAGCCGTGGTTTCCGTGGCTGTGGGCAGCCAAGTGTCCGGCAATATCGCGGCCCTCTACGCCGATTACAATTCGCAGGTCAAAAAAGGCCAGCTGGTCGCGCAGATCGACCCGGCGCCCTTCCAAACTAAGGTGGACCAAGCCAAAGCCAATCTGGATAGCGCCAAGGCGCAGGTCACTAGCGCCGAAGTCGGGGTGAAGAAAGCGGACCTGGATATCGCCAACTCGCAGCTCAACATCACCAATCAGCAGGCGGCTCTGGTTCGCGCCGATTCCCAGGTTAAGGATGCCAAGCGCAAGCTGGATCTGCAGGCCAGGATGTTCAAAGATGGTGTGGCCACCCAGGACGCGCGCGACAGCGCCCAGGCGGTCTATGACCAGGCCATTGCAAGCTACGATTCGGCCAAGGCGCAGTTGAATTCCGCGCAGGCCAGTCTCGAATCGACCAAGGCCCAGAAACAAGTGGCGGAGACACAGAAAGTCACAGCGGCGGCCCAGGTGGCCACAGCCGATGCCAACCTGCAGAACGCCCAGCTGGATCTGGATCACACCCGCATTACCTCGCCGGTCAACGGAGTCGTGATCGCGCGCAACATGGACGTAGGTCAGACCGTGCAGGCGTCGTATTCGGCGCCACAGTTGTTCAGCATCGCGCAGGATCTTTCGAAGATGCACGTGGAAACCAACATTGATGAGTCGGACATTAGCCGGGTCCAGGTGGATCAGGACGCTTCGTTCACTGTGGATGCATATCCCGGGCAGACGTTCCATGGGACAGTCATGCAAATTCGCCACTCACCCACGAACGTGCAAAACGTGATTACGTACACGGTGGTGATCGACGTGGATAACCCCGATATGAAGCTGTTCCCCGGCATGACGGCGAACGTCCGTCTGGTTACCGACCATCTGTCGGCGGTGGTGAAGATTCCTTCCGCAGCGCTGCGGTTCCGCCCGCCAGACGATCTCCTGCCGGCGGATGCGAAGAACACCGACAAAAAGGTCGCCAAGGTGGATGGCAAGTCCGATTCCGGCCCGGCCAAAGGCGGCGATGGTAAGTTCGATCCCAGCCAGTTTAAGGGCCGTAACGGCGGCGGTGGTGGAGGCGGCTTCGGGAGGCGCGGCGGCGATGGCGGAGGCGGAGGTGCATTCGGCGGAGGCCGCGGCGGCCAGGCCGGCGGTGCCCGTCCTCAATTCCAAACCGTTTATACACTAGATGATAAAGGCCAGCTCAAAGCGGAACGCATTCGCACGGGCATCAGCGACGGAAACTTTGTGGCGATGCTCAACGGTAATCTCAAAGAAGGCGATGTGCTTGTTACCGGTATCGAAGGCGTCCGTTCCGGCGGTAACCAGAACAAGAATGCGCCGGGATTCCCGGGCCAACAAAACAACCAGTTCAAGGGCGGCCGGGGCCTGCCGTTCTAAAGCGCCAGCGAGGACGATTCGTGGATTCTGCTCTCATTCGCATCGAGAATCTTCACAAGACGTATCACATGGGCGACAACCATGTGCACGCGCTCCGCGGGATCTCGCTCCAAATCGCCCGTGGGGCGTTCGTGTCGATCATGGGCGCGTCCGGTTCCGGCAAGTCGACCCTGATGAACATCATCGGTTGCCTGGATAAGCCTAGCAGCGGCAAATATTATCTGGACGGCGTGGATATAGGCAGTCTGGACCGGGACCAGTTGGCCGATATTCGCAACCGCAAGGTCGGCTTTGTGTTCCAGCAGTTCAATTTGTTGGCCAGGACCTCGGCGCTTGAAAACGTCGAACTCCCTCTGCTGTACAGCGACAACGACAAGAGCAAGTTCAAGGAACGCGCCATGCAGGCGCTGACTGCGGTGGGTCTGGCGGAACGCTACGATCACCATCCCAGCCAGCTTTCCGGCGGCCAACAGCAGCGCGTCGCCATCGCGCGCAGCCTGATCAATGATCCCCAACTGATTCTGGCGGACGAACCGACGGGTGCGCTCGATTCCAAAACGAGCGTCGAGATCATGGGCATCTTTCAGAAGTTGAATCGGGAAAAAGGGATCAGCATCGTGGTGGTCACGCATGAGCCCGACATCGCGCATTATTCGGATCGCCTCATCCAGTTCAAGGACGGCCATATCATGCTCGATGAGGCAGTGCCCAACCCGCGGAACGCCGAGCGGGAATTGACGGAGTGGCAAGACCTAGAAGAAGAAAAGGAACCCGTCGCATGAACAAAGTTTTCCAGAGCATGAGAATTGCGTTCCGCGCGCTGCGCGTGAATAAGCTGCGTTCCGCACTAACCATGCTTGGCATTATCATCGGCGTCGGCGCCGTGATCGCCATGGTGTCGGTAGGCAGCGGAGCCACCGACCGCATCCATCAGCAGATCGCGTCTATCGGAAGCAATGTCATTATCATCCAGCCGGGCAGCCAGAACACTGGCGGAGTCAAGAGCGGCAACGGCAACTCGCAGACGCTGACCGAAGACGACGCGAGGGCCATCGCAGAAGAGTGTCCCGACGTCATGTATTCCACCCCGATCCAACAGAACCAGCAACAGGTGGTCTACGGGAGCAATAACTGGGGAACCCGGATTTACGGCGTGTCGCCCGACTATATGACCATTCGCGACATCCGCATCGAAGAAGGCGAACCCTTTACCACCGACGATGTCAAGTCCACCAACAAGGTCGCGTTGCTGGGCAAGACCGTGGTCGACAACCTCTTCGCGGGAGAGGATCCGATTGGCAAAACCATTCGCGTCCGTAAAGTGCCTTTCACTGTGATCGGAACGCTGGTGCCGAAAGGTCAGAACTCCAGCGGGCAGGATCAGGATGACATGATTATCATGCCGATCACCACCGCCAAGAAGAAAGTTATGGGAGGCGGGCGATCGAACAACTGGCAGCAAATCGGACAGATCATGGTGCAGGCGCGCGATGGACGTAATAACAACGCCATGGACGAGATCGAGGGGCTTCTGCGCCAGCGTCACCGCTTGCAGGCAACCGAGGATAACGATTTCCAAGTCCGCAGTCTGGAAGAAATGGCCGCCGCTCAAGAACAAGCCACTCAGATCATGGGACTCCTGCTGGCTTCGATTGCGTCGGTGTCGCTGATTGTCGGCGGCATCGGTATTATGAACATCATGCTGGTATCGGTGACCGAGCGCACCAAGGAGATCGGCCTGCGCCAGGCGGTGGGAGCGAAAACCAACGATATTTTGTCGCAGTTCCTGGTGGAAGCGGTTTCGCTTTCGCTACTGGGGGGCTGCCTGGGGATTGCGATGGGAGTTTTAGCCAGCTTCGGCATCTCGTATTTTGCCGGATGGAACACGCTGGTGAGCCTGCCTTCGATCCTTGCGGCATTTTTCTTCTCGGCACTGGTAGGGGTGTTCTTCGGATTCTACCCCGCGCGCAAGGCTGCCTTGCTCGACCCGATCGAGGCTTTGCGCTATGAATAAATTTCTGAGGTATGAGTAATTCGCGTGGGGCTTCTCCGGACCTGTGCCCGCAACGCCCAGTGCCCCAGTTTCGCACGCCGGTATTCCAAAACCGGACAGTACGGACATAGTCATAAGATTTCTTTTCAACACAATAGCGCTGGTGTTTCAGATGCAGCGCTAGACGGATTGCCCGGATGGAACAAGCCGGCCCGTCAGATACGTTATTACTAAATTCGAGGTCAATCTAAGCCATGAAACAATCGAAACCCTTCATCGCGTTGCTGTGCGTGCTGCTGATGGCGGCGCCCGGCGTGTATTCCCAGCAGCTTAACGACCGCGGGCCCAGCTTGAGCAACGAGCGAGAGCATTGGTACTCCGGGTTCACTAATAACTACCGCACCCGATATATTCCACCCATCAGTGTTTCGAACAGCGGACGCGCCGACTCGCTGATCCGGGCCGGGAACCTGTACCTGTCGCTTTCCGACGCCATCGCGATGGCGCTTGAAAATAACATCGACGTCGAAGTATCGCGCTATGCTTATCCGCTGGCGGATGCCTCATTGCTAAGCGCCCAGGCCAGCAACGGCGCAGGCGTGAGCTACGATCCGGCCATCACCAGCAACATAAATTGGGCCCGCAGTGCCCAAATCCAGACCAATTCCGTAACGGCTGGCGGACAGTCGGTCAACGTCGGGGATATACAGACTAGAAATTTCGGCGTGGTGCAAGGGTTCCCTACGGGCGGAACCGCAACGCTCGGTTTCAACAATAACTCTACGACAACGAACAATACCAACGCCATCTTCCTTCCGTCCTATAACTCCGGTTTAAGCCTTCAGGCCACCCAGCCATTGCTGCAGGGTTTCGGTTGGGCATACAACACGCGCAACATCCGGGTTGCTAAAAACAATATCCGGGTGACGGACTATCAGTTCGAACAGCAACTCAATACGACCTTGAATACCGTGATTTCGACATATTGGAACCTGGTCAGTTCCGCTCTGGCGGTAGACGTCGCACAACAGACGCTGGACGAAGCCAACAGACTGTTGAGCGACAATAAGAAGCAGCTGGATATCGGGACCATGGCGCCTTTGGACGTGCTCCAGGCCCAGCAACAGGTCTCCACCAGCGAAACCAATCTCATCACTGCTCAAACGGCCGTCGAGCAGCTGGAGGTGAGCTTAAAGAACCTGATCAGCCGTAACGGACTTGCCAATGCTTCTCTCTCGGCTGTACACATTATTCCCACGGACCGGATCACCGTTCCGGCGGTTGAGCCGATCCAACCGGTGCAAGACGTAGTGGCGAGGGCGCTCGACCACCGTCCGGAACTGGCGCAGCAGCGCCTGCAGGTTGAGAACTCGAAGATCAACCTGAGCGGTGCGCATAATGCGCTGCTTCCGCAGTTCAACGTGGTCGGAAACGTCTCGAATCCTGGCGCGGGCGGAATTTTCAACACTACGCCGCAGATCAACCCCCTCACTGGACAGGTTATACCCCGCACAGAGCCCAATCCCGACTTGATTGGCGGCTATGGCAACATCCTGCGTCAAGTGTTCGGTATTCCGACAATTAACTACCAAATTGGCTTCCAGCTAAACATTCCCTTGCGCAACCGCTCCGCGCAGGCGGCCTATATCCAGCAAGACCTGCAGCTCCGGCAATCTGAACTCGGCGTACAGAAGGAAGTCAATCAGATCCGCATGGACGTCCAGAACGCACTGATCGCCGTGAAGAACGCCCGCGCGCGCTACCAGTCGGCAGCGACAGCCAGCGCCGTTGCGCAGCAAGTCCTGGACGCGGAACAGAAGAAGTACGAACTGGGCGCATCCACCTCCTACGCGGTTGTTCAGCACCAAGTCGACTTGGCGAACGCGCGGTCGGCCGAAGTCTCGGCAGTATCGGCCTATGCGCAAGCCAAGCTGCAGCTCGACCAGGCTACAGGCACGATTCTCGAGAACAATAACGTGATTATCGATGAGGTCAAGAACGGCCGCGTATCGAAGGCTCCCAGTCCAATTCCGGACGTGGCGCCCGCTACTCCAGCCCCTGGCCGCGCCGCTATCACGGCCCCTGGCGCTCTGACGCCGACGGCCAATCGTTAGGTCCTCCTTTTCCGCTGCGCCACTTGCAGACCTCCCGGTAACTCTTTCATGGCTTGGAACCGGGAGGCCAGCGGTGGGGCGGATTCTTTCTCTCTTTTCATCAACAACATAAACCCCTGTCTCGAATCGGCAACCGGATTGCTTCCTAACCAGCGTATGCAGAAGTCGCAGGCTCCAGGAACCCGGCTGTCCTTCCAATGCAGTACCTCAAAGTGACCCTCCGAACCCTTCCCTTAACCCCCAGAAACCCCTCATAGCCGTGGTTCCTAAAGCCTGGACGAACAGGCTTTCTTTTCGGCGGTCTCGGGTATAATCGAGTAGTCTTATGCGATTCAGCAGCTGGTGGCGAGGCGTAGTGGTGTTTTCCACAGCGCTAACACTTGCGCTTGCTCAGCAGCCGCAGCCGCCTATTAGCGTTCAAGTGAACGAAGTGGTGGTCCCTGTAACGGTTACCGACGAAAAGGGCCGGTTTGTATCCGATCTGGAACAAAGCGACTTCAAAATCTTCGACCAAGGCAAAGAGCAGACCATTCGCTATTTCAATCGCGAGCGCAATCAGCGAATGGTGGTCGGTTTCCTGATCGACCTAAGCAATCAAAGCCGCGGCCAGTGGAAGAGTCTTCAAGACGCAGCTATCGAGCTGGTTCTGAACTTGCTCCCAGGCGACAAGAAATATGCCGGTTACCTCATCGGTTTCGGAAACGAGGCCGAACTGATGGTAAATACCACCTCCGATGCCGATCCCATCGTAGAGAAGCTGCGGAAAATCTCGCCGGCCGGCGGGGCGGCTTTTTACGACGCGGTATATATGGCGTGCACCAGCCGCAAATTAGTGGACGGCGAGCCGGTGGATCCCCGCCGCGTAATCGTGGTTATCGGCGACGGCCACGACAACGCCAGCACCCACACGCTCGATCAGGTCATCGAACTGGCGCAGCGCTACCAGGTAACCATCAACGCGATGAGCACCGACGCGTACGGCTTTACCAGCGATTCCGGCAAGAACCTGGTGCGCATGGCTGAGGAAACCGGCGGCCGCGTGGAATACCCACTCATGAACGTCTATAAGGACGTTTCAGGATTCCTGTCGCAACCTTCCGATGAGGGAAACTATCAACTCAAGGTGGGGACAGGCGGTTATACCGCGGCCATCCTGGGCTCGATTTACAAATCCATCCAAAATATCGCGGGCGAAATCACCGTGCAGTACGTGCTTCGGTACGTGCCCAACGAGGTCGATGAGTCGCGAGTGAAGCGCACCCTCGAAGTAAAGGTCGATATCCCCAACGTGACCGTACGAGCGCGCACATACTACTACCCATTTAGTCCGTAGCGTTCGTCCTTACCCTTAGGCCTGTTGATTATGCCATGATTCCTTGGGGAGCATGGCGACCCTCACCACGCAGTTCGCGCGGCTTTCCATCCTGCAACTCGGGATGCCTGGCGACAGCCCTGTGTGCGCGGGAGTGTTACTGGAAGATCCCGCAAACGATCGTCTTTATCTGCGATTGCGTCGCGACTGGGATGCGGTCGCCCCATCGGAAGCCGCTGTCCTTTCCGAGCTGGAACACGACTTATGGACGAAGGCACGCGATCTGGGCGCAGCTCAGCTACTCGACCGCCTTCACTACACGCTCTCGAACACGTTGACGATTTCCTCGCCTCGGGAAGTTATGGTCGAGGATTTCGAGCGCGCCGTGCTGCGTTTGTATCGCGAATACGTGCACACTACCGTGCGTCCATTTGTTACACACCTTCCGCGATATTCGCTGGCTGTAGCAGCGGGCAAATTCCTCGAAAACCACGAGATTGAAGAGGAAGGATGGGAGGAAGCGCCTTCCGGGCTCACTCCCACGCCGGCCATGTTCGTGGCGCGCATCGCAGGGCGGTCCATGGAGCCTCGCATCCCCGACGGCAGCCTGTGCGTCTTCCGGGCGGGCGTGACCGGGTCGCGCGAAGGTCGCCTGGTGCTGGTGGAGTATGACGGCGGCGGCGCCAACGATCGGCACACCCTCAAGGTTTACCGCAGCCAGAAGCGCGAGAATCCGAATGAAACCTGGGAACACAAAACCATCCGCCTGGAACCCCTGAATACGGAGTTTGAGGCATGGGAGCTGGACCCCGAAGAAAATCGTTTCCGCATCGTTGCCGAGTTCGTCCAGGTACTCTATTAAGATGCTCTTGAAGATACTCGGCTCAATCGTGTTAGTCCTGTGCATGGCCGTCGCCGGCTGCGGAGGTGAAAGGGCCGCATCGCCGGAGGGCTGGTCGCAGGGAACTCTCGCCACAGTGCCTCCAGGCCACTACGAAGATCGGGACCAGCGAGTTGAATACAAGGGCAAATGGTGGCCCGATCATCAGTTTCCCCAGTCGTCCGACCAGTCCATCACCTATTCCGATAAGCAGGGAGACACCTTCCGTTTCGCCTTCAATGGAAGCGCCATCACTTACGTATTTACGAAAGCCTTGAATCGGGGAATCGCCGAAGCGAGGATCGATGGCGGCCCTGCCGTTCGGATAAACCAGTATTCGCGTGCTACCCAATGGCAGGCGAAGCAACGCTTTGGGGGGCTGAGTTCCGGTAACCATACGCTGGAAGTTCGGGTATCGGGGGAAAAAGATCCCGCATCGGGCGGACTATTTGTGGATCTGGATGCCTTCGACGTGGAGCCCTGAATTCAAGCGAAACTTGCCGTGCAGGGAAGCGGTCTAAAATATTGAGTATGCGGTACCTGTTCCCTATCCTGTTCCTGACGACGCTGGCTATCCGTGCGGACGATTACACGGGTCCGCGTCCGCCCAAGCCGGACATGCTGTATCTCGTCCACGCCTCTAACCTGATCCCCACCGAGGCCACGGAGGCTTCGCAGGAAGGCAAGAAGGATGACACCACCTATACAGTCGCGGGCGCGGCGTCACCCGTCCGCACGCCCTTGGCCGAGCCGATCTTCCTGCTGCGCAGCGAAAAGATTAAAGCGGATACGCTCGAATTGTATCGGTTCGAAGTTAAGGGCGGCCGCCGGCAGCTCACGCTATCCCGCAAACGCTCCGAGAAATCGGGCCCGTTTCATCTCTCTATCACTAAGCTGGATAAGGACCTGTATCGCGTGGAGGCGGATGAAGCGCTCGAAAACGGAGAGTACGCGCTGTCCCCCAGCGGCAGCTCGAATGCCGCGTTCTGCTTCGAGATCTACTGAGGTCGCCTCCTACATTCGGACCTGCTAAAATCACGTTTACATCTGTTGCCGGAGTACCGTCGCCTGGCCCACCCCATAGACCAAGAAAAGTCGTTGTCTGAGAAGGAATCATCCGCGTTTTTTGGGCGCGTCTTTAAAGCCTTCCAATTCCGCGATTTCCGTCTAATGTGGACGGGGGCCTGCACCTCGCAGATCGGGACCCAGATGCAGACCGCCGCTCAAGCCTGGCTGGTCTACGACCTATCGAAGAATTCGTCGTTTTTCCTCGGTCTAGATCAGTTCCTAGGGCAGATCCCAATCGTATTCTTGGCGCTTTTGGGAGGCGTGGTCGCCGACCGTAACGATCGCCGAAAAGTGCTGTTGATGTCGCAGTACATCCAGATGAGCAGTGCGTTCGTGCTCGCGCTACTAGTATTCACCGGAGTGATACATGTCTGGCATATTCTGTGCCTTTCGGTGGTCGTGGGTATTGGGCAATCCTTCGGCGGGCCATCGTATTCCGCGCTGGTTCCCTCACTGGTGCCCAGAGAGCACCTTCAGAACGCCATCTCCCTGAACTCCATCCAATTTAACCTGGCGCGCGTGATCGGCCCGACCATAGGTGGAATCGCGCTCGTTACGCTAGGCGCGGCGTGGTGCTTCGTGTTCAACGGAATCTCCTTCGTCGCGGTGATCGTTACGCTGTACATGATTCAGTCCTTCTTCGTGCCGCCCAAGTCTAGGGAGCCGATCATGACCAGCATGAAACAGGGCATCCGGTTCATACGGCAGCAGACTGGCATGGAAGCGGTAATCATCCTGGCCTTCTGCATGACGACTCTGGGCTTTCCAGTCATCGGGTTCCTGCCGGTCTTCGCCCGTGAAGTATTCCACAAAGGTCCGCAGACCTTCACTCTGTTCCTGAGTTGTTCCGGAGCGGGCGCGGTGACCGGGGCATTGGTTGTCGCCGCCATTGGGCGCTTGAACCACCAGGGCCGTGCCGCCCTTATCATGCTTTCGGTTCTCGGCGTGATGACCACGGGATTCGCGCTGTCTCCGTCCGTCGCGGTCTCCTGCCTGATGCTGTTCCTGGCGGGCGGGTCCCTGATGGCGGTGTTCTCGATGGTCACCACGCTGGTTCAGATGATCACTCCCGACGATATGCGCGGTCGTGTGATGAGCGTGTACAATCTGGCGCTACGCGGCGGCGGTCCGGTCGGGGGGCTGATTGTCGGATCACTGATCCCGCACTTCACGGCGCCAATCACCATCGCCTGCGCGGGATTGCTGCAAATCGTGCTGGCAGCGTATTTCCTGCTGGTGAATCGACGGGTGGCGGTGCTGTAGTCGCGCGTCTGCTACGCTTCTCCTCAGGGATGTTCTCATGCGAATCCCGAAACTCTTGTGGCCGGCCGCGGGCGTAATCGCCCTCTTTGGGAGTCTCCACGCCTTCCAGCGCCCCTTCCGCGAATTCCCCGGCATGGAGTACAACGATTTTCCGGTGCCGCCCGACTATCGCGAACAGACGGAGTTCGTTTTCGCCCGCCTGATGTATCCCGAGGTCCGGTTCAGTGTTGGATTCGGCCGCCGCACCAACGGGGACTGGCGCGAAGGCTACACATACTGGACGCAAGACTACCCTCGCGCCGACCGGCATTTTCTGACGGCGCTTCGAAGGTTATCGCGGATCCATGCGCGCTCGGTCGAACAACCCGTGAATCTGGATGACGAAGACGACGTCTACAATTGGCCCTGGCTATATGCGGTTCAGCCCGGTCACTGGGAACTGACAGACGCGCAGGCTGCCCGCATGCGCGATTTCCTGCTGCGCGGCGGATTCTTCATGGGCGACGATTTCTGGGGCCAAGACCAGTGGGAAGTTTTCGCGGCCAGCATGAAGAAGGTTTTCCCCGACCGTGAAATCATCGACCTGCCCGATAGCGACCACATCTTCCATTCGGTCTACGACCTCAGCGACCGCTACCAGGTGCCCGGCGCGCGCTATCGCTACACCGGTGTTTCTTACAAATGCGACGGCTGCCCTGCGAAATGGCGCGGCATCTACGACGACAAGGGCAGGGTCATGGTCGCTTTAACGTTTGACTCCGACCTCGGCGACTCGTGGGAATTCGCCGACGATCCCAGCTACGACGAGAAGTTTTCCGCGCTGGGAATTCGCATCGGGCTGAACTACATCATGTACTCGATCACTCACTAACTACATGCGGTTCCTGGCTGTATTCATCACTTTAGTCGCGACTCTATGTGGCGCGTTGCCCGCCCGCGCGGATTGGCTGCGCCTGCGCGGCACACACACCGAGCTTCTCACGGATGCCGGAGAGAAAGAAGGTCGCCGCGCTCTCAACCGCCTGGAACAGATCCGCGCCATCATGCCCAGCTCGGGCGAGGACAGCGGCCGCGAGCTTCGCGTGGTGCTGTTCGACTCAGAGAAGGAGTTCCGTGAGTACGCTCCGGGACAGACGACTTCCGGTCTGTACCAGAGCGGACTGGAATATGACTATATCGTGACCTACGCCGGCGGCGAGCTGCCCCGCGTGGTGACTCATGAATTCGTGCATTCCCTGCTACACCAGTCGCCGGCGCCGCTTCCGCGCTGGTTCGAAGAGGGTACTGCCGAGTTGTACTCCAACGCCCAGATCAACAGTAAGCGCGTGCGTATCGGCAAGGAACTGGAAGCGCACATGAATCTTCTTCTCGCCCGGCCGTGGCTCACCGCCAAACAACTGACTGCGGAACGGCCCGTGATGGCATCCGACCAGGATGAAACCGAAAGCATGTTCTACGCCGAAAGTTGGGCCTTGATGCACATGCTCAACCTCTCTCCAAATTATAGGGACCGTTTGCCCCAATTCATCGCTTTGTTAGCCCAGGGCATGGACGGATCCGAGGCCTTCCGCAGCGCGTTCGGCCGCGATTTCGAGCACGCGCTGGCCGACCTTCCGGGCTATCTGAAAAAGATCCGCAGCGTCCAGCTCGATATCCCGCCCCCGGCGCCGTTTATCGTGCCGCAGTCGGAGCCTTTATCGGAAGTTGACGCGGAGCTGCTGCGGGCCGATATCCTGCTGCGCCGCGGGCTTGCGGAGAAGGCACGTGCCTTGTTTGAGCAGGCGGCGAAGGAACACCCCGATTCCGCCACTGCGCAAGCCGGGCTGGGAATGCTCGCCATGACCCAGAATCGTCCCGGCGACGCCCGCCGGTATCTCGAAAAAGCTATCCAACTGGATAACAAAGACGCGACCATCCTGTTCGAATATGCGTTGCTCCAGCGCGATGCCGGAGCAGGCAACGAGCGCGTCCGTGAACTGCTGGAGAAAGTGGTCGGGTTGAATCCGAATTTCGGCGAAGCGCAGTTGCTTCTGGGAGTGCGGGCGACCGACGATCGTAATTACGACCGGGCCGTGGCCTATCTCCACGACGCTGCCCGGCTGCTGCCGCGACAGTCCTACGTGTGGAACGCGCTGGCGTATGCGCAGCAGAAGGTCGGCAATTATCCGGAAGCGCTAGACGCCGCGCAGCGCGCGGTTCGCACGGCGTCGACCGACGAGCAGGAGCACGCGGCGGAGGCCCTAAGGGACGCGCTTCTCGCGCAAGTGTCCGGGAAAAGCGCCCGTTAAATTTGCCTACCAGTTGGGCGGGGGGTAGCGGGATCTATAGCC